>Ga0310121_10000644_pt1 | contig 37461 bp, 31 predicted proteins | sample CB27_Tmax_986_MG_FD_203504 | JGI IMG/M metagenome (GOLD analysis project Ga0310121, IMG submission 203504) | Marine microbial communities from Western Arctic Ocean, Canada - CB27_Tmax_986 | ecosystem: Environmental > Aquatic > Marine > Oceanic | place: Canada: Western Arctic Ocean | collected...
AGACATACTGCCGCACCGATGATCAACACCTCGGTGCCCGCATCGACCCCTAGGAACTCGCGAAACCCTTCGGGTATCAGCAAACGGCCTCGTTCCGAGACTTCGACGTCGCGATTTCGAGTTGAAAGCAGTCTCCCCAGCAACTGCACCTGTTCGAGCTTGCCTTCCAGCCTGCCCGCACGCATTTTGGTTTGAACCAGGTCGACTCCGCTGCGAAGTTTCGACTCCCAGGTCGCAGAATTCCACAAACTTAAAGAACCTGGAGACTCCTTCACTAAAATGCAACGGCTGCCTTCGGACGTTAGCGCCTGTACCAGGTCTGCTGGAATCGAGACGCGAAACCGGTCGTCTAAGGTACGACGATATTCGCCCAGAATGAATTCTTCGCTCTTTGCCATTGCTAACTACCGTTCGCCTCGGGCGAGTGGCGGCCACCGGGTAAAATACGCCTTGAATATTATAAATGGGCATGATTCCCACAAACAAGTATCAGAGAGATCAAATAAGGGTAAAAAACCCACAGAAATGAGTGTATCAGGTGATTCAGGCTTTGCAACCGCCTCAGGGGAAAAAAACCGCAGTTTTTGACACCGGTCGGGCTTTTCGTCTGAAGTCCTTATTTGGATTTGGTTTACGCTGCCAGGTGCGGTCGATCGTGGCTTGCCGGTTCTGGCTTTCTCCGGTTTCTTAGCGCCGGTAAGAGACTTTGCCTCACCTTGCTTGCCAGTGAACGGGAACTGGGCAGGCGCCATTTTTGGCGATTGTCGTTCCTTGCCAGATCGAGAAAAAATGATGAGGCAGCTACCGTCGTTTGGCAGGTCGATGTGGTGCTCGCGGTGGCGGGCTCTGGGAGTCACCGGAGATGTTCACGGCCGGCATGGTCGTGCGATCTACCGTTGCCGGGTTGGCGGCGGCGGGTTCATGAATCCACCATCCAGCGAGGCGTATCTCACGGCTGACGACAATGGCAGATATGCCCGAAGCGATTTGGACGTTGACCCTGCCTGCCATGTCCGGAACAGCGTGATGCTGACAGAAAGAGGGGCCGAGGGTTATTCGCCCAACGTTGACTTGCGCCGCAGAATGTGGTGGTAGTGTTGAGCAAACCGGTGAGCCTCATCCCGGACATATTGCAGCAGGCGAAGAGCGAAAGCGTGTCGGCTGAGGCGTAGTGGTGCTTCCTGACCGGGTAGATAAAGTTCTTCCTCGCGTTTGGCCAACGAAATCACCAAGGGCGAAGGGATCTGTAATTCCGTAAAGGCGGACAGCGCCGCATTCAACTGTCCCTTGCCTCCGTCAATCAACAATATGTCAGGTAGAACTTCTGACTGATCGTGCAGGTGTTGGAAGCGGCGCGAGACCACTTCATGCATGCTTTGAAAGTCATCGATTCCTTTGACTTCTCGAATTCGATAGCGACGATAGCCTTGTTTGCAGGGGAGACCGTCGATGAATTGTACAAGGCTGGCAACGGTTTCGGTTCCTCCCAGGTGAGCGATGTCTACACCTTCGATGGTGCGCGGCGTATGGTCCATCTTCAGGACTTTTCTCAGGCCGGCCAATCCTTTTTTGGGATCGATATAAAACACCTCGGGCTGCACATGGGTATCCAGTTCGCCACGCTGATCCAGCGTTTCCAGTAAATGGATCTCGTCACGCAAGCGCGCGGCATCTTCAAAGGCAAGGCTTTTGGAAGCGGCCTCCATTTCGCCGCGCAGTTGACTCAGTAGTTTGGTTTTCTTTCCCTCCAAAAACATCTGGAGGCGGCGAATGTCCTTCCGGTAATCGTCTTTGGAAATTTGCAGGTTGCATGGTGCAGTGCATTGATCAATACTCGCCAGTAAACAAGGTCGGAACCATTTCCAGCGATCATCCTCGCTGTCAATGTCCAAAGTGCAGGTGCGGAATTTAAAGATGCGTTGCAGGACTTGAACTGCCCCGCGCAGGGCGCCCGCATTGGCGAATGGCCCGTACAGTTTTGCGCCACGCGTTGGCGGTTCGCGAGTCACTTCGACCCGTGGAAAATCCTCACCCCTGCTGATCATTAAATAAGGAAAACTTTTGTCGTCCTTGAGTTTTTCGTTATGCCTGGGCTGGATGTCTTTGATCAAGCGGGATTCTGCCAGCAGGGCGTCCACTTCGCTGTCGCACTCCATGAAATCGATGTCGTAAATCTCTTTGATCCAAATTGCGGTGCGCTGTTCTTCCTCAGCAGACTTTTGGAAATAACTGCTCGCACGTGATTTTAGATTTTTAGCTTTTCCCACATAAATGACCCGGCCTACCGCGTCTTTCATCAGGTAGACACCGGGTGTCTGGGGAAACTCCTTAACCTTGGCCGCTGCACGACGGAAACCCGACCCGACTTCGCTGTCGCTTGCATCTGGATGATTGTCGGTGGAGTCTTCGGAAGTCATGATTCGGCTACTGGACTTGGTGGGCAATGGAGTGGAGTGCCGTTTGAAGCTGGTCGAGGCGTTGACTCATCTCCTGGCGGGCAGACTCCAGGTCTGCGAGCAATTCCGGGGCCACGTACGTGAACATGTAGATCTTTACTTTCGGTTCCGTGCCTGACGGTCGAATGGCCACGTAGTTGCCTTCCTGTTTCAGGTCGATGATGACCATGTTGGCCTGAGGCCCTACCAACGGTTCCGTGGAGCCGTCGGCCAGCAAGCATTGACCGGACAGGTAGTCTCGCAGCCGAGCCACCTCCAGTTCAGCAATCTGCTGTGGGCATTTCTCCCGCAGGGCGACCATGAGTTCTTCCATGCGGACCATACCTTCGGAGCCTTCCATCTGCACGGTCATCAACCGTGAGCAGTGGTAACCATGCTGCCAATAGAGGTCGTCAAGTTTTTCATGCAGCGACTGACCCTTGGCTTTAACGTTTGCTGCCAATTCGGCCAGAAGCATCGCCGAGATGGCCGCATCCTTGTCCCGGACATGTGTGCCGGCAAGGTAGCCGTGTGACTCTTCGGCTGCAAACACGAAATTATCAGGCCCCATTTCGTCGATGGCACCGCCGATCCATTTGAATCCGACGAGCAAATTCCCCACCGTTTGCACTCCGTAGGAATCGCCAATGCGGCGAATCATTTCGGTAGTCACCAGTGTTTTGATAAGATAGTGGTCAGCAGTCAGTGACGCTTTGCGCTGTTCCAATACAAAGTCAGCCAATAAAGCCCCAATTTGGTTTCCATTCAACGTTTCCCAACTGGCAGCCGGATCGAGCTTTTTGGGCGCGGCACAACCGACGCGGTCACAGTCTGGATCCGAAGCTAATATAAGATCGGCCCCTACCTGTTTTGCGCGTTCGATGATGAATTCGAAGACGACTGTGTTTTCCGGATTGGAAACGTGCCCGGGGACGTTGGGGAAGTCTCCGGAGGGTGTGGCATGATCAGCGAAGACTTCCACGTCGTGGAACCCTGCCGCTTCCAGGACCGGGCAGATGGCAGACGCTCCCACACCGTGGAGGGGCGAGTAGATGATCTTTAAATCCCGGGGTCCTGGGAAACTCTGGCTCACGACGGCCTGCAGAAATTGCCGATCGGTGTCCGCAGTGCAGATCTCGATGGCGCCTTCCTGGACATACTGCTCGAAGGCTGGTCCTTCCTCGATCGCTTCGATATTCATCACGCGCGCGATAATCTCTTTGTCATGAGGAGGTAGGATTTGCCCGCCCGTGGACCAATAGACCTTGACCGCATTATCACTCGGTGGATTGTGGCTGGCTGTGACCATGATCCCGCAGGAGCAGTTTCTGGAACGCACGAGAAAGGAGAGTTCGGGAGTACTGCGATAATCATCCAAAAACAAAACCTGAAAACCAGCCGTGGCCATAATGCGAGAACAGAGTTCGGCAAAATGACGCGAATTGTGCCGGGTATCGTAAGCAACGGCGCAACTGAGGCCCTGCCCGTCCGGATTTTTTTCTAGCAGGTACCGTGCAAGGCCCGCAGCACTCTCGCCGATGGTACGATCATTGATCGCGTTGGACCCGATGGGGTACATCCGCCCGCGTCTTCCTCCCGTCCCAAAAGGAATAACGGCCCAGAAGGCGTCATCCAGAGACTTCCACATGCCGTCTTGAACGTGTTGCAGGATCTGATCGTGGTACGCAGAATAATGTGATCGAGTCATCCAATTCTGAATATTCTGGCGTGCACTGGTAGATAGCTTGTTTTCCGCTACGGCTTGATCGAGAAGAACCAGCGCGGAGTCATCATCCAAGCGGATCGCCGTGTCCATGTCTTACTTTTTTCCTTTCCTGTTGGAACTCTAACAACACCCAGCGGTGTTGCAGGCATGGCGCTTGTTGGTAGTAGCTGAAGCGCTTGCTCTGTCAAATCTTTCAGCGTGCCGCAATCCATTCTTCCATGTTGGATGTGGACTTCTTGATCGGAGTATCCACCGGGAAAATGCGACTGATTCTGCCTGGCGATACGAACCTGTAACAGGGGGATCTTTCCCGCGCGAAATTCCCAAACCGGCAGGGCTGGACCTCTAGCATACGCGCAGAAATTCAACTTGCCAACAGTGAACCGACTGGCGTTGTATGAATACCAGCGATATCATGAAACCCGCACACAGATTGGAAGCTGGAAACGGCGGGAGAGAACGAACTTTGTCAGAATTGATCATCAGCGTTTCCGGATTAAGGGGGATTGTAGGCGACACCTTGACCCCCGAGATTGTGGCCCGGTATGCGACCGCCTTCGCCGCGGAGGCACCCGCCGGCACCTTGTTGGTCACGCGGGATGGTCGTGACAGCGGCCAAATGTTTTCGCAGATTGTGAGCCGGGCGTTACATGAAGTGGGGCGTGATGTGTTGGACGGCGGCATCGCTGCCACACCGACGACGGGGGTGCTGATTCGAGAATTACACTGTGCGGGCGGGATACAAATTTCAGCCAGTCACAATCCTGCCCAATACAACGGGCTAAAGCTATTCTCGGCAATGGGCCGTGTCATTTCTGCGGAGGAAGGAGAATCGGTTCTGACGCGATTTCGTGCCAGCTCAGAGCAGGTTGAATGTGGTCTGGAACCGGCCAACGCGACGGTGATCGACGACCAGGAGTCCCACTTAGAGCGGGTCGCCAATACCATCGACGTCCAGGGGATTCGCCAGCATCGTTTTCGGGTGTTGCTCGATTCCAATCATGGTGCCGGAAGTCGACTGGGGAAGCAATTGCTGGATCGTTTGGGCTGCGAAATCGTCCTCCTGGGTGGTGAGCCGGATGGACAGTTCGAACATCTTCCAGAACCAACCGCGGAGAATTTACGGGATACGTGCCAACGGGTTGCCCGGTCTGGTGTGAATGTCGGATTTTGTCAGGATCCGGACGCGGATCGTTTAGCCGTGATCGACCAGCGGGGGAATTATGTGGGCGAGGAGTACACGCTTGCGCTGTGTGTCGAACATGCCTTGCGTCACAAGCCCGGTCCGATTGTGACCAATTGTTCAACCAGCCGAATGTCACAAGATCTGGCTGAAAAACATGGGGTAAGATTTCATCGTTCGGCGGTTGGAGAAGCTAACGTGGTGGACAAGATGGTGTCCGAAGAAGCCGTTTTTGGCGGCGAAGGAAACGGGGGGCCCATTGATCCTGAAGTGGGTTACGTGCGGGATAGCTTCGTTGGCATGGCGAGAATTCTTGACGCGATGGCGAGCCGTCAAATGACGGTCAGCGAATTGGTTGGCGAGTTACCAAAGTACGCCATTCGCAAGACGAAGGTCGAACTGGACCGGAGTCATTTTGTCGACACATTCGCCCGGCTCGAGGAGCATTTTCCGGAAGCTCAATCCGACCGCCTGGATGGACTGCGCTTGGATTGGCCTGACCAATGGGCATTGATTCGTGCCAGTAATACCGAGCCGATTGTGCGCATCGTTGTCGAAGCCAAAACGCAGCAGGCGGCACACGGACTCTGTGATACGCTCCGGAAGCAGGTGGAAGACTAATGGTTCTGTCACAGAGCCTTTAGATCACTAGGAACATGAAGGCGTATTGCTGGTTGATGCTTTTTCTACTGTTTGACATACCCACTGGACGAGGTCGGGCAGATGATCGAGAGCGTACCAGGTTGCCGGGCATCGCTTGTAGGACGGATAGAAAAAAAACAATCTGAGCATTCCGAATCCCCACTCCTGGATAAAGGAAATGCCCCCCCGGATATCTTTTTTTAAAACCGATGTCGTCGGTTATCCGTAAAGCTCCGATGGAAGGTCAGAAGAACCTGCTTTCGATCATCACTTGAAAGCGAATCTTTGACGGCAAAGAAGATTCATGAAACCTGCTGACCATGTTGACCAGGCTGGAATCAGGCGGCAAGACCGCCCTGTCGTTCAGAGTGCCCTCGGTGGCGGTGCAGGAAAGCCCGTACCAGGATCCTTTACGGTTCATTCTCCTCGTCAGATTCTTCTTCGCGAATCACGCGCCCCAGCCACCAGCCCCAGACCAAATAGTGCAGGCCTGCCACCAGGAAAAGCCCCCCGGCCGCCAGTAGGATCAAGCCGAAAGAACCCAGTGTTAGGAAAACGAGAACCAGTGAGACAAGTGAAAAAAAAAGTATTGCCAGGAGGACCGGGACGAGGGACCTGCGGTTGGAAGCAGACGGGTCGGAGGGGGAACTACGTGGTGTTTTCATGCGGAATCCGGACCTCATCGGCGGATTGTTAGGGAGCCATTTGCGCAATGGGCTGGGACAAAGAACGATGCCCTCTCTGTGAAAAGAGAAGTGGCGTTTGCACAACCTCTCCAGGACATGCTGTTGATCATACTTTGCACCAACGTGTGCAATTGGTGGGAATCGTGTAGACCATTGGATTTCAAGATGCGCAGCTGGGGGCTAAGAAATTCCAACGAACTCCGGCACAACCAAATTGGGAATGACCCCTGTTTGATGGCCCCGCTCCAACAGCACGCGTACTGCCTCGCGGCCTCGCGGTCCGAAGTCCAGGGTCCAGTCGTTCACATACATACCCACAAACTGGTCTGCCTTGGACCGGTCGAGATCACGTCCGAATTGCAGGGCGTAGGCCAGAGCCTCAGCGCGATTTTCCAGGCCGTAGCGGATGCTGGCATGTAGCAGATCGTTGACCTCGACGTGAACTTCCGCACCGAGATCTTTGCGAAGCGCGTTGGCACCCAGAGGCAGCGGCAGTTGGGTTTGTTCGTGCCACCATTTTCCGAGGTCGACAATCAGCTCCAGATTTTGATTGCCATAAGTCAACTGGCCTTCGTGAATAATCAGGCCTGCATCAATTTTTTGATCCTGATAGGAACCGGCGACGGTGGCTTCGATGATTTCATCGAAAGGTACGAAAATATGTTGGAAATCGTTTTCCAGGCACATCCGCAAAGCCAGGTAGGCTGTCGTCAAGGTGCCGGGAACGGCAATCGTCTTGTCTCGCAGTGACTCGATCGAGCACGGTTTTTGCGAGATCACCATGGGGCCGTACTGGTCTCCCATGCTGGCACCGCAAGGACAGAGGATGTATTGGTCGGCCAAGTGAGCATAGGCGTGCAAACTGACAGCCGTCAGCTCAAGATCGCCAGAAAAAGCTCGCCGGTTGAGAGTTTCAATGTCGACGAGTTCATGTTCGAAACGGTATTCACCGACTTCGATTTTGTCGTTCGCCAAAGCGTGAAACATGAAAGCGTCGTCGGGGTCCGGGCTATGACCAACCCGGATGAGCTGTTTGGTGGCTGTCAAAGAACAATCCTTCCACTAGAGTTTGCCTGTGAAAATCAGTTGGACAACCTATCATCAATCATCAAGGGTTCGACTACAAGGTGCCTAGGTGGTCGTCCGATTGCGCTGCAAATGACCGCCCGGATTTAACGCGTTTGCGTCAAACTCACGAGTTGCGGCAAAAATAAGCCCGCATGGCCGGTGGTGGGAGTTTGGTCAACCGGGGTGCGTTGCTGGAGGTCACTGGGAACCAGCTTTCACCGTTGTGGTTGCCTTGCGTCAGCCAACGGGAGCGCCTGGTTCAACGTGATGCCCGGCCGACCGGGGAACAGCAGTGGTGCCGCATCGCTAAGCGGGGAAACGCTTGAACCGGGGCGTACGATTAGGAGTACGCTGACAGCGCACAGGGCTGGACGGTAGGCGGTTGCCCTGGTTCTGCTGGTTTCGATTTCGCTCCGGCTTTCAGAATGGAGCTAAATCGCTTTACCCGGGTTCTCTGATTGAGTCGGGTTAAAAGACGGTCAGCCGGTCAGTAGTAAACGCCGGTTGATCACTGCGAGTCAGCGGATGTGTTGGACTGTCCAACGTCCTTCGTGTCGGATGGATCGATTTGACTCGCATTGCGATTCTCACGTTGAATCGCCTCGTAGACTTCCTGGCGGTGGACAGGAATGTGTTGCGGGGCTTCGATGCCTAGTCTTACTTTATCACCACGAATATCAACGATGGTAACGACTACGTCATCACCAATCATGATGCTCTCGTCACGGTGTCTCGACAATACCAGCATCGCTCACTCCTTCAAGTTTGCTGGGCTGGCTCTTTTGAGTGAGTCAGTCCAACCTTAGCCACAGATAGCATCCCGCGGGTCCAACACCTTCCACCTCTGAAAGTTCGAGGCGTCACGTTTTACTACGTTGCTTAATGGATACGTTTAAAATATCGGAAGGGCAAGTCAACCAAAATCAATTGTCGTAGCGGGTTAACCTCTATAGCGGCCGAAGCGACTGTATCACGCACTTTTTCGGGTCTGTGAGACTTGATGCGAGATTACATGTTGTAGTGGTTGGTCGTCATTGACCACCACCTGGTGGCCCAGACGCTGTCCGAGATGAAAGAGTAGCGGCGCTTTCAGATTGATCGTGAGGACACTACCGATTTTGTTGATAATAGCAAGAACTTGAGCATCCTCGGGAGTCTTTAGCTGGAGTGGAAGAATCTCGCGCTGGGAAACACGAACTTGGTAATCCTTTACAAAGCGACGGGGGCTGACGACGGCGAATGCTAGTTCAGGCCGGTTGATACTTTGCAACCAACCCAACGAGTCATTTCCGGAATCCGCCAGCAACACCCAGTGTAAACGGTCTTTCAAGCCCGGTAATCCTGCAGGGAAAAGCAGAATGTCACCGGGTTCGGTATTCACGTTACCGAAACGAGTTGTTTGAATTTCCATGTCTCAACCTCTTTCGTCGCCTGGTCGATCAGCTGTGAAATCGACTTGAATTCTATCACTTCGGCGAGTGGAAACAGACGGTCGCTACACGGTTTATCGGCAGTTTGGAACCGTCCCGGTCAGAAAAATCGGCATTATAGGAAGTTCCACGGTGGTAGTTCAGGCATCCGACAGGTGATCTGCCGAATGGGCTGAAAGGCGATTTCTTTAAGCCGATCACCCAACGGATTAGGTTGATCCTGAAAACGTCGTTGGAGCCTAGCGGGATTTTGTTCTTCAGAGGAACGGCTTTAAATGTCACCTGACTTTCGTAAATTGTTCTGTCGGCGCCGCTCACGAATCTATTCAGAGTACACTTGTTTAGCAGATTCCTGCCACGATGAGAACGATTGCGTTGTTTCCGGTTTCGTTCCGGCAGTCAGCCGCTCCTGTTCGGGCGGACACTGGCGCCGGTCGTTTCTTTTTGAATGAGGCGGGGCGACCGAAGGGCCGTCTGAACGATGCCAATCTAAGTCGCATTGTCCGCAGACTGGCAAGTCATACTGAATGGCACGCTTGCAACTGCCAAGGTTGCAGGCTGCTACCTCTCTCATGCCCCCGATTCGGCGATCAGTTCAGAGGCACCTTGTGAAAATAAATCTTCAGCAACTCGTTTACCCAATTCCAGAGGGGCATCAACTGTATCCTTGGAAGAAGCAACTAAGCGACGCGTTCCGCTGCTGTTCAAGACCACACCCGTGAGAGTAATCCCCTGAGGTGTGGCTGAGGAAAAAGCACCCACTGGTGCTAAACACCCGGCTCGCAAGGCGGACAACATGGATCGTTCCGCGAGGACTTCTAGTTCGGAGTGGGTGTCGTTTAACTGGGTCACCGCGGTGAACGTGGGTTCATCACCGCTGCGAATTTCAATACCCAGCGCACCCTGCCCGATTGCGGGAAGCATGATGTCTGGCGAGATCAACTCGGTGATCCTGTTGGCTAATCCAAGTCGTTTCAATCCGGCTTCGGCGAGAATCAGGGCGTCGCACTCGCCCTCGTCAAGCTTTCGGAGTCGAGTATTCACATTGCCACGCATGTCGACGAATTGGAAGTTAGAGCGGAAGTGTAACAACTGTGCCCGCCTGCGTGGACTACCGGTGGCGACCCGGGCTGTTGAGGGCAGGTCGCGGAGCGAATTCGCTGCGTGAGATACCAACGCGTCACTGCTGCTAGCCCGCTTGGGCACGGCGGCGAGTTGCAGTCCGGCCACAGTCACCGTGGGAAGGTCCTTCAGGCTATGAACAGCCAAATCGATCGTGCCCTGTAGGAGTGCTTTTTGAATTTCTTTCGTAAACACACCTTGTCCACCAACGTCCGCAAGCGAGGATTGCCGATCACGATCGCCCTGAGTTGCAATGGGAACGATGGACACGTCAAATCCCAAGCGGACTAGTTCGTCACGCACCCAATTTGCTTGCCAGCGGGCCAAGGCGCTGGCCCGAGTTCCGATTCGCAGTTCCTTCGAAAAATCCATCTTCGAGGCAACTCATTTCTTTAACTGGTGATTTCGCCTTCAGTCGGCGAGGTTGCCATTACCTGTTGGTTCTGGGGATTAGACTCCAGTTCATTCGAGCCGGAATCATTGCGGGGCAATTCGGGATGATGTTGGTTTCGCAATTGCTGAGGAGGCACAACCACCCCACAACTAACAATAAATTGAATGGCTTGATCCATGGTGATATCCAAGTCGATCGTTTCGCTTTTTCGGACTGTCACGGTAAAGCCAGTGACCGGCATTGGCGAAGTCGGCATCAGCACAGCCAAGACGGGTTCGTTGGCAGCGCTACCGATATCCAACATGCTCTCGCCCGTTACGAATCCAATGGACCAAATTCCCTTCCGGGGATATTCCACTGCAACGACGCGGGTATACTCCAGTTCGTGTTCGCTAAAAATAAAGTCAGTGACTTGTTTCACTGAGGAGTAGACGTTGCGGATAATAGGAACGCGGTGAATGAGTTGCTCTATAAAATTCCAGAACATCCGTCCAAATCGAATGGCTAAAAATTTACCCACCAGGTAAAGCACCAGAATAAAGACGGAGAGGAAAACCGGAATGACGTACTGCGGTCCCAGGTACTTGATTTCTACGTAGCGATGGTAGATCGCTTCTGCCGTTTCCGGCATGGGTTTCGCACCCAGGTTGGCTTGGACATCCCTGACAACGTGTGTCGGGATGTACCGTACAAAGCCGTTGTGCTCAATCTTTGTGTATAACGGATTGGCGGGTTCTTCCTCACGTATGTCACCGGAATGTATCCATACAATACTCTGTCGTGCTAATGTTTCCACGGGCACCAAAACGTATTGTTCAACTGCGTTCCAGACCCAAATCAGAATGACAATGGTCAGAAGAGGAGGCAGAATAACACCCAAACCGCGAAGCACCGCCCGTCGAAACGGATGCCGATTCCAATTTGGTTGTTCGTCAGGATTGTAAAAATGTGAGGGCATGTTTTTCTTGTCCAAGGCAACCTCTCGACTGGAAACCTGCTCCAGTGAAAATTAATTTCACGAATTCGATTGCTCACCAGCCGAAACCATCGAGTCGTGTTGGTTCGTATCCAATCCTGTCGTGGACCGAACAGCCGCTGGGAGGGATTCAAACCGCCCGCGCCAGGACCAGGACTGTGATCCGTGAAGCACCCGAGGCTGAAAGGACCCGAGCGGCTTCGTTCACGGTAGCTCCCGTCGTCATAACATCGTCTACCAAAATAACTTGAGCACCCCCAATATTGTAGCTCTTGGAAACACGAAATGCATTGCGAATGTTTCGCAGGCGCTCTCGAGGCGATAAACTACTTTGTTTGTTGACTTTGTGGCGGCAGTGCAAAAGGTCTGGAAATACTGGTAATTGCCAATCGCGACCGATTGGTGCTGCAATGTAGTCGGGTGTGTTCACGCCCCTGACGAGCCTGCTTAACCAGGTCGTAGGGATGGGAACGACCACCGTATTGGTTTGATGGAAAGATTGACTGAGTGAGATTTTACTTGCCAGCAGTTGTCCTAACGAAATTGCAAGAGCATGTTCGTGAGGATATTTCACCCGTACCACCGCTTCCCGCAATTTTCCTTGATACGGGCCCAGGGCATAGGCCCTTTGAAAATAGAGTTTTTGGTGAAGGCAGCGGACGCAGGAAGTGTGTTTCGCTGCAGAGTCTAAAACCGGTAACGCACAACGAGGGCAGGAGTTCGTCGCACACGTTCCCAACACCTGCTCACAAGTTCGACAAAGTTGGATGGGTGTTCCCACTGATGTTAGTTGATCGCAGCAGAAAGTGCACTGGGGAGGATACATCACATCGGTCAGAGAGGCAGCCACTCTCCGGCCTCCTTGCAGGAGACGATGTGGAAATGAGGCAGGGACGGAATCGAGAGAACCGTCGGATGCTTGTGTGACATGGCTTGTCATGAAGTTATCTCACCGATAGTAATCAGTAGCGGTAAACTGGTTTCGAATCTCTTACCACAGATATTAAAAAGATAACGGTTACCGGGCCAGATTCCAAACCTGCCCATCCCCGCACCGATCTCGATAACGTCGGATTGTGTTGGGATAAAATGCAGCGTACCACGAGGTTACGGATGCGGAGGAAATTGTGTTCGTCCACATCTCTCGTCCAATGCAAATGTTGATCTGGACACGACGAGCAGCCGCAAATCTTTACCGAATCTTCTGTCTTTCCCATCTTGACATTAAGTGACCAGCTGGCGTAATGTACTCGCCCCTTCCAAAGATTTCTTGATTCGTCCGTGGCCGCAGGTCAACTTGGCGAGAGACAAAAAGGAATCCTGATGTCAGATTCAACAGAGCAGACATTGAGTGTGGCAGGCTGCGTTATCACGATCAGGGCGCAACAAGCTGAGATGTGGCAAGGCGACACGGTTGGCTTTGATATCACCGTCACCGGTGGTGAAAAGAGAGTCATCGCCGATGAAATCTTAATATCCCTTCAGGAGTGCTGGGAAGTAAATCGGCAAACCGGTGCATCAGCCAGCAAACGCCGTGACTACGACAAGAAACTCCTGGCATCAAATCTCACATTGGAAGCCGGTGAATCCCATTCGTTTGAATTCACAACCAAACTTCCCGATGACTGTCGGCTGTCCGATGGTCGAGTTATTACTGGCAATTTGTTTACTGGTGCAACAGATGGATGGTGTTTGTACATCCATGTGGACACCGCCGAAAACCGAGCGTCGTTTCAAGGAAAGACAGATTCAATCTTGCACACCATTATCAACAGTCTTGCGAGAATCTTGGGGGAAAGAGCAACTGCAGCCGCTAAGGGAATCGTCTTGGACAATGATCAGAGCAAGCGAGTCTATCTCAATATAAAATCGAGATGATTACGAGGCTCGGTTCCTGAGCGACTGGGGCCCCAGAGTGCACGGCGGAGACGGAATTCCAAATGACGATTATCGATCGCTACCTGCTCCTGTCTTTTGCGAAATCCTTGGCGATCTGTTTTTTCAGTCTGACCGGCTTGTACCTGGTCATTGACGCTTTCTCGAATCTGGACGAATTTCTTCTCTACAGCGAACGAGGAGGTGGCATACTCCGGGTTCTCGCGGAATACTACGGTGCACGGATCCTGGCGTTTTTCGATCTGACTAGCAGTGTACTTGCCTTAATTGCGGCCATCTTTACTTTAACCTGGTTGCAGCGGCACAACGAGATGACCGCTTTATTGGCTGCTGGAATTCCGAAGTCCCGGTTGATTCGTCCCTTGATTGGCGGCGTGTTGGCTGTCAGTTTGCTTGCAATTGCCAATCGCGAGATTGTTATTCCCCAGTTTCAGGACCGGTTAACTCGCAATGCTCAGGACTGGTATGGTGATCATGGTCTATCACTGGAAGGCAGGAGAGATCACGAAACTCAAATTTTCATAGAAGGTCGAAGTACCTTCGCCAACGAAAGCCGCATTTTGGCCCCCCGGTTTCGCCTTCCCCCGGGACTGAGACCGTTCGGTAAACAAATCGTAGCCGCCAACGCCTACTACCAGGCCCCACAAGAGGGGCGGCCCGGTGGATATTTGTTTCGAGATGTGCACCAGCCTCAAAATATTGGCAAGTTGCCTTCCATAGGGTGGCAGGGTAAGACCATGGTGTTCAGTCCCTGCGATACACCCTGGTTGGCGCCAAATGAGTGTTTTGTTGTAAGCAATGTCACATTTGCTCAATTGAAAGGAGGACGCAGCTGGCAAAGATTTTCCTCGACTGCGGACTTGGCGAGCGGTTTGCGAAATCCGAGTTTGCAGTATGGTGTCGACATCCGAATGGCCATTCATGAACGGATCGTTCGACCGTGTCTGGACATGACCCTGATTTTCCTCGGTTTGCCTCTTGTCCTTCATCGCGAGAATCGCAACTTTTTCATTGCGATCGGTTCTTGTGTCATGCTCGTGATTGTTTTCTTCCTGGTGGTCATCGTCTGCCACGGCCTCGGCAGACAGTACTTGCTGACACCCGCCTTTTCGGCATGGTTGCCACTGGCTATTTTTGTCCCCATGGCGGCGATTCTGTCTGGGCCTCTGAGCGAGTGACTTGTGTTACTCTGACAGGGGGTCTAAACTGAGCGGTTTGGCCGCTGTCAATTTGTGGGATGATCGCCCGCCTGCCAATCCCTCGAAAAAGTGCCCAAAATACTTTGTGAAAGATGCCAACCGATTCTATAACACGAGATAGTGTTATCTCTTTAACGATCCATTAACCGTCGAGGGACAACGTGCCGGGAACCTGTGTAATAGGGTTGCAGTGGGGCGATGAAGCAAAAGGGAAGCTCGTCGATTTACTGACCGCTCAATTTGACATCGTCGTTCGATTTTTAGGGGGTGCAAATGCTGGCCATACCGTGGTTACCGGGGGCGAAACGTTCAAGCTGCACCATATTCCCAGCGGTATTCTCAACCAGCATGTCATGAACATCGTGACGGCCGGGGTCGTTTTGAATCCCGGGACGGTCCTGGCTGAAATCGACAGTTTAGTGTCACGAGGCGTTCGAATTGAAGATAACCTGGTCCTGAGCGATCGTGCGCACGTTGTCATGCCTTGGCATATCGAGGAGGATCACATTCTCAACGAGGCTGATATCGGTGGCGAGAACATTGGAACCACGCTTCGTGGGATCGGGCCGTGTTACCGGGACAAGGCCGGTCGCAGTTTAGCCATTCGTCTGGGAGATTTATACCAAGCGGGGTTCCGCGAAAAAGTGGCACAGATCGTTGAAGTGAAAAACAAGATTCTCACTTCTAACAACGGTCAGGGTTCGGCTCATTTAAATGCTGATGAAATCTTTACGGAGTATTCGAAGTTTGCGGAGCGGTTGAAACCTTTTGTTGCCGACAGTACGCGATATTTGCTTGACGCACTTGATGCAGGTAAGCAGTTGTTGTTTGAGGGGGCCCAAGGCGCGTTATTGGATTTGGACCACGGCACGTTCCCTTTCGTTACCAGCAGTAACAGTTCGGGAGTCGGTATCACTGCCGGCTCAGGTGTGCCGCCCCGTTGGATCAACAAGGTGATCGGTGTAATTAAAGCATACACGACGCGTGTCGGTGGTGGACCCTTCCCAACCGAGCAGGACAATGCGACCGGGAAACACATCCGGGAAATGGGAAACGAATATGGAACAACAACTGGCCGTCCACGTCGATGTGGCTGGTTTGACGGGGTCGCGGCCCGCTATGCTTCCCGTTTAAGTGGCGTTGATGAACTCTCTGTGATGATGTTGGACGTCCTAAGTGAACTTCCGGAAATTAACATCTGTGTCGCCTATGAACTGGATGGAAAACGAATCGACTATTTTCCAAGCCAGGTCGAGGAATTGCGTCGAGTGCAGCCGATTTATGAAACCTTACCTGGCTGGCAACAGAATATCACCGAAATTCGAGCGGTGAATGACCTGCCACAGAATGCTCAACGCTATTTGGACCGGATCAGTGAACTGAGTGGGTTTCCCGTGGCGGTTGTGTCCGTGGGACCAGATCGCGAACAGACCATGTTTGATCCCCAGTTTGTCGCAACAAGTTAGTGTGATTGCAGTCCCAGAGGCCGGCTCCGCTGTCAGCACGCGCAAACAGAACGGTTGTTATGTTTGCACCAAGGAGGGGTCTTCTTTCCGGCACCGATAGAAAATCTACTTTTTGGACGATAAAATCCTGACTCGATCCGTCAACCTTTAGTCGCGAGCCGCCATCCACAGATCGGCTTTCAAGGACTTATCCACGTCGGAAGTCGCCAGCGATCAAACCCTACCACCGTGAAGTGGCATTCTGTGAGTTCCACAGCCCCGATTGAACTCGACGTTCCACGAGAAGACCGCCCCCAGCACATTGCAATTATCATGGACGGCAATGGCCGTTGGGCGGAACGTCAGGGGCTGCCGCGGGTCGAAGGACACCGTCGTGGTGTAGCAAGTGTACGCAGGACCGTTGAAGAGGGGGTTCGGTTGGGGCTTGAGCAGATCACGCTCTACTGTTTATCCAGCGAAAACTGGAAGCGTCCGCAAAGAGAGCTTGAATTCCTCATGCACCTGCTCGAGCAGTACATGATCGAGGAACGCACGACAATCATGGACCAAGACATATCGGTGCGAGTCATTGGCCGCAGGGATGGGATTCCTGATGCCACCTTGCGAGAAATGGACAAGACGGTGTCGATGAGTGACCAGGCAGGTGGAATGCGACTCTGCCTGGCGATCAACTACGGAGCCCGCAGGGAGTTACTGGATGCCATCCAACGCATTGCACGAGAGGTTCGAGAAGGATCCTTGGATCCGGAGAAATTGTCGGAAGAATCGATATCAGAGTACCTTTACACACGAGGCATGGTCGATCCGGATTTGCTGATACGTACCGCTGGTGAAATGCGCATCAGTAATTTTCTTTTATGGCAAATCAGTTATGCCGAACTGTGGGTGACGCAAAAATGCTGGCCGGAGTTCGAGATCGAACATCTGCATCAGGCGATTCAAGACTACGCGGCACGTGAACGTCGATTTGGTGGACTGAGTACCTGAAGGAGCGGGTGAGATGTTGCGCTGGCGAATTATTTCCGGGACGACAGTTGTCGCCATTCTGTGCATGATCTGCTGGATCGATTTTCATTTCAATTTTCAGCGTCCCGGCCTTTGGCTACTGCCCTTGGGGATGGTGATATGTTTTCTGGCAACCGCGGAATTTGTGAGCTTGGTCTCAGTGTCTGGAATTGGGATTCCTTTGTGGGTTGCATGTCTGGGAGTGTTTCTGGTCATGATCTGCCCGGTCCTGCCCATCCTGCAGCACGGATACCAGGCTGAGTTGCACGAATTTCGTCTGGAATGGTTCGTGCATGGATTATTGATAGCTTTTGTGCTGGCGTTGTGTCGCGGAATGAAAGAATTTCGGGAACCCGGGAGTGCCGTACTGTCTATCGGATTAACGCTGCTGGCGATGGTTTATGTGGGGATGCTTGGATGTTTTTTGACGGGCTTAAGGACATTTCAAGGTAACGAAAGAGGCATGTTGGCGCTCGTTTCGATGATTGTAGTCGTCAAAACTTCCGACATAGGGGCCTACGCCTTTGGCCATCTTTTTGGGCGCCGTCGACTCGCACCCCGACTCAGTCCAGGAAAGACAATCGAAGGTGCGTGTGGCGGTTGTCTGACGGGGTGTTTGGCATCAGGGCTGATGTTCAACGTCATGGCTCCTTTGCTCGTTCCTGAATTTCATGTCGTACCGCTTTTGAATTGGGTGGCGTACGGCTTGTTACTCAGCCTGGCCGGCTTGCTGGGGGATCTGTCCGAGTCATTGATGAAACGAGATTTTAAAAAGAAAGATTCCAGTACCTGGTTGCCCGGATTGGGTGGGGTGCTCGACATGGTGGACTCCGTTGTATTTGCGGCGCCTGCGGCCTATCTCTTCTGGTACTTCGGTCTGTTGACGCACTAAGTTGGGCACCGTTAAAAAGGGGCAACGAAACACGATCCTGGAAAGTTCTTTCGTCATGCAGCGAGACTTGCGGTCGAAACGACACCAAAGTTGTCGGGATTGTCATCCGACCCCGCCACCCAACGTGCGAAAGGGATCTGCATGGTTCTGGGTTGCGGAGAGAATTTTTTTTGAAACATTTGTCGGGTGGAACGTGTTGTCTGGTAACAACTTGCGTCACTTTCATCCTGCCAGCGGTTCACGCCGCCGGAGCATTGATTATATTTGAGCATAGGCGTAATACATTACAAATCAGAATACGACGTCTCTCACTCGACACCGTCAACTGGATGATCGAAGCAACCATATCCTTAGTCGATCCTGCTTCCGTTCTCACCTTGTTTGGGGCACGGGACCAGCATGTAAGGCAGATCCGCGACTCACTTCGCGTCAACATCACACATCGCGAGGGTAAAATTCGTGTTGCCGGTGACGAAGCCTCTGTAGCGCGGGCAACGGAAGCTTTGGAGGAGCTCAAGACGCTTGCGGAAAAGAAAGGCGGCCTGGAACCCGACGAGGTCCGCAACGTTCTGTTTCGCGTTCGAGGTGGTGATTCTCTCACCTCGACAATGATTGACGTACAGCATGCGGGACAAGTGGTGAAACCACTTACGAGTGGCCAGAGTTCGTACATTGCTGCCTTACGCAACTACGACCTGGTATTTGCGACAGGTCCCGCGGGAACCGGAAAAACATATTTGGCTGTGGCTGTGGCAGTGGAGGCACTTAAGAACCAGCAAACCCGCAAGATTGTTTTGGTTCGACCTGCTGTGGAGGCTGGAGAGAGTTTGGGATTTTTACCCGGCGATTTGCAAGCCAAAATCAATCCCTACTTAAGGCCTTTATTGGATGCGCTGCGAGAAATGATGGACTATGACCAGATCAATCGCTACACCGAGCAGGATGTGATCGAGATGATCCCCTTGGCGTATATGCGGGGTAGAACCTTGAATGAATCATTTATCATTCTTGACGAAGCACAGAACACCACCGTGGCTCAGATGAAGATGTTTCTGACAAGGATGGGTCGCGGATCGAAGGTAGTTGTATCCGGCGATATCACCCAAGTCGATTTGCCGACTCACACAAGGAGTGGTATGTCAGACGCGTTGACGCGTCTGAAAAACATCGAGGGCTTCTGCAGTGTCGAGCTCACCCGGGCAGACATTGTTCGGCATCCACTTGTGCAGAAAATTGTTCGGGCCTACGATGAAAATCCCAGGAAGCGGCGGTAGTCGACTCGGCCACTCCGATTTATGTCTTCAGGCAGTCAAACTCGAAATCGATCCAAGCGTGTAGCCTCGGTCGAGCTGCCCCCGGGGCTATTCCTGCGCACGATTAATTATTTGCGCAGAGGGGACGTGCTGGTCCGCCTGGGGATCTGCTTTCTGGCGGCCTTCCTGATGTGGCTGGTTACCAAGGGTTGGCAGCCACCGATGACCTACCGCACCTGGGACTTTCCCGCCCGAAAGATTGTTGCCCGTATTGATTTCGAGCGTGACGATTGGGATCAAACAAAAATAACGAAGGATCGAGCTCAAGAGCGGGCGAAGTCACAGGCACTCAATGTCTATGAGCACCACCAAAAGCCTCTGGAAAATTTGCGTTTCACCTTAAAAGACCAAGTGTTTCAGGTGATTCGGGCGGAATCGTTTGCAGATGTTGATTTATCGATCTGGAACAATTTTTTGGATCGTCAGGAAGAACAGCCAGCCAAACGATCAGAAACAGAATCCATTGCGGCTTTTAAAGAATTTTGTGAGGCCCTAGTCAAGGATGCGGACTTGGCGGAATTTGAAAAGGCAGTCGAACGAGCTTTGCTCGATTTCGAACGAAATGGGTTGCTGGAAAAATTGGAACATGACCGTGGCAGCAACAAGCAGATCATTGTTCAACCCGAGGGGAGAGATGTTGAGTGTCGTGTCGTGGACAGTCAACTGTTTGTCTATTCCGTGGATGGCGATGAACCTTTGCCACTGGTGGAAGTCGAGGATGTGCGGATCGCCGAAATCGGCACCGGACTGTTAGAGGAATTGGTTGCTCAATTGAAGTCAGAAGTGATTGGGAAGTATGTCTATCAGTGGTTTGAGCAACAATTGAAACCCACGCTGGCACACAATCCCACGGCCTCAGATCGAGTGGCTCGTCATGCTGCTGAGCTTGCCGCCAGTGAAGTCGAGACGGTCAAAGAGAAGTTCCTGGCCGGGGAAGCATTGCCGCAGTTGGCGGCTGGTGTGCCTTTTACAAAGGATGCCATTGAACTTTTGCGATTGGAACATCGTGCTTTTGTGCAACAACGCACTAAATCTGAAATTGTGTATGGCAGCCTGGCCAGTTTGGGCATGTACGCCGCGATTTACGCCTTGTGCGGATTTTATATTGCGCATCGCAAACCGCGATTACTCAAAGATCTGCGGCATTTTCTTACCATTGTATCTCTTTACGTCCTTTTGGTTTCCCTGAGCCAGATTCCGATTTTGACAGAGTGGCGCGCCGAAATTGTACTTCTCTTGATGTTCGGAACCATCATAACAATTGCTTACCAGCAGGATCTGGCTCTGGTGCTCACTGCGGGTATAGCCTTGGTTGTGGTGCTGACGACGGGACGTGGACTGAACGAGTTTGTCATCTACGTCGCCAGTTCTGCTACTGCGATCCAAATGTCGGCCCACATTCGTAGCCGCACGAAATTGATTTACATCGGTAGTTGTGCGGGTTTAGTTTCTTTTGCCACCACTTTGGGAGTGAGTTTAGTCTCGGGTTATCCCCTGGGGACCACCTTGCTTGCCAACGCGGCACTCTATGGATTTTTTTGTTTTTTGGCCGGAGTTCTGATGACCGGTCTGTTGCCATTTGTCGAAAGCCTATTTGACGTCCAGACTGAAATCAGCTTGCTGGAACTGGGTGATGCAGCCCATCCCTTATTACAGGAACTGGTTCGGCGGGCCCCGGGTACCTACAATCATTCAATCAATGTTGCCTCGATTGCCGAGGCCGCAGCGGATTCGATTGGGGCCAACGGATTGTTAGTTCGGGTCGGAGCCTATTTTCACGACATTGGTAAGATGTTGAAGCCGGGTTACTTCGCCGAAAACCAAGGGGAATCAGGAAGTCAGCATAAATCGTTGGTGCCGGCGATGAGTACGCTCGTCATTATCGCCCACGTGAAAGATGGCGCTGATTTGGCCCGTCAACACCACTTACCGCATTCAATTGTCGACTTCATCGAACAGCACCACGGAACAAGCTTGGTGGAATATTTCTTTGATCAAGCCAAGGGAAGGAGTAAGGACGATCCCAATGGCGAAGAAGTGGACGAGAGCACTTTCCGTTATCCGGGTCCTAAACCACAGAACAAAGAAGCAGGTGTGTTAATGCTGGCGGACGCGGTAGAAAGTGCCAGTCGTACACTCGTTGATCCTGCGCCAGCCCGTATTGAAAGCCTTGTTGAAGAGATTGCCATGAAACGTCTGTTGGAAGGTGAATTTGACGACAGCGGATTGACACTCTCGGAATTGCATGCGATCGAAGCCAGTCTGGCAAAGTCATTGACCGCTGTCTTCCATGGACGTGTAAAATATCCCAATCAAAATACTGCCTAGGCCCTCGATGTTTGTCGTCGAAATCAGTAATCGCCAAAATTTGTTCGATTTGGACCTGAAACAGATCGAAACCCTTGCGATTCGCATATTGCAGGGAGAAGGAATACCATCTGCTCAGCTGAGTATTGCGATCGTGGATGACTTAACGATCCATGGGTTGAACCGTCAGTACCTGAATCACGACTATCCCACGGATGTGTTGAGCTTTCTATTGCACACTGATTCTGAAAAGCTGGAAGGAGAGGTTGTTGTCAGTGCAGAGACGGCCGCTCGCGCCGCGGTACATTTTGGTTGGACGGCTGCCAACGAATTGCTCCTCTATGTGGTCCACGGAGTTTTGCATCTGGTGGGCTATGACGATAGCGAGGATGAACCAAGACAAAAGATGAGATCTCGGGAAAAATTCTATTTAGCACAGGAAAATCTGGTTTTATCCTACGACGAACAAGAGCGAGTGAAGCCTTAGAGATGTCTGGTATCCAACGGTACATGCAAACGGTACATGGGGAGGACAGCTTTGGTGAGGCCTGACGGATTAATCTGGCTGGCGACCGGAGGTTTTTTGCTGGCGAGTATCTCGGCCTGTGGCACGAAGGTTCTGCAGGAATTCTCGCGACATGACCTGGACATGTATTGCCGCGCACGCCAGCGTCGGAAGTTGCTCGGGGAGATTCTCGATCAATATGAGGACGTTACCCTGGGTGTTGAAAATCTGAAAGTCTTTGGACAAACTCTGTTTCTCGGTGCTGGAATCGCATGGCGGGTGTGGGTTCCGTTCAGCCAATCCCGAAATCCCACCAACTGGATTTTCGTCGATTTTTTGATAGCCGGGACACTTTTGCTTGTCGCGACAGTTTGGATTCCTGCCACACTCGCTCGGCTTTGGTCGTCACCGTTTTTGTTCCATACCTGGCGTATCTGGAAGTACACCGCTTGGTTTCTGCAACCGGTCGGCCTGGGTTTTCAAGCCGTTGATAGTGTGTTGCATCGTTTGGCTGGTCGCAGAAGAGAAAAGCTGACGGAAGAGGACTTTGAAGAAGAAATTCGAACCATCGTGACCGAAGGCATGCGGGATGGGTTGCTGGAAGAGGACGCAGGTGAAATGATCGAGGGAGTCATCGAGTTGAGTGATGTTGACGTGGCGGACATCATGACACCTCGGTCGGAGGTGGACGCCATGGAAGTGTCACTCAATTGGGAAGAATTGCTGCAATTTGTGACGGAAACACGCCGCACGCGCATTCCGGTTTATGAACGCGAACTTGACAACGTGATCGGCATTCTGCACGTCAAGGATTTGCTACCCAAATTCATTGCCCACACACCACAGGGTGGTGGAGTCGTCCGTGAGCTACTGAGGAAACCCGAATTCGTTCCCAAGAGCAAGCCGGTGGACGATCTGTTGCAAGAATTTCAAGTATCGAGAAACCACATTGCCATCGTGGTCGACGAATATCAGTCCGTGGAAGGTATTGTCACGATAGAAGACGTGCTCGAAGAAATCGTGGGTGAAATTATGGATGAGCACGACTATGGTCTGGCCGAGGACGCTATTTCCCTGGAGAATGGGGCGGTGGAACTGTCGGCAAGAGTTCATGTCGATGAGATCAATGAGCAATTGGGACTTGATCTTCCCGAGGAAGACGAATTCGATACGATCGGAGGCTTCGTGTCGATGCAGTTGGGCCGAATTCCCCAGGTGGGGGAACAAGTCCAATGGAAGCAGACCACGGTCACGGTGTTGGAAGCCTCCAAGAGCAGGATTCAACGGATTCGCATCGAGTTGCCCGCAGATTCCGAACGTGAAACCTCCTGAAGTGGAATGTCAGGGGGGATGGCGTTGCAACCGTCCTTCAATCCCCCTTCTTAAAACGTCCCCTCGGTGGACGTGCGGCCCGCATGGAGGTTGAGATCTTTGGCAGACTTCCTCTATTCTTGTTTCCACCTGTCCACTGAAAGCAGCACTAGCGGCGATAGCTTGCGACCAGTGTCTCTGCAAGGGGGAGTTCTCCGGATGAGGACGTCCGCGACAAGAAAGATCCTGCAGGGAACGCCCGTCTGATCTTGACCCTACAGACCCTGGTCGCCTACTTTTGTCGCTTCCAACATATCCTAGGTCCGTTTCGGACTGCGCACGAGAGACGCCGCGATTTAGGTTGCTTTCTTCAACGGTAGCAATTCCGTAGAAGAAGCCGCCATGATGCAATAGATTTCCTGGCTTTTGCACAATCGGCAGCTAACGTTCATCACCAAGTACAGGAACAGGATTCAAGCAGGTTTGTAATGGACATGAGAATGGCGGCAATTTTCAATCGGTATGGATTTAAAGCGGGGCTGATTGGTGTGCTCGTTGTTTTTTGTCTGGGATGTCGATTTGGGTCCAATGGATTAGTTGATCAAAATTCGGATGTAATTAAGGCATACGAAATCGCACGAGAACAAGAGCGGTGGTGGGAGCGTAATCGGCAAGATGCACAATATGTACCGGGGCGAGGTTATCACCTGCCCGCCACCGGACAGTATTACAATGCCTCCGGAAGACCCATGGAGCATGCAGACGAAGAAATTCAAGCTGCTTCGTTTGATGATGCGTCGTCGGGCGACCTTGTTGAAGAGTCGACCAGTGACTCAAGTTCGTTTCGGCCGCGAAATATTCTTGATCAATACAAGGCGGCCACCGGCAAAGGGCCCAGCCGGGATCGGGCGAGGAAAGCATACAAGGATGCCGAGCGGTCTTATGGCGAAGTCATACGTACTGCCGTTGAAACACAGCAGGAGCAGTTGTTGGAGATTGCTGGGGCCTATGGCACGGCAGCCAAGGCCTGGCCCGAATCGGCATTGGAAGAAGATGCCTTGTTCAAGGAGGCCGAATGCTACTACTTTTCCGATGACTATCCCGAGGCAGAGGACCGGTATGAAGCAATTGTCCAAAAGTATCCCAACTCGCGATATTTGGATTTGATTAGCGCGCGGCGTTTCGAGATCGCGAAGTACTGGTTGGCCACGCACCGGGCAAAACCGACACGCAGGTTACGGCCCAACCTGTCGAATTCATCACTCCCTCGTTTCGACACTTTTGGTCACGCCGTCAAGCTATTTGACAGGATTCGAATCGATGATCCTGCGGGAAAACTTGCAGATGACGCAACCATTGCCGCTGCCAATGCGTATTTTAAAGCGGAAAACTACCACCGTGCCGACCAACTCTATACGGACCTGCGTGATGCTTTTCCTGACAGCGAACATCAATTCGACGCCCACTTGCTCGGACTCAAATGTAAGTTGCTGATTTACCAGGGTCCGAATTACGATGAGGAACCACTAAAGGAGGCAACGAAGTTAGTTAAAAAAATCAAGCGACAATTTCATCAAGAGTATGGAAAAAAGCGGGAAATGGTAGACCAATCTTTTGCGGAAGTGCACGCGCGGTTGGCCGACCGAGATTGGTTACACGCTCAGTATTATGACCGGCGGCGAGAGACTCAGGGAGCACGCTTTTACTATGACCGTATCGCCCGTAAATACCAGGGAACCAAGGTAGCGAGCGAAGCGCAGCAGCGGCTCGAAGAACTTAGTACGGAGGTCAATCGATCTTCCTCGAGATTTTCAGCAATCAAAGAATTTTTGGACAGACAAGGCGACGATTTACCACCCTTGCTAGAAAACTCTGAGCAGATCATTCAACCGTAGACGGGTATACAGTGGGACACTTTACCGGCGTTCGAACGAAACAAGTAGCCTTTCTTTGCTGGGTCGCCTGCGGATTTCTTTTCCCGGGCTGCGTTGGTTATCGCGTTGGCAGGCAGGCCCTTTACCGACCGGATATTCAGACGGTACACGTTCCGGTCTTTACATCAGAATCATTCCGCCGTCATCTGGGGGAATGGCTGACGGAGGCTGTTTCCAAAGAAATTGAACGGTCGACGCCGTATAAAGTCGTAGGCACACCGGCCGCAGACAGCGTGTTACAGGGCAGGATTACCTCTACCAGCAAACGGATTCTTTCTGAAAACGTGTTCGACGAACCGAGTGAACTGGAAACAGACCTCGTCATTCAAATTCAATGGCTTGATCGTCGCGGCGTCACCTTGATCGAACGCACGTTTGGAATTCCTGATACACTGGTGACAATCATGGGAACGGCTACGCTGGTACCGGACGCCGGACAGTCGATTGTCTCCGCCGAGCAGGAAGTCATGGTCGGCCTGGCCGCTGAGATTGTAGGTCAAATGGAAATGCCTTGGTAGCTGGAACCAGGTTAGGCTGCACCACGAAAGCTGTCGGGAGCAAACCCTGGCGGGTTCTGCTTCTTTAGTTTTCCAAACGGGCGAGACCACTTTCTTTGGGTTTGGTCAACGGAAGCACGTTTTTATCGATTGCCGTCTTACAGAATTTTGTAATGTGACACGATGATCGCATGACACCTTGCCATTCGCAAAATGACGAACAGATTGCTTCCGAGTGGAAGCTGCCAAGTGGCATGTTGCGTTTCGGGGAAATTCCCCACCTGATGGGAATTGTCAACGTGACTCCAGACAGTTTTTCGGATGGTGGTATGCATTTTGGGTTTCAAGCTGCCGTTGACTGCGGGGTCCGCCTGGTAGACGAAGGCGCGGACATGCTGGATGTTGGCGGTGAAAGTACCCGACCATATTCAACGCCCGTCGATGTTAAGGAGGAATTGAAACGTGTGGTTCCGGTGATCCAGGAGTTGAGCCAGCGGGTGACCGTGCCCATTTCCATTGACACCTCAAAGGCGATCGTGGCTCGAGAGGCTGTGCGGGCGGGTGCCCAGATCATCAACGATGTTTGTGGGTTTAAAGACGAACAGATGATTGGCGTCGCACAAGAGACCGGAGTTGCCCTGTGTGCCATGCATATGCAGGGAACGCCGCAAGACATGCAAGACAACCCGTCGTACCGGAACGTCGTGGAGGACGTCTTTGTGTATTTACAGAGTCGGCGTGACGAGCTCGTCCGGAAGGGAATCGATTCCCGACGGATTTGCCTCGATCCGGGGATAGGATTTGGTAAGACGCATGAGCAGAATTTGGCGTTGCTGCGGAATTGCTCTCAGTTTCACTGTCTAGGATGTCCTCTTCTAATTGGCCACTCCCGCAAGGGATACATAGCGAAAGTGATCGGTGACAAACAGCGAAGTCGATTGGCCGGCACCCTGGGAGTTTCCTTGACGCTTGCCAGACAACGTATTCAAATCCTACGTGTACACGATGTGCAGGAGGTGTGTGATGCGTTGAATTTATTTCGGACCACGGGTGGACTGGAATAAGACAACGCTAGCGACAACAGCTGTCACCAACAAAACAATTTGAACGCTTCCGGGGATGGACTGCTATCTGTTTCGTGGTACGGGCATATGTTTTGGCATGCAGAAGATGGAATCCCGAGCAGCAACTCTCGCCGGCAGAGGTCGTCTCAGTGCCTGCGTCTCCGACATTGACGCGATGTGCATCTTGGCCGATACTGTTCACCCAGTTGTTGAACGTCACATGGTCGTTCTTCTTCTTTCACTTCTTTCGTTTCCTGCTTCAAGGTTACACGATGGCTGTGGCCGAAAGTGGCAAGCTTGCCGAATATTGTGCAGAGGTTGCCAGGAAAGCCAAACGAGCGGCTGGTGCACTTCAGTGCGTTGGTGGCCATCAAAAGAATCTATGGATCAGAAGTTCGGCGGCGCTAATTCGCCGGCAGGTGCGGGACTTGCAGCTTGCAAACCAAAAGGATCTGGAAGCGGCTTCCGGTTATGGCTTGACAGATGCTCAAACCGATCGCCTGCGACTAACGGACGAACGAATTGAAGACCTTGCTCGCGGACTCGAAGAAATCGCATCGCTCCCCGATCCTGTTGGAGAAGTGATGGAATCCTCTGTTCGCCCTAATGGTTTGGAGGTAACGAAAGTTCGCGTTCCCCTGGGCGTGGTATTTTTCGTGTACGAATCTCGTCCTAACGTGACCGCCGATGCTGCGGCGATATGTGTCAAGAGTGGTAACGCCGTCATTCTACGTGGCGGAAAGGAAGCTGTACATTCGAGCCACGCCATTGTCAATATTCTCAGCACGGTTGCTCAATCTGTCGGCTTACCTGAGGGTTCGGTCCAGTTGGTAAGCACCACCGACCGTGACGCGGTGGGACACTTCCTGCGCATGCGAGAAAACATCGATGTGGCCATTCCTCGGGGTGGCGAAGGGCTGATTCGCCGGGTGGCCCAGGAGGCAACGATGCCCGTGATCAAGCACTTTTCAGGAAATTGCCATGTCTATATTGACGCGCAGGCCGATCCGGATATGGCGGAGCAAATCGTAGTGAATTCGAAGTGTCAGCGATATGGCGTATGCAACGCATGTGAGTCGCTGTTGGTTCATGCGGATTTGGCTGCCGAATTGTTGCCGCAAATTGGAACAGTATTGACGGAGGAGGGAGTGGAGTTGCGGGGTGACGAAAGAACTGTCGAACTGATTAACTCGGCCACCGTGGCGAGCGAAGATGATTACTCAACAGAATATCTGGCTCCAATCATCTCCGTGAAAGTAGTCGACTCGTTAGACGAGGCGGTGCGGCACATAAACCTCTACGGGTCGGGACATACGGACACCATTGTTACGCGAGATTTGCAAACGGCTCGGGAGTTCGTAGCTCGAGTGGATAGTTCCGCAGTCATGGTCAATGCCAGCACTCGTTTTAACGATGGTAGTCAATTTGGTTTGGGCGCCGAAATCGGCATCAGTACTGATAAATTTCACGCCCGTGGTCCCTGCGGTCTTAAAGAATTGACAAGTTACAAATATGTCGTCTATGGATCGGGACATATTCGGGAATAAATTTCCTTTACGGAGGCTTTACGGTGGGCAAGGAAGCTCTGAGTCAAAGCGAAGTGGAAAGCTTGTTGGGTACTCGCAACCTGACAGAATCGACCTCTGTCCCAAACGACTCTGTTACGGAGTTGCGGCCTAAAGCATCTACCGGTCGGCCAGCAGATTCTAGTCCATTGGGACCCCCAGCCCCGCTGCACGAACAAGTGATCGCCTGTGACTTCAAACGGCCCGACCGCGTGAGCAAAGAACAGATGCAGGCGCTTCAGTCCTTGCACGAAGGGTGTGGAAGAAACTTCGGGGTCTCACTTTCGACCTTATTGCGAAGCACGGTTGACGTCAAGTTAACCGGTGTCGCCCAATTGACTTATAGCGAGTTTGTATTCAGTTTGGAAAATCCAAGTTGTTTTAATTTGCTTCACGCCGAACCGATGGGCGGGTATCTAATCCTGGATATCAATCCCTCGATTCTTTATCCAATCATCGATCGGTTGTTGGGGGGTGGTAAAGAGAGTAGACCACCGTCACGCCGTCCGTTGACAGAAATCGAGCTCAGGCTCGCCCGTCGTATTACGGATTTATTTCTCAAGGAGCTGCATGGCGCTTGGGGAAAAATGATTGACTTGGAGTTGGCGGTGGACCGAGTTGAGAGCAATCCACAGCTGGTGCAGGTGCTGCCCCCGAGCGAAGTGGTGGTATTGATCAGTTTTGAAATCATGCTTGGCCGAGCACGCGGTATGATGAACGTCTGTATTCCATTCAATTTTCTGGAACGCGTGAGCGGTAAGCTGACCTCACACACTGGGGTGATTTCCGAGAGTAAAGTATTTTCAGAAGAGTCACAACAAAGAGTCAGGAACCAACTGGGAGGGGTTGCGGTCGATGTGGTGGTTGAATTGGCTCAGGCAAAGATCTCAACCTCCGACCTCATCGATCTACGGGTTGGCGACCTGATAGCAACCGACCAGGATAGCAGCCATTTGTTACCGGTTACTGTCGAAGGAATTCACAAGTTCAATGCTCGGCCGGGATCCTACAAGGGTCACAAAGCCTTTGAAATCACTTCGTCGGTTGAGAAGTAAGATCACGTCCCCATGGCCGCATCAGTGAGAAATTTACTGAAACCGGCAAGACCTCTTGTGACGTGGTGAGTCTTTTGAGCTTGCTTGGGTTGTTTCAGGTATTGTTACAACCGGAAACTTAGATCACGCACAGTTCCGGTGGCCCGCAATTCTCAACACGATCTTCCGCCGGCCGTCGCCATGCTGGTAGCCGTCTTTGTAGGTAAAGGTGGCAAGCCTTCTTCTAGGACTCCCTTGGCACGGGTCCAAATGAGCGCACCCTCGATGACCATCCAGACCTGCAAGAACATGACGAGGACCCCCACACTGAAAAGCAGGTGGGAATTCTTCCAGGCCCAGCCTTCCTGTCCTCTGATCATCAGCCATAGTGGCCAGAACCAACCGGTGATGGTGGGATCGGGGTTGGTGTGGAATAATTGCCAGAGCAATGCCCAGACCGGCATGATCAACATGATGATCATGGGAATGAAAGCAAACCAGATTGGCTTGTTACGTCGCCACAGGTAGAACACTGTAACCATGAAAGCCAGACCAGCCAGTAACTGGTTGGTTGCTCCAAATAGCGGCCAGAGGATCAATCCACCGGTGCCAGGAGATTTTCCCGGCGCGGGAATCATGGCCATGGCTCCGCCGATGCAGACGCAGACCGCCGTTGCTAAATACTTGTTGGCGAGCGGTGTGAACTGGACTGTGTTTGCCAGTTCCTGAACCACGTAGCGTTGCAGGCGGGTGGCGGTGTCGAGGGTGGTGGCTGCAAAACTGGCGACCAGTACCGCGATGATCCCAATGGATAATTCCAGGGGAATTCCCAGGGTACTGACGAAATTGGCACCTCCATCAACAAAAGCACCCACCTTTTGCCCCAGTCCAAAGCCAGCCCAGGAGCCATTGACGTCGTACTTGGTATGCCAGGCTTCTAGACCCGTCAGGACAGTTCCCTCGTGGGTTACCCCCATGCCGACGCCTGCGCAGCAGGCGAGGATGACGGTCACAGCCAAGGCGCCTTCGAGCAGCATAGCGCCGTATCCCACATATTGGGCGTCTGGTTCCGTGGATATCTGTTTACTCGAAGTACCACTGCTTACTAGGCAGTGAAAGCCACTGACAGCACCACAGGCGATGGTGATGAACAGAAATGGAAAAATCGGTGGAGCTCCCACGGGCAAGTTTTCAGCAATGGCCGGAGCGCTGGAAAGCAAGTCGGCTTTTCCTGTGCTCGTGGCATAGACAATTCCGGCAATCAGCAATGTTAACGCTACAACCAATTGATGGCTGTTGATGTAGTCGCGTGGTTGCAGCAGTGTCCAGACAGGTAGCACCGAGGCAAAAAAACAGTATGTCATGAGGGCCAGTGTCCAGACAACCACGGGATTGCTTACGGGTAAGGTGATCGGCAGGTAGTAAACGCCCACGTAGATGGCCACATAAAGAAGAATCAGGGCAACAATCGAGGGGATCAAGAGACCGCCCCCTCGTCGATAGACCCAAAATCCGATGGCCAACGCAATGGGGATTTCGATCCAGACGGACAGTACCGCTGCCGGATAGAGTTTAAAGATCACCGCGATGACCAGACCGAAAATGGCCAGTACGACGGTGAGGGCTGCAAACAGAATCAACAGGAACAGCACCCGGGCCCGTGCTGAAATCAAGCGACCGGCTACTTCTCCCACTGTCTGACCCCGGTTACGTAAAGAAACGACGAGCGCTCCAAAATCGTGGACAGCACCGATGAAAATGGATCCAAACACGACCCAAAGCAATGCTGGCAACCAACCCCAGAAGACTGCGATGGCGGGCCCTACGATGGGTCCGGTCCCTGCGATACTCGTAAAGTGATGTCCAAAGATGACTTCTTTCTTGGTGGGAATGAAATCGACGTCATCTCGTAACTGCTGACTGGGTACCTGGGTATCAATATCCAGGTCAAAAATACGGCGAGCTAACCAGCGCCCGTAGGTATGGTATGCCACGATGAAACCGACAAAGGATAGAATTGCTATCAGAAGCGTGCTCATCAAAAATGCGCCTTGCTTTGCGAGTTGCAGATTAATTACTGAATTCGGTTACTACTTCAACATGAATTCCTGGGTTTTATCATACCAGCCTTTGGCGGAACCGACAGAGGAACTTCGCAGGTTGAGAACTGGACGAACAATCGCTACGCCCTATAATGTCCCTTTTGAGTTTGGAAGATTACTAAAACGTTGAATAGGGATTACTGGCAAGAGGAGTCTCGCACGTGTCTGAGAAAGTTGTAATTATCGGTAGTGGACCTGCTGGCTGGTCAGCCGCCATCTATGCGGCACGAGCCAATTTGAGTCCTTTGGTCTTTGAGGGAACTGTGCAACCCGAGATGATCCCCTTGGGTCAACTCGCCTTCACGACAGAAGTTGAAAACTATCCTGGATTTCCATTTGGAAATGTGCGCGCCTTTGTCGAAAGTGCCGTCGACAAGGATCGACATTGGAACCTGCCTCCGGCTCCTGACCACATGAAAGACGGTCAACTGCATTATGCAGTGCAGGGTGTCGAATTGATGGAACTGATGAAACAGCAGGCATTAAACTTTGGTGTGCGCGTGATTGGTGATGACATTGTGGAGGTCGATTTTAAAAGCCGTCCATTGCGAGTCATATCTGGCAGCGGAGAAACCATTGAGGCTCTCACGATCATTGTTGCTACTGGCGCACGCGCAAATTACATGGGCCTTTCTTCAGAGGAAGAATACAAAAACAAGGGGGTCAGCGCTTGTGCTGTTTGTGACGGCGCGCTGCCTGTTTTTCGGGGACAGCCGTTGGCAGTGGTGGGGGGTGGAGACTCGGCGGTGGAAGAGGCTGCCTACCTGGCGAATTTGAAAGATGCGGCCACGATTTACCTGATTCACCGCAGAGATAAGCTGCGTGCCTCGAAAATTATGCAGCAACGTGCGCTGGATCACCCAAAAATTGAAATCGTCTGGAACAGCGTGGTGGATGAGGTTTTGGGCAATGGCGAAAAAGTAACCGGTGTTCGCCTGCAAAGTAGTCTCGACGATTCGACGCGTGTGCTGGACGTAGGGGGTATGTTCGTGGCGATCGGACATACTCCTAACACGACATTTTTAAAGGGTCAGCTGGAGATGAACGACAAGGGCTACATTCGTTGGACGAAGCCATTTCGTACTCATACGAGTGCCGAGGGAGTGTTTTCGGCGGGAGATGTTTCGGATGACTACTACCGGCAGGCGATTACCTCGGCTGGTACGGGGTGCATGGCTGCGCTCGATGCCGAGCGTTGGCTGGCCGAACAAGGTGAGTCATCCTGAGTCTCTCCGGGGCCGGGCTGTCACATCCTGCAAAATGAATTAAGCAAGGAGGTCCAATGGAGAAGGTTAGTGTGAAAACAGTCCGTGAATCGTCCGCAGTGGGGCGAGAGGTCCAATTGCAAGGCTGGATTCGCACGCGACGCGATTCCAAAGCTGGGTTCAGTTTTCTCGAGATGAATGATGGTTCCTGCCTGGGAAACATCCAGATTATTGCCGATGCGGATCTGGGAAACTACGAATCAGATGTGAAGAAACTGACAGCGGGTTGCAGCGTCACCGTCGCAGGAACTGTCAAACCGTCGAGAGGCAAAGGCCAGTCTACCGAGATTCAGGCTATTTCGGTCGAAGTTCATGGCTGGGCGGACCCCGAATCTTTCCCTTTGCAGAAGAAACGCCATTCTTTTGAAAAGCTGAGGGAATGGGCCCATCTTCGTCCACGCACGAACACATTCGGAGCAGTGGCGCGAGTGAGAAATGAGATCTGTAAGGCCATCCACAGTTTTTATCAAAACGAAGGATTTCTTTACGTGCACACACCGATCATTACAACCAGTGATTGCGAAGGTGCAGGCGAAATGTTCAAGGTCACGACATTAGATCTTTCCCGGACACCCTCGAACGATGGCCAGCCCGATTGGTCGCTTGATTTCTTCGACCGGCCAAGTTTTTTGACCGTGAGCGGCCAACTCGAGGCCGAAGTGTTTGCCACGGCGTTGGGAAAAGTCTATACCTTTGGGCCGACATTCCGGGCGGAGAATTCAAATACATCGCGGCACCTGGCGGAATTTTGGATGATCGAGCCCGAGATGGCATTCTATGACTTAAACGACAACATGGAATTGGCGGAAAGTTTCATGAAATACATCGCTCGCCAGGTCCTGGAACACTGCCAGGAGGATCTGGAGTTTTTCAATCAGCGTATTGATGACACGGTACTGGAGACGTTAGAGACGATTGCAGATCAGCAGCCGTTTGTCCGATTAAGCTATTCCGAAGCAGTTGACTGTCTGGCAAGTAGTCAAGAGAGCTTTGAATTTCCTGTCGTATGGGGAGTGGATTTGCAATCGGAGCACGAGCGATACCTGACGGAAATCGAGTTCAAACGCCCCGTGATTCTCTATAATTATCCGCGCACCATCAAACCCTTTTACATGTATTGCAATGATGATGAAAAGACGGTTCGAGCCATGGATGTGTTGGTACCGCGGGTGGGAGAAATCATCGGAGGCAGCCAGCGTGAGGATCGTCTGGAAGTGTTGCAAATGAGAATGGCAGAGCAAGATTTGGACCAGGAAAATTACTGGTGGTACCTCGACCTCCGACGTTATGGAACCGTGCCGCACTCCGGTTTTGGTTTGGGCCTGGAACGAGTTGTACAATTTGTTACCGGCATGACCAATATTCGAGATGTGATTCCATTTCCAAGAACGCCCGGTAATGCAGAATTTTGATAGAAGTGAAGAATTCCCACTCGAATCGTGGTAAGGCAGATCGCCGCTTGGCACCATCAGAAATGAAATGCCCACGCTAAAAGCATGATAGCCCAGGGCAAGCCGCTTACGACAACGGCAAAGGACGTGACGCCACGAGGGGGGGGATGTCTGCGGTATCGGTACACCAGCGGTGTGACACCGAGACCTAGTGCGCCGGTGGGCAATGTGATCAAGAGCAGGATGTGCAGGACGGTTTCCGCGGCGGGAGTTGGTGTCTGGTGTATCAAAATAACCCCCTTGGTGAACGCTGCCGCGAGGCAGGCAATCAGGGTTGCCACCGTTGTCATCATCCAAAACACGGTGATTGCCTCGGCAGACCTCGATTCCGGAGGTTGTCTGTGATGCTTCTGACGGCGATTGGCGGGTGTATTGCTCATTGAAACGATTCGTTGCGGCCGGCGAAAATCTCTTCATGCAGTGTCCGTAACCGTCGGAAACTTTCACTCCATGCGGGCCGGATCACCGGTCGAGGCATACCCGAGTTTGCTTGATAGTTGGGGAGCGTGAAGTATATTTACAAAGGAAAATGACCTGAAATCCATACATCAAGTTTTGCGTAGAACAACGAATTAGCTTCTACAAACAGAGCAGGTAGGCATCATGGATCATACCGGATACGCAAGGCACTGGCGGCAAGCTGCCCCGCTTCCGTCAGGAGTGATTGGAAAAACGAGAGCTTTCCTCAGAAACACGATTCTGTTTGTTTCATCGGTAACCAATAGAAAGGTAGAGGATCGATTTCTGCGATGTTTATACTGTCATAATGTGTTTGATGATCAAACAGCGCTTTTTGAACGTTTGATTTTGCGACTTAAGGAAACGGGCCAATTTATAGACACCGATACATGCCTTCAAATGCTTCAAGGGGAAAAGGAAATTGATCGCAGATATTATCACTTGTCATTTGACGATGGATTTCGAAACAATTTCACCAATGCACTTCCTGTTCTCAGGAAGCACGAAGTTCCTGCCATAATTTTTGCCCCCTCGTCTTTGATCGAAGCAAGCTGGGAACAAACCAAAACATACTGTTTGGAAACCACTCGGTACAACTCAGTGATTGAAATGTTAAGTTGGGACGAACTGAAAGAAATCGTTTCATTGGGGTATGAAATCGGCTCACACACAAAAAATCACGTCCGATTTTCTGACATCTCGCATGATGCTGCTTTGTTAGAGGAGGAAATAGCCGGTTCGAAAGAAGTCATCGAAGCACAGTTAGGAAAGGAGTGTAAATATATCTCGTGGCCCTATGGCGGAGTAGCTGATGCGGATGATGAATCACTGGAAATAACAAAGCGTTCAGGGTACCGTGCTTGTTTTGCCGCTTACCGTGGCACGATTGTTCCCAAAGAGACAGACATGTTTAGGATACCGAGGCACCATTTTGAAGTGCAGTGGCCTCTGTCCCACGTGGAGTACTTTGCGAGGGGGAATATGGAGATCACAACATGAGGGTCATTATTCTCACCTCTACGAAAAATGGTATCGCGTCAGAAGTCTTGCCCGTATTGTGCAAGAACAAAAATCTAACGGTAGTCAGCGTTATTTTGGCCCGTGGCGCCGTAGCGGATCGAAAGAAACACATCCGGCGAAAGATTTTAAAAACATACCGGATAGGGATGTTAGGAGCGTTAAACGGAATCAGGATGCGGGATTGGTACGCAGACAAAGAGGTAGATGATATTGCTTCTTTGTGTCATTCTTTCAATGTTCCGCTGTCGGAACCACCATGTACAAACAGTGATGAAACGAGAGAACTGTTTCGAGAGTCGAAGGCGGATTTGGGGCTTTCGCTGGGCAATGCATACATTGCCAAGAGCGTATTTTCGATTCCAAGGCATGGTATGGTTAACATCCACATGGAGCTGCTTCCAGACTTCCAGGGTGCACAAAGTGTCATTTGGCCCATCTATGAAGGGATAGAAGAAACAGGATTCACGATTCACCAAATTGATAACAAAATTGACACAGGTCATATCTTGTACCAGAGCAGGTACCCTATCCAGTTTCATCCAACGCTCAAAGAAACAGTGGAGAAGAATCTGCTGATTGCAAAATCAAAGATACCAGAGGCATTTTCTTACGTCTGTGAACACTACGAAGATCTAAAGGATCGATCAGAGACACAGGAACGCGGAAGGTCTTATACGACACCGACCATATGGCAATTTTTCCGGATGGTGAGAAATTGTCGTGCGATGTATCGTAGAAGTCTACAGGCGCGTTAGCGCAGCGCCATCGCGTCACGTTGTGGTGGACACTCATCGGGTTTTGCTTCCTGATGCTCTTCAGCGCGGGCGTGTACTCGGTCCACTACAGCTGGACGAGTCTTCAAGACGCCAGGGCCAGCCTCGACTGGCCCACCGCGGAGGGGACCATTGTCGTTTCGCGCCGCTCTCGGCCAGACCCCAATGCCCCGCCGGGTCGGATCGAGTACGTTTACACGGTGGACGACGTCGCCTACTCCTCGGATGTCGTTCTGTTTGGCCAAGGCTATACGTTTGACAATTTTCACCGTTACCCGGTAGGCACAACCGTGACGGTCACTTACGATCCAGATGACGTGACCAACGCCGTTCTGGAGCCGGGGGAGTTCAACAATTTCGCTCCATTCTATTTTGGGGGCGGTGTCCTGTTGTTTTGTGGTTGTGTCGTCTTGGCCGGGGTCTATGAATTGGTCCGCACTGTTTATCGCGCGTTGCGAAAACAGTCCGAGTAAAACGGCACTTCCTGGAAAGAAACCAATCCCCTCAACCCGACGACGCTTGGCCGGATTTGGCTCGAATGGTTTGCTTTGTGAACGTCCAGGGAGACTCAGTGGATTCGGACAACCACCTGTTTGGCAACAAAGCTGAAGCAAAGATATTCATAGTTCCACCCGTATTTGAGGGCAGCTTCCTGGAACGCCTTGAACTCATCGTCGCGCCAGGTTTCATTTCCGATATATTCATCAAAAGATATTACCGTCCCGGCAACAATTTGTTTGG
>Ga0310121_10000645_pt1 | contig 37444 bp, 39 predicted proteins | sample CB27_Tmax_986_MG_FD_203504 | JGI IMG/M metagenome (GOLD analysis project Ga0310121, IMG submission 203504) | Marine microbial communities from Western Arctic Ocean, Canada - CB27_Tmax_986 | ecosystem: Environmental > Aquatic > Marine > Oceanic | place: Canada: Western Arctic Ocean | collected...
CTAGTAGGCGGCTCGCCCCAATGCTTCGACACGCCTTTAGCCAACCAAAGCCCGTTCGATCCGCCCACCGCCCAGAACCCGCTCATCCTCGAAAAAAACAGCTGATTGCCCCGGCGTAACGGCGCGCTGGGGTTCGTCGAACGCGAGGATCACCCGCCCATCTGTCGAGCGCACCGTTGCTGGGACGGCCGAGGCACGGTAGCGGATCTGCACACGAATGGGCGAGTCATCCGGCGGAGGTGTCGCAAGCCAGTTCACTTCACCGATCTCGACGCCCCGCGAGGCGCCCTCTTCGGCCCCACCCACCACGACTTCGCGAGAGTCCGCCCGGATCTCGATCACGTAGAGGGGCTGCCCAAAGCCCCCACCCAGTCCTCTACGCTGGCCAACTGTGAAATTAGCGTACCCTGAGTGCTCACCGAGGACCGCGCCGTCGCGTGTTACGATCAGACCGGGCTCGAGCGCGGGATGGTGCGTCTCGAGCCTCGTTTCGAGGAGATCTCGGTAGTCTCCCGTGGGCACGAAACAGATCTCCTGCGACTCCGGCTTGTCGGCCGTGACGAGGCCGAGTACCCGCGCCTGCTCCCGCACCTGCGTCTTCGTCAAATCTCCAAGAGGGAAATGGAGAAGGGGCAGCATCTCCGTGGGTAGGCCCCAGAGGAAATAGGACTGATCCTTCGAAGTGTCGACACCCCGGTAGAGGGCCGGCCCGGCATCGCTCGAGTGATCGATCCGGACATAATGACCCGAAGCGATCCCATCACAACCCAAGAGGCGTCCCCGTTCCATCAGATCCGGGAACTTCGTGTTGGAGTTACAGCGCACGCATGGGTTTGGCGTGCGGCCTCGGGCGTACTCAGAGACGAAGTCGTCGATCACGTCGCGTGTGAAGTCCTCCTCCACGTCGAAAACGTAATGGGGGATGCGGAGGGTGTCTGAGACACGGCGGGCGTCGCTGATACCGTCGAGCCCGCAACACGTCTTGGAGTGCGCTACCTCGCCGGAGTAGCAGAACGTCTTCATCGTAGCACCCACCACGTCGTACCCCTGCTGGACGAGAAGCGCGGCCGCTACTGAGGAATCTACGCCGCCCGACATGGCGACCAGGATTCGCTGACCGCGACCGCTCATCTGGGGCTCCGGGCAAGAATGCGCTCGTGTGCGAGGCTCACGCTCGCACCTCGACACCCCGAACGCGCTCCAATACGCTCAGGGTCGCCTCGGCCGCGCGAACCACATCGTCTTCGGTGGTCGAGTGTCCTAGACTGAACCGAAGGGCCGCGACCCCCTCCAAACGGCCATACAAGGCCTCGAGGACGTGACTCGCCTTCTGGGCCCCGCTGTCGCAGGCCGAGCCAGACGACGCCGCGATCCCCTCGAGATCGAGACCCGCAAGGAGCGCTTCGGGATTCACGTCCGGAATACCCACGTTCAGGATATGTGGTGCTCGGTTCGTGACGTCACAATGGACTCGGAGTCCCTCGATACCGCTCTCGAGCCGGGACTGGAGCAAGTCACGGAGCCCGCGGAGGTGATCGGCCTCCGACGCCTGTTCCTGCACTGCCAATTCCACCGCGATGGCCATACCCACCGCCCCCGCGACGTCCTCAGTTCCGGGCCGTAACGCCCGCTCCTGTCCTCCGCCGAAGATGAGCGGGGCGACGTTCACGCCTCGCCGGACGACCAGGACGCCCGTGCCCTTTGCACCGTAGATCTTGTGTCCCGTCAGTGACAGGAGGTCGATTGGGACGTCTTCGACGCTGACGGGAACCTTTCCGAGGGCCTGGACGGCATCGGTATGGAAAACGGCCCCATGGGCCCGCGCCCGCTCCGCCACGGCCTCGATCGGCATGTGAATGCCGACCTCGTTGTTCACGGTCATGACGGACACGATCGACGCACCGTCAGCGAGCGCCGCGTCGAGCTCATCCATGTCGAGCGTGCCGTCGGCGTAGACCGAAATGGTGCTCCAACGTCCACCTCGTTGTCCGACCTCGGCGGCGGCACTCATCACGGCTTTGTGCTCTATGGCTGACACGACGGCGAAGGGCGTGGTTCCCTGATGGCGAACGGCTTCGGCATGGCCGAGGATGGCCATGTTGTCCGATTCTGTTCCGCCGCGCACGAAATAGATCTCACTTCGGTCAGCTCCGATGGCCCCGGCCACGCATTCGCGTGCCTCCTCCAGACGCGTGGCCGCACGGCGCCCCATCCCGTGCGCGCTGGACGGATTACCGAATTCGCCATCGAGAATGGCGATCATCCCTTCGCGCACCTCAGAGCGAATCGGCGTGGTAGCCGCGTGATCGAGGTAAATCAACGACATGCGTCCCCGTGAGCCATCATATTCGGGCCCGGTATTTCCTTGAGTCGAAGCTCCTCCTAAGTTGCACAACATACCGAATGAATCTGGGGCAGTGAACCGTGACGCGAACGCTAAATCCTGAATGAGGAGGTGTCGTCCGCCCTTTCCGGATGGTCGACCACCTCACTTCCGAGCTACGGTCCACGGCCTCGCCTTCGCGGATCGGGACCGCCATCTGGCTGCACTCGAATCCGGTGATTCCCTTTACTTGATCCCCGATCCTCCAGATCAAGAAACGCCAGAAGTATGGGTGCACCGACCCGGCGGAGACCTTCTCGGCCACCTGCCTCCTGAGATCAGTGCGTGGCTGGGGCCGTGGCTTTCTGAGGGTGGGGGCGCCAGCGCGACGGCTCTGAAGATCCACGGATCGGATGTCCCGAGTTACCGAAGACTGCTTCTCGAGGTTTCCTGTTCGCTGTAGAAGGCTGTTGAAGAAGTACAGCGGGTCGGGCACAGGGCGGTTGTGCGGTTGATCCTGCGTCTCTCCTCCTCGCCGTAGCGTTGCTACGCCTCGTCGTCGTTCCTTGTCTGGACGCGCACAAGCGCCCTGTGCCCGCGAAGGAGAGTGGCATGACCTTACAAAGTTGAAGGGTTGGGGTGGCACGGCCCCATCCCCGTTGTTGGAGCTCCTAGCCATAGCTACGACTATGGCGTCGTCGCCTCCGCCTAGGGCCTGGGACCGGGCATCCCGGGTACCCGTGCGATAGCACGGGTGGCGGCCCACTGTACTTCTTCAACAGCCTTCTCGTGTGAGGGTCCAGCGCCCGCCGGCGTTCCCGCTAGCGTTCGGTCGTGATGCTCAGAACGTCGAGACTCCATCACTCGCGAGTGACTCCAACTCGACCGTTTCCCGCGTCCAAAACGATTCTCCGTAGGCGCAACGAATCCGCGAGCCATGGCTGGCGCAGTGGGCACGGATTTGGTCCTCGATGGGTCGGTCCCCTCCGCCGAACACCTCACCGATGGCGGTTTTTCCGGAGAACTGTGACTCGAAACATGCCAACGCAGCCATCTTCGCCTCGATGTGATCCGTGATATCCACCACGAAGGACGGCTGTGGCGCGTCCTCACGGAAGAGCAGACAGTGCACGACCTTGTCGGGCCGGTGGGCGTCTCCAGTCGCATCGTAGTTCTTCAGCGACGAAAGAAAGGAGGCGTCGTACGCGAGTTGGGCGGCGACGCGGTGATCCGGATGCCGGCCCTCGCCCCAGTGGGTTACGATCACCCTGGGCCGCAGCTCTCGGATCAATCCCACCACGATGCTTCGCGATGCGTCGTCGTTGATCAGACCTGAATCGCGAAGCCCCGCGTTTCTACGAACGGCCAGACCCATCATTTCGGCCGAGCGAGCGGCCTCCTCCGCACGTTTCTCCACGGACCCGACGCTCGCGGCTTCGCCCCGTGTGAGGTCGAGAATCCCAACCCGGTCACCCTGCGCGGCTGCCTTGGACAGAGAGCCGCCGCATAGGAGCTCAGCATCGTCGCAGTGGGCCATGATCGCGAGGACGTCGAGTGGTTCGGTCATAGGAATGTGCGGCGGTTCGGGTGTCTACTCGAAGCGGAGCGCGGCGATAGGGTCCAAACGGGACGCCCGATAGGCCGGGGCGATGCCGAAGAGTACACCGGTCACGATCGCCATCACCAGGGCGGTGAGAATGGCCCACAACGGGATGGTAGCGGGGATCGGTGTGTATGCCGCAACGCCCTCAGCCATGGCGGTGCCGAGAGCCAATCCAGCTGCACCACCCAGGAGCGTGAGCACCGCCGACTCGACCAGAAACTGCCACAGAATCTCCTGGCGGGTGGCTCCCACGGCCTTTCGAACCCCGATTTCCCTGGTTCGCTCAGTCACGGAAATCATCATGATACCGATGACGCCGATTCCGCCCACGAGGAGGCCCACGGAGGAAAGCGCGAGCATGATCAAGAAGAATATTCCGAGGAACGTGTTGAACGTTGCGAGAAGCTGATCTGAGCGCAGGACGGCGAAGTTGTTCTCATCCCGCGGCCGTAGGCCCCGTATAGAGCGCATGGCTCCGATCACTTGGTCGATGGCGGCTTCTTGGGGCACCGATTCCCTGGGGACGATCCAGATCGTCGCTTGCCAATTCGAGGCTTTGAGCCTCTTCATCGCTGACGTATAGGGAAAGATGGCCCAATACTGAATTGCGGAAGAGAATATGTTCTCCTCGTTCTCGAACACGCCCACGACCGTGAAGGCCTCGCTCACGGCTCGGTTGCCCAGCGTGACCCGGATCTTTCTCCCGATCGGATCCAAGCCTCCGAAGAATTCCTCCGCGAGTGGGGCGGAGATCACGACCAGAGGGCGGGACTGGGAGACTTCTTGCGGTATGAAGTCGCGGCCCGCAGTGAAGGTTCCTGGTTGGTAAGCCGGCCAGCCCGATGAATATCCGTAGGATTGCACGCCACTCACGCGCCGTCCTTCTACCGCCATGGTCGAGCCGAAGTTGAAGCTATAAAGGGCCTCGCGGACGGCAGGAAGGCGGGCAAGACGGTCGGCCTCCTCCGGCTGAATCGTGGGCTTGTTCCACCAGGGAGGACGCCGGCTTCCGAAAGAGGCGCGCACGGCGGAAAAATCGTAGCGCAGCACGCCGAAGTTGTCCGGACCCGCCGACTCGAAGCCATCCATGATCGACGATTGAATTCCGGTCACGAGCGCCGCGATCATCACGATCACACCGACACCGATCGATACACCGAGGATGGTCAGTCCTGAGCGGACCTTGTTCGCGCGGATCGAGTCGAGGGCGATCTTGACGCCCTCCTCAAGCATGGTGAGGCGACGCACTCTACTCGTACCTCAGAGCGTCGACGGGGGCGAGCTTGGAGGCTCGCGCGGCGGGGTACACGCCGGATATCACACCCACGAGTACGCCCAGCGACACGCCGAGGGCGATCCACTTGGCATCGACGGCGGCGGGAAGCGGGGAAAGCGCCCTCACCAAGTAGGTGAGCCCCACACCGACCGCTACGCCCAGCGCCGCACCGACCCCTGAAAGTGTGACGCTCTCGATGAGCACTTGGCTCAAGATGTCGCGACGGCGGGCGCCGAGGGCCTTCCGTACTCCGATTTCCCGTGTGCGCTGCATCACCGAAACGAGCATGATGTTCATGATGACGATGCCGCCCACGACCAGCGATATGGCCACCAGTCCTGGAATCGCCAGAAACAGGACCTTGGAAATGTTGTCCCAGAAGCTCAGAGTGTCCTCAGCCGTCTCGACCGAAAATTCGTTCTCATCCGCGGGCCGCAGACGCCTCCGCGTCCGCATGATGCCCTCGATCTCTTGCTGGAGGGGTCGTAGGTCGACCGACTCCCGAGACTGCGCTACCACTTGGTCCACGATACCACGGGGGTTGGTCACCGCCTGAATCGGCGATTGGGCGGGCGCGATGGCCTGATTGTCGAGCGATTGTCCGAACAGGCTACCCTGCTCTTCGAGGATGCCGACCACGCGATACGGGAATCCGCGGATGCGCACGCGGCGACCTAGTGGATCAAGATTCTCGAAGAGGAGGTCCGCGGTCTCAGTGCCGAGCACGACGACGGCGGTGCCACGCTCGGCTTCCTGAGGGGAAAACGTGCGTCCCCTTTCGACGTTCCAGTCACGAATCGCCAGGATCTCGGGCGTGACGGCCCAAATTTGAACGTTTTCGACGGATTGACCGTTGTCGGCGACGACTTCCCCTCCCGTGCTGCTCTCCGCGCCCACACTCGCCGGGATGGTGATTTGATCCCTCACCGCTTCCCAGTCCTCGTAGGTAATCTGAGGACGGCGCTGTAGGGCACGGTTACTGGAGCCTTCGAAGCTCGGTCCGTCCGACCACCGGCGGAGCGTGACGGTATTCACCCCGAACATGACGGCCGCGAGATCTTCGCGGACATAGCGATCCATCCCCTCGACGATGCTGACGACCACGATGAGGAACATGACCCCGACGATGACGCTGAGGAGACTGAAGAAGCTTTTCAGCTTCTCAGTCCAGATCTGCTGGAGGGCCAGCCGGATTCCTTCCGCGAACTGCACGAGTTCTTCCTAGGATCTGTGGGCTTCGTCAGTTGGACTCATTGGAACTCTCCTCTTCCTGCTGCACCCGGTCTCCGTTGGTAAGATCACGGATCTGTTGGTAGGGCCCCGCCACGATCGTGTCCCCTTGGCTTATGCCTGTAATGATCTCGAAATGCTCCTGACCGGTGATCCCGACTTCGACAGGGGTGAATCTGACCCGTCCGTCCTCTACCAAGAACACGCCGTCTACGTCCGTGACTTCCTGGCGCGAAAGTGGACCCCGCGACTGGCCGTCGATTTGCTCCTCTTCGCCGCCTCCGGCGTCAGAGCGGCTCTCCTCGGGTCGAACCGTCAGCGCGATGATCGGCACGGAGAGGGCATTCTTACTCGTCGCCGTGATGATGTCCGCAGTGGCGGACAGATCCGGGCGAATCCCTCGCGGGGGATCGTCCATGGTGATGACCACCTCGAAGTCGATGGCCGCAGCCTGGCCGCTCCCGGCCGAAGACGCCGGAGGCCGGATGGCGCTGTTGCCGATTTCGGTCACCACGCCACCGAAGAGCCGGTCGGAGAAGGCGTCCAATTCCAGGACCGTGCTGTCGCCCAAGGCGATGTACGGAATGTCTGTCTCGTCTACCTCGAGGACGGCTTCGACCCGTGACAGCTCGCTGATCGTGAGGACCAAGCTGCCGGGGTTGTTCATGGTGCCGACGATGACGGTCTCTCCCTCATTCACGTTGAGACGCGTCACGGTACCGGAGTGGGGAGCCGTAAAAACGGTCTTGCTCAGTCGCTCGTTCGCCTCATCGAGCGAGGCTTGCGCTTGCTGGACTCCGAATTGGAGCGACTCGAGCTGGCGGGTGGCCAACTCCACGTTGGTGTCCGCGTCATCGAGTAGCTGCCGTGCGACCAACAGCGAATCACGGTTGAACAGGTCTCTCAGCCGCTGGGAATCCCTGGTGGCCTGCACCAGAGTCGCTTCCTGTTGCCGCTCCATGGCGCGTGACTGGTTCAGCGATGCCTCGGTCCGCGATACGGAGGCCGCGAACTGGGTCGGGTCGAGCCGCAACAAGAGTTGCCCAGCCATGACGTCGTCACCCTCGTCGACGAGCAATTCGGTGACGCGAGCCGAGACCTCAGAGCTGATGTCCGTCACCCTTCCCGCTCGAATGTTGCCGCTGGCCGTGACGGTTTCGACGAGGTCCCTACGGGCCACGGCCTCCAGTCGGACTGGAACGCCCCGGTCCCGTCTTTGAGTAATGGTGAGGGCCGCGGCGCCACCGATTACGGCGACGATCGCGATCCCGATCAAGACTTTGGTCCTAGCGTTCATGGATTTATGGATAGCCTCAGGGTGTGCGGAGGGAGTTTCCCACCACCGCCTCCAGGTTTGCGAGGAAGTCGTGGTACGCGAAGATCGCAGCGATCTGTTCCCGATCGGCTTCGACCTTGAGGGTCTCCGCTTCGAGGAGCTCCAGGAAGTCGGCGAGCCCGACTGTGAAGCGCTCTCTCGCCAGGCGGAGTTGTTCGTCGGCCACGATCTGGTTCTGGTCTTCGATCAGCGCCGCTTGGTAGGCGGTTCGAACCGTGGCCAGGGTGGTGGCGATATCCGCTCTGAGCGCGAGTTCTTGTTCCCTCAAGCTGAGGTCGAGGTCGTCGAGTTGTACCCGAGCCTCAGTGACTTGGCGTTGCCGGCTGAGGCCCTGGAAGAGGGGGAGGCTGATCGTGATGCCCGCTGCCGGTGGTTGGCCCGTGAAGCTGAACGGGAAACCATGATTCTCTCGTTCTATCAGTTGTGCGTCCGCATCCGTGAACTGCAATTGTGCGCAATCCTGAGAGGGGAGCGGGCTGGTCAGCCGAGAAAAAAGATCGTTGAAGAACAGACAATTTTGAATTGAACCCTGCGCCTGGGATTCCGCCTGCCGAATGCTGAGCGCAGTACTCGACGCCTGGCGGGTGAATCCGCTCGTGTTCGCACGCAGGCTCAACGACGGGAGGTACGAGCTCTTCGCCATTTTCACCTCGTAGCTGCTCGACGAGCGACTCGCGCGGAGCGACCTGAGGTTGGGGTTATACGCCAATCCCATCTGGTAGAGCTCTTCACGATCCCAAAGGGGCTCCGAGAGCTCAAAGGGCGTGGTCGGCACGAAAGGCGAGTCGAGGTCGGCTCCCATTTGCTGCAAGAGCCGTATCCGGGCGGTCTCGAGCGCGTTGGAGGTCTGTAGGACCGTGACCTCAGCTCGCCCCACGGCCACTTCGGCCTGAGCCACGTCCACTCCGGTCGCGCTCCCCACCGCTAGCTGCGCTGCCGCCAGACGAAGGTTGAAGCTCGCCCGCTCCCGCTGCTGTTCGGCGACCCGCAACTGTTCAGCCTCCCGGAGAACGGCGATGTAGCCCTGCGTGACCTGGAAGATCAGATTCGCCTCCGCGTCGGCGAACTGAGCCTGGATCGCGACGCGATCTGCCTTCGCTTGGCCGGGGGCCAGCAACGTGCGGCCGTTGATCTGGTATTCGAGGCTGAGGTTGTAGTTGGAGAACAGGAACGAGGGCTGGTTCGCAAATCCGAGCTGCTCGAAGGTCAAACTCCCGAAGGTCTGCTCTCCGGCGCCCTGCCAAGAGATTCCACCGTTCACCGACGCAGACGGAAATAGCCCCCCGTAGGCGGATCTTACATTCCAGTTCGCGACGTCCTCATCGTTGCGAACGGCTTGAAGTCCCGGATTGTTCTGGCGGGCGATATCTATCGTTTCTTCCAACGAGAGAGAGACCGGTACGAAGTCCTGCGCGGCGGTTCCTGGCGGAAAGAACAAGAGCGCCAAGGCCAGAGCCATGTTTTGGAGCGATCGAGTCAACAAGGGAAGTCTCCGTCTAGATTGAATGCTGCACACACGGAGGGAAGGACCCGCACAAGGAAGACGACCCACATCCCACACGGTATCGCTAGCCCACCTACGCTTGGTATGGTCCGTCGGTTTCAGGCGCCGTTGGTCGCGCCACGACATGCCGTTCTGCCCACTTACGTACGGGTTAGAGGGATCCTTCACGCCTTACATCTGGAGGCGCAGCGGGTTCTCATCACTACTCAATCCTGCTCGCGGACGGAGCTGGACGAGGGACTCTCCCCGCTCAGCTTGAGTGAATCGTCCGCGAACGCGTTGCGGAGGATTTTCAACGCGTCACTGAGCTCCTGGAGCTGCGTTGCCGGGAGCGACACGAGGCTTTCCGAGATCGGAATGACGGCGCGGTCGTAAACCTCCTTGAGAGCCGCCCTACCAGCCGGCGTCGCCTTGATCATTACAACCCGTCGATCGACCGTGGATCGGCTTCGTGCCACCCACCCGAGGTTTTCGATGGTCGTGATCGTCTTGGACATCGTCGGCATACTCACGGCATGGAAATCTGAGAGTTCACCCAAGCTCCGGGTATTTTTGACCACCATGCCCAGCAGGCCCACGTAAGCCAACTTCATGGACCGTTGTGATTTACGAAGGTCCGCGGCCACCCTCCTCGTCACGAGGGGAATGACCTCCAACACTTCGCCGGCCACTTTCTGTGCGCTGACAGCCATATTTCTGCCCACTCATCAAAATAGTTTCATTGGACGAATCATTAGCAAAGGCAACTATAATTACAAGTGACACGGAGGGGGCGAGGATGTGACGTACTGACTCAAGGGGGAACCTACGCAGACCCTACGCGGGGCTAACTCGGGGGTGGATCCCGGCGCACAGCGACGTAATTCTGCGACGGAATCTGAACGCGCAGAACCCGGTTTTGGCCGTCCATCCAGATGTCATGTAAGGCTCCGTCAATGCGTAACTCCAGCCGCTGGGCCGCAATGGTGGCCCCTCCAATCGTGACCGGCTCAACCGTCGTCATGCGCAGCGTTCCTGTCGATTGGACTCCCAGCCTCGGGAAGATGGCCGAAATCCTAAGCTCGCCCGGGGTCTGATAAGGCGCGACGAAGAAGTAGTGATGTGCGAAAAATAGATCCAACACCACTGTCGGCGTCTGCTGTTGGGTTTGGTGATACTCTCGCTCCTCGACCCCGGCTTCGGACGATGCGGAGGAGACCATCCGGCCTCCCCGACTCTCCAGGCGAATCGAAAGTTCAGATGGGGCGGAGACGTTCACCTGATACGCATCGAGGGACATCCCCACCCCGAGGGCGCCGAGGGCAGACTGCATCATCTGTCTCGACCCACCCTGAACGATTTCGAGCGTGCCTTGGGCGATGGTGCGGGTGTTGTCACCGAACCCGGATCGGCGAATTCGAAACGTCTCAGTGCCGACGGCTCGGCCGCCCAACTCGACAATGAACGTGCCCTCGTCTACTTCGACCGCCTGGCCAGATACTGCCCCGGGGAGGAACCCGAATCCGGTGGCGCCAAAGCCTCCCGGCAGGGCCAGGAGCAGGGAATACAAGGTCGTTGAGAAACGCATGAGCCTAAAGTACACCGGATCTCAGTGTATCGTTCGATGGTATGGGTTGGAGGGCTCTCGTCAACAGCCTTCCGGGGAAGCCGATGGTGAGGGACGCGCCAATGCCTCCTCCAAGGTGGTGATGTACCGGTGGTAGACAGCGGCGCCCTTCTCAGCGGTCGCCAGCGTGGGGCGGCCGACGACACTTTGGAAGCCGGGAGGAGGTGTGGTGACTCGACCCTCGACATATTTTCCTGAGGATTGTGAATGGGGCAGAAAGTAGACCGCCTCGTCCATGCGGACGAGTTCGGGTGCGAGGAAAAGGAGAAGGGAGGTTTCGAGTTCACCGCCCCTCTTTTCCTCAGGAAGGCCGTCCACAAGGTCGGCGACGTCGATCGTCATGGGGTCGACGATTTCCGTCGTTGCGTTCTCGGTAAGGGCGGTGAGGAGTGCCTCTATGTGGGGTTCGTGGCGTTGGGCTGAGACGATTACGACTTCGTCGATGCCGTGGTCGTCCCAACTGGAGAGGAGTTCATTTATGGCACGATGGAAGGTCTTCCGGCGCAGCGTACCGGTACCGGGGTCCGGCGCCCAGTCCGGCTTTGTAAGGCCGTAATGGAACGTCGGCGCCACCACCAGCTGCAAGCGACTGGACAGATCGAGGGCGACGCACTCAGCGCTGAGTGGCAAATGGGGTCTGTGGTGATCAAGCGCGCCGACGGGAAGGATCAGGCGCGCATCATTGGTGAGCAGGCGACGGACTTCTGGCCAGGAAAGGCGGCTCAGCCTCAATGACCCCTCAGGATCGATCTGGCGATTCAATGGTTCCCTCCCGTCGATTAGACCTCCTCATCCGTCTCGCGCCCTGGCTCGGCGTTCTCGCCTTGGCTGCCTGGACACGTTGGCCGTCGGTCGCTCTGCTCGTGTTCGCCGGGGCGTCCGCACTCACAGTCCTCGCCGCCCGTCCCGGTGGTGGGCCTGCTCGCGCGCTTTCGAGCGCCGTCATCTTCGCAGGTGTGATCATCGGATCCTTCGGCCACATCGACCTGCGCCGAATCTCACAAAACTTCGACGCCTACTGGGACCTCCGAAGCGCCCGAGCCGAAGAGGCACTCGACGAGCGCCTCCAGCGCCTGCTCGTGATGGGCGAAGAAGCAGTGACCCGTATTGGAAATCTGGCGTCTGGCGGGACGAATACAACCGTCCTCGATGGATTGCGGGGCGTCCGGCAGGAAACGGGAATGACGCTCGCCGCGATATACGGGCCGGAGGGCGAGTTCCTCGTGTGGGATGGGGTACACCGCGGTGTCGTACCCGAGGAATTGAGGATGGGGGATGTCCGATACCTCTACAGGGATCGACCCTTGTTCAGCTACTTGTACTTCACGGCTCCGATCCCGGGCGGTGGAACCGCGATGGCCGCGGCACTGATCAAGGCAAACCTGCCCCGAAATCTGGAGGGGGACCCCGGCGACTTCGTAACCGACTTCCGGGACGGTGTGGGTGAGGATCTTCGGGTCTTCCGCGCCGAGAGGACGTCGGGAGAGGATGTGTTCGACCTGCGTTGGGAAAACGAGGCACTCTTCAGCGTCTCAGTCGTCAGACCCACTCAGGAGCAACGCCTGAGCGAGGTTCGATCAACGTGGTCGAGGATTGTGGGTTTGTTGGCGGTCATCGCCTGGTTGATGCTCGCTTTCACCGCTGGATCGGAAAAGAGCGACCGTGCGGCTGGAGCGCTCACCCCTCTGGGGCTCGCTCTACTGGCTCCGGTCGGAGCCGCCATGGGTTCGCCGCCGTTCTTCACTGCGGCCGATTTCGTATTGCCCGGACCCGTTCCTGTGTCGTTCGAGCGCGTACTCCTCCTTGGGGTGGCCTTGGGCGTGGTGTTGGCCGCCCACATGCCGCCACCGATCCGGTTTCGCTCCCTGGCCTCAGGCTTCGCGGTGCTCATCGGTTTCCCACTCCTGTCGACGCTGATCTTGGGCGGCGCGGGTCCGGGGATACTGGTGGGTGCGGAAGGGAAATGGATCGCATACCAAATGGTTATGGCTATTTTACTTACACTTGTTTGTCTCAGTGCGTTTAGAATAGGAGAGCGCACCGACGGAGGAGCCCCTCCCCGGGTCCCCCTCACGTTGGCTTTCATAGCTCTGGTGGCGCTCTGCCTGACGGGAGCCTTCTGGGTGCGGATGGCGGGAACGATCCCCGGATGGGTCACCGCGGCGTGGGCGTTGCCAGCACTCCTGGCCGCGTACGGGCTGTCATGCGTCGGAGAGGGCCGCCGCGACTGGATGTCCTGGTTCGCTGCGGCGGTCATCGGGTCCTCTGCGGCTGTTGTGATCACTTGGGGAGCTCGCATCGACGCTCGCATGGATGATGCCGAGCTCCAACTGGCACGCCTGGGCGTGCCCGCGGATCCATACCTTGAGTATGTGCTTCATCGCTTCGTGGATACGGCCGACTCGCTTGACGCGGCGGGGGCGGAGTCGGGGGAGCTTCTTTACGAGAGTTGGATCACGAGCGGGTTGGCCGAAGAGGGAACGGGCGTGTGGCTCACGCTCTGGTCCCCGGGGGATCTTCCGGAATTCGAGATCACCATTGGTGTGGATGGTGGACGCCCTGGCCCTGCCGACGACTTCCTCGAGGAGGCCCGGCAAGGTGAGCCCGCCCTGGTCAGGCGTCTCGGCGCCGGCGACGCGAACTACGTGGTTCAAGTTCCGCTCGCGGGGGGGCGCGTGGTCACGGGTGTGTTGCCGCCTCGGAGGGAGCTCTCGAACTCCTCACCCTTCGGCCCGATCTTTGGTGGCTTAACCGCGTTGAGTGAGAGTCCGCTCACCATGGTTCCGGTTCTGCCGAGTGATGGGGGGATGTCGTCCGAAGAGACGGTCTGGCGCCGTTCCGACCAGGGATGGGAAGCCACCATGGGCGTGCCCTATCCGGACGGGGCGGTCGACGCGAAGTACTCCCTGGAACTCCCGAGGCCCCTTCTGGCCGTGGCTCGGGGGACGCTCCTCGTGCTCGCTAACAGTCTGGCGATTCTTCTCCTGTGGACACTGGGCCAGTATGTGCTCGTGGGGCGGCGCCCAACGGTCCGAACGTGGAGGAACCCGTTCTCGTCCTTTCGAGCCAAAGTGACCCTTGCGCTCTTCGGGTTCTTCCTCGTGTCGGCCACCCTCTTCGGCACCGTCGCGTTCCGGACGCTGAACCAAGCCACTGAGAGAACGGCCGCCGCGATCGCGGGGCGGGTCGCTGCAGACGCGGCGGCCTTCTACCGCGACGTGCAGGGTTCCATGACGCTGCTCTCCGCTCGCGTGGGCGCGGACCTTCTGGAGTATCGAGCGGGAGAGTTGCGGGGTGGGTCGGTGGACGACCTCGTGGAGCTCGGCTTGTACGATGGGCTGATTCCCTACGAGTTGAATCAACGGATCGAGAACCGGGAGGAACTCCTTGAGACCACGCTCGGGAGCCTCGGCCGGCGCGAATACTTGATGGCCTTCCGAAGGCTTCCGGACGGGGACGTGGTGGCGACGCAGGTGCCGCTCCAGGCAGGTGCGACCACCTTGAGGCAGCGGGAGATCGCCGAACTAGTCGCCTTCGTCGTGTTGCTGGGCGCGGGGCTGTCTCTGGTTCTCGCATTCCTGGTGGCTCGAACGCTCACCAGCCCGATTCGCACGCTCCAGGTGGGGTCCGAGAGGGTGGGCGGGGGCGACCTCCAGCTACAGTTGCCCAGTGACCGGGCGGATGAATTCGGGTCCGTCTTCACCGCCTTCAACCGCATGGTGTTGCGTCTCGAACGAGCGCGTCGAGCGCTGGTCAGGACGACGAGGCGTACCGAAGCGATCGTCGAAGACGCCGCGACCGGCGTCGTGGCGCTCGATGCTCTGGGCCGCGTGATTCTGGTGAACGCGAGGGCTCAGGCCGTGTTGGAGGGACGCATAGAAGTCGGTGGGCCCATGCCCCGATTCGATGGCCCGAGGGGCGAGTTCGTCGAGTGGGTAGAGCGCTGTTTGCGGGACGGCCTTCGGGAAGCCACCGTCGAATTTCAATGGGGTGAGCGGCGCATCAGGGTGCGCGCCCGTGAAGTCTCACGGCAGGAACCTGGGGGAATCGTCCTCTCCCTCGAGGACATCACCGATGAGCTGCGGACTGAGCGGATTCTCGCCTGGGGCGAGATGGCGCAGCAAGTCGCACACGAAGTGAAGAATCCGCTCACACCGATCAAGCTGAGCGTGCAGCACATCCAACGGGCTTGGAAGGATCAGAAGGGGGAGTTCGAGGCGGTCCTGGAGCGGAATGTCGGGGCCATCCTGAGTGAGATAGACCGCCTCGCCGAAATCGCGAGCGGCTTTTCACGCTTCGGTGTACCGGGCGCCGGCGGCGACGTCCCGCTCGAGGCCGTGGATGTGGGCGCCGTGGCGCGGGAGGTGCTCACGCTGTACCGCGGGGGCGAGGGCGGTCCAATCGACTTCGCCGCCGCCATCCCTCAGGATCTGCCGTTGATCAGCGCGCGTGAGACAGAGTTCAAGGAAGTCTTGAGCAACTTACTCGAGAACGCGCGGGCGGCGATCGAGGGGGAGGGAAGAGTGGTCATCGAAGCCGTGTCGGTGCCGACCGCGGTGGAAGTCCGGGTCCGGGATAACGGCACGGGCATACCCGTCGAGCTCATGGGAAGGATCTTCGAACCGCGATTCAGTACCCGTTCCACCGGTACCGGACTCGGCCTCGCCATTGTTCGCAAGCTGGTGGAATCGTGGGATGGTACGGTGGCCGCGGAGATGGATCGTGGGGAGGGCACCGTGATCCGCCTACAGCTTCGGCCGTGGATTGATACAGGGTCGATTGTGAGTGACGATGACTCCTGACGAGGGGAACCGCGCACTGGCGATTTGGTTTCGGATAACGCACCTTAGTACGTTAGTGTAGGAGATCCTGTCCTCTCCACATGGAGTGTCATGACGGATTTCGCTCAACCCGCTGAGATCCGACCCTCCCGGTCTCCCACAAGAGGCACCCGCCCCGCTCCCAACACCCATCAGGTCGGAGAATGGCTCGAAGCTCAACGAGGATTCCTCGCGAGATATTGGTTCGAGGAAGTCTTGCATCGAGTCATTGTGGATCCGGAAATGGAGCGTGTTCTCGCACGGTTCCTCAACTTGTTGACGTGTATGATCCCAGGGGGTTTCGATCATCGTCGATCTGCGGTGGTCCCGGTGTGGAAGAGTGCTGCGGAGCTCTATGGGGCGCTTGGCGCGAAGAGGGGTTTGGCTGCCGGCGAAATCGTTGAAGAATTCCAGATCGTGCGTGAGGCGCTTGTGCGCATTCTCTTCGAGGCCCCGCCCGCGAGGTATGGGGTCGCGCTCTCACTCGCCGACGCGCTTCGATTGAACCGCTTCCTCGATAGTGGCGTGACGCATGCGAGCATCGGCCATACGGATGGTCTTTTCTTCGCCCTCTTCCACGGGAGCGGTGTATCGACCGTCCCCACCGAGAAGCTCGTCGCGGAGCTCGAGGAGCAACTCGAGTGCCTCGAGGTGGAGTGGGCCTCCGTTCGTTAATCCGCTTGATCGGCCGAGGCGCTCCGCACCATCGCCTCGAGATCTCCCATCTTGGGGCGACCGATGAATTGGCTCGTGAGTGAAGCCGTCGCAAAAATCAAGATCCAACTCTCTGAGCCGGTCATCAACCCGGCCTTGATCCCGATGAAGCTGAGCGCCTCACGGAGGCGCTTGCGGAACGATCACCGACAAGGAATAGGCCCTCAGCGCGGCGACCTCATCCGACCCATGATCGATCTGTCGTCGCCGCCGTCCCTGAGCGGACGCGATGGCGAGGCCGACGAAAACCACGCCTACGGCCCCGTACCGTATGGCTTGGGCTGGGGACCCGGCAAATGACCCGAACGCATCCGACCGCACCAGAAAAATCGCCACGACTGCAAAGGGGGCAACGCCGACCATCATGCTCAGCGAGATGATCAGCAAGATCGAGCACTGCTGCCGGATGTTCAGGCTTCGCGAATCTCCCTCACCAAGTCGGTCATCGAGCCCTTGGCGTCCCCGAAGAACATCAGGGTGTGATCCATATAGAAGAGCGGATTGTCGATGCCAGCGAATCCGGCTGAAAGACTTCGCTTCATGACGATCACGCTCTTCGCCTTATCCACATCGAGAATCGGCATGCCCGCGATCACGCTCTGGGGATTGTGCGCCTCAGGGTTGACCACGTCGTTGGCGCCAACGACGAGCACGACGTCGGTCCGGCCGAAGTCCTCATTGATCTCGTCGAGGTCGAAAAGCTTGTCGTAGGGCACGTCCGCTTCGGCGAGCAGGACGTTCATGTGCCCGGGCATACGGCCGGCCACCGGGTGGATGGCGTACTTCACGTCTACGCCCCGCTCCTCGAGATTGTCCATTGCCTTCCGGAGTTCGTGCTGCGCCTGCGCGACCGCGAGACCGTAGCCCGGCACGACGATCACGGATTGGGCGTAGGCCAGGATCGTCGCCGCACCCTCGGCGTCCACGGAGCGCGCCGCCTGGTCTCCTGAGCCGATCTGGGCGGCACCGGACGTCTCGCCACCAAACGCGCCGAATGCCACGTTCGCCAGCGAGCGGTTCATGGCCTTACACATGATCATCGTGAGGATGAGGCCGGCCGCGCCTACGAGCGCGCCGCTGATGATGAGCACGTTGTTTCCGATCACGAACCCCGCAGCGGACGCAGCCAACCCCGAGTAGGAGTTGAGCAAAGAAATCACGACCGGCATGTCCGCGCCGCCGATGGGAATCACTAGGAGAACGCCCAGCAGGAGTGCGATTGCCGTGAAGATCGCGAAGACCGTGAGATCCGAGAGTTCCCCGACACCGAACACGCCCATGACCGAGGCACCCAGCACTAGGAGCGATAGGAAGAGCAGGGCGTTGAAGGTCTTCTGGAGCGGGAACGTGATGGGATTGCCCGACACCAGCCCCTGGAGCTTGCCGAACGCGACGAAGCTGCCGGAGAAGGTCACCGTACCGATGAGGCAGGAGATGGCGATGGTAAACCCGTCACCCAGCGCGAGAGCCGCACTCGCTGACTGCACGCGCAACAACTCAGCCGCCGCAACGAGAGCTGAGGCGCCGCCTCCGAACCCGTTGAAGATGCCCACGAGTTGGGGCATGTCGGTCATCTTCACCGTCCGTGCAGCCACGCCACCGATGAGAGAGCCTAACACCATTCCGGCCACGATGCCGGTCCAGCTCAAAACCTGGTTTTCGACCAGCGTAGCGACGATGGCGATGAGCATGGCCAAGGCCGCCAACCGGTTCCCCCCCCGAGCCGTGGCGGGGGACTGGAGGCGTTTGAGGCCGACGACGAAGAGGACGGAAGCAAAGAGGTACGACAGCTCCACCCAAAGGGAAAGATCCATGAATTAGCTCCTCAAGAAGGCTGTTGGTGGAGTACAGTGGGTCGCCACCCGTGTTACCGCACGGGTACACGGGATGCCACGGACCCAGCTCCTAGGCGGAGCGACGACGCCATAGCATTCGCTACGGCTAGGACCTCCAACAACGGAGATGGGGTCGTGCCACCGCAACCCTTCAACGAGTATGGTCATGTCCTTGATGATCGTGGGCACAGGGCGGTTGTGCGGTTGATCCTGTGTCTCTCCTCCTCGCCGTAGCGTTGCTACGCCTCGTCGTCGTTCCTTGTCTGAACGCGCACAAGTGACCTGTGCGCGACCCACTGTACTCCACCAACAGCCTTCTGAGTGGCCGCTATTTTTTCTTGAACATTTGGAGCATGCGGTCGGTGACCATGAAGCCCCCGACCACATTGATCATCGCCATCACGATGGCGGCGATTCCCAGGATTTGCGCGAGCCCGGAATCGACTTGTGCTGAGACCACCAAGGCGCCGACGACGGCGATGCCTGAGATGGCGTTGGCTCCGGACATCAGGGGCGTATGCAAGGTCGGGGGCACCTTTGTGATGATCTCCTGACCCGTGAGCGTGGCGAGGACAAAGACGTATAGTCCGACGACCATTTCGCCCATCAGGATCCTCCATTTCAGTGTAAGCACGGTTTCGGTGGGAAAGTGCTGTAGTTACTGCCCGAGAACCTACTCAGGATCTCCCGATACGCCAGACCGTCGAGCAGGGCTCTGAACGTGGACCGAAAAAAGCGTTGCCGTCCAAGGGATCTTCAGTTTAGCGTCGAATAGGGCGGTTCGCGCTGATAAGGCTCTGATTCCCGGTCGGTCGCAGCGTACGAGTCTGCCGCCGACCTGTCATGACCAAAGGAGGCCGACCGTGGACCAGGAATCATTCTGATACGTATCGAGCGCCTGAGACCGCGCGCGTCGAGCCCTCTCAATCTCTGTTGCCCGCGATGCTCCAGGCGCGCTCGAATCGCGACATGACCTTCGCGGTTTCCGCGCGCTCTCCCTGAGCCTAGAGCGCCTGGGCAAGACCGTAGGGGCTCCATCCGTTTTCAGGGTACTTGGCGAGATCCGCCTCGAAGACGGATTCAGCCTCCACAAAGCGGCCTTGCTCGAAGTGGATTCGGCCGAGGACCTGCCGGCTCGGGATCGACCAAGGCGGGGGCTCGTCGTAGATGAAACCGTCCTCGGGGACGATGGCACGCTCCAGAAGCGCGACGGTACGCGTCTCGTCCCCGTCCGCGTGAAGCAGCTCGGCCTCCAGCGCCAACGCCCCCAACGTGAGGATCTGGCTGGCCGGATTCCACCAAACGATGTAGGGCTTGATACCCGGACTCTTGACGCGGGCCCGCAGCATCTCGAGTTCGGCAGTGGCATCGACTGCGCGGCCGGTGCGCAGGAGTGCCATGCCGCGTGCGTAATGGGAGAATCCTACCACGAAGTCTGGGTCCGTATCGGAAACCGGCTCTGCGAGGATCTCCTCCCACATCCCGAATCGAGTCATCATGCGAAGTGGTAACAAAACGAAATTCTGGAGGCCGCTGAGCTCAGCGGCCGTCATCATCTCGCGATCGACCGGGGCGGCACCGCTGCGTGCTGCTGCGAGTGCCTCAGCTCAGTGACCGGCCATGGCCGCCGCGAAATTGAGGAAGTCGTAGTTGTGGGGGTAGTACGCGATCAGGTACATGCCCAGCGGGCTCTCCGCGTCGATATATTGCTCATCGGCGTGGGTCGCGGCGTGATTGTGTTCGATCGCGTCCACGTAACGACCCACTCAGACGAAAATGTGTGCCGGCATGTGCACGATGTGACCAGCCGATGGCATCAAGTCCGGAAGACGCTCTGCGCACGGAACCGCCCGCTCAGCATCCACCTTTTCGACCGTGTGGATGTAGAGATGGCAAGCCCCCGCGTGGTCGGGGGACCGCTCGACTACCCGTTCCAGCGCCGAAAACAGGACCTCCGTTGCGGTTCGGGGCGTACCGTCCGGGTTCCAGTAATTCCAGGGCGCCAGGTTCATGAGCGCGTCGGTGTAGAGGACCTGGGCGTCGTCATCGCCCAGAGCACGGCCCGCTACTCTGGACATGGCGGACGCGTATGCCGAATCCCTCTCTGCGCGATCGCCCAAAGGGGCGGGTCCGTAGCGCCGGGCGAGCGCATTGATGTATTCCTGTTCTGCTGCCGACACGTCGGGAGCGAGCGCCACCGCGTACTGGATCGCATCCCAAGCGAGTGCACCTTCCACGGAATCCATGGCTGAGTTGATATTCGGGCCCGCGGCCAACGCGATTCCCCACCAGCACATGGCGCAGCCCGGATCGAGCTCGAGAGCGTACTCGTACGAACGGATCGCTTCCTCGTGGTTGAACGCGTACGTGAGGCGGAGGCCCTGATCGAAGTAGGCTTGCGCCTGGAGATTGTTGGCCGTGATGGCGTGATGGTAATCGCCGAGTCCTTCGAAAAAAGGAGGGGGCTCAGGCGGGTTGGCGGAGCAGGCAGTGAGGAGTGCGAGGGACAGCACGAATGAACGCATCGATATCTCCAGAATCGGGCTGGGCCAAACCTACTCAGGGCGGGCCATATAGGCAGAAGCACGTACGCCAGTCGGTTATGGGAACCCTAGCCCAGCTTCTCCTTGGTTGGCCCGTGCAGCACCTCGCCCCCGTGGGTCACGCAGGTGCCCGCGACTACCTCGTCCTCGAAGTTGAGCGACAGCTCGCCCTCGGCGACGAGCTCCTTGAGGAGCGTCTCGACGTTCTTCGAGAACATTTGGCTCGCGTGCATGGGGATCTCCGCGGGTAGGTTCGTGGGGCCCATCACTTTCACGCCGTTTCGCACCACGGTCTCGCCTTCGCGCGTGACGGCGCAGTTGCCTCCGGAAGCGGCCGCAAGGTCCACGATCACCGATCCGGGGTGCATCGAGTCCACCATCTCTTCGGTGATGAGCCGGGGCGCAGGCCGCCCGGGGATCTGGGCTGTCGTGATCACCAGATCCGTATCGGCGATGTGCGCGGCAATGAGTTCGAGTTCGCGCTGGTGCTGCTCCTCGCTCAGCTCCTTGGCGTAGCCGCCCTCGCCCTCGCCGGTGACCTCCTCTTCCGTCTCAAGGAACGTGGCGCCCAAACTCTCGATCTGCTCCTTGACGGCGGGACGCACATCGAAGGCCTCCACCTTGGCGCCCAGGCGCCGCGCCGTGGCGATCGCCTGGAGCCCGGCCACGCCGGCGCCGAGGATGAGGACCTTCCCGGGCCGAATGGTTCCGGCGGCGGTCATGAACATCGGCAGGAACTTCGCGAGCTCGTCCGCGCCGGTGAGCACGGCCTTGTATCCCGCGACCGTGGCCTGCGACGAGAGCACATCCATGCTCTGCGCTCGCGTGATCCGCGGGATGAGCTCCAACGCGAACGCGGTCACTTTGGCGGCGCCGAGACTACCGATCAGTTCCGGCTCAGTGAGTGGCGAGAGTAGCGAGATGAGCACCACACCCTCGGGGAGCGCTGCGATCTCTTCGTCGGTCGGCGGCTGAACCTTCAAGACGACTACGGCGCCCTGCACGGCCGCCCTCACGTCTGGAGCGATCGTCGCCCCCGCTTCGCGATACTCGTCGTCCGAGAAGTGGGACGGGACGCCGGCTCCCGACACGACGGTGACTTCGCACCCGAGCTTTTCGAGCTTGGGCACGCTCGCGGGAATCAGCGCGACCCGGTGTTCACCGGGCAGTGTTTCACCGAGAACGGTGACGTTCATGACATGCTCCCACCTTGAATTTCTGACCAGGAACCGGTCGGACCACCCGGCGCGAACTTGCGCGGAGGCGTTACACGCGCGCACCATATCGGCCCACCGCTCTTTCCTCAAGGCTTGCGAGGGACCGATGAAGATCCTCGAAGATATCGAATCCGTCGATCGACGTGGATTCATGGCGTATATGTCCGCTCTGGGCCTGGGTGGGACGGTGTTTCCGGGAGTCCTCTGGGCGCAGGTACAGACGGGCGGTGAGATCACCTCTGAGATCGTTGCCGACGCGGGGAAACTGGCTGGTCTGGAATTCACTGAGGAGGAGCGCGCCCTTATGCTCGAGGGCCTGAACACGAATCTCGAGGCGTATGCGGCTCTGCGTGAAAATCCCGTTCCGAATCACGTGATGCCTGCCGTCCAGTTCGATCCCGTGCTCCCGGGACGGGAGTTGCCTTCCGAAACGCGTCCCTTCCGGTTCACGAGGCACATCGGGTTGAGTCGGCCAAGGGACCCGGAGACCTTGGCGTTCATGCCGGTTACTCAGCTCTCCGAGTTGATTCGGACTCGGCAGCTGAGTTCTACCGAACTCACCACGCTCTACTTGGAGCGGCTGGAACGGCACGGCCCGACGCTGGAGGCCGTCATAACGCTGACGGGCGATCAAGCGCTCGTGGATGCGGCTCAGGCGGATCGTGAGATCGCGAACGGTGCCTACCGCGGCCCGCTTCACGGCATCCCATGGGGCGCCAAGGATCTGCTGGCGGCCGAGGGCTACCGTACTACGTGGGGTGCCGCGCCGTACCGGGACCAGGTCATCGGAGAAGACGCGACCGTGGTACGTCGCCTCGAAGAGGCGGGCGCCATCCTGGTTGCGAAGCTGACCCTGGGCGCCCTCGCATCGGGGGACTACTGGTACGGTGGCCGAACCCGGAACCCGTGGAACCTGGAGCAGGGCTCGAGCGGCTCGTCGGCGGGCTCGGCCGCAACGACCGCCGCCGGCCTCGTTGGCTTCGCCATCGGAAGTGAGACCCTCGGCTCCATCGTGTCGCCGGCAACGCGCTGCGGTGTAACCGGGCTCCGGCCGACTTACGGGCGCGTCAGCCGCTCCGGAGCCATGGCGCTCTCGTGGAGCATGGACAAATTGGGTCCCCTCGCCCGCAGCGTGGAGGACTGCGCATTGGTCTTCAACGCCATCCACGGCGCGGATGGCCGCGATCCTACGGCGCGCACAACGCCCTTCAATTGGGATTCCGATCGGCCGCTGTCGGATCTCCGGGTCGGGTACTTCCGCCGCGGCTTCGAGTCGGACGGCGTGACTGAGCACGACGAGGCGGCGCTCGAGACGCTCCGTTCGCTGGGTGTAGAGCCGGTACCGATCGACCTTCCCTCCGACTATCCGCTCCAGGCGCTGCGGATCATTTTGCGCGCGGAAGCGGCGGCCGCCTTCGACGATCTGACGGTGAGCGGAAGGGATGATCTGCTCGTGAGACAGACGCCCGGGTCATGGCCCACCTCATTCCGGGTCGCCCAGATGATTCCGGCCGTGGAGTACGTCCAAGCCAACCGGGTCCGCACGATGCTCATGGGTGCGCTCGAGGCGGCGCTAGAGGGGATCGACGTGTTTATCACTCCGAGGGGCGCCCCCGACCATTTGCTGATGACCAACCTGACCGGCCACCCGGCTGTTGTGTTGCCGAGCGGCTTCAACGACGACGGAACGCCGGTGAGCACGGTCTTCATTGGTCAGCTTTGGGCGGATGCCGAGACGCTCAGGGTGGCGAAGGCCTGGCAGGACGCGACGGACTTCCACACGCGGAGGCCGCCGCTGTTCGGGTGAGGAATGGGGTAGGACATACCTGGAGGACTTCGAATCACCCGGCGCAGTCGCGTCCCATTCCGGCATGGACCGGCCCCGCCCCCTCGATCAGCGTAGGACTGACGGCCCCCTTCGGGGATGTACGCCTCGTGCGGGAGGAGTCCATGTTGGCGCAGGTCGGCTCTGCTTCGGTCGCCGGAGTCGAGAGCCGTGCGCTGTCGGTGGAGGTCAGCATTTCGGTCGGCCGTCCCTCCTTCGTTGTGGTCGGCCTACCCCGGGGTGCGGTTCGAGAGGGTAGGGAACGGGTCACCGCTGCCCTGAGCCACGTGGGACATCGGTTCCCCTCTCGGCGGATCACCGTCAACCTCGCTCCTGCCGACGTGCCCAAGGAGGGAAGCGCCTTCGACTTCCCGATCGCCGTGGCCGTCCTGGTCGGCATGGGGGTGGTTCCTCAGGAGCGCGTGGATGGGGCCGGTCTGGTCGGGGAACTCAGGCTCGACGGACGCCTGAGGCCGATCCGCGGGGGACTGCCGAACGCCGCCGGTTGCCAGGCCCGCGGCGTGACGAAGCTTCTACTACCGAAGGCGAATGCCCGAGAGGCCGGAGCGGTCCGGGGGGTGAAGATCCTGGGTACCGAGACCTTGGGCGAGGTGCTGGAGCATCTCTCAAGGGGAAACACGATCGGGCCGACGCGGCTGGATGCGTCGGCCCTCCTCGATCGTACTCCGACCCACCAACCCGATCTGTCGGACGTGCGTGGACAGCAGTTCGCGAAGCGTGCACTCGAGATCGCCGCGGCGCGGGGGCACAACCTCCTGTTGATCGGACCCCCCGGATCCGGCAAGACGATGATGGCCCGGCGCCTCCCCGGCATCCTCCCCCCGCTCACGGTTGCCGAGTCGATCGACATCACGAAGATCCATTCGGTCGCGGGGCTCGTCGGTGGCGGGGCGATTCCACGACCCGGTGAGGTGAGCTTGGCCCACAACGGCGTGCTGTTCCTCGGCGAACTCCCCGAGTATCGGCGGTCCGTTCTCGAGGCGCTTCGACAACCGATGTAGGATGGCGTCGTGAGCCACTCGCGGGCAAGAATTACGTTACGGTATCCGGCGCGATTCATGCTCGCCGCCGCAATGAACCCGTGCGCCTGTGGGCTGCACGGCGCGGAAGGAGGCCGGTGTACGTGTGATCCCGCGGTCGTGGCCCGATATCGTTCCCGTGTTTCGGGTCCCTTGTTGGACCGAATCGATCTGCACATCGAAGTGCCCGCCGTTCCCGTCGAAGACCTGAGAGCGGTGGGTTCGGTGGAGTCGAGCGACGCGGTTCCGGTCCGCGTCACGGCCGCGCACGAGCGAGAGCATCAAAGATTTAGCCATGTTCCCGAAGTGGGAGCGAACAGCCACATGAGGTCCCGCGAGATCCGGGGTTGGTGCCCTCTGAACGACGCGCCCGACCGGATTCTGCGCCAGGCCATGACCCGCTTGGCGCTGTCGGCTCGGGCACACGATCGGGTGCTCCAAGTCGCCAGGACCATCGCCGACCTAGAGGGGGCCAGTCGCTTGAGCTCCCATCACGTCGGTGGGGCCGTCCAATAGATCGCTCCCGGGTAGGATGAAGGGCGAACGACTCCGCCAGGCTCCACCCTCTTGGTCTCGACTCGTGGGGAACCGTTCGGGTCGGGCATGGGTTCGGCAGCGCATCGGAGTGTCTAGCGTCGGCGTGCGGTTCATGAGCTTGAAGAGGATGTTTTCCGGGCGGATCAGGGGGTTCATCCAGTGTGAAGAAATGGGTTCGAGAGAGTCGTCTCCATCTTCTCAAGCCTGGCTGCGGCCACCTTAGACGCGGCATGCTCAGACGATGGTGGAACATCGCTGGGCGAGAGCGGGTCGGGCGTGTCCGCGATGTGCCAAGCAATTCAGCGCGAGCTCGTAGTTGGAGCTGCCGAGGATGGCATTCCTTCCGCTCAGCTCAGGGACTCTGATTTGGTCGAGCCGGGTAGTGTTTGGCTCGACTTCCTGCTCCCCATGGATCGGGTGATCGGGCTTGAAGTCGACGGTGAATACCTGGCCGTGCCTCTCAACATCCTGTGGTGGCATGAGATCCTGAATTTGAACGACCATGGCCCGGTCATCACATATTGCCCGCTTACCGGATCGAGCATGGTCTTCGATCGTGCGGCTGCCGGCGGCGCTGAGTTCGGTACATCTGGACTGCTCTTCAAGAACAATCTGCTGATGTACGACCGCGCCAGTGGCGACGAGGAGTCCTCGTTGTGGCCGTAGATGTTGCCCGGAGGGTTCTGCGGTCCCTCAGAAGGGAGAGGGCTGAAGATGGTTGCGGCCATCGAGATCGAGTGGGAAGACTGGTTGGGGCTCCACCCGGATAGCCTCGACAGGCGAAGACCTTTTAAGGAGCCGATACTGGGGATTTCTTTCCTCGATGGTCAGGGAGGAATCGCCTTCTCCTTCGGTGCCCTCCGTGACGTTTCAATCGGCGATCTGACCGTGGTCCATACCATCCTTGGGGATGGCGAGGAGGGACGCGGCACGGTGGATCCGGTCGTTGTGTTCTGGTATGGCGCAGCGGCCGCGGCGATGGCCTTTACGCAGCGTACCGCCACCCGGGATCTGACTTTCGAGGTGAGGGACGGCGCCTTCGTGGACATGCAGACTGGGACTCAGTGGAGTTCGGTGGAGCATAGACGGGAAAGGCCTCTCCGGCCCATTGGCGGGTGAGCAGCTTCAGACGCCTCGCCGAGGCGTACATGTCGTTTTGGTTCGCCTTATCCCAGTTCTTTCGGAACCCGCTTCTTTGGCTTCCCTGAACCATCAGTCCCTGCCCAACTGAGAGCACGCTCCCCATGGCCGTGTCGCTCGCCGATTTTCGGCCTCTCCATCGCCATATGCAGAGCGAATTCGGGACCCCGCCCGGTGTGGAAGTCGCCAAGGTGTTCTAAATCCTTGCGTTTACAACCCATGATCGACTGACTTGAAGCAAGGACTCGATCATGTGGTTTCGTCAATCCGGCGGCCACTTTTTCGGCAGACACCGTAGGTATCGGAAGGGCCATGATTACGTTGGGATTCTCGTCCGTCACTCCTGCCGGAGCCGTTCTTTCCAGCACGCTCGTGCAGGGAACGGGCCTTCTACAGGGGATCTCCGCGTTCGACGCCCTGCCGTGGCGAGAAATCGGGCTGACGTTCGGTGTCTTGTTTGGCGCGTGGCTCATCCGCAGGCTCGGCCGGCAGATCATTTCAAAAGCGGTTGAAAACCGTGTGGTGCAGTACCGGTGGAGGAAGACGCTCGCCTACCTCATCACGGGACTCGCCACGCTTTTCGTCATCGCCATTTGGGTAGACGGACTTTCTCAGGTCGGCACGTTCCTGGGTTTGGTGTCCGCCGGTGTGGCGATTGCGCTCAAGGACGTCCTCGTGGATATCGCCGGTGGGCTGATTCTGATCACGAAGCCCCCGTTCGAGGTCGGCGACCGCGTCCAGATCGGTGATCATTCGGGTGACGTGGTAGACGTATCGGTTTTGCATTTACACCTCGTGGAAATCGGCAACTGGGTGGACAGCGACCAGAGTACAGGGCGGCTGATTCGAATCCCGAACTCCCAGATTCTGACCGACCCGATCGTGAACTACACATCGGAGTTCCCGTTCTTGTGGCATGAGGTGCCGGTGGTGATCACGTTCGAGAGTGATTGGCGTAGGGCCAAGGCGCGTCTGCTGGAAATGGTAAACGAAGCGAGCGTGGAGATGAGCCAGGGGGCTGCCGAATACTTGCGGAGCCGACTGAGCCGCATGTTGATTTTGCACGGTACGGTGACGGCGACCGTTTATACGTCGGTTCTGGACCACGGGATCTGCTTGACGATGCGTTTTCTCACGGATCCGCGGCAGCGCAGGGGCTTCGACCAGACGCTCTGGGAGGGCGTTCTCAACGTCATGTCCAGCGAGCCGAACATCGACTTGGCGTACCCGACCCAGCGGCTCGTCGGCCTGGAGCGCGAGCCCCAATCTCCCACCGACACGCCATCCCGAACTCACCGGGAGTTAGTGGAAGAGGGCGGATTGCTTTGAGCGTGCCGCAGGGCGTGCCCACGCGACGCGCCCAGTTGTAAGCATCGCTCAATCCCGGTAGTTTTTGGGCCATGTGCATGACTTCTCCCTCAGATTCTACGTCTCGGTCTCGGCCATGCGTTTATTCGTCGCACTGAACCTCCCCAAGAGGGAGCGCGACCGGATCTACCGGGCTTCCAAGATTTTACGGGAATGTGAGCTCCCCGTGTGTTGGGTGGGGCCGGAGCACTTCCACGTGACCCTGAAATTCCTCGGCGAGGTCACGGATAACCGCATGGAAGGAGTGAAAGAGGCACTCCAAGGTGTGGCCATGAGCACGGCCCGTCTCGATCTTGCCGTAGGAGGTTTCGGCGCCTTCCCGACGATCCGCCGTCCTCAGGAAATCTGGGTGGGCATCGAACCGAGTCCGGCTCTACGGTGTCTGAAGCAGGACGTGGAATGGGCCCTCATGGCTTGTGGCTTCGAGCGTGAAACGAGGGCTTTCCATCCGCATCTCACTCTTGGCCAAGCCGATGCGCAGGATGGCGCTGGAGCGTTCCGTGGTCTGGATGACAAGGCCGCAAACTTGGCCTATCAAGGGCAGGTGAAAGTGCGGACACTCGATCTGATGCGCTCTCAACTGTCAAAGGGTGGAGCGCCCCGGTATACCCTGCAGGATAGTATGACGCTTGAGGGCTGAGCGGTGCTCGGATCGGGCTGTCTCAAGGGGTGCCTCAGAAGGGCGTGGCTCCTGGGCTTACTGGTCGCTGCTGCCTTCGCGGGCTGGAGGTGGGGGCCGTCGGCAGTCCCGAGGGTAGGGGGTTGGTTCGCTGAGGAGGAGGCGACGGTGGAGGTCGTACCGTCCCCGGAGTTGGCCGAGGCCGCCCTGGATCGGTTCGAACGCTTCCGCAACGGAGAGAGTGGGGACCAGCTCAGTCTGAGCGCCGCGGAAGTCGTTTCCGTGATTCGGTATTCCGCGCCCGGGATGGTTCCAGGGGGCGTTTCTAATCCAGTCGTTGAGTTCGAAAACGGAGTCGTCTCGCTGAACGCCCGTATCGCGGTCGCGGCCTTTCCCGGATTGCCTACTCTCGATGGGATACTGGATTTCCTCCCCGACACGGTTTCCATTGCGGTTGAAGGCGCCCTGTCTCCGCTCGATGACGATGGGGTTGCGCTCGTCGTACATGCCGTGCGTGCGTCCTTCATCCCGGTGCTGCTCCCCGACGGGATGACTCCCAAGATCCTGACGGCCTTGGGCAGACGGTACGTCGAGGGGCTCCCTGAGGACGCGCTGGCGTTCTCCCTACCCGATGGGGTGCGGTCGGCTCACGTACTTCGCGACCGCCTGGTCCTCGTGCGGGACGGTTGAATCTCCGGATCACGGTGAGGATATGCCCCGAATCCTGATTGTCGACGACGAAGAATCGATCCGCAGTGCGCTGAGGCAGGTTTTCGAGTACGAGGACCATGAGGTGGAGACTGCCGAAGACGGGCCTGAAGCCCTGAAGCTTTTCGAGTCCTTCCACCCGCACCTCACATTCCTGGACGTGAAGATGTCCGGGCTGGACGGCCTCGAGGTGCTTTCACGGATCCGAACTCTCGATTCGAACGCTTGTGTGGTAATGATCAGCGGTCACGGAACGATCGATACCGCTGTCGAGGCGACGCAGAAGGGAGCCTTCGATTTTATCGAGAAGCCTTTGGATACGGGGCGGCTGCTCGTCACGCTTCGGAACGCCCTCGAACTCCGGGGGCTGACTGAGAGTGTCCAGCTTCTCAGAAGTGAGGTGGGCACTCGCCACGAGATCGTCGGTACATCGCAGGCCATGCGCGATGTCATGGAGCGGGTTGGTAAGGTGGCGCCGACGGATGCGCGCGTGCTCATCACCGGTGAGAATGGGACGGGGAAGGAGCTCGTCGCCCGTGCCCTCCATCATTCTTCATCTCGGCGCGACGGGCCCTTCATCGAAGTCAACTGTGCAGCGATCCCCTCGGGGCTGATCGAGTCGGAGCTGTTCGGCCACATGAAGGGCTCCTTCACGGGAGCGGTCGCCGACCACGCGGGCAAGTTCGAGCAAGCCCAGGATGGCACACTCTTTCTCGATGAAATCGGCGACATGTCTTTGGATGCCCAGGCGAAGGTGCTGAGGGCGCTCGAGGAGGGGGTTGTCACTCGGGTGGGGGGCTCCAAGGCCATCACGGTGGACGTGCGGGTGTTCGCCGCAACGAACAAGGACTTGTCGAAGGAGATCACTGAGGACCGGTTCCGTGAGGACCTCTTCTACAGGCTCAACGTCGTCCCGATCGTCGTGCCCCCACTCCGTGAGCGTCGGGAGGATGTTCGGCCGCTGGTCACGTACTTCGTTTCGCAGGCCGTTCGTTCAAACCATGGACCGCCCAAGACGATTGAGGACGGGGCGATGGAGCGGCTCGAGGCTCTCGATTGGCCAGGTAACGTTCGCGAACTCAGGAACACAGTAGAACGGCTCTTGATCCTTTCGCCGGGCGAGGCCGTTCGCGCGGAGGATGTGGATGCTCTGGCTGCAGGGACCGCTAGCGGGGACGCGCTCGGCGCCGCTCTTCTCGACGTCGAGGCTTTCAGCGAGTTCAAGGAAAACGCCGAGATGGCGTATATCGCGCACAAGCTTCATATAAACGACTGGAATGTCAGCGAGACCGCCCGCCAGATCGATATGCCGCGGTCGAACCTGTACAAGAAGATCGAGAAGTACGGGCTCAACCGAGAGGAGTAGTCGAGGTTAGGGTTCCCTACGGCTTCTTTGCTATCTCGGCTCCGTTCGGCATGCGGTAGAGGGCATCCAAGGTATGGAAATCGCGGGTGGTGAGGCTCCGGGACGCGTTCGTCCGATACATGAGGTCGCGCTCAGAATCACTGTGCGGGAGTCTGAGGGCGTGCCCCATCTCATGGGCTGCGGTGAGCAAGTGAGCGGCTCTGAACCTCGAACTTGGCTCCACTCCCGTCATCACGTAAGCTGAACTCAGTGACGCTGAGTTGAGATCCAGGGAGACCCTCTCCCCATGAGGTCTCGATATCGGCTGCCTCTGAGGCGATGGGGTGCGTGTCGATCACGAGTTCAAAGGGACGCCGCTGCCAGCATTGTATTCCGCGCACCGCTGCGCTCTGAAGATCCCGGGCGCGTTCAGGGGCCACTCCCGGGGGGGCAGGAATCCGAATTCTGAGGCGGCCAGTGTCCTCGGGCCACCGAAGAATTCGCTGGGAACCCGACGTCTCTAGTTCGGCGCAGAGATATTCCACGTTGACACACACCGAGGCCGTGCTGAGGACCACTTCATCGATCGCACTTCGGACCGTCACGCTCTCGTCGCAGATGTTCCCCACGGCTTCTCGGCAGGGATCCGCTGCGACAGAGGCAGGGTCCACGCTGCTGGCGGCCGACACAGGAGATCGATTCTGAAGCCAAGTCATCCCAAGGGCTACGGCGCGACGAACAGAAGCGAGAACGGAGACCGGCTTCTACTCACTGAATTGGCCCGGCATGGGTCTGGCGCGGTGTCCCAGAAGTGTCTCCGCTACTCGCTGTATGATCTAGCCCGTTTCATTGGAAAATTTTCTGCCTCCGGCCAACCGACCGCTTCTTCAACATTAGGACCGGGACCCCTGAGCGGGGAAGCTTCTCGTTTTCCTCTGGAACTGGCGCTCGCCCCTTCCGGGAATTAGCGTTCAGTGAAATGTGTAATGTGCTCTACCCGCCCCGTGGTGAGCCGCGCGAGCGGGTGATTGGCCAAGGATGTCTTTTTTCAGAGGATGCCGCTCGGAATGGTGGGGCGCCAAGAAGGCACATCGGGGGGGGCGACGGGCTATGTCCGAGTCACCTGGGAGTGGGCGCGATCGGTTGTCATTGCGGTCCTCCTTTTCTTGGCCGTGCGTGCTTTCGTCGTCGAGGCGTTCAAGATCCCCACATCCTCGATGGAGGGAACCCTCCTAGTCGGTGACTACCTCCTCGTCAACAAGGCTGTCTATGGCACTGAGGTCCCTCTGCTGGGCTTGGGGCTGCCGGCCTGGCGGGAGCCGGCCCGCGGCGAAGTCGTTGTGTTCCACCCACCCCACGAGCCGCTCAAGAACTACGTCAAACGGGTGGTGGGCGTGCCTGGCGACACGTTGGAGATGCGGGCGAAGACGCTCTTCGTGAACGGACGTGAGATGCAGGAGAACTACGTTCGTCATATTGATCGGAACCGCGACGCGACCCATTCGGACATGAAGTGGCAGCGAAGCCATCTATTGGCCCGTGGGATCGTTCGCGATCGAGCCTACGGGGAAGACGACGGCTGGGGGGAGGGTGGCGGGGTCTCGCCCCGTGACGACTATCGTCCCTCACGGGATAATTGGGGACCCATCGCGGTCCCTGAGGACAGCTATTTCGTTCTTGGAGATAACCGGGACAACAGCGAAGACTCGCGGTATTGGGGTTTTGTCGACCGGCGATCCATCCGAGGCCAGCCGTGGAGGCTTTACTTCTCCTACGACGGGTCGGTCGGATCCAACGTCTCCTTGCTTGGGGCCGTACGGTGGGAGCGGGTTGGCCAGGCGGTCCGCTGACTGCGAAGGTGCTTCTCTTTGGCGGTTGAGCGGATGAGCGGACGCCGGGCGATGCGCAGGCCGGGGCGCCCGTTCCCCCGGCTGTTGCGCGGATCATCCCTTTCCTTATCATGGTTTTGGCTTGGTGCTCCCCCACCGTGGCGGATGCGCAATCACACATGATTCACGCAGAGGGTTGGATGGGGTTTGCTTCCCGTAAAGGTGCCTTCGGGGAAGGTTCGCTTGATCAATACCTCAAAGAGATCGGCCAGTATCCCCTTATCGATAAGGCCGAAGAGGCATGCCTCGCCAAGGGTATCAAGCGTGGGGAAGAAGAGGCACTCGACACGCTGGTCCGCTCCAACCTTCGGTTCGTGGTGTCGGTGGCGAAGAAGTATCAGAACCGAGGGGTACCGCTATCCGACCTCATCAATGAGGGCAACCTCGGTCTCATCCGAGCCGCCCATAAGTTCAACGGAACCAAAGGCATCAAGTTTGTCAGCTACGCGGTATGGTGGATTCGGCAGGCCATTCTGCAAGCCCTTGCGGAGCAAAGCCGAATCGTCAGGGTCCCTCTCAATCGAGCGGGCGCACTCAACCGTATCGGACGCCGGAGTTCGGCGCTGCTTCAGGAGTTGGGCCGTGAGCCCACGGTCTGGGAAATCGCCGCCGATATGGACATCACGCAGCAGGAGGTGGAGCGGACGCTGGCGATCTCCCAGTCGCACCTCTCTCTAGACGCTCCGATCACGCCCGGCGAAGACCATCGACTGCGCGACTACCTGCCGGATCAATACGCACCCGGCCCTGAGGACGAAGCGTGCGACCACGCCCTCAAGGACAGCGTGGAGGCGGCGCTTTCTTCGCTGAAGGAACGGGAGGCCAAGATTCTTCGACTTTACTTCGGTCTGGATGATCAAAAGCCGATGACCCTTGAGGAGATCGGTGCCCTCATGGGCATCACCCGAGAGCGGGTTCGCCAGATCAAGCAAAAGGCTTTGGTCCGTCTCCGGCATGCGTCCCGGGCTCGTTTTCTGGAGACGTTCTTCTAGAAGGCCACTAGGGCCCCTTCTCCCGACCGGGAACGCCGGATTCTTCCGGGCCGAAAACCCGTGAAAATACTGTGCTTTCCGTGGTTGACACCCCGAAAAGGCTCCACTATTCTTCCTTGCTCTACTATTGATTTGTATGCGGATAAGCCCATGAGAACTTACACTCCAAAAGCCGACCAAATTGAGCGCCGCTGGTGGCTCGTCGATGCTGAGGGCAAGACCTTAGGGCGGCTGGCCACGCGTGTTGCCGGGATCTTACGGGGCAAACATAAGCCCATGTTTACTCCGCACCTGGATGTGGGTGACTACGTGGTCGTGATCAATGCTGAGAAAGTGGCGTTGACCGGGCGCAAGGCGGAGCAGAAAACGTATTTTAAGCACTCGGGCTACATGGGACATGAGAAGCACGTCCCGTTTCGGAAGATGATTGAAACGCACCCTGATCGTGTGGTGGAGCTTGCCGTTAGAGGTATGCTTCCCAAGAATAAATTGGGAAGGCACATCAGGAAGAAATTGAAGGTATATGCGGGCGCGGTTCACCCGCACGAAGGCCAACTGCCGCAGCAGCTCGACGTCTAAGAGTAGTCACCGAACAAGGATCTATGGCGAAAACGCAAATTCAGACGGTGGGCCGGCGAAAGACCGCCGTGGCCCGCGTCAGCCTCAAGCCCGGTAAGGGTGAGTGGTCGGTCAACGCTCGCTCCCTCGACGATTACTTTCCCCGTCTCACCTACCAGCAAAGGATTGGGCAGCCGCTCAAGGCTGCGGAATTGGATGGTCAATTCGACGTCCGCGTCAGCGTCCGTGGTGGTGGACTGACCGGCCAGGCGGATGCCGTTCGCATGGGATTGGCGAGGGCGCTCGTAGAGCACGACGAAGATCTCCGTCCCGTCATGCGCGCCGGTGGATTTCTGACGCGGGATTCAAGGAAGGTAGAGCGCAAGAAGCCGGGTCGCCCGAAGGCGCGCAAACGGTTCCAGTTCTCCAAGCGTTAAAAATACGAGACGACGATATTTATGCAGGAACAGCAGGTGGGACTGACTGATCTTCTTGAGGCTGGAGTCCATTTCGGGCACCAGACTAGCCGTTGGAACCCGAAGATGCGGAAATTCATCTTCACGGAACGCAACGGGATTCACATCATCGATCTGCGCAAGACACTCGACCGGCTCAATGCGGCGAAGGAAGTTGTGCGGGAGGTCGTGCTCGCCGGCGAGAAAGTCCTGTTCGTGTGTACCAAACGGCAGCTCCGATCGGTTATCGAGCAGGAGGCGCACGAATGCGGCGCCTTTTTCGTTACCGAGCGTTGGCTTGGTGGCATGCTTACGAATTTCCAGACGATCCGGAAGCAGATCCGCCGGCTCAAGGAATTGGAGCGCGGACAGGAAGAGAGAGCCTTCGAGTTCTATACGAAGAAGGAACGGCTTCTTCTGGACCGCGAGCGGCTGAAGCTCAACAAGTATCTGTCTGGCGTAAAGGACATGACCCGCCTTCCCGGGGCGATTTTCATCGTCGACGTGAAGCGTGAGCAGATCGCGGTTCGCGAGGCGGACCGTCTCAACATTCCCGTTGTCGCCATCACGGACACGAACGCGAATCCCGATCTGGTAGACTATCCGGTTCCTGGCAACGACGATGCGATCCGCTCGGTGGGGCTGATCACCCAGTCGATCGCCCAGTCGGTTCGAGAAGCCAGTGCGCAGGTGCCGGAGGAGCAGAAGCGGAAAGTGCAAGATGCCCAGGCTACGACGTACTCTACTGAAACGGGCGAGGTGACTGAGGCTCCGAATCGGTCGTCGCCCGTGCGCAGGAAGCGAGTGCCCCGGCCCGAAGTCCTCGAAAAGCTTGGCGGGGCTGTAGGCGCAGAGGCGCCCGAGAAGGGTGACAGCGCGGCGGACACCGCTGATCAGCCGGCCGAATCTTCCGATGAGCCGGCCAAGGCTGATGAAGTGGCAGCCGATGCCGCGGCGGGTGAGGCCGTGGAAGTGGCAACGGATGCTGTGGGGGATAAGGTCGAGGAAGTGGCAGCCGATGCTGTAGCAGGCGAGGTCGAATAGGGATCCTGGCGACCGCGGTGTTCCTGCCCCCGTGGTGGGGGCGGAGAGAGGCGGAGCGATTAGGGGCTCCCGCCTTTTTTTTGTAGGTGGACTATCAAATGAGCGAGTGAAGGACAACACGATGTCGATTTCTGCGAAAGACGTGAAGGCCCTCCGGGACCGTACCGGTGCGGGCATGATGGATTGCAAGAAGGCTCTGACGGAAGCCGGCGGAGACATTGAGGCGGCCATCGACCTGTTGCGTGCGAAGGGCGCGGCGAAGGCCGCGAAGCGTGCGAAGAAATCCGCTAACGAGGGTACGATCGGGTCCTACGTGCACTTCGATAATCGCACCGCGGTCATCGTCGAGTTGAACTGTGAGACCGATTTCGTAGCCAAGACGGACGACTTCCAGGGGTTGGCCAAGGAGATCGCGCTGCACATCGCCTCGCAAGCTCCCATTTCAGTGAGTCCGGAGGATATTCCTGAGGATGTGGTCGCGCGCGAGCGACAAGTGTATGAGCAGCAGGTGAAGGAAGAGGGTAAACCTGACAACATCGCGGGGAAGATCGTCGACGGTAAGCTCAACAAGTTTTTCAAGGAGAGCACGCTTCTTGCGCAGCCCTTCGTGAAGAATCCCGATCAGACGGTCGGAGATTTGATCACAGAGATTTCGGCCAAGACCGGAGAGAAAATAGAAGTTGCACGATTTATGCGTTTCAAGGTGGGTGAGTGAATCCGAAAACCGGCAAGAATGCGACTAAGGATCCGAAGTACGGAAGGGTCTTACTCAAGCTGTCCGGCGAGGCGCTGGCCGGGAAGCAAGGGTTCGGCATCGAGCCATACGTGGTGGACCTGCTCACGGATGAAATAATGGCCGTGCACGAGATGGGCGTCAGCCTCGGTGTGGTCATTGGGGGGGGCAACATCGTCCGGGGGGCGTTGGCCAGCCAGAAGGGGATGGACCGGGTCCAGGCGGACTACATGGGCATGTTGGCTACCGTTATCAACGCTCTGGCGGTTCAGGATTTGCTTGAGCATAAGAGGGTGGCGACGCGAGTCATGACGGCAATCCGTATGGAGGAGGTCGCGGAGCCCTATATCCGGCGGAAGGCTCTGCGGCATATGGAGAAGGGAAGAGTCGTGCTCTTCGCCGGGGGGACCGGAAATCCGTATTTTTCGACCGACACGGCGGCTGCGCTGAGAGCGATCGAAATGGGCTCTCAGGTGGTCATCAAAGCCACGAAAGTCAAAGGGGTTTACAGCGCAGACCCCACGCAAGACCCCTCGGCAGAGTTCATCCCGTCCATTACTTTCCAAGAGGTCGTTCAGCGGGAATTGGCCGTAATGGATGTTGCCGCCGTGTCTCTTTGTAAGGAAAACGACCTTCCGATAATCGTCCTCAATCTCGAGGATCAGGGGGCTGTTTCGGCCGCCATTCGAGGAGACCGGGTCGGCACATTGGTATCATGAGTCTCCGGCACGGCGTCCCGATCCGGAAGTAAACCCGATGCAATGGGGTGGTCATGTCTTTGGAAAATGCCAAAGTACGGATGGAGGAGGCGGTCGAGGCTGTGCGTCGGGACTTCCAGACGGTGCGCACGGGAAAGGCCACGCCAGCGCTGCTCGATACCGTGAAGGTCGATGCCTACGGGTCCAAAATGCCGCTCAACCAGGTGGCCACCATCGGCACGCCGGGGGCATCGCTCCTGGTCGTCCAGCCTTTTGACAAGACGCTCCTGCCCGACATCGAGCGCGCCATCCAGGCGGCGGATCTCGGCTTCAATCCAGCGAACGACGGAAACATCATCCGGATTCCGGTGCCCCCCTTGAACGAGGAACGCCGAAAGGAATTCGCGAAGCTCCTCCACCAGATGGCGGAGGACGGTAGGGTTTCGCTGCGCCATGCGCGGAAAGTCGGAAACGACGAGGTAAAAG
>Ga0310121_10000646_pt1 | contig 37443 bp, 25 predicted proteins | sample CB27_Tmax_986_MG_FD_203504 | JGI IMG/M metagenome (GOLD analysis project Ga0310121, IMG submission 203504) | Marine microbial communities from Western Arctic Ocean, Canada - CB27_Tmax_986 | ecosystem: Environmental > Aquatic > Marine > Oceanic | place: Canada: Western Arctic Ocean | collected...
GCGCGTTGACGCATACGTCGACAAATGGAGGATCCACGACGGAGGTGAAGACCGCCGAAGGCGTTCACGCCAAGATTCGATGGAGCATGGAGCCCGGAAACGGTGATCTTGTGCTGCAGCTTTCCGCTAAGTGCCCGGAGCCCGTGAAGGCCATTCATTTTCACATCCGGGGATTTGACATCGCGAACCATCCGCTCGTCACGGTCGACGGCCAGGGGGTTGGCCTCGTCCACCCGGCGCCGTTTACCGGCAGTTCGGTTGGATCCGTCCCGGTGGCTTTGTTTCAAGGTGATGAGGATGGCTGGGTGATGGAAGGGCGGGGGCCCGAGCATTGGCATGCGGGTTTCACCGCTTCCGGCCATGGGCAAACCGCCGACATCAGCGTGAAAAGAAACCATCCCGTTCCCACACGTACCCCGCACCCCGTGGAAGTGAGGTTCCGTACCTACCAGGGGCATTGGGCCGACGCCGTGGATCCGCATATTGAGTGGATGGAAAAGGGCGCCGGCTATGCCCCGCTCGGAACAGGCTACCATCCGGAGTGGGTAGGGGACATCACAGCGCAATCCTACGTTCGTGTCGGCGACTTCGATCGGCTGGAGAAACTGGCCCGCCGGGTTGATCCTGCCCGCACCATCATTGGCAGGCAGGTAGCGTATCGGCATTACCCCATCGATCACTTCTGGCCCGATTACACACCGACCGACACCGCGAAGCAATGGTTTCGCCGGGCCCGCGAACTGGGATTTCATGTCGGCGCGCATTTCAACAGCAAGGGCATCGACTATCGCTTCCCCGAACTGATCGAACGGTACCGGGATGGGCTGAACCAGATCGGCGTCGATGAGCATGGGATGCCGGTGTACGAAGGAGCCAACCCGTTATTCGCCTATTGCTCCGTCGCGTTGGAGCCATTCCGGAGGTACATCATCTCGCAGATCAAGGAAGCGGTGGATGCCGGCGTCGACCTGATTTACTGGGACCAGTCCGGCGGCGGGGGAGGGAAGGCTGTCGTCGACGGTGTGGATACCTCCATGGGGCTCATCCTCCTGATCAAGGAAACGCTCGAAACCTACCCGGGTGTTGCGGTGGAAACGGAGCAGTTCAATCCAATGTGCACCCGGTACGCCAGCTTCTCTCTTTCCCAGATGGGAACCGGTCACCCGCTGAGCGGTTATATTTTCCATCGCTTCATCAATATTCTGCCCGAGTCCAGAATGGTTGCGCCGACCCAGGAACTGCAGATGGACTCCAATCAATCGTTCGGCCATTTCATACCATCCGCGATTGACGAATCATGGCTGCAGATCGCGGCCGCATTCCAGCAGTACGATCTGGTTCCTGATGTTCGCCTTCCGCGAAAACGGTTCATCCACTACGTGCAAGAACACGCCGGAGGCGTATACCCGGTCATCGAAGCGACACCGCCGGAAGGAGAGAAACTCTTCGGGTACCGCGGACGCGACGGAGTGACCGCATACTTCGAGAAGTTTCCCGGAAAGCGAGGCCTGGTCGTATACGAGCCTGATAAGGAGCCGCGCTGGGTGGGGACCCGGATCGGTAACATCCGAACCTGGGAGGGACCCGGCATCGTGCGGGAATGGGAAGATTCGGTTCTTTCCTCCTACGAGCCAATGGCATTCAACGGCGACACGGTCATCGGACTCGATCCGGGCAAGACCTACGCACTGGAACCTGAGGGCGTTGTCCAGGCCGATCGTTTTCACCTGACGGCCCTGCCGGATGACTTCGCCTGGTGGAAGGAGACCGAGTGGCGGATTCGCCACCAGGACATCGGGCACGACGAGTCATTCTTCCGGCTCTGCTTTACCGGAAATGGCGAGATTCGAATGGCGGTTTCCGACGATGACTACGATCTCTACTTGAATGGGGAGCCGGTTCCGGTCGACCGCCGCGCAAAGATCGCGCGGGCAACGGTAGCGGCGGATACGGAGAATCCTGCGACCTTATTGGCCGTGCGCAGGGTCGACGTGGAGCTATCCGGGCGCTGCGTGGATTTACCTTGGGAAGCGCCCCTGTTTCAAAGAAGTTGGTACTTTGGGCGCCTCGCCGTCATGGGGTATCCGGCGGACGGGCCGATCCGCCAGGAGGAGGAAAGCGACGGCTTTTATATCCACGTGGGAGGCACCGGACAAATCGTCGGTAAATTCCCTGAGGCCGGAAACATCCGTCTCCAGGGCGCCTATGGTATGCACCAGCAGTCGTCAAAGACTCGCGGCCTCGGCATCGTTCGAATCAATGGCCGGGAAATTCTACGTATCGATCCCGGCGATCCCCCTTACCGAATTCATCCCTTCGACGTAGATCTCACCGAATTCGCGGGACATTACGCGCTGATCGAATTCGCATCGGAAGGCGAAGCCCGCGATTCCGCAGCCGACTGGTTCGCGCCGGTCATCGTAGTCGAGCCATGAAGTAGGTTGGTCTTCCAAGCCCGACCGGGAGTAGGAGGGGATCACAGCGGCATCAGGGACATGGGGGAGGGCAGGGATTTTTCAAAAAAGTCCGTGAATTGACAGGCGCGAAGGGCACACTAACCACCACGGTTTCTTGAATGACCGGGTGACAACCAGGTTGGGCTTCACTAGGGTCACACCATGGGAGCAGTGCCCACACATTCGAAGCGACCGTAACGTTATGACACCCAATCTCCTCTGGATCACCGACGACCAGCACCATGCAGACTGCTTCGGGCATGCCGCCCGCAGCCAGGTCCGGACGCCCACTATCGACCGGATGGTCCGTGACGGCGTCAACTTCACCCGCAGCTACTCGGTCGCCTCCGAGTGCGTCCCCTCCCGGATGTCGATGCTCACCGGGATGTATGTCCACAGTCACGGCGTCTATAACGGCATGGTGGATGTTCCAGACCGTTTAACATCTCTTCCCCAAACGCTGCGCGAACAGCTCGGAACCCGCACGGCTATCACCGGCAAGAAACACTACGGCCGATGGAGAAATGAGCCCTTCGAAACCGACACGGGGGAGACAGATGCCGGCTACACCCGAGGCTATCTCAAGGGCCTGGGCTTGTTCGAGACGTTTGAACGGGAGTACCTGGCCCGGTGCGCCGATTTCATGGCGTACACCAGCCAGATTCCCTACGAACACAGTATGACCGAATGGGCGACCAACGAAACGATTGCCAAGATCGACGAACTCGGTGAGCAGCCATTCTGCATCTGGGCCAACTACGGTCCGCCGCATCCGCCGTACTGCAACGCGTTCGACAGCCCGCATCGGGTCGATCCCGACGAGGTCGACCTGGATCAAATCCCGCACCGCGACTCCAGGGACCTCCAATCGATCGACCGGCGGCGCGGCGCGGCGCGGTTGGGCGTGGAGAACGCCTGGCGAATGGAGGTAACGGGAGAAGAAACGTATCGCATCGCCCTGGCCAACTACTACGGGCAATGCGCCGCGGTCGATGCCGGGGTGGGACGACTCCTTGAACACCTCGAGAAACGAGGCATTCTTGAAAACACCATTGTGCTGTTCAATTCAGACCACGGCGACTTCGCCGGAGAATACAATCGCCTCGGTAAATGCACCGTCGGCCAGTTTGAGTGTATTCAACGCATCCCCACTGTGTGGTATTGGAAAAGACATTTTGGTCCGGAGCGCATTGAGTCATTCGTTGAGAACATTGATATCTTTCCCACGGTTTGCGACCTCCTCGGTGCGGAAACACCCTGCCAGGTCCAGGGTCAAAGTTACGCTTCGGTGCTGAACTTCAGCGGTTCCGGCCCGGGTCCGGCGCCGCATACCGGCGAGATCGCATTTTTCGACAACAGCTCGGTGAAGGGCTTGCGCACCCGCCGCTACCGGCTGTCCTATTGCCACGGTCGCGAGAACTGGGGCGAACTCTATGACCTGCAGGAGGATTCCGAGGAGCGACATAATCGGTTTGATGATCCAGCCTACGCCGCCGCGCGCGGAACCCTGATGCGCGAGCTGCTCAACTGGATGATCCGCACCGAACAACCGGTCGGCATCGATGTCGAGCGCGGCAACATGCCGCCCTCCCGCTGGTACAGCGAGCATCCTATCGCCAAGGCCCCCATTGTACCGAACAGCGACCGCTTTCGAGAAGGCATATGATCTGACAGGAAAGCGCTTTTCGGCCGGAAGAGTCGATGCCCGTATCCGCCGGCTTGGAGCAGCGACTACATGGGCGGAAGGGATCACGATGATGGGAGACACAAAGGAATCTGCGAACAAAAGAATGCAGTCGGGCTTCGCCCGCAGGTGGTGCTTGTCGTTAGCGGAAATCACAAGGAGAATTTCATGAAAACACATTGTCTGGCGGCGATCCTTGCTGTCGCCATCTGCGATGGATGCAGTGCCTAAAACAAGGACGACTGCGTTTACAATGACGTTTACTATTCCGACGGGTCTGTTATGTGCAAGGAAGGCACGAAGCACAAATGCGAGCGAGGCAAGTGGATTAGCCTGAGTGAGCAGTGTCAATAGTCTACCACGTGCCCGCCAACATGCTCCTTTTCGAATTGAATATCAGGCGTAGCGATGGCCGAGAAGGCATTTCTCTCGGACCACTCCCTCCACGCGACGCGATCAATGTATTCTGATAGTGAGTGAAAGCGAATATGACGATTGTCGACCCGAGGAAAAAACTCATAACATAACAAACGCCTGGACGCGTTCGCGAACGACGCGCGGCCCATTAGGCTGATCGTTAGGCGGCACAGAACCCATGCGATTCGGAATCCTCTACTCTACAACCCGAATCTGCGGCGCGTACCAGAACGCCTCTTCGCCCAATCCGGCAACTTTTCCGTCGGAAATGAACTCCAGCAGGACGTGTTGTCCCGCGAACTTCGAGATATCCACGTCGATCGGGTGGACTTTGCGAGGCGTTTCACCCGGCGGTTCGATTGGGATTCGGAGAACTTCCCGCCCGTTAATCCGGATCACCCCGTCCCCATAGCCATTCGGTACGCGGTCACTCATCCGATACGCGCCGTGGATGCGAATGGAATTCGCGTCCGGCAGACGACCGATGATCACGCCTCGACCGGTCACATGCGTGTGCATGTCGCCACTGTCGGTGGGCAGCCGCACGGGACCGTCTGAACTATGAGACAAGGTTGTGCGCCGTCCCACGTACCACTGTCGATGCATGGGGGAGATTTGCCAGGGCAGATCTACCCAGCGTCCGGCAAGGACGGTATCGGATCGACCGAAGACGAGGAGGTCGCTCGGCTTGTCGGGGGGCGTCGCGATCACGATCTCAACCTTCGACGTACTTTGATCAACTTGTAGTTTCTTGCCGTCCAGAAATCCAACCCAACCGTCGGGCAGAAAGATTTCCATGAGACCGTTGCCGGTGAAGAGCAGTCGATAGTAAGAGTCGTCGACGCCGGCTTCCTGGCCGATCGTCCGGTATTTGTCATCATAATAGAACGCGAAGTCATTCGGGATGCGCGTCAGGTGGAACTGATCGGGATTAGTCCTCCCTTCTTCCTCGAGGAAATAGGACGCTGCCGGATCTAAACCGAGCAGCGTGTCCCCGTCATAGATCAGCCAGTCGGCCGGAATCGCCGGTCCGGAAAACCATTTTTTGACCACGCCCGGACCCGGCCAACGGGTCAAACCGGCTACGCGGCTGCCGGTCCAGCGCACGGGATTACCTGGTTCATGAATCGCCAATCCGCGCCGGCCCGGCTCCTTTTGGAAGTAGGCGGCAACCCCGTTTGCACCGCGGTAGCCGAAGAGTTGTCCGTCGCTGAGTTCCAGGCCCGGATCCGGCATGAGTTCGTACCTTTGAAAGGCCGCCGAGATCTGGTTCCAGGAAGTTTCCCGGCCGGCCGCGGGCAGAAGATATCCCCATGACTGATCGAAATCCATCGTCGCTTCGTCAATCGGCGCTGCGTACTTTCCCGCTCCGGCGAACTTGACGAATCGGCTGAACAGGGCGCCGGCGAGCGGGTGGCCGAGATTGGAGTAGTAATCGATCTGCGCGAAGGCCGCATGGCGGAGGTTCTTGATGTTCAACTCGGCTTGCACCGCAACCCCCGGATAGGCCTCCTTGATTTCCCGGACCAGGTCGCTCGCCCCTTCCACCGCGTTCTCGCCGTTCACATAGAGACTGCTTCCTGGAATTCCGCCTTCGTCGAGGTGGATTGCGTCCGCGCCGGCTTCCACCAGGGGTCGGATCTGTTCGATCAGGTAAGCGCGCCACGGCTTGTGCGCGGTCGAACAGTAGATGTTGGGCCCCGAAGAAGTCACATAGCTTTCATTCCCGTCCGCGTCCGTGGCTGCGACGATCAAGCCGCCGCGGAATCGTTCAATCAGATCGGTGTACTCGTTGAAAATGGCTTCCGCGCTGACGTTGGCCACGAGATGAAATCCGAGTTCGCGGGCCCGTCTGAACCAGCGTATCGATTCGTCCGGCATCGAGTAGTCGGGCCAGTGAAAATAAATCGAGGAGTTTCGATAGTTTGTGACCCGGCCGATCATCGTACGCGTCGGGTCAACCACCCCGGCCAACAATTCCAGGCCCTCGAAATCGCATGCTCGCAGATGGGCCTGGCAGTTGACTTCGCGGACCCAGGCCGGTTCCTGCTGATCGAGAGGCACGAAACCGACCTCCTGCTCCAGCCAGTCGGCATAGGGTTCAAGCGCCTTGCTCCAGTCGCCGTGATAAACCCGGATCCGAATTTCAAACAATTCCGGGTTTTGTGTCGGTGGATAAAATCCGCGCACCAGCGCGAGGTCCGCGGTGTCGCCGCGCCCTGCCGCCATCAGGTTCGCCGGCGCCAATTCGACACTGCGCCCTTCAATCAGCCACCCCGACTCTGCCCCCTGGAACAGTGCGACGAGCGGGTGAACATACGTTTCACTAATTGCCGACGTGGCCGGATCCCCAATGAAATGGTCATTCCACGGCGCGCGAAAAGAGTTGCCCGCTCCAAATTGAGCCACCACTACCAGGTCATGATCGACGATACGGCAGCCGTAAATCGGCACACGCATTTCTCTCGTGGGTGATGCCGCCTTGGCGGACGCATGTAAAACCAGGTCTCCATGGCCAGGCTCAATCGACCAGCGCAGCGTCGCCGCCGCCTTGTTTCCTGCCTGCCATCTCCAGGATGCCGCATCCCCGGATCGCGTTGGTGTCACGACGTACTCGGTAAGATCAACCGCTTCGCCGCCGAACAACGCCCAACCGGATTTAATGGTATCGAGGGGATAATCAACAAGCGTCGCGCCTGTCACCCGGTCCTTGAGCCGGACAAGAAGTCCCAATTGGAACTCCGCAACGATCCAGTCATTCGAAAGAACGACGGTTTCCGGTGTGGCATGTTTTGGCGCTGCGGCGTCCACGGCGGGGCCGGCACACAGGTAAAGAACTGCGAGGATCAAAGCAATGAATAGTTTCATAGAGGAGAGAGTGTGTTGAATAGGCGCGGAAGGTACAGCGATTTCTCGCCCCAGGGCAAGGCAAATCGCCGCGTACCTGATCGACAGGGCATCGTTTTGTCATAAAAATTACTTAAGATCCGATCGAACAGTTCCGAGACAGAATAGGCCATAAGTCAGTGCCATTGACGGTCATTGCCAATCGACAGTAGACTAAGGGAAACGGCACTCTTTAGAAGTCACGGTTTGGAATATGTGAATACGCCTGCCAATGTAGTTCTCGAAGAATATGGTAAAGTGTGTGGAAGGTCGCATAACAGCCAACCATAGTCTTGAGGCTAACGCGTACTGTGCGACCTCTGGCCAACCTTCGGTAGGACACGAAAAGGAAATACTTTGTTGCGATTCTGATTGCCTCACTCACTGGAGTAGCACCTGCTCAAGATCTGCGGCACTTCAACCCTGGAATCTTCGGCGTGTCCGCCGACAAGCCGGTGGCCCTTCTGCAGCCAGGCACGACGGGTGCTCTTGACCCAACCAGTATTCTGACCGACGGGTTCCTGCCTCATGTTCCACAACGCCCTGTGGCATACTGGCGGACCGATGCTCAAAGCCGATGGTAAACGAATCATGCTCTACTATGCCTATGAACATCGCTGGATGATCGGCAACCCGGAACACTGGGCTTATTCAGATCGCTTCTACCAAAGCTTCTCGCCCGAGCGACGGTTGATGTTTCATCAATTCGTCTTCAGGTGACCTCTCTCCCCTCACTCCGCCGTTTCCTTGCAGGATCACGGCCGCGCGATTTCCGTTTTCAGTCCCGCTACGTTCGAAACCGGAACATCCCCGAATGCCGAAAAAGTTCCGCCTGCAATGCCGAAGTAAATGCGAAGATGCGAAAGTGTACTCTTCAGATCTAAAAATCGAGTCAGCGGGCTGCGATCTTTGCGATTTGTCATCAACATTCGGTCTCTCCAATACGGGTACGGCAGTCCGGCGGATTTCCTGACTTTTCATTACCCATTGTGCCAATCGTTCCGACTGGGGGAGACCGAGGTGAGCCGCCGCTGATTGGCCGCAACAACCGTGCCGCGAGTATGGGCTGGAATATTTTGGAGATTCGAGGGGCCTGCTCCCACCTTCGGACACCATGATTGTTCCTTGCGCTGCCCGGGCTGGAAGCCCACGCTACCCTTTTGCCCCCGGCAGAATGTTTTGTCGGCGGCGAAGTAGCTACGGGGCTAAGCTCACCAGAATGACGATGATCTTCGAATTAACAAACGCTCCGACGCCTGAGTGTCACGCATCCACGATTGCGGAGACCTCTTCCGGCCTTGTCGCCGCCTGGTTTGGCGGCAAGCATGAACGGAATTCGGATGTCGGGATCTGGATATCCAGGGATGATGGTACGGTCTGGTCGGCACCTCTCGAAGTGGCGAACGGTGTGCGGTCCCCTGCCAAGCGCTATCCGTGCTGGAACCCGGTGCTTTTCAATCCGCGCAATGGACCGCTCATGCTGTTTTACAAAGTCGGTCCCTCTCCCTCCAGTTGGAAGGGCATGCTGATGACCTCCGATAATGACGGCGCGACTTGGTCAGAACCTCGCAAGCTGGGATGGAACGACAGAATCGGTCACATTTTGGGACCTGTGAAAAACAAACCGATTCAGCTTGAAGATGGAGCGATCATCTGCCCGAGCAGTACCGAAACGAACAACCTCTGGTGCGTGCATTTCGAGGTGACATGGGATCTGGGCGAAACGTGGGAAATTATCGGACCGATTAACGATGGAAAAGTATTCTCCGCAATCCAGCCCAGCATCCTGACATACTCCGACGGCAGGATGCAGATTCTATGCCGAAGCAGGCAGCAGGTTGTTGTGCAAAGCTGGTCTGAGGATGGACGGAACTGGAGCGAGTTAGCCCCCACGGATTTGCCTAACCCCGATTCGGGAACGGACGCAGTTACGCTGAGCGATGGCACGCAAGTTCTGATCTACAATAACACGACGAAAGGCCGTTCCCCGCTCAACATCGCCGTGTCATCTGATGGGCTCAACTGGCGGGACCAAATTGTCCTGGAGGATCAGCCGGGGGAGTATTCCTATCCCGCGATCATCCAATCAAGCGACTGCAATATTCACGCTACGTACACGTATCAAAGGAAAGTCATCAAGCATGTCGTGTTGGATCCCTCTCGACTGTGCGCTAGCCCGCATATCTCATGAACTTTCTATTCCGAGCGCGGATGGCACAACTTCCACGCTCTCGCTACGAAAGTTCATGAAATTTGCGGGCTAGATCGACCACTCGATGCAGATACTGACCATGTCGTCCGGCGTCGAGGAAAGTAAAGAGAAGGCTTCAGGAGTCTGTTCGGGACGAAACGTGTGGGTGAGAAAGGGTTTTGTATCCAGCAATCCGGACGCCTGGGCTTGCAGGGTTTCTTCGATCTCGCCATATCGAGTGGAGTAGGGGAAGTAGGCCGTGAGCTCCCGCGTATGCGCCACGAAGTGGTCGAAAGACTGGTCATTAGAATACATGCCCGAATATACGATCCGGCCGCCGGTCCTGACATTGTATGACGCCTCGTTGACGATGGCTTGGATTGCCGTTGTATCGATCAGCATATCTGCCCCTCCGCGGTCGCGGAAATCCCGGCTCTCCTTGCGTAGAAATGCGGACTCGCGGATCAGATCGACATCGGGTGCGAAAACCTCAACCCCGGCTATGTTTTCGAGAAGTCGCCGCCGATTTTCGACGGGTTCTACCGCCACAACCTCCGCCCCTTTGCTGCGGGCAAAAATCGCGGCACTCAATCCGATCACGCCCAAGCCGTACACCAACACGGTGTTGCCGGTCTGGATTCCGCCGGCCGCATAGATTCCACGTAACGCCACGCCCGGCAACACATCGATGCAGGCCTCCTTGGGCGTGACCCCTTTCGGAATGCGAAAGACGTTGCCCCAATTGCTCCGGGCAATGACATGGGAAGCGTGGCCGCCGCAGACCAGCTTGAACGGTAGGTTCTCGGGAAACACCATTCCGGTGGATCCACCCTGTCCCCGATCGAAGCCGGGCCACACAAAAACCATTTCACCCACCTGGAACGTATTGGGTCCGGGTCCGCACTCGATCACTTCGCCTGTGAGCATATATCCGGGAGCAACCGGAAAGTCGATTTTCCTGCCGGGATAGGTGTCCTGGTAGACCGCGCGATCAGTGCCGATGCTGATTCCGGAGTAATGGGTTTTGACCAGAATCTGGTTCGCTTCCAGGGGAGGCAGCGTCATTTCGGCAAGTTCTGCTCTCTCCTTTTCCGGAAAGATCGCGATTCTTGATTTGGTTCCGTTGGTCGCCATTATTGGGGGGGGCTGAGTGTTCGGTTTTCAGGTAAGTTTTACCGGTTCGTCACGTGCGGCGCCATTACATTTTGTGATTTATCGAATGGCCGAAACGTAGCTTGGGCTTCCGGCCCGAACTGCGCAAGGGTGGATCATATACGAGCGAATGAGGGGAGAGCACCCATCCACTTTCCATGACGAACCTTGCACCGGGTCGGCCTGGAAGGCCCACCTACTGATTAAATGTTGTTGTCAGCTCACGTGCTCTCCCGTCTTCCGCGGAGGCTTCCGACGCTGCTATAATTTCACAGATATGTCTGCCCCATTCGACCGTGGGAAGGGGATCCGTATCGTTGTGGATGCAATCGATGAGATGGAGCAGGGAGTTGCGGCTGCGAGAAACAATTTCCGGTTCAGGCCCGTCTTCGTCATCGAATGAAAACTCGTCGGCGCTTTTTCCAGTTGCAATGACAGAAAGCGGGGACGATCTCAAAGTGCCCTCGCGTCGCAACACGGACAGCGGTGTTTCCGCCTCGATGCAGAGCGTACCCTCGGTGCCGAAAATGCGGATCCCGCGTGGCGTCGGGCCATGAGAGGTCACGTAGTTGGACGCGACACATCCGAAAAAAGTTTCGTCGAAATGGAGAATCGTGAAGGTGCTGTCGCAGGCGCCTTGCTCCACTTCCATCTCTTTGGGCGGGCACGAGGACCACGGCTGATCGTACCCTTCGGTCGAAACCGATTGCGTCATAATCTCAGGAAGAACGATATCCTGATGTGGAAAACTCTTCACCCCCGCCCCGATTACGCGTTTTGCCGGCCCAAAAAGATGGGTCAGCGCGGCTAAAGCGTAGATCGCAATCCCGTACAGGGGGCCGCCGCCGCGTTTCCGAAAGTAAAATTCCCCGTAAGAAGGAGGTCCCATCGCTTGTTCCGCGATGAAGTAAAGCGGCCGACCGATAACCCCCTGCGCTACGATTTCGTGGGCCTTTCGGTAGACAGGGCGCAATTGAGGCGAGGGTTCCACAACGGCTTTAACGCCGGCGCGCCTTACTTCGGAGACAGCGGCGTGCGCCTCATCCATTCCGACGGCTAAGGGCTTCTGAATCAATAGGTGCTTTCCCGCCTGTGAAGCCGCGATCACGAGGTCGGCATGTGTATCGTGGGCGCTTGAAATGACAATGGCATCGACGTCATTCCTATTCAATACGTCCTGCGGTTCGGTGTACGCGTCCTGCGCTCCCCAGGCTGCTTTAGAGTTGTGCGCGCGCTCGGCAATGGAGTCGCAGGTTGCCACTAGTTCAGCGTGTTCGCATATCAGCGGCAAATAGGCATTGTTGGCGATGTCGCCGCAGCCGATGACAGCGAATCGGATTTCCGTATTGGATGACATGGCCGTTCTCCAGGGGCGGATGCGAGTTTCAGTGCGGCCGCCGGCCGTGGTTTTCGGTTCTCGACTTTAGGTGTTCGGGTGTCAGGTTTCAGGATGGAACTCACCATCCGCCAATATGTTCTAAACGTGAACTTGTTCGAAAGTGCCCCATAAACTACCTTCGGCGCGAACTTTGTCGATCCTGTTTTCGATTTGATGTTTCTCGGGAAATCCTTCAAACCGGAAGGTACGTATGGGCAAAATATACGACTGCATTGACGACAAACTCGCAGCTTGGCTGGGACAACAGAAGATGTTCTTCGTGGCGACGGCTCCGCTTTTGGCGGACGGCCTGGTAAACTGCTCGCCGAAAGGAATGGATACATTCAGAATCCTTGGCCCAAACGAAGTAGCGTATCTCGACCTGACCGGGAGTGGCATTGAGACCGCCGCTCACCTGCGAGAGAACGGCCGCATCGTCTTTATGTTCTGCGCATTTGCAGGGCCTCCCATGATCGTTCGCCTGCACGGCGGCGGAGTCATTACGCCGCAACATGACGATTTTTCGAATCTGTGCCGGTTGTTCCCCGAACACCCCGGTATCCGGGCTGTCGTGAAGGCGCAGCTGACTCGAGGTAGTGATTCCTGCGGGTATTCGGTACCTCGCTATGAGTATCTGGAAGACCGCGATATGCTCGATCGATGGGCGGACTCACAGGGCTCGGAAGGCCTGGCAACCTATCGAAGGAAGAAAAACTCCAGGAGCCTGGATGATCTTCCCGGCATTTGAAACCCTTTCGACATTCGATATTCGACATTTTCAATGCCGTGCCGGCTCCTCCCGGTGGCTGAATTCGGAAAATGTCCAATGTCGAATACTCAATTTTGAATTTTGAAGTATGGGGAACGATTCTCCCCATGGCGACAATTTGAAGCGCCACAAGCACGCCAAGGACGAAAACGATCTGTGCCCGATCTCCACGCCGCCGTTGAAGCGCAACAGGCTGAAGGAGGCGATGCACTCAAGGACTCCTTTCGCCATCGATGTTTGCTTCCTCTCCGCCGATATGACATCATTCAATCCGCGATGAGTGAGGATATTTCCTGACGGTTGACATGGACTCAAACCGATCCACACCAAACGTCCTGCTGATCATGGACGATCAACACCACGCCGGTTGCCTCGGCTACCGCGGTCACCCCGACGTGAAGACGCCCCACATCGATGCCCTGGCGCGGCAAGGGGTGCGCTTCGACGAATGCTTTTGTCAGAACGGAGTCTGCACCCCGTCTCGGGTCAGCTATATGACGGGGATGTACTGTCACTCGCACGGAGTCTATACCAACGAATCCCACGCCATACCTTCTTCCCTCCGATCCCTGCCTCATCTTTTGCAGCGCCATGGGTACCGGACCGCACTGGTGGGGAAGAAACATCTGCCCCAATGGGAGCATCACGGGTTTCAATACGAACGATTTTGCTGCGACAGTGACGGTCCAGCTGAATCGTTGCATTACTACAAATATCTTGAGGCCCTGGGTCTCCATGGCCGGTATGGAGAACTGGGTGATGTGAAACGATTCACTCTGTCTCGGGAGCCCCAACTACCCGCGGAGCATTCCTTCGAGGGATGGACCGGAACGGAAGCCGTTCGCTACCTCGAAAGCTGCGGCCCGAACGATCCGTTCTTCCTGATGGTCGGATTCGAACGCCCGCATCCTCCATTGACCGTCCCGGAAGGCTGTCCGGTCACGTACGATCCGGGCCGGATCACGTTGCCATCGAACGATGTCGAACTTCCTCTCAATGAATCTTCGTTCTTTTTTGCCCGAGGCGGAGAAGCAAAGTGGGTGAAATCGGTGCACGGAGAAGATTCCTTGAGAGAAGCGCTGTGCGCCTACTACGCTCTAATCAGTTTGATCGATGAGCAGGTTGGAAAAATTATCCAATCCTTGGAAGATCAAGATCTTCGGGACAACACCATCGTAATCTTTTGCGCGGACCATGGCGATTTCGCGGGAGAATACGGAAAGATGGGGAAGGGATGGAACTACGATGCTGTTCATCGCGTTCCGTTTGTCTGGAGTTGGCCTGGACATTTTGAGGCAGGCCGGATTCACCAAGGCCTGGTGGAGACCGTTGATCTGTTCCCGACAATTTGCAACCTGGCAAATGTTTCGGTGCCGAGGACGGTGCAAGGAATGGATCTGGCCGAAACGCTGATGGGGGAGGGCGTCGAATCCAAGGATGCAGTTTTCTACGAATTTGTCGGCGTAAAAACGATTCGTACGAAGCAGTACAAGTTATCTTATGGTTTCGACGGCGAACGGGAGATCGGAGAGCTATTCGACTTGGTCGCCGATCCGCATGAATACAAGAATCTATTCGACGATGCGACCTACGCATCGACTCGGGAATCACTACTCCGTAGATTGCTGAACTGGATCATCGAGACGGGGCAGCCGCCCAACTTTCAGCCGGGGTATGAAAAACTTCCGGCATCGCGATGGTTTGAAGGTGGTTGACAGAAAGGGCCGACACCGGTCGTCCCGCGGATCTCGTGGCTCCGCATTAGATACTTCCACACTCTCATTATTTTGCATCGTTAGGGTTCAGTCCGCAGTGGCGCGCAACGCGTGGCAAAAACACATCGGTCTCACGCTCCAGCAACTGAAGCTTCACCCGCATCATATCCCCGCCGTGCGGAAAGATTACCGAGTCCTTGCGCTTGTAGAAATCGAGCCGAATATCATTTTCCAACACCGGAATGGCTTCCCCTGTATTCGCCTTCTCATCTTCGAGCACCTCGCGCCATCGCACATACAATTCTTCCGCTTCCTTCCGCTGCTCATCCCGTAGTTTCTCCCCCGCTGCCAACTCGAGCAACCGATCCCGAAGAAGGCACGATTTACTGAAATTACGCTCGGTACGCGCCGTGTGGTAAAACCACCGGATCGCCGATTCCTCCGCGTCAAACATCAACATCTTGCGGCCGGGTACCTGCGGTCGGGCTATCTCCATTTCCGTTACCGCCCCGGACAGCAGTTCGGTCATCCGTGCCTGGTACTCGATCACCACTTCCGGTGCTGCCTTCGCTCCGGTGAGTTGAGGGGAGGAGAAAAACGTGGGAGCCGGCGGCCGGCCACTGCGGGAGCCGTAGAAGACATTCGGAAGTTTCGCTTCGGGATCGGCGCACATCGGATGGGCCGGCCCAAGGTAGTGCGGGCCGATGTAGTAGTTGCCCACCTGCGTTGAAAAATCCATGGCATCCGAAACAAGCTTCCAAGCCTTCCTGAGATGCGGTGCCGCTTTCGGACCGGCCAGCCGGGTGGCGAGACGTTGAAGAAACTCCTCTTTGCCGGGCGCCGGATCCCACCACAGGTTTTTGTACACTTCCGATGCGCTGCTCGCTTCATAGGTGCCGAAATGTGAACCGAGCACCCCGGTTAAACCGTATTCGACCACTGCTTTCCCCCGATCCACCCACCGGTCCATGCAGGGGATGTGGGGCAGGGCAGGGTACTCCACGGAATCTTCGCTCATGGTGAGAAATTGAATCGAGATACCCGCTTTCCTGCACGCCTCGATCTGCTTCATGGAGCGCTGACCCGGGCCGATCAGATCGATGCTGTAATCCCAAAGGATCTTCTCCAGGCCGTTGGGCTTGATCATTACATCATCCTTGACGATATCGGTCCGAATCGCGGCGCCCGGTTTCAGCATTGCGATGAACGCTTCCTGCGCCGGATCGGCAGACCAGACGTGGGCGGAGTAGAGCCAGGCAACGACTTCGGCCTTGGGATTGATCCGGCGGGCGGCCGCGACGAACGTATTTACCAGGTCCGCGACAACCGCCTCCGCCCCCAGTGCTTCGCAGCGTTCGCAATTGGTGTGACCTTGCGAAGCGTTTTTCGGCCGCATGAAGCAGTGATAAAATCCCTCGCCGCCAATGATGAACGATACCCCGTCCAAATCGGGGTCTGCCCGAAAGATGCTTTCAACCGTTTCCGTAAGATATCGCTTCACCAGGGGGTGCTGTGTGCACAGGACATTGCCCCACAAGGTTTCCGCGCCCCGGATTTCAGGATGTGCCAGGAAGACGGGACCGTTGTGCGCCAGCTTCCTGCCGGTTTCGAAATCGAAGTAGATCCGCATTCCGTACTGCCGCGCTTCCCTAGCTTCTTCAAGTGCCGCCTTCAGCGCCCCGGGTCTTTGCCATCCGACCAGTTCGGGAATCGCGCTCGACGTGGAAACGGCGTATAGCGTGCCGCCGACAGTAAATCCGTTGTACCCCATGAGGACGGTATCGCGTATCGATCCGTGCGCGCCAAACCGAACCGGAATCCGGGGTCGGTACACCTGCTCGCCCACCGGGAGAATAGGCGCTTCGCGAAACCCGATGAGGTCGATCAGCTTCACAATACCGTCTCGAAGCCCTTCCTGGTCCAGTCCCGCCAGGCGCACTTCTTCGGGGACTACGGCCAGAGTGAAACTTTCCAAAACCGCGGGATCGCCTCCGCCGGAATCGAGAAAGAGAATCGAACGATCCCGGCGCGCGGACAGATCCGCGCGCGGAAATTTCTTCGTCCCAAGCTCCACCCCCATCCGATCACGCATGAATTCCACGAAGTGCCCGCTCATGATCACTGCCAGCGGCGACGCATCCTCGGCGAGAATCAGGGACCAGGTTTCGTCGATCTCGACTTCTTTTTTTTCGGGCTGCGCGGCAGGATCGCGGTGGTACCGCGAGAAGAAATCAGTGGCAATTACGTTGAATCGACTTGCTTTCCTGGCCTTGACGGCCTCTTTTACCCGCTCTTCCAGATCAAAGGGATAGCTCATTTCGACTCCTGTTTCTCCAGGCGCTTCAAGCACCGAGCACAGGCCTAATCCGAATGCTACAAAAATTTCGAGATACTTCATCAAGTCTGTATGTTCGGATTGATCCTTCGCAAAAACTCAATAATATAGTAGAGACTCAACCTTGTTTCAGTGTACCATGCAATCTGCCTTTGTCGCGAACTTCGGCGATCCGGTTTTCGACAAAGCTCGCGACAAAGTTCACGACCAGGGGGGGGCTCTCATCGCCTGAAGAATCAGATAACGAGGCACCATCCGAGGTCAGACTTGTTTCTTAGTCCTTGCAACTATTTGCAAGAAAACGAACATCGAAAATTGAACATTCAACATCGAACATCGAAAGGTCACCCTCTTCTTCCTTCGATATGCAATGTTGGACGTGCGAACTCAGATTCACTAAAAACTCTGGCTCTCATCCGGAGGCCGCACTGAAACCTGAAACCTGGAATCCCAATCCCCAGTCCCCACCATGAACCACATCGAAAAAATAAAAGCCAAGTGGGCCGGCCAACAGCTCTGCATCGGCGCCAACATCTCATTCACCGACGCGGCGGTCAGCGAGTTGTACGGCGAAGCCGGATATGACTTTGTCTGGATTGACTGCGAACATTCGGCGATGAGCAAGGCCGACGCGCTCAATCATATCCGGGCCGCGCGCGGTGCAGGCGCCGCTGCTTTTCTTCGCATCCCGTCCAATGACCCGGTGGTTGCAAAGCCCTACCTTGAACTCCACCCCGCCGCCATAATCATTCCGCGGATCGAGTCCGTTGCCGACGCGGAGCAGGCCGTATCCAGTTGCCGCTATCCGCCTCGTGGCGTGCGAGGCTTCGGGCCTTCGCGCGGCGTGAAGTTCGGCGGGATCTCCCGTGCTGACTATCTCGGCGAGATTGACAACCGGATCATGGTGATTCTGCAGATCGAGCACATCGACGCGGTAAACAACATTGAAAAAATTCTCGAGGTGCCGGGCATTGACAGCGTCGTCACCGGCCCGGTGGATCTCAGCGCATCGATGGGGCTTCTCGGGCAGGGTGATCATCCGGACGTTTCCGCGGCGGTCAGGGCCGTCTATGAGGCGGCTATCGCAAAAGGCATTCCCGCGGGGCACTCGGTCGGGTTTGACCAGGAGGAATTGAAGCGTTGGCTCTCGATGGGTCTGTCCTGGATCATGGCCGGAGCCGATTGGGCAACGCTTGCGGAGATGGCGAGGAGTAATTCAGCCTTCATCAGGGAGATCTCGCAGGGCTTCTCCACGTGAGTTCGGTCAGTGCGGGCTGAAGTCCGCGACTCCTGAACGCGGAGCAAACTCCACGGTACGAAATATGCAGCGGAACTCGCGTAGAGTTCCGATTGTCGACTTTGCATCGGACAAAGTACGATGTTCTGTTGCCCGATACCCTGGTTTAATTTACAACGTTGAGAGTGACTCCCCGCGCTATCATCCTGGGTTTGTTGAGTGCCTGCGTGGTCTGCGCGGCAACGATCGTAAACAATCACATCATTCACCAGACGCACCTGGTCGGCCATCAATTGCCCGTATTTGTTTTCGGCATGCTGATTCTGTTCGTCGGCTTGGTCAATCCGCTCCTCGGCCGCTTGGGAGAAAATTTGGCGATCAGCGGAAAGGAACTGGCGGTCGTGGTGGCATTGACTTTGGCGGCCTGCGTCGTGCCCCAGTCCGGTTTTCTGCGCTATTTCACGCCGGCGGTGATGCTGCCGCACCACTACGAAAGAACCGAGCCCGGCTGGAAAACCGCGGGCGTCGTGGAGATGGTGCCGGACCGGATGCTCCCGGAGGTGACCGAGGAAAATCGGGAGGAGGTCGTCGGTGGTTTTGTGAAAGGCCTGGCCCGGCCGATCGAGCAGACGCATATCCGCATCACCGACGTTCCTTGGTCAGCCTGGCTGTATACCATGGTGTTCTGGGGGCCGCTGCTCATTTCAGTTTGGTTTGCGTTAATCGGTCTGTCGCTGGTTCTGCATCGCCAGTGGTCAACACACGAGCAACTCGCCTACCCGATTGCCTCGTTCGCCAATGCGCTGTTGCCCGCGGAAGGGCAGAGCCGGGGGGGCGTGTTTCGCCAGCGTCTATTTATCATCGGCATGCTCAGCGTGTTGGGCATCCACATGATCAACTACCTGCACGCATGGTTTCCTGATGAAACCCTCTACCTTCCAAGACGGTTTGACCTGCAGGCACTGCTTGAACTGTTTCCCACTCTTCAGAAGGGCTCCAATCTCCACCTGTTCCGCCCCACGTTCTATTTTACCGTGGTGGCATTCGCTTTTTTCCTGTCGTCGGACGTGTCGCTGTCGCTGGGCCTCGGGCCATTCATTTTTTGTTTTGTGACCGGGGCGTTCCTGACCTACGGCCTTTCCTTGCACGGAGGGGGCCTGTGGCCCTCGCTCCAGACCTTTCTGCAATTCGGCGCCTGCCTGGCGATGTTTATCGGCCTCGTAATCATGGGGCGCCACTTTTATATCCGCGTATTTCGCCGCGCAGTCGGTTTGTCGGTACAGGAAAATCCCGAGAGCTTCGCCGTTTGGGGCGCGCGCGTGTTCCTGGTCGGCATGGCGTGCTTCATCGGCATTCTTTGGTCCATCGGGTTGGACTGGCAGATCGCATTCCTCTACGCGGCTTTGCTTGTGGTCCTGTACGTTGTGCTTAGCCGCGTGGTGGCCGAGACCGGTTTCTTTCACCCGGAATCAAGATGGTTTCCGTGCGTGGTCATGATGGGGTTCTTCGGCCCGAAGGCGCTCAACCCGGACACCTATGTTGTAATCCTGCTGCTGTCGATCATCCTCGCCTGGACGCCGCGCGAGGCATTGATGCCCTTCATGATCAACGCGCTTAAATTACTCGACCTGCGGCGATTGAAAATCGGTCCCGCCGCAACCTGGTGCATGGTCGCTCTCGTGATCACTCTGGTCGGGTCGATTGCCCTGACGCTTTACATCGAATATGACAAGGGAATGAACATCGGCGACAGCGGCAACGTACAGGGCGTGTGTAAAGCAGCGTTTCACGGGACCATGCACTTTCAGCAACGCCTCATGGCCGTCGACTTGCTTGAGGAGGCCAATACCATTGTCGGGTGGGAGCGCTTCCTGCATATCCGGCCGCACCGCTGGGCGTACCTGGTCGCCTTCTGCGCGGGATTGGCCCTGGTTGGAGCCTTTACCCTCCTGCGCATCCGTTTCGCCCGGTGGCCGCTGCACCCGGTGCTCTTCATCACTTGGAGTTCCACTATGGGCCAGATGATGGCAGTATCCTTTCTACTTGGATGGCTGCTCAAAACACTCATGACCCGGTATGGCGGGGCGGGCGCGTACCAGCGCTTCAAACCGTTAATGATCGGTTTGATCGCGGGCGACCTGATCGGCTCGGTGATCCCGTTCCTTATCGGCACGTTTCTTCGCATCGTCGCCGATTGGCCGATCGCGCACTTCAACACGATGCCCGGATGAGCGGAATGATTCCATGACGGCGCGCGCGGTCATTCTGGGTCTGCTGGGCGCGTGCCTTATCTGTGTCGCCGCCATCGTCAACCGGCATCTCATTTACCAGACGAGCCTGGTTGGAAATCAGCTGCCTATTGCCGTGTTCGGCACACTCATTCTGTTCCTGCTGTTGATCAATCCACTTTTGTTTCGTTTGAAGCAGACCTTGGCCTTAACCGGAAAGGAATTTGCCGTCATTGTTGCGATGACCCTGGCGGCCTGCGCCATTCCGGGATCAAATTTCGCGCGTGTATTTACCCCGGCGATCATAATGCCGCACCACCATCAGAGTACGGAGCCGGGGTGGAAAAGCCTCGGTCTTGTCGAGATGGTTCCAGACCGGATGCTCGCCGATGTGACGCCGGAAAACGAGACGGAAGTGCTGGGGGGGTACCTCTGGGGACTGCCGCGCCCAAAAGACCAAGAGCACATCCGCCTCACGGATATCCCGTGGTACGCGTGGAAGAGAACGCTTTCATTCTGGGGACCCATGATTCTATTGCTGTGGATCGGGTTTGTCGGGCTGTCCGTCGTTGTTCACCGGCAGTGGTCCCGTTACGAGCAGTTGGCCTATCCCGTCGCGACTTTTGCCGCTTCCTTGCTTCCGAGTCCCGGGAAGAGTGTAGGTGGCGTTTTTCGGCAACCCTTGTTCTGGGTCGCGATGATCGCCGTCTCCGCAATCCACCTGAACAACTATGCGCATGCCTGGTTTCCCGACATGACGATTCAGATACAGCGGGAATTTGACATGTTGAAAATCGTCGACCTGATCCCAATCTTCCAGAAAGGGCCTTACTATCATCTCGCCAAACCTTACATTTATTTCGCGGTGGTCGCGTTCGCCTATTTCCTGGCTTCCGATGTTTCGCTGTCACTGGGAATCGGACCTTTTTTCTACTGTTTTGTATCCGGGGTGCTCATCACGTACGGCATTTCACTCGAGGCAGGCGGCCACATGCATCCGAGACCACTGACGTACATGCAGTTCGGCGCATTCCTGGCGATGTTCGTCGGTCTTGTGATCATGGGGCGTTCCTATTATGCGAGTGTGTTTAAGGGCGCGATCGGGCTCCGCGGAAAGGATAAGCCCGAGCACGCCGCCGTCTGGGGGGCTCGCGTGTTCCTGGTTGGCATTACCTCCTTCGTGGGAATGCTGTGGGCCGCCGGGCTCGATTGGCAGCTCGCTGTACTCTACGGCGCCCTCATCGTCATTCTCTTCGTCGTCCTCAGCCGTGTCGTCGCCGAGACCGGATTCTATTCGCCGGAAGCGCGATGGTTCCCCTGTGTCGTCATGATGGGCTTTTTGGGTCCGATGGCCCTGAATCCCGAGAGCTTTGTCCTGCTCATGCTTGTTTCCGTTGTGCTCGTCGGGACCCCCAGCCAGGCGGTGATGCCCTTCCTGGTAAACGGAATGAAGCTACTGGATCTGAAGCGGATACCCATTGGGCGACCAGCCGCCTGGTGCGCGGTGACGCTGGTCGTGGCAATGATTGTTTCGATCACGGTCGTGCTCTATATCGAATATGACCGCGGCGTAAACCGGCGAGATTTCTCGATCATGGAGCACGGGTCCAAGTATGCCTTTCACGAAACCATTCAGATCACGCACCGGTTGATCGCGCAGGATTCGCTCGAGGAAGCACAGTCGATCACCGGATGGCGGAGGCTGGCGCATCTTGCACCTAATGGCCCGTACATGATCGCGTTCCTGGTGGGAGCGGTTTGTGTCGCCTCCTTCACGATCCTCCGTACCCGATTCGCCCGGTGGCCGCTGCATCCCGTCCTGTTCATCATGTGGGGCACGTCGCCGGGCCGGGTGATGGCGGTATCATTTCTTATCGGATGGGCGATCAAGAGTTCGGTGACCCGGTATGGAGGGCCGGGCGCGTATCAAAAGGTGAAGCCGCTGATGATCGGGCTCATCGCGGGAGACCTGGCCGGCAGCATCATTCCACTCATAATAGGAGCCATCATTCGCATCACCACGGATCTCCCGCCTCCGGTGTTTGATACGATGAGGATGTAGGGGAATTTCGAATCTCGGATTGGAGATTGGAGACCGAAACTCCTTCGCCATTCGATATTGAGCATTCGAGAGTTCGGGGTTTCTCGAAAATGTCGAATATCGAATTCTCAATGTCCAATTTCGAAGGCCTTACTCCGTCACGTTGACTTTTTGCCGCCTCGTCATGGTTCGTCGGATTCTGCCTTTTACTTCGCGGGAGATTCTGCTCGCCGGGAACAGGTGTCTGGCAGCCCGTATGGCTTGAAGCAGTGCCCCCGTAATATATTGAGAACGTGAAAATCACTCCCGATATCGATACCGAGACCGTTCGAGTTGAAACGTCCCTTGCAGGCGAGCAGGGGAACTACATTGTGCAACTGCAAGCGATGGATGGGTAGAGCGCCGAGGCTTAGGCCGGTGGGAAAGCGGGGGGAGGCGATTGATCTTCAGATTGCAAGACCAACGTTGTGGTCGCCTGATAATCCGTTCTTGTATGATCTCGTCGTAACGCTGAAGGATTCGGAGGGCAGGAGCGTAGACCGCGTAAAGACCTACTTCGGCATGCGTAAAAATTCGCTGGAGAAGGACGATCGCGGCCTTTTGCGGCTGTTTCTAAACAACAAGCCCTTGTTCCAGATGGGGATTCTGGACCAAGGGTGGTGGTCGGATGGTTTCTATACCGCCGCAACAGATGATGCGCTTCGTTATTGAAAAGACTTTTGAGAAAAAACCCTGTGCCGGCAAAAGACGTGGAAATCAAGCACAAAGGCCTCGTGTACGCGGAATACACCAACGACCACTATGCTATGCCGGATATCTTAAAAATGAAACCTGCCAGGAGGGGCGTTATTGAAAGGCTTGATCTGGACTTGATTGGCAAAAAGGGCGGCCAGCTGATCGATGCGGGCTTAAAGGTGCTGTATAAAAGTAAGGGTGCCGAACGAATCAGCATGAGGCGCGGAGCAGGAACGTTTCCTGAGCGCAGCGAACGAGCGGGTTTGTCCCCAGCGTCTCCATCCCTTGGTTCTTCCTCTTCTTTCCGTTCATCTGCCGCGGATCCCGCATTTGATGGCCTTCCCGGTGGGCCAGTCGCTCAGCAGATCATATGACAGCCGGGCATTGTACCGCGCGGGGTCATTCGATGACCATTTCCGGGTCTCGGCTCAATCGCAGAGGCGTGCCAGAAATGTAGGAAGGTCCTGAGCCTCACGCGCTCGCTTTCATTCACCGGTCCGCAGGAATGGACAGCCTTGTTTGTAGTGTGGCACGGAGCACACGGAGTGACCAACACTTCACTCTGTGGACTCCAAAGTAAGTTTCGTTTGGTTGCGGATTTGCCGCTTTGGAAATTTTGTCGCGAGCATATTCGAAAGCTTTGTCGTAGTCTTAACCTGTTTTTTCGGGATTTTCTGAAATACGAACCGTGCCTACGCGGATATCAATCTCACTCCGCTCCTGGACCTTATCTATGCGTCCGTCGGCAATCCACAGGATGCGGTCGGATGCCGACAACATCTTGTGATCGTGCGTCGCGGAAATTACCGTGATCCCATCCTGTTTGCTGAGTTGGTGCAACAGGCCGATAATTTCCTCGCCGGTTTGGAGGTCCAGGTTTCCGGTAGGTTCGTCGGCGAGGATGATCGCGGGCTCATTCGCCAGAGCCCGGGCGATGGCAACACGCTGCTGCTGACCGCCCGACAATTGATCGGGGCGATGATCCAGTCGATGGCTCAATCCCACGCGGGATAACACGTCGCGAGCCCTCTCCATTGCCTCCGGCACAGCGGTTCCGCTGAACAACAGCGGTACAGCGACATTGTCTTCTGCACTGTAGGAAGAGATCAGGTTGTAGGACTGAAAAATGTAACCAATGTGATTGCCGCGAAAATAGGCCAGTTGCCTACGGGTTAATTGGGTGAGGTCCAGGCCCGCTACCTCAACCTTGCCCGAGGTGGGCCGGTCAAGCGCTCCGATCATGTTGAACAGGGTGCTTTTCCCTGACCCGCTGGGTCCCATGATGGAAAGGTATTCGCCGCGAAAAATTTCCAGGGAAACATCACGCAGTGCATGCACCACGGTCTTGCCCAGGTGAAAATCCTTGTGGAGGCTGCGGATTGAAATCAAGACCTCCATCGGTCGCCCCCCGAATTTGTTCTGTACTTCATCTAATACGGCGACGAAATTGCCGCCTTGCTCAAAAATGTGACTCCGACGCCGATGGTCGTGATCAAACCCGCGCCGCATGCGAACCCTGCCGCGACGACCGGCACGTACTGCCGCCAGCGCAGGCCCAATTTCCGCTGGAAGTAGTACCTGCCGATCAACGCGCCGATAAACTGCGGTATGATGACATGCGGCAAGCTCTGACCGAGTCCCCGGACCACGCCGTACACGAAGAACACCGGCATACCGATCCCCGACAATACCGCGAACAACAGCACCCCGAACCCCCCGCCGGCCGCCAGGTATTTCCAGTTAAACGCTTCTTCGAATATCGAATATTCACCCAGCGTCGCTGAGTACATGATGCATTGGTTGCGCGCTTGAAGTTCCCACATCTTGTCGGCGAACGGATAGACAGCCGAGGGGACTTCCGCCAGGCCCCAGATGAAATTTGCGAAGAAAATCGAGCTGATCAGAATGATGGGGTACAGGATGAAGCTGGCCTTCCAGATGCTGGTGAACTTGGTGCCGGTTAATTCGCACTGGCGGTAAAAAACGGTCATCATGCCGTAATTGGCCATCGGCATGGGGATGAACCAGACGGCAACGCCTTTATATCCGCTGAAGATCAAGGTCGCCTCGCGGATGAAAGGGATCTCCACGACCTCACCGACAATCCCTTCCAGTCGGGCCGTGGCGTAGCTGATCAGGGGCGTGTATACGAAACCGAGGAAAAGCATGACCGCGACAACCCCTTTGTGCCAGTCAATGAGGTAGCCGGCGACCACGATATAGATTGCAGTGGTGAGCAGGTAGCAGGTGAAGACGATCCAGAACCGGATGTCGCCGCGGCCCGCGGGAGGCTCGCTGATCATCGACACCGTGCGCTCCGTTTCGCGCTTTCTGCGCCAGTGGTGCAGCGATCGGACCATCTGCCAAATACCCGCTCCCGCGATTACCAGCGACACTCCGATCGTGAAACTGAAGTAGAAATCGACATTGTTCTTGTACATCGTGATGACCGTATCGTCTCCGGTCGCCCATGAATCGAGAATTCCAACGGAGTGCAAAATGGGATTGGCGACCATGGTGATGATTAATCCGACAAAACTGCCGACCATGGCAAAGAACGGCAGCACCATGCCCATCAGGAGGTTGCCCAGATCCCAGGACATCCCCGTGGCCACCGCGGGTAATAACGCATCGGTCTTGGTGGTAAAGTCGCTGAAGGGAATCGGCAGCAGCATAATGGGTTTGTCGAGCAGCGCACCGGTCACCGTGGGTAGCAGCAGGTAGATTGCTCCGAACGTCAGCCCGATGGCTCCCCCGATCGAAAAGACCCTCCACCGCCACGAGGTTTCCGGATCGCCGGACGTATCGTCCGCATCGGTGGCCAGCGCCATCACGCCTTGCGCCCCGATGGGGGCCAGCGGAAACGGCAGCTTTTCGGTGTCGCTGGCCACGCGAAACAATCCGTACCCGAGAACGAGATTGCTGATCTGACTGAAAAACGTTCCAAACACGACCAATCCGATCGCCGGCAACCAGTCGCGATGAAAGAATGTGCGATTTTCGTACGACTCCGACTCGATGGGGGGCGCCCACCAATGGGGCAAGTACTCCGCGATGCCTGCTTCTCTCGCCGCATCGGACGCCACGAAGAACTGGTGCCACAGCAGGCCGGAAAACGGCACGGAGAGTGCAGCACCGGACATGAAGAAGAGCACGAAAATCTCGGCGCGCTTCAAGTTGCGATGCGCTCGCCGGGCAACCTCAATGAAGAGAATTACCGTGACCCACTGCGCGGCCGGTCCGATGCCCTGGCCGGCCAGCAGGCTCATGTACATCGCCCCCGGCATGATGAGCAGGGCGATGAAGATGGCCGCAAAAAAGCTGGACCAGGTGAAGCCATCCTCAAAGTGCGAGGGCACCTCCATCGCGCTCCGAAACTCTTCAATTTCCCGATCAGTCTTCATCCTGTCCCATTTCTTCCAGCGTTCGCTGCCGGTAGAGTTCCATGGCCTCTTGGCTGAGGGAGCGCCAGATCAGAAACTGGCGCCGCAGGTCGTTGAGTAGAACCTTGTTCAGCCGCCGCCAGTCTTTAGGCTGCCCGGACTGACGAACAATTTGAATGTTTACTTCGTCAATTCCCTCCACTTCGCTAGGCGCGCTTCTCAGTTCGAACGACTGTGTCACCCCGAGGTCGAGTGGCGCCAGTGCCAGTTCGGCTTGCAGGCCCAGGTGATCCTTCTCCTCACGTACAACGGATGCGTTCTGCGCCCTGAATGTGCCGAGACCCGTGTCGGAGTAGTTGTCAAAATGCTCCTTGAGAAAGCTGACAATTCCGGTGAAATCGTACTGCGAAACGGTAAAAGGGAATACGATATTAAGCGTGTCGTTTTCCGGAGCGGGCATTCGCCAAGTGCGCATGACGCCGGGATTCGCGCTGCGCGAAGCTTTGATGGCCGGATAGATGGCGGAGACCATGACCATCGCCATGACAACAAGAATTGTGACGATCGCGTTCAATGAGGAGTAATTCATCTCGGGGACACGAAGTCCGGTGATCGGTGCAAGCATGGTGAGCATTTCAACCGATCCTTGCGCGAGAAGATACCCGGCCAGGCCGCCGATCACGGAATAGACCATTGCCTCCGCGAAGAAGAGGCTGGCCACGTGGGCGGGCGCCAGGCCCAGCGCACTGAAACTGTAGATCTCCTTTTGCCTGTCGGAAACCGATCCCAGCATCGTGCCGAATACAACCAGACCGCCGAGAAGCAGGGGGAAGAGCAGGGTCCTGATGTTGCCGGCCTGGACAATCGGCCCCAGGAGGTGGCGGTATACGCCATCGGATCGGGTTGCACTCACCGGATGGCGCAACATGCGCGCGATGTCCTGCACAATGACCTCGGCGGTTGCGTGATCCGGGGTGTAGAGGTTCATCGAGCGCAGGTTTGCGCCCATTCCGCGGGCAGCCGCGCTGGACACGATGGCAACCGAATCCGGCAATAATACGGCCCAGTTCGGGTTTCGTTGAAGCATTCCCACGCCTTCTTTTTCAGAAGCGGGCCTTGCGTCCCAACTGATGACCTTGTTGCTGATATCCTGAAAATCGACAGGGAGAATGTTGCTGTTGTCCATGTCGGTGACGGTTGCGAACTTTGAGGAATTCAGAAATGGCCCGACCTCGAGCGTGTGTCCGCCCAGGATGGCCGGATCGCCCGGCCCGAGGCCCAGCCGTTCACCAATTTCCTTCGTTACAAATACCGTTCCGTCGATGTCCTTCATCGCCCCGCCCAGAAGTTCAAGGAGATCGTCGCGATGCAGCAGTTCCTCGCTGTCCAACCCAAGGACACCGCGAAGCGGCACCGGTCGCGTACCGTTCTCTTGGGTGATCGCCAGGGCGCGATCGCGCCAATCCGAAGTTACCCAGTACCGCGGGCAGATCGTAGCCACCGCGGACCATCGCCCTTTGAACACTTCGAGAATCGGCTCCGGTAGGGTCCTCCAGTTCACCTGGTGAAAGAAAACTCCGGCGTAGGAGGGCGCGGAGCGGAGAAAGATGCGGATCACACCGGTTTGTACGCCAAACGACGCGAAACAAAGAATCGTGAACGTCAGCAGTATAATCGTGGTTGAGGTCAGGGCGGTGCGAAGAGGCCGCCGCCGCATTGTGGACACCCCCATCGACACCGCTGCAAACATGGTGCCGAACCGTGATACGTCCGCGGCATGCACTGTTGCGGTCATCCCTTGCAGTACTTTCAGCTCCGCTTCGAACTTCCGCATGATGATGAAAATGACCATGCCGGATAGCACCAGGATTCCGAAACCAAGGAATATGATGACCGGCGTCTTCGATACGGAAAATGCAGGATGACTTACGAAAAGCAGGAGAAACGTAATTGTGAAGATGCCCGCAAACCCGATGATCTGCTTGTACACATTGACCGCTCCAATGAGCAGCCGCTCCAGAATGAATGCGAATGGCACTGACAGAGCCAGCAATACGAGCACCGCATGCACCAGGTCTTCCATCGAGTTGCGCACGTTCGTGTAGACGGCTCGTTCGGCCAGGAGCGCGGATGCCGCGGTTGCCTCCTTCTCCGAAACGGCGTCGATTTGATTCATGGAAAGCAGCAGGTCTTCCGTCCGGCCATGCAACTCCTCAATCGAGGTGTTCATGATGGATCGGTCCCGCAGGATTTTCATCCGGGATTCATTCACCCGCCATAAGTCAGTAGCTGCCTGGGCTGTACCGGCAATCGCCGGGTAGGGTCCGTTCGCCGCGACACCGGTACCTTGATGCCCTTCAGCCGGATCCCTGTCCGTCGTTTTGACGGCCCGCTCCGCATTCCCTCCATGAACCGGAGGCCCGTTCAGTAAAACGATGGAAGCATCCAGGCCGAAGAGTTTGACGGTGTCTACTTTCGGCTCACAAAACCAGAATGCAATCCCGTCCTCCACGCCGGTGTTGGATCGTTCCTCGCCCAGAACTGCGTCTGACTTGCCGATCATGAACTTCGGCAGACCGAGTTGCACCTGGGGCGGCATGACCAGGGCTCCATGGCCGCAACGCACCAGGTTCAGCCGTTCCTTGATTGTGTTCTTGGACGTTAAATCCGTTGCGTGGCTGACCCGGCCGTCCGCTGAGAATTTCGCGCCGAAAACAAAGTTGTCCACCACGTTCGGAGTGTCATAGAGAGGGCCGATCGTGTACGCGCCATTTGCATCGGTGAGGACCACCTGGAAATCGTCGTACGCGTAGGGCTTGTGCGAAACGAAATCCCGCGGTGGATGGCTGCGCCGCACCTGGATCGCCACGCCCGACAGCGGACTGTTCACTTCCTGACCGCGACTGCGCACCATGGCCATTGCGCCGGTGACATGGTCCTTGGCATAAACCGGTGCGATGTAGGTTTGCTCAGATTCGATGGAACTCGCCTGCGAAAGGTTTTGATGGGCTGCAACACCGGCAATCAACGCGCCCAGCTGGTCCGCCTGGCGTCGGATGTTTGACAAGTTGAGTCGATCCAGTGTGTCGTCCGGCGTGCCCTCACGCCGCAGGTCCTCCTGCACCGTGCACAGGGCTACGTTGTAGATCCCCAGGGTTCCCGCAAAGGCGCCACCGTGTATCAGCTCGGGTGCCGACCAGATTAAATCCGCCGGATTCAAAGTCAGGTCAACCGTGCCGGATTCGAAGCCAGGCAGGGCCCGGCCCGAGTCGGACAAATCGTCAATGACGTAGCTGAACGTGCGCTGGACTTTGCTGTAGACGCCGGGCACATCGCGGTTCCCTCGAAACGTCGAGCTATTGCCGATCACTAGTCCCCAGCGGTCGGTTCGGTCCCCCAACAGGAATGAGATGTGCAGCATGGGCAGCATGGCGCCCATCCGTTGGTCGATCCGGTCTTCCGCGTCAAGAGACCGGCCCACCAGATCGAGTTCAATTCGCCGGGCCTGCAGGTCGGTGCGGACCCGATCCAGGCTCTCGTTCGCCACGCCGTTTACATCATCCGAAAATTCTTTGCGCACGAGGGCCCGGCGCAGGTTGTTCCACACATCTTTATCCGCCTGCAGAGCATCGATCGACTCCGAAAGTTCCCCAAGCATCGCTGTGTTTTCATTGTCTGCCGCGCGCTGATCGCGCAATGAGAACATCGCAATACCCAGATCGGTTGCGCGATTGGCCGCGACAAGTTGAAGTCTTCGCAGGAGTTCGTCTCTCGCGGGATGTTTTCTGTGTTCGTCGCTCAGTGGATCGTTTTCGTTCAGCAAGTCCTGCAAATCATCCAGAAATCCAGTCTCGGTTTTGTGGCTGGTCGCCCGGGCCGCCAGCCCCGACTTCTTGGCGTCCAGGGCACGGTACAACGCCATCGCGCCCGCATTGCCCCGCGCACGGCTATCCAGAAAGGCTACCAGGATGTGGCGGCGCTTGTTTGCAGGAGTATTGCGGACCAGTTCTTCGGCAACTTGCAAAAGTGCTGCGCAGGTGGCGGCTCCGCGTGCGCCGGGAGTTCGATTCGGGATTTCCCCAAAGCTGTCCAGCGATGCCGCCAGAAGGATCAACTCTTCCTTTTCTGCGAAGCGGTAGACGGGGTTCGTGCCGGGGATGAACCCGAGTACGTTCCGGCCAACCGCCTGGCGCCAGACAATTTGGCTGTGAATCGTCGCCCGCTTGCCCGCCTCGAGATCTGCAGGGGCTCCTTCGTAATAGAACCGTGGAAGATTTGCGTTTGCGTTTGCATGATGAGTTTGCTCCGAACGCAGTTCGTCACCCGGCGTAAAGATGACCGCAACGGCTCCCAGTCGAAACGCGCGCATCCATTCCCGGCCCGCACGATACTCCATCACGACGATGCAGCCATGCGGCGAGCGTTCCCCAAAAACCTTCGGTGTGCCAAGTCGCGCATGATAGATTGGACCGCTGATTCCGTCGGGGCCGGTGATGGGGGGAATGATCCCGTTGGGGCGCATCGGCAGGAGCGGTAGGGTCCGGTGGGGCAGCCCCGATTCATCGCCCAACTCCATTTCGCACCGAAGAATCTGCGTCTGCGCCGCAACAAAATCCTGCTCGATCACTTCATCCAAGCCAATATCGCGCAGGCGTTGAGCAACATACTCGGCGGCTCGCCTATATTCATCGGTACCGGTCAACCTGTGCGGCGCCTGGGTTAGTTGAAGGCAGTCCGTTTTGAAGTCGTCTACCTCTACCGCGTTTACGTTGAACGTCAGCAGGAGCAAGATTGCAAGGGTGTGAGCAACAGGGGGCAAAGCGATGACTCGATGTGCGGTACTGCGTAGAATCCTCTTTGATTTCGCGACCTGATATTGGCGGAACAGCATTACTGTTGTTCGCCCCCGATCGTTCCGACTTCGATATGGACCTCGTCGCGTTTGGCAATGCGGTCCACTCTTCCGTCACGAATCCAGATCAGGCGATTGCAAATGTCCAGCATGCGATGGTCGTGGGTGGCGCAAATGATCGTCACGCCGCGATCTGTATTCAATTGGCGCAGGATCCGCAGGATTCCGCTGCCGGTCTTTAAATCGAGATTGGCTGTCGGTTCGTCGCAGAGAAGAATACTGGGGTTGTTTGCCATGGACCGTGCGATTGCGACGCGCTGCTGCTGCCCGCCGGACATTTCGATGGGCCGGTGGAACCACCGATCTGCGAGGCCCACGAGTTCCAGCAGTTCCATGCCTCTGTGTCGGGCTTCGTCCGGCGGCACATCGGCAAAAGCCATCGGCGTCGTCACGTTCTCCAGCGCAGTCATGTAGGTGATTAAGTTGTACGACTGAAATATGTACCCAATCTTCCTGCACCGGAGAAAAGCCAACTCTACGGCGGTCAGCTGCGCGACATCTACTTCATCGATAAAGACCCGGCCGCCGGTAGCTCCGTCCAATCCGCCGATCATGTTGAAGAACGTGCTCTTGCCCGATCCTGACGGACCCATCACGGATATGAATTCACCCGTATAGATTTCGACATCGATACCGCGCAGCGCCTCGGTAACTACGTTTTTCACCTGGTAGTGCTTCGTAAGACCCACGGTGCGGATGATCACGCGCAGGGTCGCGTCATCCGACGGCATCGTTTTTCTTGAAATCGATGTGTCTCGCCTCATTCCACCCGCATCGCTTCCATCGGCGCCAGCCTCGCTGCCTGAAGAGCGGGAATGACAGTGGACAAAGCTGCCAGGATCACACCGAGAAAAAGGGCGGCTCCAACTGCCAGCAACAAAGAAAAGGTTGGAATGGCCCCGGCAAGCAGGGAGCCGAATGTTCCGAACATCCTGCTCATTCCGATTGTAAGCCCAACCAGCGCTCCAAGAAGTCCACCGAAGAAACCCAGCATGCAGGCTTCGAGAATGAATGCCAGCGCGATGAACCCATCCAACGCCCCGAGGCACTTCATGGTCGCAATTTCTCGAAAGCGTTGGGTGACTGACATGAGCATGGCGTTGGTAATACCCACCATGCAGACGATCAATGATACGCCGATAAGCCAGATCATCCGCTGATCCAAAATTCGGCGATCGGCCGAATCGCGCACCCACGCCACCGAAGCGAGGGCTTGCTCCTCGCGGTAAATCCTGGATAACTCTCGGAGACGTTCCCGGGACAGATCCTCGGCACGGAATCCGGTTTCGGTCATTCTCTGCAGGAACCACGATGCGTTGGAGCCGCTGCCGAGAAAGCGCCAGAGGAGCTTCGGATCGATTTCCCCAGGAAGAATATCCAACCTCTGCGCGATGGCAATCTGCATGGCGTCGGAGTCGATGGTTTGCTCGATGCGCTTCACGTCGAGCATCTCGCGAGCCTGGGGCGCAACCCGATCGGCAGTCGTTGCATCAAGCTGAAAGCCCGCTTCACGAACCTGGTTGCCGAATTCACCTTCCGCGTCAGACAACGCCTCAATCATCGAACGCCCGTCCAAAGACGTGGCAAGTCGATTCGCCGCTTCCAGCCACCCGGTCCGGATTTGCTCGGAACGGGCGCGAGTTGTCGGCCACGCTTCGAGAAAGCGATGCAAGGTTTCGGTGGTGACGGGCAGCTTGAGTGACGGCATTGTCGCAAGTTCTGTTTCAAAGCGTTGGAGGTGTTCCGGTTCGCGTAACCACCCGAATACGCCGTATCCTTCGGCGTCATGTAAAAGTCTCCGGCGCTGACCGTAGTTCAAACGTTCCAACCAGGTAACGATTGCGGTCGCTTGTGCTGCCTGTTCCGTCAACTCCGTTATCGTCGCATCGCTGAAGCCGCCCATCGACTGTAATTCGGAAGGGATGGTCTCCTCCTCGCCGGCTGCTGCCAGGCGAGAAAGTACTTGCTCTTCTGTGCCCGCTTGAGAGAGGTGGGTCGCGAGGTTGGCCGCGGTGTGGAGTTCCTTTATTCGTTCATCCAACCGTCCCGCCACGCTGTTCTTGAGCATCGATTCACTGAGGGTGTTCATGAGGAACGCAATAGCCACCACGATGACAAGGATTGTGACGACGGAGCGGCCCAATCGATGGCGCATTCCGTTGATCGTCATGCTCAGCGTTCGAAGGAAGCCGAGCCGGGCCTGATCCTGGATGTCGATCCGCTTCAATGTGTTGTCCTCATCCGGTGGCAGCATAGCGTAGCATTTGGCCCGTTTTCCAGCTCAATTCAAAGAGCAGGCACTTTGCGGCAACGCCCCAAGACCGGCTGAGCCGAAACAAAAAAGCAAGTAGGCCCTCTACCCTTTAAGGCTTTCGAACCCAGGCGAGGATATACAGCTCAGCATGGTTTTTGTGCGCATCAAGATCGTGCCGTCCGCGATGGCAGGAGAGGCATAAATACTTTCATCCATTTTGTTTTCTGCAAGGATCTCGAATCTGTCATCTGCTTTAAGTACGACCTCGTTGCCGGATGTGCCTGAGGCATAGAGTTTGTCGTCCCCCGCGACCAACGATGCGATACACCCTCCATAGGGTAGACGATGCCGCCAAAATGCCTTCTCATCGGCCGGATCGACACAGCTCATTATTCCCGAATCGGCCAAAATGTACAGCCTCCCACGATATAATACCGGTGAAACGCAACCGGGTGCGTCCCCGAGGATTCCCATAGCGATGTTACCATCATGTCACGGCCTGCGCCGGATAGTTCGAGTCCGAATACCAGAAAAGGTGGGGCCAGTTCTCCGACCACGCAGCGGGCGGCGCGAGGAGGCACAAGATGGGTAGGGCAAGCATTGGCCGAATTCTATGCACATAAGCAGATAAATTCATTGAACTGCCCTATTTGACCAAGTCGTTGACGACTCGCTATCTACCTCGATGGGTCGGATATTGAAATCGCCAGCGCTCCTCGTTCGATCAGCTGGCGAATGTAATTTCCTGCCGCCACGCGAGCCTCGTGGAATGTCAATTGATGCGCGGCGGCGAATGCGTCGACAACCTGCTCGACATTTCGCTGGTCATCGCATAGTTCCCACACGTGACTGCCAAGCCGGTCGAGAATGATTGTTCGTGAAGTGCTGGGGCGGAGGATCCAGGAAATAGGGGGCACAAGAAATTTAGGGCGCCGCCGCGGAACCACCATGCGCATGGTTCCGTCATGGAGCGGCTCCGCTTGCGCGGCTGCATTTCGGATCGGTATCGCCCGGAGCATCGACCGCCAGTCTGCTTTCTGTTCGTCAGCTTTTCTTCGCTTCTTCATCTGGTCCCGATTTCAGATGCCAGGGAGGGGCAACATGCCAACCGGCGACCTGGCAGTCGCGTCGCTTCGCCTTCACCTCTATCAGTGCATGTCGCACAATAGAGCCTCCCGTCCTGCGGGCATTGCCAGGCTGCGGCTCGAAGCTTCGGAGGTTTTCGGACCATCCGCCGCAGGGGACCTTGTCGAAGAATGCCTTCGACGCATGCAATGTCGTGACCGCGAATCGTGGTGCCGGACTGTTGTATGTCGATCACGTCGGATGAAACCTGCATCTCAAGCCATTGCGGCACGGACCCTTTCAACCAATGCGGCACAAGGCCGAGGCGTTGAAACAACTCGGTAGGAATGGGACTCTTCCCGTTTCCGAATCTCATCTCCGCGCGGGCCGGCTCCACTACGCAGGCCTGGAGAGTTACGGTTTCAGACGCCTGTAAATCCATGCCGAATGCACGCCAGCGTGTAGTGCTGCCGAGGCTCGGACGCTCACGCACGGATTCGAGAACATCGCGGGTCAGATCGCTGTCCTTGGCCTCCGGCCAGATGAACACGATCTCGACAAGACAGCTTTCCTCTCCAAAAAATCGGCCGAAGCGAGAGGTGTTCAGCTCTTTCCCGCTGATATCCAAGCCGCTCCAACCCGATGTCTCGACCGGTCGTATCGATGCGTTCGAATGATCCGTCTTTAGCTTGTTCCCGTAGTCCGAAAGTGTTCGCTGCCAGTCGGGCGGAGCGTCGAACCTGCGCCAGTTGAATTCCAGCCGGTACTGGTGCCTGTCCGCCAGAACGCAACGGCCTGTATCCGGCCCGCGCCCGAATTGCAGCATCTCCCAGTCGTCCGGATGCTTCATTTCAAACTGACGCCAAATCAGGGTTTCCATGCGATCCATAATAAGTCGTGACAATTTAGTGATGTGCGACTGGGCCCATCGTTGATGGGATCGCCCGAGTTCTCAAGAGCATTCACTGGATCAGCTTTCCCGACGCTTTCCATCCGGATCCACAGGTGGCCTGAGAGTGATTATCAGCCGAGATCGGGAAAAGACCTGTCAAAAAGCTTTTGACTGTTTGAAGTACCGAGGCCCATCTGAGCGAATTATTGAAAAGTTATTCACAGGTTGTTGACAGGGTTCTTCACAGGTTGTTGACAGGTTGTTGACAGGTTGTTGACAGGTTGTTGACAGGTTGCTGACAGGTTGCTGACAGGTTGCTGACAGGTTGCTGACAGGTTGCTGACAGGTTGCTGACAGGTTGCTGACAGGTTGCTGACAGGTTGCTGACAGGGTTATTCACAGGTTGTTGACAGGTTGTTGACAGGTTGTTGACAGGTTGTTGACAGGTTGTTGACAGGTTGTTGACAGGTTGTTGACAGGTTGTTGACAGGTTGTTGACAGGTTGGCTGTTAATAAGTGTCAAGTCAGTAACATATAACAGGAAGTATTTCCAATCGACTCGTGCTGTGGGGTTTGATGACCGATAATGACGCCATCAATTAGCATGCATATTTCATGCGTGGCGAGGTAGAGCTCGGGATTTTCAACGCAAGCGTCTTTTCGGGAGCAGGTTCCGACCCTGGGCGTCATTGGCTGCGCCCAAACAGTGTGTTGGATTCGGTGATGCGGGCAGGTGGGGGGGTGGGTCATGATTTTGACTGACTGGGTTTTGCAGATTTCTTCCGTACTGAGCCACTGGGTTTGACTCGTCGGAGAACCAGAGTGTTTCGATCTTCAATCATCCATTCGAACTCCTCGCCTTTCTTCAGATTCAATGCTTCTGCTCCGAGAGACCCACCGCTCTTTGGGGTCGCCGGATGCTTCAGCGACGATCGGAGCGGGGACGGATCCCGGGAATGTTGTCGGCGGCGAATGGGCTTTTCGAGGCAATGGTTTCTGCCCAGTTGTTGGCAACGCAATGTACGGCATCAGCAGCTCTGGATTCGGACTCTTTGGCGACGGAACATTTCCCGTAAGCAATCGCGAAGGGCCGGAGGCGGTAAACGGCATTCAGTACGGGCTGGTCTCCGCCGGCGATGATCCGACGACGGGTCAGATGGCGGTAAGCGGAATGCGATCTCTCGTCCAGAACGAAACCGTTTTTACGCTGACTGGACCGCCGGCCGGCTTCGATCCTTCCGCCGATATTTCGAATGTTTCGTTCGTCTACGGGACCGATCTGAGCGGCATCGACCCCAGATTGACGGGTGTGCCTGAGCCATCCACGATTGTCCTGGTCCTCATTGGGCTGGCCGTGTTTCGGACCAGGGCCGAGCGGCAAAGATAAGCAATCGAAAAAAATGTCAGACCCTGTCTCACCACGCAGTCCAGCCGCCGTCGATCGTGATGTTTTGCCCTGTCATGTAACTTGACGCGGCGCTCGAAAGAAACACCATGGCTCCCTTCAACTCCCAGGGGTGCCCCATTCGCTTCATTGGATTCTTTGCGCTGAGCCGGTCTACCATCTCACTTGAAACATTGTTGAAATTCGGAAACGGGCCGGGACTGAGGCAGTTGACTCGCACGTTGTCCTTCGCCCAGTAGCAGGCAAGGTGGCGGGTCATATGAATCGTTCCCCCTTTCAAGGCGTGATACGCGACCGGACTGGCCGTG
>Ga0310121_10000647_pt1 | contig 37442 bp, 25 predicted proteins | sample CB27_Tmax_986_MG_FD_203504 | JGI IMG/M metagenome (GOLD analysis project Ga0310121, IMG submission 203504) | Marine microbial communities from Western Arctic Ocean, Canada - CB27_Tmax_986 | ecosystem: Environmental > Aquatic > Marine > Oceanic | place: Canada: Western Arctic Ocean | collected...
AGATTGTCTTCCTTGATAAAATGACATGAGACCTTCCTTAGTCTAAGTGAAGTTCCACCTAGCCAAGGAAGGTCTCGATGTTGACAACGTTAGACAAGGAAGGTCTTGCAGTCGATATCAATAAACGGCACCGTAACCGCTCGTGAAATGCGAGTCAAGTTCCGTGCCATGTTTTTGCACCATGGACAGGTGCCGTGCCCGAGGTGCGCGCATTCCGAAATTTGGCCCTCGTCGTAAGTCCTTACGCCACAGGCGGCAGTGCCATTCAGGCCTGACCCTACTACCACTACTACCAGAGGTCCGGGTTGAAGGTGGCTTTCGGATCAGTTGGACACGTTCAGGTACTGGAGTGCGATTCGTGTGACCCCTACGTCTTCTTTGTTGATCGAGTAGGCAATGTACAACTCGTCCTTCCACAACAGGGCGTGCGGGTACTGCCAGCCTTTGATCTTGTCTTTGCCGCTGAAGCGCTGCTCGGTCGGTTCGCCTCGGACCAGCCAGGCGCGGTCGAACGTGACCCCGTCAGCGCTGAGCGCGATTGTCAGCAGGCTGCGGTCGAGCCGCTTGGGCGAGCTGTTACTGATGATGTAGGCCGTGCCGTCCGGCAGGTTGCCGGCGGAAGCGCGGGCCAGCGAATCAGGGAAGTTCGTCTGGACCGGGTCCGTCCAGGTTCGGCCGCCGTCGCGGCTGGTGCTGCCGTAGAGGTACCCGCTGTAGTTGCGGAAGGGAAGGACCGGCGTGCCATCGGGGCGGAAATATGGACATGGCTCGGTGTAGCCGAATGTGTCGAGATGCTGGACCTGGATGCCGGACTCCTCCCACCCGCCGAGCCCGTCCTTTTGGGCGGTCGTCAACAACCGCATGCGGCCGGTCTCGCGCCGACCTCCGACCTGTTCACCCGCCAGGAGCAATCGCCCGCCCGGTAACCGCCAAGGGCCGTCAATAAAGAAACCCTCGGTGATGCGCCGCGGCTCGCTCCAACTGTGGCCGTCCGCCGTCGTCCGTGCCAAAAGGGCGGTATCGGGATGGAAATTACTCGTCCCCGTTCCGGTATAAAATGCGATCAACCGGTAACCGTCGACCAGGAATCCCCCTGCCACACAGTAGCCGCCACCGGCGGTGTGCTCGGTCAATACCGTCGGCTCCGTCCACTCCCGTCCATCGGAGCTGCGGCAGAAGAGGACCCGTTGGCCCGGAGCGTCCTCGCCCACCAGACCATTGGACCACATGCAATAGAGTTCGTCACGGAAGAGGACCAGATTGGCATGGTGACAGAACTTGTGACCTTCCTCGGTCGCGCTGTAGAGCAATGTGCGCTCGCTGGGAATCAGTTTCAGACCGAGCTGGTCAGTATCCGGTCGGAACAATCCGGGCGCAATCTTGAACGGCGCCACGGGTTCGGCCGCCCATGCCGGCAGCGCCAGCCCTGCGGATAACAAAAGCAAAATCGGCACGTAATATGGTCGCATCAAGGCCTCTCCCAGATTCTTCGTGACGTTTATCCTGAGTCTTCGACGGAACTACTCCGCTCCGAATGACATCTGTCCTACATCCTGACTGATAGCGATTCAATCCCCATCACCCCTCAAAGCTAGACAGGAGCCCTCCTTTCTTCAAGATTCTGCCTCGTTGTCCGACCAATTCTCGCGCGCCATGGGGCGATCGGACAGGCGTGTGCTGCGATCCGGGCCGATTGCTTGCCCGGGAACGCTCCGGACACGTTTGTCGAACCAGGGGACACGCGAATTGGGCCGGTTTTGGGTGAGCGATCACCAGGCAATGCGACCAGCAATGGTCCAAGCAGCCGAGACCTGGCCCGTGCGATCAATCGTCGGTTTGATGACGCAAACCTGGGGTATTTTAGCCCCACCCCCATCTCACCCCACGGGTATCTCGGACACCCAGGAGGATCCCGAGATACGGGTGCCGGAATGCAGTGGAGCCCAGCCGGGTCCCTCCCAGGCGGGCGCGCCCCATTGGGCAACGCCGTTCAGGAATTTATTTCAGGAATTTGGGGGATGCAGGAAACGAAGCCCTTATAATCTCGAGAACACGAAATTCGCTGTCTTTTTGCTCATCCGGTGACATCAACCGCGAGACCGAAGACAGTGACCACTACTTGTTGGTGAGGGCTGTTATGAAACGTAACGCTATTTGTTGCGGTTTGTTTGTCGACCGCTGGCACACCTTGTTGGCCTGTGCCATTACGTCGGCGCAGGCGGAATCGCCGCTTCCATTGCCAGATGAGCGACCGCCGCAAATCGCGTTGGACATTGAACACGCTAAGGAGGTTACCCCTCTGGACGGAACCGAAACATTTGCGCTCCCCGAAGCCGGCGTGCGCACAGATACTCGCACGGCAATGTCGCAAAACGGTGATATCTACGTGGGGCGCGGCGGCTTCCTCTGGAAATCAACCGACCGGGGCAAAACCTGGACCCAGCGCGATCTGCCTCAACGTGCGGCGGGAGGATTTGGCATCTTGAACGAAGATGTTTTTATCCTGGTGCTGTACTCCGACGATCATTCACTCGGCACGGTGCTCCGTTCGACCGACTACGGCAACACCTGGAGCGAACCCGTAGCACTGGACATCCGGCCCTTTAACTATTGCGGAGGAGGTTGGAGCGACGTCTATCAGCATCCCGACGGTACGGCGATGATTACGATGACGTTGCGCAATCGCAGTCCAGGGAACCGGTTTCACGACTACATCTTCCGTTCCACCGACGGCGGTCAATCCTGGGGTGACGCGACACTCCTGGTGCCTTACTCGGCGGAGAGCAGCCTGTTGTCACGGCGCGATTCCAATCGAATGCTGGCCTATGTTCGCGCGCAACGGGTTTCTCTGCCGGAAGACCCCGTCGACTTCTGGCAGCAGACGGGGGCGACAGAGGGCAATCCCTGGCCGCTGAAGAACGGCGTGGCCGCCGAGTCGGACGACGGTGGGCGGACCTGGCACCGTCTGCGGTTGTTTGACACCTACGGCAGCGTGCCGGGTGAATTGATCCAGACGCCGGACGGGCGCGTGGCCGCCATATGGCTGCAGCGCTATCCCTACGAAGACGCTGAAATTCGAGTTCGCATCAGTGCCGACGGCGGCCGCACTTGGGAAAACCGCACTTACAGTGTGCTCAAGGGCCACGGTTATCCCAGCAGCGTCGTATATCCCGATGGCACGATTGTGACGGTGTGCGAAAACACCAAGTTCGCCGGTGGTCGACCGCGCGATAAGCGTACCATGGCGGCGGTCCGCTGGCGGTTGCCTGAATAGAGACGAATTGACACAAAGTAAAAAGCCCTTCCTGGATAGCATCTCGGAGTTAACCCAGAGATTCTTCAGTCGCTGATGCTCCCTCAGAATGACACTGCAGCAAGGGATAACGCAGGTTTTGCTTCAGACGGCAGTTAATGGCGAATGAAAACCTTGAAAAAAACAACTCGACGATCCGCCATCCAGCGAATGGTGGAGGTGTCCGTGGTGGCTGCTGCTCCCGCGACGCTAACTCGACGCAGTCACGCCCAAAACCCGGACACGAAGCTGCTGCGGGCTCGCCAGAAGGCGGCCCACCGCCGGCGGCCTCTTATCCTGGACGACGATGGAGACATCGTCTATGCAAGTGCCGCGCTTCGCGGCCCTGAGGCATTCCTTTCGCTGCGGATGCACGATTGCCGGGATGCGGGCGTCAAGAGCCTCGCCTGGTGCATGATGTGGGCCATCGCCATCAAGGGAAAAACGCCCATTCGCTATTGGCAAACTCAAATGCAGGGCATCCCTTTCCAGAAAAACATGCCCGATCCGACGCCGGTCATCACCAAGTTCTGTCACGAGAACGACATCGAAGTGTTCGGATCGATTCGCATGAACGACAGCCACGATGCGTTCGGCCTGCCCTTTCCGAAACTCGTTTACCCACTCAAGGTCCAGCATCCGGAAATGTTGATCGGAGATGAAAGTCAACGCGGCGGCCCGCACAGCCGGCTGAAAACCGCCATGTGGTCCGGGCTGGACTATGCGCACGACAAAGTGCGCGAGGATCGGCTATGGTGGATCGAAAATACCGCCAAGAAGTATGACTTGGTCGGCGTGGACCTGAATTTCTTTCGCATGCCGTGGTTCTTCAAGCTAGGCCAGGAAGAAAAGAACATGCCGCTGATGACCGATTTTATCCGCCAGGCGCGGCGGCGTCTGGACGAGATCAGCCGGCAGCGCGGCCGGCCTGTGCTGCTGGGTGTGCGCGTGCCAGGGACGATAGAGACCTGCATCCGCATCGGCCTGGACATCGAAACCTGGCTGCGCGAGCGGCTGGTGGACCGCCTGCTCACCGGGGGCGGATACGTCTGTTACTCGACGCCTGCCGAAGAGCTGGTCACGCTGGGGCATCGCCACGAAGTCCCCGTTTATCCGTGTATCAATTGCCCGGTCAGCTACCAGCTGGGCAAGGGGAATCTTCGCGCCGCCGCGTCCAATCTTTGGTGGGCCGGTGCGGACGGCATCTACTTGTGGAACTTCCAATATATTCCCGCCCCCGGCTCGCGTGGTTACGGACGGTCGGCGCCTGAGCAGTACAAACAACACTTGCCAGAGATTGCGGACCGCTGGCGGCTCAAGTACCTGGACAAGTCATTCGCCGTGAATCATCGCGTATGGGAGCAATATCAGCGGGCCAGCGCGCCAGCGCCGCTTCCACTGGCGTTGGGGCGAAACGCCGGCCAAGGTTCGCATACTGTCCCGGTGCGCATTGGCGACGACATTCCCGCTGCGGTGCGCGACAAGAAATTGAAGGATGTGACACTCCAGATGCAGTTGGGTGGCGCTGTTGCGGGTGATGTGTTGGCCGTCAAATTCAACGACGCTACGGCCCAAGCAGCGGTCCCGGCTGGCGAGGACGAACTTGATCTCTCACTGCCACCGGCGGCTGTCAAACAGGGCGTGAATCAGTTAGAACTCGCCATCGCCAGGCGCGGTAATGCAGCCGACAAGCTGCTCGTCCTGAATCAAGCTCGCGTGGATGTGCGCTACCGGCGAGGAAAATAAGAGGGATTGCTGATAGGAATTTGAATCCCCACAAAGGGATACATGCCCCAATCGTATCTTGGCTCGCTCGTTTCGTTTGGCTCGGGACAATTGGAAGCAGAAATACAAGGTGCGAGCCGAACTCAAGAGCGCTCGTCAACTCGCCACCGAACGGGGAACTTCGCGCGATCGCTGGCGAGCGGAATGTGATGCTGCTAACAAACGGGCAACGCAAGTCGAGGTGTTGGCTCAGCAACGGCTCGACGAATTGGAACAACTGCGTGCCGAGCAGCAGGAACTTAAAACAAAACGAACCTAGCAAGCTGTCTTGATCTGGAAGACGCTCCGCCGGCGAGAGGCTCCACGCCGGTGGGAATTATTCAGACGTGCATCCAGTTCGTCATTGGAGCGAATGTCTCCCTGCGGTCGGTGCCCCGGCTGCTTGGCATTCTGTACGGTGACACATTAGAACCGCATTCGGTAGTCCCAGAGGCGAGCTCCGTTCGTTGGTGGTTGCTGCGATTGGGTTTGTATGCATTGCGAGAGCCACTTCCGCAGGCAGATGACTGGGCCTATATCATTGATCATTCCGTGCAGATTGGCACGGTGAAAGTCTGTCTGATATTGGGCATTCGATTGAGCGACGTGCCCTATCCGCAGCGTGCCCTGCGGCATGAAGACATGCGGGTCATCGACGTCATTCCGGTGCAGACTTCGGCTGGCGAGATCGTCGCTGCTCAGTTGGAAAAAGCAAGTCTACGTACTGGAATTCCGCGCCAAATCGTCAGTGATGGTGGCAGCGACGTCAAGAAAGGCGCTGAGCTATTTGCTCAAGCGCATCCGCAAACCGCGGTGTCCTACGACGCCGCTCACCATGGTGCGATCGTGCTAAAACGGTGCTTCGAGACCGATGCGAAGTGGAAAGACTATATCGGTCAATTAGGATAGGTGAAATCTCGTATTCAACAAACGCCGGACGCTTTTCTGGTGTCGCCTAGCCTGCGTCCGAAAGCTCGCTACATGAATTTGAAATCGTTGCTGAAGTGGAGTCGTCAAATCCTGAAGCTATTAGACCGCGGCTCGGCAGGAGGACGTGCCAGCGAACGAGCAGAAGCCCGGTATGGTTGGCTGCGCGAGTATCGTGAATCGATTGAACGTTGGTCGCGTTGGGAGGCAACGGTGAGCACCAGTGTGGCCTTTGTGCGCACACGCGGACTAAGTCAGGGCTGCGAATCGGAACTCCGGCTTAAACTGGAACAGTTGCCGTCCGACTCGCATGATGAAGCGTTGGCGAATGTGCTGGTGAAGTTAGTTCAAGAATCGAGCAATCACGCAAGCATCGGCGAGTCGCTCGTGGGTAGTTCGGAAGTTCTTGAATCGGTCTTCGGGAAATGGAAGACGGTGGAACATCAAGAATCGAAGAGCGGTATCACGAGTTTGGTGCTCAGTCTGGGTGCGCTGCTGGGTCCTTGGCCAGCGAGTCGCGTCAAAGATGCGTTGGAAGCCCCGCCGGTGAAGCACGTCGTGAGTTGGTGCCAGGCGTTCCTTCCCGAAAGCGTTCAATCGCAGCGACAAGCTGCGTTCGCAGACGTTAAAGCGTAAACAAAACCCGGACGAACGAAATACCCAGCAATAACAACTTTGCAGCGCGTGTGGTAAAAAAACCAAGCCGACGCCAAAGTCCTTTCACATTCTGGTTTTTACTGCCATCGACCGCCGCCATCTCCGCCGAACTCGATCGCGGCAATGGCAGAATTGGGTGAGCGGGCACGTGGATACGGTATTCGTACAATATGAGCGGGGCTGCCAAAATCGGGTGTTGAACAAGCGTGCCACTTTCGCCCCTAGATATCCCAATATATAGTAGTCTCGGCTGAAAAGAGAGATCCGGTCGTAAGTCGTTTCTGGATAGCTACTTAACCCAACTTCAACAGTTATTGACGTAAGTCCTTATTTTTCAACGCGCGAACGTCGAAAGTCTACACTACAAATCCGTGGACTTCAGGTGTCGGGGCAGTTCCAGGCCGAGTCGGTCCAGCAGGATCGACTGGTGCTCGTTCGGGCGGCCAACGCAGCGACGGCGGATCTCAATCCCTTCCGATGTCGGAAGGATCACGTCCATCATCCGCAACTCACCAAGCTCGTCAAATAGCCGACGTGGTTCGTCTCCCAGTCCCACGCTGCGGCACATTTGCGCCAGCGTCTTCCACAACACGTACGCCAAAAAACATACCAAGATGTGTGCCAACACGCGGTCTTCCTTTTGATGCCAAATAGGACGAAGTCGCAAGTCGCTCTTCTGAATCCGAAACGCCAACTCCGCTTCGGTTAATTGAATGTAAGCCTGCCATAACTCTTCGCTGCTCCAGTCCTTGACATTGCTTCGCAGCATGTAACAACCGTCCGTCAACGTTGCCCACTTGCGAAACGAGTCCTTCTTGGTCCACGTCAACTTCACCCTGCCATCCTTGTCCTCCTCCACCTTCACGTCGAACAAACGGGCAGCCCGTGAATTGGCGCCTTTCAAGCGCCCGACGCGTTCCGCGATCTTGACCGCCGACTGTTTCTTTTTCTCGCAACTGGCTTGAATCTTTTTCAATCCTTCTTCAATCCGTGATTCGAACCGTGCGAAGATCGCTTTTTCCTTCTCCAAACGATCCCGGCTACGGCAAAGAATGAACGTCTCGTCGTCTCCCTCCGGCGATTCACAAAGTTTGACCTCCACACCCTCACGAACATGATCCCACGACTCGTCGAGCAGTTCACGCTCAAAATGTTTCAGCATGCTCTTGGGAGTGCCGATGATGTAACGCCGGCCACCTTCCTTGAGGAACTTGATATTGGCTTTTGAAAGCATCCCTCGGTCCATCGCCCAAACGCGATTCAGCTTGCCGTAACGAGATTCCATCGTGGTCACAATCGTCTCGACGGTCGTTCTGTCGTGGCGGTTGCCGTTGAAAACCTCATAGCCGATCGGCATGCCGCAACGGGAAACCACCAGGGCAATACAGACCTGTTTGCAGTCGCGGCGTTTGTCACGCGAGTAACCAAATTGGGCTTTGGGGTTGCCTTTTGCCTGGCCTTCGAAGTACGTACTGGTGACGTCGTACAACAGTAGGTCATATTCCAGTTCGAAAAGTTCTCCCAACCGATTCTTCAAAAACACTTCCAGCTTTTCTTTGTGCGGCAGAAGCTTATCTAGCGCGCGATACAAACGCATTTCATTGACTTTCGACACGGGCACTCCCAACAGTTGAGACAGCGCGGTTTCGCGGTAGAAGTGTTCAGCGATATACAGTTCACTCGACGGATTGCACAACCGACAAATGACCAAAATCAATGCCATGCTGGACCAGCGAACATCGGCGCGCCCGGCCGGCAGGTGTTGGTGTAGGAAGCCGTCTAGTCGGAGCTTCTTGATTAATTGCAACGCCAACCATGGTCCGCCAAACTGTACACAATTTTCCACACGCACCGCGGACGCGTTGACGGAGACCCATCGCGATTGCACGTGGGGTTCGGGATGACGCGCGGCATCATCGGCAAAAGCCAAATGTTGTTGCTGGTCATTGCTGTGGTTTTCTGGAGTGACGGCTTCCTGCACTCCCAAGCGACCTTCCTCATTGAGTTTACCGAGGTAGGCGACCACACGTTGTCTCGGTCCACGTTCGGTGCGATACGATTCGACGAGCGCCCAATAAGCGTGTCGCTTTCCATCCTTCATCCGGTAACATGGGCGAACGAACATGTTCGCTTATGGTACGAATCAAACCCGGTTCGCCAAGCTCAAGGTCTTCACTACAACAGGTACGCGAGCCGTTTGGGATCAAATCTACAGCCACGCCACTATCAAATAAGGACTTACGAAAAAACAAAGCTTAGAAAAACTTTGAGATTACTCGAGAAGCAACACAACTGTTGAAGTTGGGTTAAGTCTAGACTGTTGAAGAGTCGAACAAGTCAGCCGCCATCCGCGAAAATACAGGTGATGAAGAAACAACAGGCCATTACGCCGCTTCACGAGAGTAATACTTCAGCGTACCTCCCAATCGTTCTCGGCATTGGATAATGCCGGTTCCCCTGCCAACTTCATCGCCTGGTTCGACGATCCGATTGCCCAAGCCCTGGTGATTTCTCTCGGAGTGATAATGCTGAATGTAAGCGGTGATCGCTCGCCGCAGCGAGTTCTCGCCGAAGAAGATCAGGCGGTCGAGAGCCTCCTCTTTGATGGACCGATGGAAGCGTTCCAAATACGAATTGAGGTTGGGCGACCGAGGCGGCAATCGCACGGGCTCGACACCTTCGACGCGAAGCATCTCCCGAAACGAGTCGCAAAACTTCGAGTCACGGTCCATGATCAAATACCGCTTTCCATTGATAAATCCATTCTCGAAGTTCGTGAGCTCGCGAGCAGCTTGTTTCATCCACGCTTCGTCAGGGCTCGTGGTGCAGCCTGCGAAGTGCACGCAGCGAATCTTGAGTTCCATGACGAATAAGAGATAGAAAGTGACGAGCCCACCTTTCGTCCAGACCTCGATCGTGGTGAAATCGATCGCGGCCAACACTTCCCAATGGGCTCGGAGGAACGTCTTCCACGTAGTCTGCCGCTTCCGTATCGGCGCCGGTTCGATCCCATGCTTCTTGAGGACATTGCCCACAGTCTGGTCAGAGATGTGATAACCAACGTTGCCCAAGGCACCCTGGATTCGGTCGTATCCCCAGCTTGGATTCTCTTTAGCGAAGCGCAGGATCAGATCGACGATGACTTGGCGAATGCGCGGCCGGCCGACGGACTTTCGTGTTTCGCTGTAGACCCACTTCTTGGCTACCAGAGTTCGATGCCAACGTAGTATCGTGTCAGGAGTGACGATCGTGGTCAGCTCCATCAGGGCCTTTCGGCCCAGCGATTTGCCTTTGACGGCGAGAAGTCGGCGTTGGTCATCGGTCAGCGAAAGGCTCTTCTTCCCCTGCGCTATCATCACTGCCTCAAGCTGGGTCTGGTAGAACTCAATGACCTTCTGCTGCTCGCGGTTAAACCAGGCGGCCAGGGCGATGACCAAGACTTGCCAGGGTTGCAGAACAAAGTTCATGACGCGCGTTTCCCGCGATTCCGAAAACCTTCACCATGTTGTCCCAATTGCCAGCCGTCAAGGGGAACCGTAGGCCAAGACGCCATTGCTGAACGTGCCGTAAACCAGGTGATGGCAAGTTGTTACGCTTCGGCTGAATATTTTGACTTCACGCGCCGTGGCCAGGTCCGTGGCTCCCGACGGCCGGGGTACGCCGTGACCGTCGAGGACGATCGAACCACCGACCTGGAATAGCTTCAAATCTCGAACCGTTCGCTCCAACAGGCCGACCAGCGCCAATCCCAAAGCCGCTGGATGGAACAACCGCTCACCGGACGACATCGTGGAGCTGGACAGGTCCAACACCACGGCGGCCCGCACATCCACTTGCGGAAATGAACCGATAGCGGACGCACGATCGACCAGCTGATCGAGCGATGTCGAATCATTTTCAGCCATAGCCCGCTTCAGCGCTTGGGTCAATGGACCATCGACCAAATGCCGCGGTTTCGCCGGAGCCGCCACCGACCGCAGTACCTTGGCTGATGCATCTGGATGATACGTGCCTCGAATACCGGACAGCGTCTCACGGGGCATGCCTTCACCGCCGTACAGAGCCCGTCGCGCTGCCACACTTTGGCGTAGGCCCTCGTTGTCAAACGAAATCGTCAACCGTTCCGGCTTGTTAAACCACGGCACAATCAACCAAGGTCGTCGCGTCGATGGCCGCTGGTCGAATCCTAAACCAGCGAGGAAGCACAACACTTCACGTGCCTTGGCCGTATCAGCCGCGAATCGCAGCACCTTGGCGTGCACAAATCGGTCACCGTCAGGCGTGGCAACTGTCAGGAATCGTCGAATCGAAGACCACGTCCGCTCGCCGAGCAGGTGCTTGAAGATCCGCACTACTCGAGTTCGGTGATGGGCCGCGACTTGAGCAAAATGTGGGCGTGGCACGAGCGAGGCTAACCCCAACTCACGCACACGACGTCCGTTCAACCGACGTCGACGCAGGCCGTCGAGCATTCGTAGTAAGTCACCGTCCGCCACCTTGAGCAGCTGGGTGACGATCTTTTCCCGTTTAATCGAGGAGCGGACCAAACCCGCCAACAGCTGGGATCGCTGGGTAACATGTGTCCGCTCGTCACCAATGACCAACACACAGAACTCAGGCGCCAACTGACACAGCTCGTCCAGTTGGCTGGCGGTCGAATCTAAACGATTCAATGGTTGTCGACGATTCTCAACGAACGTTCGTATCAATACGGTGTTCATCACTATTTCTTTCGAGTCACAACTTGGTCCCGTATTAAGCTGGTACGACCATCAAGATGGGCGTGCGGGGCAGCCACTCGATGGGGCGTTCAGTCGCAGGTTTCACCGCCGATTCTGCCAGCGGATCCTCTTACAGACGCGACGTTGCCAGTAGACGATCCACGCTGGTTCGATATTTCGCGCCAAGTTTTCTCGGCGGACCCACGAACCGGTCACGACCTAAGATCGACTGACAAGGCGCCTTCTGACTCAGATTCTTACACGTCTCCGTTACTAGAGAGCTCAAGCGCGAAAAGGTTCGGCCCGGGGACAAGACAGGAGCGGCTTGATAGTAACCGAAATCCAGCGGATGTCAGGTGAAACCGTTCTATTTGTCATTAGTTATTTGTCAATAGTTATTTGTCATCGGAGAAGATAGCAGGCGATCATGGCCGATTGCTACTGGCTGTTTTTGATAAACCGCGCCGAACAATTTGCCAATGACGATTGACATATAATTAATCACGAATTCTCAGCAGCTCGCGTTGTCGTTGATTCCAATCGAAACGCGTGCCGACTTTTATTCGATATCGCCTCGCAACTCATTCGAAAGTCGCGGATTTTCGAACCAGTACAGTCCGGACTTGCCGGGGGCGACAATGTCGATGTCGCCGTCCTCGTCCATGTCGCGCACGACCATTTGCAAACCAGTGCCAGCTGATCCGCGCCGAAAGTCCGCAAGAGCATTCCGCTTTTCAACGTCCAAAGGCGCCGATTGTGCGGGCTCGCCTTCGTAGACGACCGTTCTCTGCCACTTCGACATTTCACGATCGAATCGAAACCGATAGAGGCAGGGTGCGTCCGTGGCCCCGGGTTCGCCGACGTGTGCGTAAATGCGTTTTCCGGTGACGAATTCCAGCTGTCCATCGCCGTCAAAGTCGGCCAGGTGCAGCGTGTGAACTTGAGAGAAACTCGTGTCGATATCTGCTTGGGCCCACGTACGTTTTCCATCTGCGTCGGTCGATTGCTTCAGCCAATGCAACCCGAAATCGTGCCCCATGCCCCAAACGATGTCGGTGTCGCCATCACCGTCGAAGTCATGCGCGAGAATCTGGATGCTGGCCATTCCTAGCGTGAACTCAGCGTGAAACACCCATTCCGCACGGCGATCGGCTGGTTGCTCGTACCAACCGTTGGGAGCGATGATGTCGATGCGGCCGTCACGGTTGACGTCGCCATGGCCGACACCATGCCCGGCGCCAGCGGGGCTCAGCTGTCGATGTTGCCACTCGACTTTCGGTCCTGTCGACAACAGCTCAAACCAACCAACCTCCCCACCAACGTTGACATGAAAGACGGGTGTCGAATCGCCAAAGAGATCCACCAGGTAACCCGTTTCCATGGAGCCGGGTGTGCCGATCAAGTGTTCGGTCCAGGGCTCTGTTGGATCGCCGGGATGTTCGAGCCAGGCAACTTTCCGACTGAAGTAGGCACAGGTAATGACATCCATATTACCGTCACCGTTCACGTCCCATGGCGCGTCGGCGAAGTCTTCATGGTAATGAACATTGGTTCCCAAAGCAACGTCACGAACCTTATGGATCGTCCAATCGGGAGCCTCATACCAACAGCAACCGCTGAACACATCGAGCAATTGGTCGCCATTGAAATCAGCCACGCCGGCCGCTTCGAACGGTGACTGGTCATTGATCGTGTGCTTCCGCCAAGGCGGCTGATCGGATGACTCGACCGATCGGGCGGGTGTAGCCGTAAGACACAGTAACAGCAAAGCAAGAGTTGATGGAATTCGCATTCAAATCCTCGTCAATGAACATCCCGGGCCCAACCGACAAAGTCCCATCAGGCCGGCGGCGACCAGCCAACAGTTGGCAACCTCGGGAATAGGGACAAAGCGATCGACCCAGCTTTCCGTCGCGCCGAGAATGGCCGTGCAGGAGATGCATTGGGCCGCGCCGATCATACTGTCAACCGCGTCGCCTGGCAAGACTCCGTCATTAACGGCATATTCTTTTCTTCCTCGCCTCGTTTGAACACCCAGGGCATGCTAAAGAAATTCATGTCCACCCCGTCGATGTCGTAGCGCGTGGCCGTGTGCTCGATCCAACGCAGCCGGTCCTCGCGCACTTCCTGGTAGGCGCAGCGCCAGGAATGCGTCACGACCGGCGAGCGTCTGGTCGTCGTAGACGATGTCACCATCGTCATCGAGGATGAGGGGACGGGATCGCTGCGCAAGCCTTTTTCGTGCTCGGACCCGACCCACTTCATTGCTCAGATCGTCGGATGGTTCCCCGCGCGCCCGGCCGCGTGACAGTAAAACGGCGGCCGCCGAGCTCATGGAGCGCGCGATCATCCGGCGCCGTGCCAGGGGATTGTCGAGCTGTTGTCGATTCATTGTTGGTACCAGAGTTGTGGATTCCTCGACCTACGGCTGCGCTGGTGTTCCGTCGGCATAAAAGGCCTCAATTACAGCGCGCTCGCGAACCGGATGGTCGGCAATGACGTCTTCGTTCAAGTCCACCCCCAGGCCTGGTGCCATAGGCACGTTGTAATAGCCGGCTTTCATCTTCATCGGTTCGGTCTGCACCTTGTCGAACAGCGGGTTTGGGTGAACGTGTTCGAGAATGAGAAAATTGGGGATGGTGGCGCAGACGTGGACGCTCGCGGCCGTGGCCACCGGCCCCTTGGGGTTGTGCGGCGCCACCTGGATGCTGTACATCTCCGCCAAGGCGGCAATCCGGCGCAGCTCGGAGATTCCTCCGCAATGACAGATGTCCGGCTGAATCACGTCCACCAGCTGCCGCTGGATGATGTCTTTGAATTGCCAGCGGTTGAACATCCGTTCGCCGGCTGCCAAGTCGGTCTTTAATCCGGCCTGACGGACCAGCGAAAGGTAATCGAGGTTTTCGGGAGGCACCGACTCCTCGAAGAACAATAGCCCGTAGTTTTCGACAGCTTCGATCTGGCGAATGGCCAGTGCCGGCCGGGATCGGCCGTGGTTGTCGACCATGATGTCCACCTCCTCGCCAAGCGCCTCACGCAAGGCGGCGATGTGTTCTCGGAACCAGGGGACAACTTTCCGCTCGTCAATGTGCTTCTCTGTATACCAGGAATGTGTCTTGACTGCCGTGAAACCGTGCTGGACGTGTGCGCGAGCCCGCTCGACGTCGCCAGCACCACAGTAGGTCCTGATTCGATCCCGGACAGCGCCGCCCAATAACTGGTATACGGGAACGCCCAGCGCTTTTCCCTTGATGTCCCAGAGGGCCTGGTCGATGGCGCTGAGCGCCGAATTGATGATCACCCCCCCGCGGTATCGGTGGAAGAGGAACATCTTCTGCCAAAGGCGTTCGATGTCGGCCGGGTCCTCGCCGATGACCAGTGGCGACAGCATCCGCACCGCCTCGGCGATGGTCGGTGTTTGCACGACTAGCGATCCTTCTCCCCAGCCGTGGATCCCTTCGTCCGTCTCGACCTTGACAAACAGCCAGTTGCGCCCAGCCCCTGCCGACCACAGGGTCGAAGAGAATTGCTTACCTCCGGCATCGCCGCCCCACATGATAAACGGTTTTACGCGAGTGATTCTCATGGGTTGAGGTTCTCGGTTCCCAGTTCTCCGTGCGTGTTGCTCATCGCGACAATGATCTGCAGAGCCCAAAACTGTTTCGCAGCTGGAAGACCAACCGCCGTTTTGTTCAACCGTTATCGCACAATTACCGGGCCGGATGCAATAAGTAGGTTCCATCGGCCAAGCCAATACCAGACAATGTCAAACTGAACACTCACAACCGAGAACCGAGAACGGAATCAAGCATACTCCATAATCTCGCAAAACAGCTCAATCAGCTTTTGTTTGTCTGATTCGGGAAGGGTTGGATTCTCCAGCGCCGCCACGTTCTGTTCAAGATGTGCGACGCTGGCGGTTCCTGTCAGCACGGTGCCAATCGCCGGATGATCCGCGGCAAAGCGGTATCCAGCGGCGACGACCGACGTCACGTCACCACGCACCAGCCAACCAAGCGGATTCCTGTCCGGAAGGCTATCGGCGGGGAGTAAACTTCGCTGTTTCCACTCGCCGATCAGCTCTTCCAACACGTCCTGATTCGGTAGCTTGATTCCCACGGCAGCCATGTTCATCACGCCGATATTATTCTTGAGGGCGAGCGGCAAGACCTCCTTCGCGGCAGCTTGGTTGAGGATACCGTACTTGATCATGATCGCATCCCAAAGATTGGGGTCGTTTCGTAGTGCTAGCGCAGCGGCCTCGTGGCGTGGGTCGGCGATGTACCGTGTCGTCATGCTGACAAAGCGGATCTTGCCCTGCTCTTGAAGCTGTTTCATCACGGGAGCAAACCGCTGGACAACGGTGGCGTACTGTTGGGTACGCAGCCCGTGAAAGTGCATGATATCGATGGTGTCGGTGCCAAGTCGCTGGAGGCTTTGTTCGACGCCGCGGACCAGTGCCTGCGGATCCTGCTTCACTTCGCCGTCTTGACCACCTACGCCCGGCGGTGACCAGCTAGAGGCATGGACCCACTTGGTGGACAGTATATACGAACTCCTTGGCACACCGCTCAGCGCGCGGCCAAGGATCTCCTCGCTGTTTCCGTAACGGCTTGAAGTGTCGAATAGGTTGATGCCCAAATCGAGCGCCCTACGAACCAATTTGGATTGCTGCTGCTGCGTCAAGCCAATCAACTGGCCCAGGCGACTGGGACCACCAGTTCCAAATCCGACCATCGAAACTTGTAGGCCGGTTCTACCGAGAGTTCGGTATTGCATATTCGGTTCTCGGTTTTTCGGTTCTCGGTTTTTCGGTTCTCGGTTTTTCTGTGCTCGGTTTTTCTGTGCTCCAAATCCGGCAGCCATCGTGTGCCGTCATGCCGAACGAAAAGCCACCATTCGAAGAACCCTGAACCCTGAACCGAATAACCGTTTACACCGCCACCGATGATGACACCCGCTGGATATGCGCCTGCTCGACGGCTTGACGGAGAATCGCTTTATCGTCGTCAGACAACTCGACAATCGGTCGACGAGGATAGCCGCCGGCCAATCCACGCATATTCGCCAATTCCCGCACGCAAGCGGCCGGTGTGGCCTTACAGCTTGCGAGCGCATTGCGGATTATACTGATCCGCAACTGGATGGCCCGACCGCGTTCGACGTCGCCTCGACAAGCGCAGTCGTACATCTCGATGCACTTCCGGCCGAGCAAGAGGGGCGAGATCCCGTAGCACGCCTGAGCCCCCATCAACAGCGCTGGAAACGCCCACATCTCCTGACCATTCGTGACGTGAAAGCCTGGCAGGTCTTGTGTCAACCGAATGAGCTCCAATACCTCAAAGAACAGCTTGCTCGATTGTTTGATTGTCACCACGTTGTCGAGACGACTGAGCTCGGCGAGGAACTCCGGCCGCATATTGACTCCCGTCCGTGGCGGGTTGTTGTAGATCGTCACCGGCAATGTGACGCTCTTCGCCACGGCACAAAAGTGTTCCCGTAAATCCCGTTCGGAGGGGAGCAGATAGTACGGCGCGATAAGCATGATGCCATCGGCCCCGGCACCCTCTGCCGCTTGGCTTAAGCGAATCGTCTCTTCCGTCTGGGCATGTGCCGTACCGGCGACGACCGCAGTGCGGCCTTGAACTTCGTCGACCGCTAGTTCGTACAATCGGATCCGTTCTTCAGAACTGAGCAACGGAAACTCGCCGAATGAACCGGTTAACGTGATCCCGTGGATCCCCTCGTCGATCAGATACGAGATGTTCTGCCGCATCGCGGCCTCGTCAACCGATCCATCTCGATTGAACGGCGTAAAGATCGGAACGAAATAGCCTTTCATGTCTTTCATATCTTTCTCTCTCCGTGGTCTGGAGACCGTGTAAACCGTCCATTATTGTGTGATTGGAAAAGAATGTCCATTGGATTCGCACAAACGTGACGTTTTTTGGTATCCTCAAGATTTAGGGGCGACGCAATAGCAAGGTCCTCACGGGAACAAGGTTAAAGGCGAAAATGAAGACAGAAGTAGTTTCAAGAGTAACGATGAGCTTGTGCCTGCAAATGATCATTCTATCAGGTTATGTTCCCCAAGCCAGCGCCGAGCAACGGGACGATTGGTTCATTCCCGACACCTTTTTCGGATCAACAACGCACGTCAACCGTGAAGAGACGGGAGCCATGCAACTGCTTGACGACCTTAACATGCGTACCGTACGCGTTAATTTTCCTCTTTCCGCGCTGGCACCCGCGTCGGACCGAATTGATTTATCCAACTTTGTTACAGATAGCGCGCACCTCGGGGCTAGTTTAGGCCTGGATCAAATGGCAATAGTAGACAGCCCGGCCGCGTGGCTGGGCGTAGGGGGTAGCAGTGTCTTCCCAAATGATGAATACGTCCAGCGCTTTGAAGATATTATGCACACCGTCGCCACGGAATTCAGGGGAAAGGTCACGAATTGGGAGGGACCGAATGAAGTGCACATGGCCTCCTGGGGGGGACCAAGGTACGCGACCATGCTTCAAGCGTTCTATCGGGGCGTCAAGCGGGCTGATCCGAATAATATAGTGATCGTGGGCACTTTCGACACCAGTGAGAGTGGTGGCCTTCAGACAGCCTACCAGCATGGCATAAAGGATTACTTTGATGTTCTGAATACACACCCGTATACATGGCGTGATCTACCAGAAGAGGGTGGATACGTGGACAAGATCGAGGCGGTGCGGAACGTGATGAATCAATTCGGTGATGATAAGCCGATTTGGGTATCGGAAATTGGCTACAACGGCGTGGAACCTTCTACGTTCAACGGTATGCCGATGTTAGACTACCTCCGTCAGACCTACCCGATGCACAACGCCCGTTCCACGTCAGAGGAGGACCAGGCGCGTGCCTATGCCAGGCTTTATCTTATTTCAGCGTCGGTTCCTTCCGTGGAGCGCGTCTATATCTTCGGCATGGGAGATTTGCTTATGAATGGCCCAATATGGGGCCAGCCATTTCATGACGAAATTGAATATATGGAAGTGGTCGGCAGGTCGCGAGACGACACGCAATTACGCCCGAAACCGGCGTTTTACTCGCTTCGTACGGTGGTCGAAATGATCGGTGAAACCACCTATAGAGGGAAAATAGAGATGGACTCGTCGCGGATCTGGGCATTGAAATTCCAGCGGGATGCAGAAGCAATTGTGGCACTCTGGAGCCAGGACGAGGATGTCACTTTGCCCCTTCAAGACGCCTCCATGATTGAGAGCGTCACCAGCATGGTTGGATCTCCCATACTTCTCAGTGGCAATGAACTGCATCTTTCAGGAAGGCCAATTTATCTGCAAGTCGCCGCGGAGGATCTTGCTTCGCTTCAGTGGCAATTGGCCCCGCTACCGGGTGATTATGACCGGAATGGCGTTGTCGATCTGCTGGACTTTGACATATGGAAACAGGATTTCGGTTCAACCACGGACCTGGCCGCCGACGGCAATCGCAATGGCGTTGTCGACGCCTACGACTACAAGAATTGGCGCGACAACTTGGGGCAATCAATGGCGAGCGGCACGGCTGCCGACGGAAACGCCAACGGCCTCATCGACCCGGCCTCTGTCCCCGAGCCCGGCTCACAGCTACTGGTAGGGATCGGGCTGGCCGTTGTATCAGGACTGCGGCAGACCGAGGCTATACCGTGCGGGCGAACGCGGAGTGGAAGACTTGGTCCAAAACATTTGCCGCATTGCGGTCGACGCCAAAGATCTGTACTGCATAACCAGAGGCCCTAGGTGCGAAAGGTGCCAATAATCAACGTAACCGTCAAAACGCCTTCTAGGCGACGGTCGCTCGATGCCGTGTTATACTGGCGAATGCTGCGGCGTGATTTTCCTTCGCATTTTCGCGGCTATTTGGTTTGGCCCCCAACTCCTCACGCGTGAGAGCCGCATGAACAAGTTTATGGGGAATCTCGAATCGCTCGCGCTGTTTAGGATTGGGTGCTTGGCGTCGGCGCTGGCGTTGACGCTCGTGTGTCCAGGGAAGTTAGCCGCGGGGGAGCTTCCTCAAACGGCCGACGTCAACTGCGATATCCGCCCCCTCCACTGGTCATTCGTTCCCCCTCAACGTCGCCCGCCTCCTCGGGTGACCAGCGCGCATTGGCCGCGAGGGGCCATCGATTGCTTCATCCTCGCACGGCTCGAGCGCGAGGGACTCACCCCGTCACCCGAGGCAAACAAGGTGACCCTCATTCGGCGCGTGACGCTTGACTTGACAGGCCTGCCGCCCACACTCAGCGAGGTCGACGTCTTCCTGGCGGATGAATCACCCAACGCTTACGAGAAGGTGGTCCAGCGGCTAATAGAATCCCCTCGCTACGGTGAGCGGATGGCGACGAGTTGGCTGGACGCGGCACGATATGCGGACACCAACGGATACCAGAACGACGGCTCCAGATATATGTGGCGGTGGCGCGACTGGGTGATCGATGCGCTGAACAGCAACATGCCGTTTGACCAGTTCACGATCGAGCAGCTCGCCGGCGACATCCTGCCCAATGCGACTGTAGCGCAGCGGATAGCGACCGGCTTCAATCGCAACCACCGGGGCAATGCCGAAGGGGGCATCATCCCGGAAGAGTACGCGGTCGAATATGTGGTCGATCGAGTTGACACCACGGCCACTGTCTGGCTGGGGCTAACCTTGGGCTGTGCTCGCTGCCATGACCACAAATACGATCCGATCACACAAAAGGAGTTCTATAGCGTCTTCGCGTACTTCAATAACGTGCCGGAATATGGCAGGGCTATCAAGGACGGGAACTCTCCTCCGTTCATCCAAAGTCCGACGGTCGAGCAGCAGCTGGAGCTGAGCAAACTAGTAGCCAAGTTAGCGGCAGCAAAGGGCCACTTTAAGGAGCTGGAGCCACGTTTGGATACCGCGCGGGAAAATTGGGAGAAGTCGCTGGCGACCACGCGGTCAATCGAATGGGCGCCAACCGATGGGCTGGCGGCGCACTATCCACTGGATGGTGACGCGGCTGGGGCAGCTGCCGATTCCGAGGATGCCAAGTTCGAAGACGGTGCGCCGACCTTTGCCCCCGGACAGCTCGGCAGGGCGGGCGATTTTGACGGTCGGCGTTTTGTCAACGCTGCCGACGTCGGGAAGTTCGGTTATTTCGACAAGTTCACCTGCGGGGCGTGGATTCACCTGAAAGACGCCCGCGGCGGAACGGTCTTGTCACGCATGACCGATGCACCCAGAGCGGGTGGATATTACGTGCAGCTTGTGGACGGAAGAATCCAGGTAAATTTGGTCAGGCGATGGCTGGATGACGCGGTCCGAGTGGAGTCGGAACGAAGGCTGGCACGCGGTCGCTGGTACCATGTGATGGTGACCTACGACGGTTCGCGGGTCGCCCGTGGAATCAAGATTTATGTTAACGGCAAGGAGCAGGCACTGAACGTCCATCTCGACGCGATGAACCAGTCGTTCGGCAGCTCCGAGCCGTTTCGCATTGGCGCCGGCGGTGGTCTTGGCAGTCGCTTTCGCGGTTACATCGACGACGTTCGCATCTACGATCGCGATCTCTCGGCGAATGAAGTGGAAGCGGTCGCCACCATTGATTCGATCACCGATATCGCGGTCATTCCGGCCGATCAAAGAAGCAAATCGCAGTCAAAAAAACTGCGTGCATGCTATCTGGAAACCGCCGCGCCGAAGCCTATTCAACATGCTTATCGGCAGGTTGTTCGCTTGCGTCGAGAGAAGCGTCAACTGATCGAGAGTTTTCCCACGACCATGGTGATGCAAGAGATGCGCGAGCCACGGAGCACCTACGTGCTGATCCGTGGTGAGTACGACAAGCCCGGTGAGGAAGTAACGCCGGGGGTTCCGGCGGCGCTATCTCCCTTGCGCAAGGCAGCGGAAAACAACCGGCTGGCCCTCGCTCAATGGTTGATTGATCCAGCGAATCCACTTACAGCGCGAGTGATAGTGAACCGATACTGGCAGACGTTTTTTGGCACGGGACTGGTTAAGACGATGGAAGACTTCGGGACGCAAGGCCAGCGGCCCAGCCACTCGGAACTGTTGGACTGGCTCGCCACCGAGTTCATCCGCATCGGTTGGGACGTGAAGGCGCTGCACAAGATGATCGTGACTAGCGCGACATACCGCCAATCGTCACGGATAACACCGTTGTTACTGAAACGCGATTCGGACAATCGCCTGTTGGCCCGCTCGACTCGACTGCGACTAACCGCCGAAATGATCCGTGATCAGGCACTGGCGGTGAGCGGGCTGCTGGTGGAAAAGATCGGCGGACCGTCGGTGAAGCCTTACCAGCCAGCCGGGCTGTGGAAAGAGATCTCAACGGGAGGCCCGTATGAGCAAGACGAGGGTGAGAAGCTGTATCGCCGCGGCTTGTACACCTACCGCAAGCGAACGGTGGCTCCGCCGTCGATGATCGCTTTTGATGCCTCCACGCGAGAAACGTGTCTCGTTCGTGAAACCCGTACCAATACGCCGCTTCAAGCGCTCACATTAATGAACGATGTAACGTTCGTGGAAGCGTCTCGTGCCCTAGCCGAGCGGATGATGACCGAAGGGGGGGCGACGCCCAACGAGCGGATCGTTTTTGCCTTTCGCTTGGCCACGGCGCGCCGTCCCCTTCCTGTTGATCGAAGGATTCTGCTGAGCGGTCTTCACAAGCATTTGGAGCATTACCGCGGCAATCCGGACGCGGCGCGCAAGCTCGTTAGCGCCGGCGAGTCCGTCCGCGACGCGGAGATCGACATGGTTGAATTGGCCGCCTACACGGTTACGGCCAGCTTGATATTGAATCTAGACGAGGCAATCACCAAGGAATGACCCACGACATGGACCTACGACTAGAACACGGCCTCTTGGTAAACCGTCGCCACTTTTTTGCTTCCTCGGCCGTGAGCATCGGCACGGCGGCGCTGGCATCGTTACTCAATGACGAACTATGGGGAGCACCGAGCGTTGCCCGCGCGTCCAGCGGAGGACTGCCCAGACTCCCCCATTTTAAGCCCAAGGCCAAACGAGTTATTTACCTTTTCCAGTCTGGCGCGCCTTCGCAGATGGACTTGTTTGATTACAAACCGAAACTGCGTGACCTCCGTGCCACCGAGCTGCCTGATTCGGTGCGCCAGGGCCAGCGACTGACGGGAATGACGTCGACGCAGGAAAGTTTTCCCATCGCGCCGTCCATCTTCAAGTTCGCCCGACACGGCAACAGCGGGGCTTGGGTCAGTGAGCTGATGCCACACACGGCCCAAGTGGCGGACGAATTATGTTTCATCAAATCGATGCGTACCGAGGCGATCAATCACGATCCGGCGATCACTTTTTTCCAGACCGGCGCTCAGCTAGCCGGTCGACCCAGCATGGGGGCTTGGCTGTCCTATGGTTTAGGCAGCGACAACCAGGACCTGCCGGCGTTTGTTGCCATGGTTTCGCAGGGGGCCGGTCGGTCGGGGCAACCATTGTATGATCGGCTTTGGGGCAGTGGATTCCTACCCACCAAGTATCAAGGTGTCAAGTTTCGATCTATCGGGGACCCGGTACTCTATCTCTCAAATCCCGCGGGACTGGCCCCCGGCACGCGACGACTCATGCTCGACGACCTCGCGAAGCTCAACCAGCGGAAGCTCGAAGAGGTCGGAGACCCGGAAATCGCCACTCGAATAGCTCAGTACGAACTGGCATATCGGATGCAAACTTCCGTACCTGAACTGATGGACGTAGCGGACGAGCCGCAGCACATTTTTGACCTGTACGGACCCGATTCGCGAAAGCCGGGCACATTTGCCGCGAACTGTTTGTTGGCGCGACGCCTTGCCGAACGCGGCGTTCGTTTCGTGCAGCTGTTCCACCGCGGATGGGATCAACATACCTTTTTGCCTAAACAGATAGCCCAGCAATGTAAACAGACTGACCAAGCGTCCGCCGCACTGGTCAAGGATCTCCGCCAGCGCGGTCTATTGGACGAGACGTTGGTCATTTGGGGTGGTGAATTCGGCCGCACCGTATATTGCCAGGGTACACTGACCCATGATGATTACGGGCGCGATCATCACCCGCGCTGCTTCACGATCTGGATGGCGGGGGCGGGTATCAAACGTGGAATCTCCCACGGTCGAACGGATGACTATTGTTACAACATCGCGCAAGATCCGGTCCACGTACACGACTTGCAAGCGACGATACTACATTGTCTGGGCATCGATCACACCGCGCTGACCTTCCAATTCCAAGGTCGTCACCACCGTTTGACCGATGTGCACGGCGATGTGGTCGAAGACGTGCTCGCCTGAGGTCGTTCACCGCGTTGCCGTACGGCCTTGATCATAACTCTGCCAAATGCTGGCAAAGATAGTACACACCGAGCTTAGCCTCATGGCAGGTCGGCGGATCGATTTGCGCTCGTCAGACGTCATGCCGATTGGCTCCGCGAATGGTTGGCCGACAACTGTGGCTGGAGGTTGCATCTAGATAGCGAATTTGCTCGCCTTCAAAAGACACCGGCCGATTTGGGAGACGGAAGCCGCGCGGCATTCGGTCCCAAGGAGATTGGACCATTTACACGGAGACGGTACGTTGTTTTGTGTCTTGCGCTGGCCGCACTGGAACGCGGTGACCGGCAAACGACACTGGGAACGCTTGCCGACGAGGTGATTGCGCTAATGGCGGCGGATCCGGACATCGGTGAATCCGGTGTCCATTTCGACCTAAATAGCCGCGACCAGCGCGCGGATCTCGTTCATGTTATTCGGTTTCTGCTTGGCTTGCGCGTCTTGATTCATGTGCAGGGAAATGATCAGCAGTTCCTACTGCAGAACCAGTTCGTCAAAGAGGAAGTCGATGTTCTGTATAACATCAACCGGCCGGTTCTTGCCCTGATGCTCAACGTGCGGCATGGGCCATCGTCAATCGACGACCAATTGCCCATTGAACAGCGGATGGCTCGCTTGGTCCATGAGCCGCGGCCAGACACTGACGATGCGCGAAACCGTGCTCTGCGGTTCCGGCTGACACGTCGGCTGTTAGACGATCCGATCGTTTACTTCGACGAGTTGGATGATGATGAACGGGAGTATCTCACCAGGCAACGAGGCCATTTATTGCGACGCATTGAGGAAGCGACTGGGATGATCCCAGAGATACGTGCCGAGGGAAACACTGGGCGTATTGTGCGATGAACTCAGCGCTCCCGTGCTTGTATTGAATTTGCGAGGAGACATTCAATCGCTGACCGGCAAAGTGCTAAACGTTCATGCCGCGGCTGGCGAACCCTATCGCATCAGCGTCCGTCAAATGCGGTTGCATCCGCCTGTGTTTGACCGCCGCATGGTAGGGCCAGTGGTTCACGTTTGTGAGAATCCGACTGTCGTCGACGTTGCGGCGAACCGCCTGGCTGCTGGCAGCCAACCGCTGGTCTGCATCATCGGCCAACCGAAAACGGCATCGCGGATGTTGCTCGACGCTTTGGTCCGATCTGGAATCCAGATCAAGTATCACGGAGACTTTGATTGGTATCGCACACGTTATGTTGATGTGGCGTGGCGGGAACAGTTAGGTTCATCATTCGACCTGTGTCATAGCTTGAAAATTACCAATGGCTTCCGATGTGCGCAGGTAACGATCATACACCCGCAAAAGTTTCAATCGACCTTTCAGCGAGGGAGCAATCCGTAATTCGCCTGAGCCGTTTACATCGACCATGTCCTTGTTGAATCGGCCCCAACCGAAGTCACGGCTGGCGCGGCCATCACACAGCACTCCATCCACCACAAAAGAAATAATCTTTGGGCCACCGTCGACAATAATCACTATGTGGTGCCATCGGTCCGTTTTAATGAGTCCAGCATCGCATTCCCAGCCACCCGTATTCTTCCCATCATTCAGATCGATACGAATCGTACCATTTTTGCTAGTTAAGATGACGATTCCTTTTCCCTCGTCGTTGCGGGAATCGAGAATAACCTGCCCCGCAAGCGTCTGATCGAGCTTCAGCCAGAAGTCAATGGAAAAGCCCCCACCGTTTGAAAGATTCGGAAGCTTTGGCATTGTTGTTTTAGGGACTGGCTGCTTGTCAACGTCCTTTGACAAGACAAGGTCCTGTTGCGTCACTGTTTTGGTCTGACTCTGATTCCATAAACCTTCCAGCAGCGCGGGGTCGATCTCGTGAATTCGGGCAATCGTTTTCTGTGTTTCGGTGACCCAGTAGCTACCGTCCTCTTGAATCAGATCCGGATAGCTCATGCCACGTTCGATCTCGGGAGCGTGAAGAAGTATCTCCGGCTGCGACCAGTGAATGAAGCCGTCCCTCTCGATACCACCCGTTATCCAGACCGGGTTTCTCGGCCAGAAATCCTTGGCGCCCTGATTGTTAAACCAGAACAAGTATTTTCCGTTATTGGTTTTCCAGAGTCTCGGACAAGCGCGATTGTGCTTCATGCGTCTGCCACCAGGGGTGTAGGTGGCTGGTACCGGTTTCGACCAGCTATGGCCGCCGTCCCGACTGTAAGCGTGACATGGATAGCCCATCTCCGTCCGATACATGCAGTACAAATCGCCATTGTCCAGGGCAACAAGGTTGAACTCAGACTGAACCGAGCCGTGCTCGGCTGCCCGCAGGCCATGATCGCCGTCGGGCAGCAGTTGCCAGCGAATCTTATCAGGATCGAGTTCAGTAAGGATATTGTCGGACTTCAGAAACCACCCTTCCATATCCTTTTGATGGTAATGTTTGATTTTTGTAATCGAAACATAAACCGAGCCGCCGTAAGTAACCGGATGGTCAATCCCCCAAAACATCTGCTGCTCGCCGCCCCAGTCATTGTTGCGGTCAACGTCGGTGAGCCGGATTGGGACACGATAGCGTTTTTTCGACCATGTTCGACCGCCGTCATCAGAATATCTGAAGCCGTACCACCCGATCAGGTAGAGCTGGGGCATCTTTCTTCCATCGGGCAGATGAGTAATACCGTCGATGTTGTAGTCGTAGAATGCATAGATTCGGCCACTCGGCGTTGCCAAGAGTACAGGATTGCTTGAGTTTTTCACCCCTGCCGGCGGCTCAATGGCAATTGGTTCCGACCAGCTCTTCCCTTGATCCTCACTAACACATGCCGCTACATATTGATCCGACCAACCCTCCTGGCCTTGGCAGGTCCCAAACGCGCAAAGCCAGTTGCCGTCCTTGGTCACCACTGCATTGGTCGTATCGACATACCCCCTTTTCGAAGGAAGACCCTCGGTGAAGATCAACGAGCCGGTCGTTATATCACGCAGGTCAACCTGTTCCGCTCCGAATGCCGAGGCAGCGAGACCACTGTGACCCGCCGAGGCGATCGCCGACATCACCAGGATGGCTATTGGGGTCGTTAACGATCTGTTTTTCCTTGTATGCGGCGCAAATCTGTTCATTTGAGTCTTCTCTTTTAGAACGAGTTTTTGCACAATTTGGCCCCTACCGAGCTTGCCTCGGTAGAGCCCATGATTCTGCACTAGATGGTGACCTACAATACCTGTCGTTTATACACAATTCTTAGCGCCAGGTTCGGGTCGATCAGCGTCGTTTAACCGGCGACCAGAGGAGAAAGCTGAAAAGGAATGACCAAACAGCCTTGCGATTCTATTCTCCATCTGCGTGCTAGGAAGGTCGCTACACCGAAAGATCTTTTCAGCTTTCTCCGTCGGTCGCCGTTGTACCGCCAATAGCGTGTCCATTTCAACGTGGCAATGGCCTCGGCCAATCCGCGCTATATGGTACGCGTTTTGACGATTCAACGGCGACCGACGGATGCTGCGTTACTGCCCTAAGCGAGTGCCGGTCGCCGGATCGAAGCTCGCAACGACCAGGCGATGATCGGATGGATAGGGATCCTCGTTATGAAGATAGAACTGGACTGGATGGAGATTCAGGTCCGCGCTGTTGCGGTAATAGATGAAGTCGATCCGTTCTTGCATCTCTTGCGATATGAACACGTTCTTCGGATAGCCGTTGGTGTAAGTGAAACCGCGGTGGCTACGGGGGTCCGGATTGAGTTTGCGGTATACATCGATAAACCCAGATTTGACCAGCATCCGGGAGGTGGGCCAGGCAACGACGAATCCGGCGTTCTGCGCGACGTTGTTCTCGTCCCAATCCAAATGTGACGGGCTGTTCAAGTCACCCACAAGGAAGGTCGTCAGATCAGCATCCTGATTTGGATGATCGACGAGGCGCTCGAGCAGCCGTTTCATCTGCCCCGCCTTGGAGTTTAAATCGTCCTCGACGACCTCCTCAACTGTACGGTTTCCCCGCACAAGGTTCAGCGGACCAACGGGTTCGGCGCTCAGATGGCAGTTGAAGAATCGGGCCTCGGCGCCCGAAGGCAACCGAAACTTCACGCCGGCGGCGCCGGCGCCGTGCGCGTAGATCCCCAGATCGCGGCTCGGCTGGCCCAATAAGTACTCTGTAGTAATGGGAAAACGACTGATTACCCGAGCGTGGATCGAGGTGTGCAAGTCCGTGTATTCAGCGTTCTGCCGTAACTCAGCTACGATTTCTTCGTACCGCGAGGCTGAACATTCCTGGAGTCCAACGATGTCGGCCCGAGTTTTCAGGATGGCACCGACGACGGCCGAGAGACCGCCGCTGGGAGGACCGATAGGAGCATCGGCTGGTCCATTGCCGTCGCCCCAGACATTGAATGAAGCAATCGTAAGTTGCCCCTTTGGAGCAGGAACTGGCGATACGGTCTCACGGATTACCTTGATCCCCGCGCGGGACTTCGCTGCGAAACCATCCTTGGTGAAGAGCTGCGCAACGTAATTTCCTGGTTGAAGGACAAGTGGCCGGACAACAACCTGACCCGATTCCGGTCCGGCCCGGCGCCCCCCACGGGTGCCATCTGTGTAAACCCATGCCCGCAACGTCTCTGTCCGAATATCACCCTCAGGAAAGACGCCGATCCATTCGTCTTCAGTTCCTCGGGCACCGCGAAACGACACCACGAGGGCCTCGCCAACGACCATCGCCAACTTCTCGATTCGCAATGACGTCTCGCTCGCGGTGTTGATCGTCCCACGTGGTACCCGCGGGCCCCGTATCTCGAACGAAGTGACGCCCACCGGATCCGGACGCCCGACAACCCAGAGCCGGGCTTCGTAGGGTCCAACCTCCATCGTCTCCGACTCGAAAGTGATCTCTTCCTGCGTCGTGCCGGCATTACGCAATCGCTTGGCGCGGTGTACCTCCATCCAACTCAGTCTCAAGTCCGATCGAAATAGCCCGATCTCACGTGCGACGTCGCCACGGTTAAGCACGAACCGAATCGTGATCGGGTCGCCGACGTCAAATTCGCTCCGATCGACCTCAAGTGTCGCGGCACCTGCCATGTTTAGTGTAAGAGCAAGCGGAGCCACCAGCCTTCCGGCACATCTCACGATCGCCTGTATCCACTCAGTCTTGTAATACGTTCGTAAGAACCCTGTCGAGCATCTCATTCGTCACTCGTGCTTCGTCTTTCCTTCGTCATTGAGTACTTCGTCATTTTGGGTTTGTTGTCAAAATGGGAAAAAGCTTTCGAATATCGATGTGCTGCCTCTGCCGAGTGTGACGCGCAACGCGGGGTATTGCAACCACGTCGCGAGGCCTAAATCAACACACCGCACGGTGGTGTATTAGTGGGCCGGTGGTCACTTCCGGCGTCTTTGTTAAGCTAGCCTTGACGAGACAGTCAACCAATGAGCAATTCCCAAATCACCAATATCGACTCTCGTCCGGCAACTGCCGAGCCACCTTATCCCGGTTCTCCGCGGATGCCCCGTTGGGATGCTGGCGAACTCATCGATGCTCCTAGGTTCACGACGAGAAACTGGTTTGCTTTGCTGGGGCCCGGCTTGATCATCGGCGGTGCGGCAATTGGCGGCGGTGAATGGCTGGTCGGGCCCAAGGTGACAGCGGTCTACGGCGGGGCCTTGCTGTGGCTGGCAACCGTCAGCATCCTGGGGCAAGTAATTTACAATATTGAGATTAGCCGCTACACGCTGTATTCGGGTGAACCCATATTTACGGGCAAGTTTCGCACAATGCCGGGTCCCCGATTCTGGCTGTTTGCGTATTTGCTGTTCGACTTTGGGTCGGTCTTTCCTTATCTGGCCGCTAACGCCGCGACCCCAGTAGCCATGCTGGTCAAAGGCGGCATCGTTCCCAGTCCAGATAATTTGAAACTGTTTGATTTTGCCGGACACAACCGCGACTGGTACCTGATGAAGGGACTAGCCTGCGGTATCTTCCTTTGTGCCATGATCCCGTTGTTGTTTGGCGGCAAGATTTACAAGTCGCTCAAAGTGGTGATGACGTGCAAAATTGTCGTCGTTTTCGGCTTTTTGCTGTTTCTCGCGTTCTTCTATTCCACGTCGGCAACCTGGGCCGAGATCCTCACGGGCTTTTTCAAGTTCGGGAGCGTCCCGGTGGCCGCCCCGCCGGGCGATGAGATCGTGCGCGGCAGCAATGTCGACAATATCTTCGTTTCGCTCCTAGATGGCCGCGGATTCCCTAAGATCGATTTTTCGATGATTACTTTTATCACGGCATTGGCCGCGATTGCCGGATCGGGTGGTTTGTCCAATACACCGGTTAGCAACTACACGCGTGACCAAGGTTGGGGCATGGGCCACCACGTGGGTGCGATCCCCAGCGTCCTCGGCGGCCACGACGTCGCCCTGTCGCACGTGGGGTGTGTTTTCGAGCCCAATAACGAATCAATGCCGCGGTGGCGTCGGTGGTACAAGCATGTCGCGCGGGATCAGTTGGTCGTCTGGATGCCGGCCTGTTTCGTCGGCTTGGCGCTTCCTTCAATGCTCTCGATTCAATTCCTCAAGCCAGGCGACTCCGGTGACAACTGGACGATGGCGGTCATGACCGCCGAGGGCGTCCAGCAGACGGTGACTGAGATATCCGGATCAGGACTGGGCCATGTCTGTTGGTTCATGACGATCTTCTGCGGTTTCCTGGTGCTGGGTCCGACGATGTCCGTGACTGCGGATGGCGTGATCCGCCGTTGGGTGGATGTGTTTTGGACCAGCAGTGGACGGTTGCGGCAGATGGATCCCAAGGCCATCAAACAAGTCTACTTTCGCGTGCTCGTCGGTTACACGTGCTTCGGCTTGATTATGTTGTCGCTCAATCCGGGCGACTTGATCAAATATGCAACCATGTTCTTTAACATCGCCTTGGGTTTTAGCTGCTGGCACACGCTGGTGATCAACTTGACCTTACTTCCCAAACCGCTTCGCCCGAATTGGTTCGTGAGAATCGCACTGACGATGGCCGGCGCGTTTTTCTTCATGTTGGGTGTCGTGTCGGTGATGCAGCAGACCGGTTTGCTGGACAAACTCATGGGATGAATTTGAAATGAGTTTTCACGGTAGTGTCCCGATGCTAGCGATTGAGAGAATGCTCAGCAGTATTCAAACCTCACCCATCCGTATACCGCTGCAGTTTCCTTTTCAGCCCCGGCCGTTCGAGGACTTCCTTGTTCACGACATGCTGGGGGACCCGGCCGCGGCATACGTCCAGCGCGGCCTGACATGCGCCGCGGCCATTGCCCAGGAGCAATTCCCGAGTGGCACCGACCGAGTGCGGCAGCAGAATCACATTGTCCAACTCTAGCAGAGGATCGTGCGGATCGATCGGTTCGATTTCGAACACGTCCAACGCCGCGCCGGCGATCTGCCGCTTCCGGAGCGCTTCGGTCAAAGCCCGCTGGTCGATGATCGGACCTCGTGCCGTGTTGATCAGAAATGCCGTCGGTTTCATGAGACTCAGTTCCGGCTCCCCGAGAAGGGCCCGCGTGTCGTCGTTCAACAAGCAATGGATGCTCACAAAATCGGACTCTCGCAGTAGCGTACCCAGATCCACCAGATCGACGCCCAGGGCCGCGGCCCGGTCGGGTGGGCAATGCGGATCGTAGGAGAGCAGGCGGGTCGGGTGGAATGGGACAACCAGTTTCATCAGATCTTCACCGATGTTTCCCAGCCCGATTGTACCAATCGTCTTATCTGTCAGATTGGAGCCGACCACGTTCTTTGACTCGTACCAGCGTCCGTCGCGGAGCAATTGGCTCTTGGGAAAGATCTGCTTGGCCAGAGCCAACATCAGTGTCAAAGATCCTTCAGCCATCCCCCGCCTCACGCCTTCGGGTGTGATGGCCAGGATCACGTCGCTGCGTGTGCACGCCTCGACGTCGATCATGTCGTACCCAACACCGAAACGGGCAATGAGCGTAAGTCGTTCCGCGTCACGCAAATTGTTCTCGTTGAACTGGGGGTAAAGGGTGATCACGGCGTCGATGTCAGCTACTTGTTGGGGCGTTGCCTCGGCGTGATGTTCGGTAAAGTATGAATAACTCACGTTCGGCTCGGCTTCCAGCAACCCCAGACCGATATCACCGAATGCCGGTTCACCGTCACTGGTCAAAAAATCGTTCGTTATGCCGACGCGAAATCTGTCTACCATTTTCTTCCTCCGGCTGGTTCTCAAGTCTCACACATAGTCGAGCATCCTTGCGAGCGCGTCTTCCGTCACCCGACGTGCTAAGCCGCGGCCGCGATAGTCGGGGTCCGTCGCGACTCCATTGACCATCCCTACCAGGAATTGACAACCCTGGTCAATCACTTCCCGAGGTGCAATCGCCAGATACGCAACGATCTTGCCATCTTCCAGGAGGACGCGCAGATTCTCAAGATGCTCGGACCGATATACCAGCGGATAATCGGTCGCGATGTTCTGGTCGATTCCGGCACGAAAAATTCCGTTGACCACGGCAAGAACCTGATCGAATTCACTCGGACGAGTCGCGCGGGGGCCCTGCATGGTGATGTTGGGATGTTGGGAGGTTGGGAGGTTGGGTCTCAACTCGCCGGCAGCCACTGTTGAAAGAATCGCAGCCAGTTGTTGTGGAAGATATTGTCAATGTCCGTCGAGCTGTAGCCGCGTTGTTCCAGTTCGGTACTGATACGGTGCAAATCGGCCGTCGTTTTGAGGTCGCTGGGCATGTGGTTGGTACCGCCCATGTCGCTGCCAATCGCCGCATGCCGTGTGTTGCCAGCCAGTTGGCACACATGGTCGATGTGATCCGCAACTGCGGACAGCGTGAGCTGATCGGGCGTCGATTCCCCCAAGACCCAGCCGGGAACCAGCATCCAGGCGTCCATGACCGCGCCGATCACTGCGTCCCGTTCGATAAGCAGTTTTATCTGACGGTCGTCGAACTGCCGGTCACCCGGTACCAGGGCACGACAGTTGGTGTGGCTGGCCATCACCGGTCCGGAGAATTTGTCCAGGGCCTCGTAAAAGCTGGGATCGGACAAGTGGCTCACGTCCAGAATCATGCCGATTCGCTCCAGCTCCTTGATTAACTGACACCCCGCCTCGGTGAGCCGCCCGCTGGACCCCGTGCCGTATGCGTATTGGCTTCTCCCGAAGTGCGCCAGCATGACACATCGCAATCCGTCATCCCACCATGGTTCGACTTGAGCCGGGTCCACAATGGGGTCGGCACATTCCATGGACACGATCAGTCCGATCGGTCGCTCCTGGTCATCCGACTGCTGCCAACCCAGCCAGTGGGCGTCCAGCTCGAAAGCCGTGTGGATCAGCTTCGCTTGACCTTCCCGATCCAGCACCCGGTAATAGGCCAATTGGCCCTGGGCGCTCGCATAAGCCATCCGTTGGGTACGGAAATCGAGATCCACGCGCAAAACGGGATTGGCTTCCCGATCAACACGCGCGGCGAGGCTGGTCACGCACACGGCGACACCGGCCCGTCGCATTTCCAGAAGACTATTGGCAGCCCGTCCGCGGTCGTGGATGTCGGCTAGGCCGTCTTCACGCTGGTTGATCTGTTCGGCGGATTCGGTCTGATCACGGTTATACGCCAAGGCGAACAGTGCCAGGTCGGTATGGCCGTCAAAGATGAGTCGCATCAGGTGATTTGCCTACTGGAAATCAATGAATTCTCGTGTGAATGGTACTATGGGGCCGAAAGCGAAGTTTCGACGCTGCAAAACGGCTGGTCCATCAACTCGAGGTTCCGATGATCGCAATCACCGCCGATGATCCAACCAAATTGACATCCAGAATTTGCGAGTTTAATACTGGACATATTTACCCCGTAGATTTAGCATAATACTGTAAAACCGTGCTCCTTTGTTTGCCTCACTATCTTTTTATTCGTAAACATATGAAGAGAGGGTCATTTTGCGGACGCATCGTCATCGTCAATCCTTGATATCGACCCTGCGGATTCCACGCCTGGAACCGCTGGAAACGCGAAACTTGCTGGCGGTCGATTTTATCGCGCTCAGCCCAGCCGACGACAGCGGGGGCGTGGCCGTCGATAGTGACTTGGTCCTTACGTTCGGCGAACAAGTCCTGCCTGGGCCTGGTTTGGGCAACATCTTAATCAAGAACGCCGTGGATGACAGCATCGTCGAGGCGATCAACGTCAACTCCGATCGCGTAACCTTTGACGGCAACATGGTCACCGTCGATCCCGAAAACGATCTTCCCGTGGACGGCGAGCTCTACGTGGAAATCGACGCCGGTGCCTTCCGCGACACCTCCGCGGGCGTCGCCAGCGCGGTTCTGTTGCAGGAGGACTTTGAAGGGTTGACCCTCCAGGACAGCCTTCTGGGAGGTGAAACGAGACCGATGAATTATGTCCTCGTGATGGAAGGCAAGCTGGACGTCCAAGTAGCTGGCGACTACACCTTCGGTAACAACGGCCAAAGCTTTGGATCAACCCTGTTCATCGATATCAATCAGGATGGCATCGATGTCACCGCGTTCCCGAACGAAGATGAAATCATTTTTGACGAAGAGATTCGCCCACTGGCGGAGGATCGTCTTTCCGTGTGCGGATCCGAATTCAATGGGACGTCGTGCACTGAGGTAGAAAGCATCGACCCCGTCACCCTCGCTGTCGGAGAATACGACTTTAGGTATATGTTTTTCGATTTCGACGGCAAAGCCTCAGGGGAGTTCTTCTACGCCCCCGGTAAGCAGCTAGAGTTTGATCCGAACGTATTCGCCTTGGTGGGTGATGACAGCCAAGGAATTGGGGTCACCCAGGAAGGGATCACGGCCACCGGCTACAGGATCCCTGTACCCTCCGTGACATCTATCAATCGTGCCGAGCAGGTGGTCAACGGCACTTTTCCGTACGCCGCTGGATTCCCTGCCACCGACACGCTCCCCACGGCCGACGTTTGGGGCGCCGGAAATAGAGGGCGTTTTTCAGACAACCACGAACTGCCGGGAACACCGGAACGAAACCCGAGCCCCATCTGGAACGCCGAAGGACCCTTTGGCTGGACGCGCGACAACAGCAATTTGCCAGGGGGTGGCGCGCCCGAGTACGAGGGCTGGACCTTCCTGCTCAAGGATTTCTGGATCGACCAACAGGACACCGGTGATGGCACTGGCCAGGGCCGCAGCGGGTATACCAATGGTGTAAACATCGTCGCGCTGGCCGATCCAGACGCGTACGACGGTTTTGTTAGCATCAACCCAGACCTCTTCAATGCAAGTTTGTCTACGCCCCCCATCTATTTGAACGGCGCCGAGGAGAACACCGCCACAATCAGCTTTGCTTCGAGCTGGCGGCAAGAGGGAACTCAGACGGCGGAATTACAGGTGGAGTTTTTCGACGTTGACGGCAATTCGCTGTCAATTTCCGCTCAGTACCGTTCTGACCAAACAATTGTGGTTGATCGCGAACGCATTGCCGATGTGGTCGATCTCAAGAATGGTGACACGGTTTGGGTGGCCCCGGGTCACCCAGCCGGAGGAGAGATTGACCAGATTTATCGTTACGTCGGTGCGGATACATCAGAGACGGACCTCGGCACCCAAGACTACACGACATCGGATTGGGAGCAGGATGCCACGGTTGAGCGTCCATTCGTGATGCGTTTCGAATCGCCGGAGAGCACTCCGGCTGCCATGAATTCACCATATTTCAAGCCGGACGCTCCCAACGAGTTGATCGTAAATCAGGCATTGAACAATCCGGCGAATGCGGCCTCGATGATTGTGACATTCGACATGCCGAAGGGCGGTAACGACTGGTGGTGGGCCGTCGACAACATCGCGATCAATGCCGACGTAACGGGCGATTTGTTTGCCGGCATCGACGACCAGGAAACCTGGAATTTCGACACGGGTGATAGCGGCAGCGGGCTGACCGGTGACTACGACGGAGATGGCCTGGTCGATGACGATGATCGCCTCGTGTGGAAGGATACCTTCGGCTCGACGACAGACCTGCGAGCGGATGGGAACAGTAATGGCGTGATCGATGGAGAGGATTTCATTGTATGGCGCAATCATGTTGGCAACTCCACCCCCGCAGTGGCGAGGGTCCCGCGGGCAGCCCTCGCGGTGAATACTGGGCAGGGCGACGCGCAGCTCGCCTCGCTCGCGGCATCGTCCGAGGGGACGGCCGGACGTCTGTATCCCGATGCCGCAGAGTTCGGTTTCGTGGTGTCAATGGGCGGATCAGTCGCTTACTTCTCAGTCGACGTCGGGGCGGCCGAGTCCACAACGGTCAGCGAGTCCCCGGAGTTCGCCACGAGCCCCTGGACGCTCGCGCTGGACCATGTTTTCGCCAGACCTGGCGCATTTGGGTCGAGCGACCGCCTCGTCAACAATGCCCTGCGGGGCGATGTAGTTGGCGAAATCGACGAGATTGACGAACTCGCGCTGTCCTCCGTGCTGGAGGACGAGGACTTCGGCCTGTTCGGGTAACCAGTTCTCGCCAATGGGAGAATACAAATGGCTTGGCGGTGAAACAATTGTTTCCCCAATAACGAAGAAGAGGTCATTTCGATGAATTGTCACCATCAATCCTTGAAATCGCCCCTGCTGACTCGACGACTAGAGCGTCTGGAAACGCGAAATTTGCTGGCGGTCGATTTTGTGGCGCTCAGCCCAGCCGACGACAGCGTGGACGTGGCCGTCGATGAAGATTTGGTCCTCACGTTCGGCGAAGAAATCCTGCCCGGGCCTGGTTTGGGCAACGTCATTATCAAAAACGCAGCCGATGGCAGCCTTGTCGAGGCGATCAACGTCAACTCCGATCGCGTGACCTTTGACGGCAACACGGTCACCGCCGATCCCGAAAACGAACTTCCTGTGGATGTCGGGCTATACGTGGAAATCGACTCCGCTGCGTTCCGCGACACCTCAGCCGTCATCGCCAACGACGTGGTGCTGCTGCAGGAGGACTTTGAAGGGTTGACCCTCCAGGACACCATTCTCGGAGGTGACCGAATAAACAATTTGGTCCTGGTGATGGAAGGCACGCTGGACGTTCAGGTAGCTGGCGAGTACACCTTCGGCGTCCACGGCCAAAGCTTTGGATCGACCCTGTTCATCGATGTAAATCAGGATGGCATCGATGTCACCGCGTTCCCGAACGAAGATGAAATCATCTTCGACGGGACCATTCGCCCACTAGACGAGGATCGTCTTTCCGTGTGCGGCTCGGAATCCGTCGAACAGTCGTGCTCCGAGGAAGAAAGCATCGACCCGGTCACCCTCGCTGTCGGCCAATACGACTTTAGGTACATGTACTTCGACTTCGATAACCACGCATCCTCCGGCGAGTTCTTCTACGCCCCCGGCAAGCAGCTAGACTTTGGCGCAGTCACGCGAAGCGGGAAAGCTACCGATTCGAATCCATTCGTTCTGGTGGGTGATGATAGCCAAGGGATTGGAGTCACCCAGGAAGGGATCACGGCCACCACCTACAAGCCCCAATTTGGGCCCATAACGACTATCAATCGTGCCGAGCAGGTGGTCGCGGGCGTTTTTCCGTTTCACAGTGGCTTCCCTGCCACCGAAACCATTCCCACGGCCGACGTTCATGTCCGGGGAAATTTAGGGCGTTTCTCCGACAGCCACAAAGTTCCGGGACCACCGGAACGTGTCCCGGAAGCCGATTGGAGTCCCGCAGGGCCCTTTGGCTAGACGCGCGACAACAGCGGTTTGCCACCGGGTTCCGAGCCCGAGTTCGAC
>Ga0310121_10000650_pt1 | contig 37422 bp, 24 predicted proteins | sample CB27_Tmax_986_MG_FD_203504 | JGI IMG/M metagenome (GOLD analysis project Ga0310121, IMG submission 203504) | Marine microbial communities from Western Arctic Ocean, Canada - CB27_Tmax_986 | ecosystem: Environmental > Aquatic > Marine > Oceanic | place: Canada: Western Arctic Ocean | collected...
CCAGCCCCCGAGGCAACCCAGCCACTTCACTTCGTTCCGGCTACGCCTCCACGAAGTGAAGTGGCTGGCCTAGCGGTGCTGCAAAGAGTAACTTAACTACTGGTACTGTCACTGGGGGCAGGTCACCTTGATTGTGCGATTGTTTTGCGATAAAATGATGCGTCGCCACTATCACGGCAAGTTGAGGTATCCGTTTATGGAAATTCCTGTCCTCATTCAACCATAAGAGCATCCAAGAGCGAATGAGGACGTGTCTGCCGTGACTCGGCAATGTCATGAGGCATCCGGCGAAAACGACGGATGCAATTTCGCGTGTAGCTCGGGACCGCCCCCGTCTTGGATTCCATGGATCCTGTCGGCCAATGCTTGCACCTCTACGGCCGAATCGTGAACTTCGATTTGGATGGAAGCTCGGTAGGACTCGCCCGGCGCTAAAACAACCACTCGCCCTTGTTGACGCTCGAACGTTTTCAGATTCGGATAGCTGGTCCCCGGCTCCAATCCGGTGACATAGCCATCGGATGCTCCAGCCGTGTTCTTCCAAAGCGTGAAACAGGGGAGCTCTTGGATGTTAAATTTAATGCTAACACCCTTGTCGCCAGCCGCGTTGTGTAACAAGGCTTGAGCGACTCCCTGCTCGTCGGCAATCGGTTCTAGAAAATAGCACTGTTGGGTGAATCCCGGAGTGGGCCCGGCATAGGACATCCACTGCTCGATCGCGCTGGCCGAACCCTCATCGTACGGAGCGATCTGCCTGGCCGCCGCCACCACCTGTCCACCAGCTTCCAACAACGGTTCCCCCAGATTCGTGTGATACATGATCTGCAGTTCACTTGCCTCATCACCGAAGTTGGTGATTTCGTCCGTGATTTTCAACCAGTTGGAACCTGCATCGGTTTCCACCGTGGCGTGCAACCGCAACTTTGGACCAAACAACATCGCTTCGTCGACCGTGCCCCGCACCATCAATCTTCCCGCACCGTCGTTTTGCGCTTCGACTGAAACAAAATGCGCCGGCGTGTTCGCAATCCGCCCATGTAGCGTTACTGGTTCCTCGACGCGCGTTCCGTCCGCGTTGTCTATCGTGTCAATGCCAGGTCCTCCCAGCGACGAAAGTCCACAACGGCACATCCACTCGTTGAATCCTGCCAGCCAACCCAATCCGTTTCGTGTCGTCACGTCGACCAAAGACGGATGCACGGGAAATCTGACTGGCGAACGCCAGCCCAACTGCAAACCTTGATAGTCGCCACGCCACAGCCCCATGCCGCGCGTCGGCAGAACGTCAAAGGATAGAGTTCCGTTATTGACCGTCACCACGTCAACGTCGTGCGACGGACCACCGCGAAGCGTCCGCTTGTCGATCGACCAATGGGGCGAACCATCAAGCTTGGGACCCGTTGAATCGTCCAGCTTAAACTTATCTAACCAAATACCCGACTCGAGATCCGTGAGTACTTCGATACGTTCCGACATAGTTTTGCACATCCTCCATCGCCAATTTCCGCCTAACTCAACCATTCTTGCAATTCCGTCCAAGCAAAGGAACTCCAGGTCCAGTGTCACTGGTCGTATTCCATGGGCTCGGTGGCGTTGCAGATCGTTGTGAACGGGTTGCGAGGACGCTATAATCGCTATCCGGCTCGGGACCAACGCTCGGAGAAGGCAGCGGTCTTCTGAATTTTGATCGCGTTTTTGTTGCCTGGCGTGCAGTCTGTACGCGAGGACGCCAGGAGGATGCAATGCAGATAAACACGAACGCCGTCTGGCTTACTAGTTTGTCCATTCTGGGCGCCACGTGCGCTTTGCACGGCCAGGAAAGCCTCCCCAAACTACGCGTGCTGGAGGGTCACACCGGCTCGGTACTTGGACTTTCGTTTACTCCGGACGGGCAAACCATGGCCAGTTCAGCTCGTGACGGCACGATCTGTATTTGGAGCGTAGGCAGCGGCGAACTAGAACGCAGGTTGTCTCACCATAGCCACGACGTTTACGGACTTGCGTATTCACCCAATGGGCGACAGCTGGTATCGGGCAGTGGGGACAAGACGATCTGCCTCTGGGACGTCCCCGACTACGAATTGAAACGCACGTTGATCGGACATGAGGATGTTGTCCGGTCGACTTCGTTTTCTCCAGACGGCGCTACGGTTGCCAGTTGTGGCGCGGACATGACGGTGCGTTTATGGGACGTCGAGTCGGGTAAGCAGCGACGCGTGTTGCTTGGCCATCAGGGTCGCGTCCAATCGGTAGTTTTCTTCCGCGACGGCAGCTTGCTGGCCAGCGGTGGCGATTCGGTGCACGTATGGCAGCCGACGACGGGCGAACTGCTCGGCGTACTTGAGAATCCCATTGGTCACGTCGAGACGATTGCCTTTGCTCCCCATGGCAAGCTGCTGGCGGCCAGTAGTTCGGCGGGTCCAGCCCTCGTATGGAATGCAGAACTCCAGGAATTGCTGCACGTTCTGGAAGGGCATACTCTCGAAGCCGATTCGGTTGGCTTTAGCCACGATGGCCAGCTGATGGCCACAGGCAGCAAGGATAAGACGATCCGGATCTATGACACCAAGACGTGGACATTGAGCCACATTCTGGAGGGAAACGAAGGTCGCATCGAATGCCTCGAATTCTCACCCGACGGCAAATTTCTGGTTCACGGCGGCGGCGGCGGTGACACGTCGATTACGTTTTGGGATCTTCACGGTAGCTGATACGCCAAGTCAGTCGTCAAGCCACGCGCTGGTATCCACCCCTAGCTGCCGGGCTTCGTCCCCTATCTTTTCCCAAGTCGTCGGGTCAATATCGATGCCTTCGATTTGCTTCACCCGGGCATTCGCAAACTCGAATTCACCCGGCAATTGAATCTGGTTAGATCGATCGGCAAGACGGCTTGATTTCACGTGCCGGATAAGAGCTTCGAGGTCATCAAAATAACTATCGCGACCCGCGAACTGGTCGATGTCAAAGACCGTGATGAGGACACCATTGCTCACCACGTCCCACTCACCGGCGGCGCACCCTTGGCCGCTGAGCGCACCGCCGAGCAACTCGATCATCAGGCTTAAGCCATAGCCCTTATAGGCGACAGGCGCGCCCATGGGCAGCATGGCCCCGCGCGGCTCTTCAAGCAAAACATTTGGATCTGTGGATGGATTTCCATCTGTATCGATCAACCAACCATCGGGAAGTCGGTCGCCCCGGTTCGCGGCGACCCACACCTTGCCGATAGCCGCGACGGACGTGGTCATGTCCAAGAGGATTGGATCGGCATCACGTCGCGGTGCGGCGAAGGCGAGGGGATTGCTGCTGAGCTTTCCATCAATCCCACCGAAGGGCGCCACGAACACACCATGATGCCCCGCATTTACAAAAATCTGGGAAAGGAACCCTTCTCTAGCTGCAATCAGCGGATATGCGCCCACTCGACCGATGTGACAGGTGTTGCGTAGAGAGACGACCCCGACGCCCTGCGAGCGAGCCTTGTCGATCGCCAGTTTCGTGGCAAAGGTCGCGCCGATCGGACCCAGTGCCGCGTTGCCGTCGACCAACGCCATACATGGCCGGTCTTTGACGATCCGTGGTTTTGCCTGTGCCTGGTAAAGCCCCTCACGAAGCCCTTTGAGGTACTCCCAAAATCGAATGGCACCGTGCGAATCGTGTCCGAATAAGTTGGACTCGACCAAATGCTCAACGACCGCGCAGGCATCCTCAGGTAGACAGCCCGCCGATTCGAAAAGCTGACAACCAATCCTTTGAAGCGATGCGACTTGGAAACGAGGCATGTTGTTGACTCGGCGAGGGCTCCATTGATTATTCGGTGAATGTTGCAGACCGTCCCGACTGAAGGCAAGCTCTGAGACCTCGTCTGTTCCGTCCCAGGCCGAAACGACGATGTCGTTTCAGCGTCGATGTCCCGGTCCTGCCGGCTTCTGGACAACGACTTCAAAGCAGAGTTTGATCACGATCAAGCTTTATGGTTCAAGCAAATCTCCTGGGAGGACTTGGCCGTCATGGCGGTTGGCCAAGTAGCCCAGCGCGGTGAGATCGATCGACGTTGACAGCACGTGTACGCTCCTGTCACACAGGACAAACTGGCAGATACCGGGATGGGGCCCGCCAAACGGCATGTAGGGTCGGTTGAACAGGTCCTCGTTCTGAGTGTAGAACGTCCGCTCCACATCTAATGTGTCGTGGAGGACCCCCAACTCCAGGTAAGGCATGATCACCACCCACACGGTCCCATGTCCGAAGGTCGTCAAACGGGCTGGTGGAATCCCAACTCGTGCACCGTGAAAATTGTGCACTGCCAATCCCATTTGTTTGAGATGGTTGGCGCATTGAATCCTTCTGGCCGCGTCGCGTGCAGCCTGCTCGGCCGGCAGCAACAACGCGATCAATATGCCAATAATCGCGATCACCACAAGCAATTCAACAAGCGTAAAACCGCATCGACTCTGGCGCCACGGTTGGCGCCAGGCCCGAGGGACTTGGAAAGACGGGATTGAATTCGCCGGTTTCAATGTTGATCCAATCTGCGACTAGTGGAGCGTGACGCGAACTTCATCAATGACTGGCGACTCGGCACCATTGACCGTGTCGAGGATGGCGCGGTATTGAACCCACTCGCCCTGGATCGAGCCTGCCACCTTCGACGGTGTGTCGAAAAACGACTCGTCTCCTTGCGGGCCGCGCCACGTTGCCTCGTCAATTGTCTCACGAGACATGGCCGATCGCAACTGGAAACGAACGGCGGTCTTACCAGGCGTCTCGGCCTTCCAGCTGATCTGTGTCACGCTTTTCCCACCGGTAGGATGGGGCGACGAAACGTAATCGAACAAGAATCCGCGATCTCGGATGTGACCCACGTCGACGCCGATATCGTAGTGCACACCTTTACCGGGGATGCCCCAGCGATTGTCGGCACTGAAACCGTCCGCTGACCCGAAGTAGATGAACGAATCAGTCGCGTGATCGCCGAAGCGGCCAACTTCTTCGTGAGATCCATCGTGGCGATGGCACCAGAAGAAGACGTCGGTGTGGCCATCAAAGTTGAAATCGCTGACCACCGCACCCGTTCCACCGTCGGTCGGCAACTGAATACGCCGATCCAGGCTGAATCCATCCGGTCCACCCAGCAATAACGATGACTTTAAAGATCGGCGGCCGCCCTGGCTGTAGAGCGGACAGACTATGTCCAGCCAGCCATCGTCGTTGACGTCGCCAATGGTCATTGTCTTGCACTGTAGTTTGACAACTTGCGAGCGCGAGAGGTCAAATTGAGCGTGCGCATTGCCGTAATACACCTTGACTTGGGCGTTTCCAGCAAAGGCGATATCCAGGTGACCATCCTGATTGAGATCCGCCACGTCCGGCGTGCCCGTGTCCAAAGCGCCCTCGATATATTGGCGGCGCTCTTCGGAGAACTCTCGGGTGCTGTTTCCAAAAAAGATCGAGGCGGTGGTTTTGTCGGTCTTATTCGCTCGCTCCTGACCACACACGATGTCTAAATGCCCATCGCCGTTGATATCGGCAATGCAAGGTGAGCGCGTGCGGAGGATTGGCAATGAGGTTCGCTCCGTGACGACGTAGCCGTGCTGGCTACCCCAATAAATGGTGAGCCCCGGATCCGGCTTGCCGCTGTCGGCAATCGGATGATAGTTGCTGACGAGAATATCGATGTAGCCGTCCTTGTTCATGTCGGCGACCTGCACACCCAGTCCACGAAAGGCCGGCAATCCGCTCATCCGCCATGGATCAAAGTCGCCCGCCTCGTTCCAATAGATGAATAGCTCATTGGCTCCGCGGGTCACTTCGCCTTGATTCATCAACATCAGATCGACCTGACCGTCGTCGTCCAGATCGGCCATCGCCTGTTCATAACCCTCCCGGCCGGGCAGCGAAGTACGTTGGTCGGCGGAAAACTTGCCTTCGGCGTTGCCAAAGTAGAGCCAACAAGGATCATAGTCGCCCCGTGACCCACCCATCATCGACGTTACCGCAAGGTCGAGATGGCCGTCACCATTCAGATCGGCGATCGAGCAGCCTTGGGCGCCATGCTCGTACAACGGCGTTCGCTTCGTCCAGGAAAAACCCTCGGGACCGTTCCAGTACACAAATGACGGCACTTCGTACGAATAGTGTTCCTGGAAATTGCACACGACCAGGTCCGTCCAGCCGTCGCCATTGAGATCGGCGGCATTGGCTCCCCAGGCGCCGATCGTTTGCAGCTCCTGCCGGTTGTCTGGCACAAAGCCACGCGGCGAGCCCCAATAGAGGTAGGAATTGATCAGTCGATTGGCCAATTTGGGATCGCCCGTAAGCGAATGCTGGTGGTTAGTAAAAAAAATGTCGGCGTGGCCATCCTTGTTGAAATCAGCGACGACACAGTCCTTGGCCATGTGGGTGGGAAACTCGAGGCGGCGCGACGGATCGAACTTGCCGCCGCGATTCAGGTAGGCAAACGATACCGAGCCCTGCTCGTTGGCAAAGACGATATCCGGCGCCCCGTCGTTATCGACGTCGGCTATTTCCACGGCATGTGGGTTCGTGGCCGGCAGCTTGGTCGTGGGCTGGTTGGCAAACTTGTCCTCATTTCCGTAGTAAATGTAGGAGTCGGCGTCTTTGTCCCCGTTGGCAAACACGATATCGAGATGGCCATCGGCGTTCAGATCGGCCACGGCGACGTCCGACGCACCTTGTGTTTCCAGATCCCGAAATTTCTCACGGTCGAATCCGCTGGCCGAGTTCCAGTAAATCCGCGAAGGTGCGCCGCGCGCCTCCGGATTGCGATATTCCCAAAAGCCCCCGGAGAACGCGAAAACGATGTCGGTATGCCCATCCCCGTTAAAATCAGCGACCGCCGCCTTTTGACAGTCTTGACTCGGCAGGTAGGTGCGCTCCGTTAAGGAAAAAGACCCGTCACTGTCAGTCGCACCCCAATAAATGGCCGAGTCCATGCTAGTCCATGATCCGTTGGAGTAATTGGCCACCACCAGGTCCTGGGTGCCATCCGCGTTCAAGTCGGCCGGCGTCACCCACATCGGCCCGTTGACAGGGACATAGGTGTGATTGCGGATGCTGTAGTCCTTCCCATTGCCCCAGTAGATCGACATGTCGAGCATTTCGATCAGCGGATGGGAATTGACAAAGAACAAATCGATGAATCCGTCGCGATTCACGTCCCACCGATTCACGGTCTGGATGAGCCCTTTCGCCGAGACATACGTGTTGGCTCCGGAGTCTCCAAGACTTCCGTCTTGGAAGTCTTCAAATGTAGACTCGACCCATACGTCATCCGCCTGGGTGCTGCTGATCGGCCAACAAAAAACGCTCACGGCAATGCTTAGTACCCAAAGTCTCATCGATCCACCTCATTCGCGGTTAATTGTTTACACTTTGACGTCGTGCTTTGTCGTGCGGCCGATCGGCGCCATACCTTACGGCTTGTAATCTACCGTCCCGGACGTAATCGTGACAGCACCGACAATTGGGCAACTCTGCGTTCTAGCTGCGATCAATCGCACACCGGTGGACTGCAAGAGAACCCCAGCAGGTAACGCAGTAGCGGGGACATTTCAGCGACAAAGTCCGCAGCCAGGCCTAGCCTGCCGTCATTGAATGGCTTCATCCGGAACCGATATAGGGTAGTATAAGGCCACTCGTGGCGGTTAACGATGACCTCATGGAGGCAAAGCGAGACATGGCCACTTATCGAATTGATACGTACTTAAAAAACTCACCGTTTCGGCCATGTTGGCACGGGCCGGTTGTATTGGCTCTTTCGCTCGCGTTCAGTGTTCCAATCGCTCGCGCCGGCGGCGACCTTGGACCACGCAGTGCGCCGGTCGACCTCACTTCTTACCAACAGGTGTCCTACGTAGCTCAGTCGGGCGAAGATGGTGCGGAATGCGGATCACGAGACCGTCCCTATCGCAACGTTGGATTCGCCTTGACTCAAAATCAAGGCGCCAGTGAAAATAACCGCTACGCCATTCTGGTTGCTGCAGGGACGTATGTCGTCAGTGATCTCCAACTGTCGTCCTGGGTTGATCTTTACGGCGGCTTCGACGACGAAAACTGGATTCGCCACGTTGCGGCGAACAAGACGATTCTGGATGCCCGCGGAAACGGAAGGGTCCTGGTCGGCGCGGACCAGTGCCGTCTTGATGGTTTCAGGCTGAGGGGTGGCCGGTGTCGAGGTCATGGTGGCGCTATCCTTTGCGAAGATGCTGGAATGGTCATCAGCAACAATGTCCTCATTGACAACGGCACTTTGGAGCCGACAGGCTATAACCGTCAGCACCTCCACCAACGCGCGCATACAGGCGGGGCGATTGCGGTAAGTTTTTCGAGCACGTGTGAGATCGCGCACAACCTCTTTGTCGGGAACTTTACCGAACTTGGCGATGGAGGCGCCATCTCCTGCTATGAAGTGGATCGTTCCCCGCGCGGGAAATGTGTGATCCAGGCTAACGTCTTTCTCGAGAATCGCACGGGCATTGCGGTCATGACGCCTCCTTGGACCAGGTCGAGCAACGGTGGCGCGATCGCCTGTAGCCGCGGTTCCGCGCCCAACATTTTGGAAAACGCCTTCGTTGGCAACCAGGTCGGCGACAACGGTGACGCCGGCGCAATCTACATGGAAATCGCGTCGAGTCCGCTAATCCAGGGCAATTGGATCGTTGGTAACCGCGGCTACGACGATGGTGGCAGCATTTATTGTATGAGAGACTCCCAGCCCACGATTGAGAGCAACTGGATTGCCGGTAATTTGTGCGTACGAGGTGGGCCCGGCGGCATCCGACTGAGCAAGGAGGGGCGGGCGATCATTCGTAACAATTTTGTCGTTCATAATCGGTCGGGCGGCGGTGTGCTTAGTGTCTCCAGCTGGATGCGACTGGAAAATAATACGATCGTTAATAACGATCAAGGCGGAGTAAGTCATCTCAACTCGTTCGATCATTTCGCCCCTTCGGTCCTATTTAAAAACATCATCCGCGGGAATAGCTTACATTTGCAGGATGGTGGATTACGACCGATCGTCTCGCACAACAATATTGAGGGGGGGTACGATGGAGAGGGAAATGTCGACGCGGATCCTCAGTTTGTCGAGGATGGAATCGAGGGAACGGTTTTGGGGATCCAGTACGATTCCGAATCCTTTACGACACGGATCGCATGTGAGCGAACGTCGGCAGGCAATGCGGATGTAAAGGGCGCGGATTTAAAAGGTAGAGTCCTCCAATATGGCGATCGGTGGAGCGTCGTGAACTCAAGTGACGTGAACTCAAGTGACGGGCAGCGCATCACGGTGTGGGGGGACGTAACACGGCAATTGCAGGGAAACGCCAACGTCAGCGATTCCTTCAGGATCATCCCGACCTATCAGCTCGAGGAGAATTCGCCCCACCCTGATATGGGTGCTATTCGAATGATTCGGACGGAATAAAATCGGTGGTGATCTCGCAGCTGGGAAAAATTGCCCGCAACCGGGACGATTTGATCGGTGTGTCGCTTGCCAGATGAAATTCTTTGATTTGCAGCGGTTTCAATTTCTTCAAGCCCTCTAGGGTGATCCGCTTCTTCGTAAACTCGATTTTGAGTTCCTGCAAAGTCGACAGCCGCGCGACGTTCGCGAGACCGGCGTCCGTAAGATCCGTGTCCGAGAAGTCCAGCGATTGGAGCGTGCTGTTCTCTGCGAGTTTCTCCAGAAGGTTGTCGGTGTTTTGCGTAAAAAAGAAGTGCACGCTCTGCAGTCCTGCCAGTTTCGAAAGGTCCGCCAAATGCGACCATTCCGGAGCCGACAAGTCGAGGTGGATCAGCCACACGTCGGACAGCTTTCCCGCCACCTCGGAGTCATGCAACAGTTGCTTGACAACCAGGGCCGAAGGGTTTCTTAGCTGGCTTAGCTTTCCCTCGCGAACGGCCGACAGGGCTTGATCGTCCTGGGACGGACCTCCACAGCCAGATACAATCAGAACGCACGGATAAAGCAGGTAGGACGAGAGTGCGAGTCGCATGGAATCATCGATTCAAGGAAAGGATCGGAATTGCAACAGCACGAAAGTATAACCGTTGTTACGCAGAGTGAAAGGAAACTGAGTGCCCACTTTCGACAAACGATCACTGAAAGAGTTCACAGCGTTAATTCTCCAGCAATCGGGCGCGCCGGAGGATTCGGCAGACTGCGTCGTTGACATGCTGATCGAAGGTGATTGTTCCGGGCATCCGTCCCATGGTTTGATTCGTCTGCCGCAATATGTCGACGAGATTCGCTCGACGCGGCTGGATCCCCGAGCCCGGCCGGAGGTATCCAGGCAGACACCACTCACGGCTTTGGTGGACGGAAACCGCGGGTTCGGCCAGGTCACCGCCAGCTTGGCCGTTGATATCGCGCTAGAGATTGTCAGAAAACACGGTCTAGCCGCTGTGGGGGCCACCAGGACATTTCACATTGGTCGTTTGGGAGACTACCCGGAACGGGCGGCCCGTGAAGGATTCATCGGACTTGCCTGGGCGAACGGGTTGAGGTCACCCGCCAGTGTGGCACCGTTCGGAGGGCGAACGGCAGCACATGGAACGAATCCTGTGGCGGTGGCCGTTCCGCGTCCCGATGGTGCCGAGCCGATCGTCGTTGATTTTGCCACGTCGGTATTGGCCGAGGGAAAGCTGCGTGTAGCACGCAATCGTGGCAGCTTGATACCGCCGGGAGTGATCCTGGATGCCAACGGCAACGAATCGACCGATCCCAATCATTTCTATGAGGGGGGCTGCCTGTTGCCGATCGGAGGACACAAGGGCTATGGTCTGAGCGTTGTCTGCGATTTGCTGGCCGGGTTGCTGACTGGCTCGAAATCACCTTGCATGCCCGATTACGAAGGTTCCAACTCCGTCATGTTGATTCTGCTCGATCCGGAATGCTTCCGGCCAAACGCGGAATTTCTGCATGATGTGGGCCAGTTCTGTGACATCGTCACATCGACACCAACAGCCGCTGGTACCGACCAGGTACTGATGCCCGGCGACCCGGAAATTCGAGAGCGCGCAAAACACGCCGAAACGGTTGACGTGGACGAACCCACCTGGCAGCAACTGGTCGATGTCGCGCGCAATTTTTCGTTGGATGTACTAGTTCCCGAGTCGCCCTGAAAGGACGGAATCAAGTGGTTGAAAAGTCAGGTGGCTGCCGGGGTATCGGGAGCCTCACGCTCCCGTTTTGAAACAAAGCTTAACGTGCGCTCGAATGACTTCTATTTACCGATCGGGTCCAGCAAAGTCAATGGACACACTTGTCAGGTAGGGCGTGGGGCCGCCGTTAGGTGAGATCAAGCGGGCCCGATACTGAATCCAGCCGCCGCCGAGTCCTATTACGTCCGCACCGCTGCGGGCGTACCAAGTATTCGGGCCGGCGGGGCCTTGCCAGGCTGCCGCTTCCAGTTCCGCCTGGCGGTCCGCCACGCGAAGTTGAAACTCGAGGCGTGATCCGTGGGGCGTGTCGCCATTCCACCGAAGACGGCTGGGCAGCTCATCATCCGCAATCGAATACGCCGACGAGGTGTAATCCTCATAGAGCCCGCGGTCGATGCTATTGCCGACGTCGCGAAAGTTAAAGGCGTGCGGTCCGGTCACGGGGAATTCCCATTTGCGATCTTCCGAGAATCCGCTGGAGTCACCCCAAAAAAGAAACGCCGAGGTCGTGGATTGATGGGGACCTGGTTGGTCGATGGATCCTTCCCGGCGATGATTTGCCGAGACGATATCAATCCAGCCGTCCCCATCGTAATCAGCCGTTTCCGCGGCTACGGAAGCGTAACCCGGCATCAACTTCTGAGGCGGTCTCGCATGAAATCCGCCGCGGTCACCCCAATAGATGAAGGCCGGCCAGTTGCGCTGGTAGTCGCCCTTGTAGCTGTTGAGAAATAGGTCCAGCCAGCCATCCCGATCAAAGTCGGCGACACTCAGATCATAAGGTCCGTAGGTAGCCAGTTTCTCGCGGCGACTCGGCTGAAATCCAGCGGGCGAGCCGAAGTAAATATAAGAGTCGAGCTCCGTGGTATAGCCGCTCATCCTCACAGGGAGGATAAGGTCGAGCCAGCCGTCGCGATTCAAGTCAGCACCATTGAGGTACATCAGCACCATCGGAAAGTCCAAGGGAATCTCAGATAGGTTGGACCATTGGCCATCCTCGGCTCCCCAATAGATTTTGACGGCTTCCGGTTTGACCTGGCACACCAGGTCGAGCCAACCGTCGCGATTGAAGTCCATGGCCAACGGACAACGAATTTCAGTGGGCTCGATGGGAATCACGCTACGTCGGTGAAAAGAGTAACCTTTGTCGGAGCCCCAGTAGAAGGTGATTCCGTGTTTTTTCGGATCGCTCGGATCGCGCGTCGTCCCGCCGACCATCAGGTCCAGATAGCCGTCGCGATTGAAGTCGGCGACGCGAATCCCGTTCGGCCCGCTGTGCATGGGAAGATTCGACTGGATCGTCTCTCCTTCGCGGAATTCCGCATCGCTGCCCCAATAGAGGAACACGGAGTGTTGCTCGTGGGACATGCCGTTGATGAACCGGGCTTGCGTCATCAGAAAATCCATGTGGCCATCGTCGTCCAGGTCGGCGTGGGCGGTGCTGGTCATGTAATGCGAGAAGAACTCCACGCTGCGGCGGGTATCGAAGTTCCGCGTGCCGTCGCCCCAATAGATCACACTGCGGGAAAGCCCGTCGCGCTGATAACCTTCGTGATTGAAGAACACCACGTCGGGCAGGCCGTCGTGGTTGACGTCGCCGATCGTGTTGGCCACGGTTCCCTGCGTGGCAAGCTGCGTGAGGTGATCGAAGCGGAATTGGCCGTTGTCGTTCCAGTAGACGTAGGACAGCAGCTTGTGCAGGTTGAGCGTGCGGCAGTTGCTGAATACCAACTCGGGTAGTCCGTCGCCGTTCAAATCGCCGGCGCTGACGGCGGCAGCTCCGATCGTGGGAAGCTCCACCCGCCCGCGCCCTGTGAAATCCTTGCCGTCCGAGTAGTACACATAGGAACGAATCCAGGTGGCTCCGTGCTCGCCCGTCAGGTTCGAGACAGCCACGTCGTCCAGGCCGTCGCCGTCAAAATCCGCGACAGCCAGATCAGGCTCGTTCATTGTCTCCAGACGAATCACGCGCTCCGTGTCCAGGCCGTCCTCTCCGCCCACCAGAATCGTCACCCCTTGTCCGCCGCACGTAACCAGGTCGCTGTGTCCGTCGCCGTTAACATCTCCGAACGCCATCCGGCGAGCCCCGAGAGGCAACTCATGGCGACGATCTGGCTCGTCCAGCGCCTGTCGCGCGGAGTAGTAGATGATGATTTTTCCGTCCGGGGAGAAAAGCAGGTCGTCGATCCCATCTCGATCCAGGTCAGTGATCGCCACACTCTGGGCTCCGCGGCCATCAAAGCTGAATTCTTGCCGGTGGTCGGCATGGAATCCGGACGGGGAATTCCAGTACACCAGGCTCATTTGCTGCTCGCCGGGCTCTTTCTTCGTGCCCTGGATGTACTGGCACGCCAGAGCCAGGTCATCCCAGCCATCGTTATTTAAATCGCCGATCGCTATGTCCGTGCCCGCCCGCGAGGGCAGCACGGTTCGCCGGCTGGCCGAAAAGCCGTCCGGGCCGCCGAAATAAACAAAGGTGTCGGTCCAGTCGGTGGTGCCGTTGTCCTCATTGGTTACCACCAGATCGTTGTAACCATCCTTGTTGAAATCATGGATCGCTCCGTCCCGTGAGCCGTTGGCCGGCAGGCGAATCCGCGAGTGCCCGTCAAGGTCCTTTCCCGTATTCAGGTAAATGTAGATGTCCTCTTTTTCCGTCTGTCCGTGTCCACTGGGAACCAGAATGTCGAGATGTCCGTCGTCGTTCAGATCCCAACGATTGATGATTTGCAGACGCCCTTTGGCGGACACATAGAGATTGCTGCCGCCGTCCATGAACTGACCGTCGCGGAAATCGGCGAAGGAGTTTTCCGTCCAAGTAGTTGCCGCGGCCGGTGAAAGGCAAACGGCCCACGCTGCCAGAACCAGCAAGTAGGTCATCGAATTTCGGCTAGTGCATACTTCAAAACCGGGAACCTCGGCCTTAGGTTTGCCGTCACTTATTCGAGTAGCGCGAAGGATAACTCGGGGGGTTTGGGGGGATACCCCCCATTGAACCGACAAATAACTATCCATTTTCTTCAACCTCGACGCAAATTAGTCTCTCAACTGGCGAAGCAAAACGCGGTGAGCGGCAACGAGATGGATGTCCGTCCGGCGATTCATTGGGGGGTATCCCCCCAAACCCCCCGAGTTTTCTACTTCGTAACACCGAAAGATGTGGGTAGACTTAACGCCTCGGCCTCCCGACGCTTGGTTTCGAAATGCGCTCTACTCAAAATAAACCTCAACCATCTTCAATACGGGGGAACCAGCGCCGTTGTCCGTATCCAGTACGGCCTTGTACTGGATCCAGTGCCCGTCAGGCAGATCGCCCAGCTCGCCTGGGCGAGTGAAATACGTGCCCGCCCCGTCCGCACCATGCCAGGTTGCCTCGGCCAACGCTTGTCGATCGTCGGCAACACGGATTTGGAGTTTTACGGATGTGCGGGGCGGCTCGTCCGCGGACCACTCGATCCGTAGCGGCCTGCGGCCCTCACTATCGTACTCGGACGAAACATACTCGAATTGAAAGCCGCGATCGACGATGTGGCCGATGTCCACGCCGGAGTCGTTATGAACTCCCAGGCTGAGAACTGGGTGGCGCCGGTTGGCCTGGAATCCGTCCGCGCCACCCCAATACAAATACGAAACCGTCAGATGATCGCCATAGTTGCCGACTTCGTCCGGACTCCCTTCCTTGCGATGGCAATACAGGAAGACGTCGGGATGCCCGTCGCGGTTAAAGTCGCTGACCAGCGATCCTGTTCCTGAGTTAGTCGGTAGCCAGATCACGCGATCTTCCTGGAATCCTTGTGGACCTCCCCGCCATATGCGCGAAAGGGTCGAGCGGCTGATGGGCGGTCCTTCGGCCTTGTAGGAGGGAAACACGATGTCCAGCCAGCCGTCGTTGTCGACGTCACCGATGGAACAATTTGAACAGCTTTCCACGGCCAGCAGATCTCGCCGGGCCTGGTTGTAGTCTCCCTCTCGGCTGCCGTACAAGACACGCGCGTTAACCTGATAACCGCTCTGGGGGAGCACGATATCCAGATAACCGTCTTGATCAACGTCGGCGATCTCCGGCCGCGTGGCGCCAGCGGTATCCTCTAGGAGGGTCCTGTGGTGATTGCCATAATTGCGCGTGGCCTCACCCCAATAAATGACCGCACCGGCCTGATCCGGGGCCCACCGTGTAAAGCCCTGACCACAGACTATATCCAGATGGCCGTCCCCGTTGAGATCGGCAATCGCCGGGGCGCGGCTGAAGTAGGGAAACGTCGTGCGTTCCGTCGTGACAAATCCCTCGCTGCTTCCCCAGTAGATGTGCGAGCCGGTGTTCGAAGACCGCGGGTCGGGGGCAAAATTCTGTACGATCAGGTCGAGGTGACCGTCCTTGTCCAAATCCGCAGTCTGGACGCCCAGCGACAGGTAGCTCGAAAGTCCAGTTACCCGCCAGGGATGGAATGGCCCGTCGTTGTTGCCCTTGACGCCCTGGTTCCAATGGATCCACGTTTCGTTGTCGCGTCGTCCGACTTCGCCCGAGTTGGTCATCGCCAGGTCCACCAACCCGTCGTCGTCGTAGTCAGCTATGGCAAATTCGTACGATTCGCGTCCCGCGAATTCGGCGCGGCGATCAACGCTGTATTGCCCTGTGGGGTCGCCCCAGTAGATGTAGTTTTCATCGTAGTCGCCTCGCGATCGAGCGGTGAACGAACAAACCAGGATGTCAAGATGCCCATCGCCATCGTAGTCGGCGATGCAATTGCCGGTGGCCCCGTGTTCGTAAATCGGCGTCCGTCGAGACGTGTCGAAACCTGTCGGTGAGTTCCAATAGACGAACGATGGTACTTCGTACGAATAATGTTCCCGGTGATTGGAAACAAACAAGTCGACCCAGCCATCCTGATTGAGATCGGCGGCCGACACGCCCCAGGCGCCGATCGTGGCAAATTCTTGACGGTTTTCCTCCGTAAACCCCTCGGCGGATCCAAAATAGAGCAGCGAGTCCGTGAGGCGATTTTGCTCCCGTTGGTGGTTGGTGAAAAAAATGTCGGCAAACCCATCGCGATTGAAGTCCGCGACCACGCATCCTTTCGCATCTGACGTGCTCACTTCCAACCGTTCGGTCGGGGAGAATTGTCCCTCTTGATTGAGGTAGGCAAACGAGTGGTCTCCCACCTCATTCGCGAAGAGGACATCCGGCCATTGGTCATTGTTCACGTCGGCCAGGCACACATCGTTGACGCTACTGGTCGGCAGTTCGGTACGACGTTCCTCGGAAAAACCGTCCGTGGATCCCCAATAAATAAAGGAAACAATGTCCGTCTTTCCCTGACTGGTCTTGTTGGCAAAGACCAACTCCGGCCAACCGTCCTTATTCAGATCACCGGCTGCCACTTCGACCGCTCCGCCCGCTGGCAGTTCGAGAAACTCTTCGCGGGAAAACCCGCTCGCTGAACCCCAGTAAATTCGACTGGGGGAAAGATACTCCTGATTGCGGTCACGGCGATACTCCCAGTGTCCAGCGGACTGGGCAAACACGACGTCGGCAAATCCGTCTCGATTGAGATCAGCCGTCGCAACACCCTGTGCGGAGGTGGTCGGCAAGGCGACTCGCTGCGAGAGCGGATAAACTCCCCGCGCGAATGCGCGTCCCTGATCGACGGACTTGGCGCCCGTGCCAAAGTAAACGAACGAGTCCATTTCGGTCCAAGTGCCGTTCGAATAGTTGGCCATGGCCAGATCCACCTGCCCGTCGTTGTTGAAATCGGCTGCTGCCACCGCTTGGGCGCCATTCGACGGCAGGTAGCTCATCCGTCGCACGTCGAAGTCGCGGCTGTTGCCCCAATAGATGGCCAGATCAACCGCTTCGACGATGGGATGCGAGTTGGCGAAGACCAGATCGATATGCCCGTCGTTGTTGATGTCCCATCGATTGACGGTTTGAATACGTCCCTGCGCCGAGACATACACATTGGCACCGCCATCGTTGAAGCTGCCATCGCGAAAGTCGGAGAACGTGGACTCGCGCCAAACGTTTTCTTCGGCGTGGGCCCGCATCGTCAGGGACCCTGCCGGGAGGCAGGCCAGTAGCAAAACGACGATCCGCGTGGTGTTCATAACCGCTCCTTCGACTTCTGTTAGGGTAAATGTTCGCCGAACCCGTAGGTTACGTAGCGGTGGCTTCCAGCCGCCGATGAATCAAGGAAAATCGGCGGCTGGAAGCCAATACTGTACAGCTCAATGTTTGCGTAGGCGAACGGGGGCCGTTAGGCCCGCGGTTGAATCGCCATTAGGCGTTCTATTTTCTTCGGTAAAGCCTCACGCATAAGGACGTCGATCACCCGGCATCGATCAAGATGTGTTCACCGCGGGCCTAACGGCCCCCGTTCGCCTGAGCATTATTCATTCGTGCCGATCAGTATTGGTCGGAAGCCACCGCTACAGGCGGTTAGCCGAAAATTCAGTCTCAACTAATTTCTCGCAACTTCTTTTTCCTCAAGGGGTTACGACCAGTCCGAAATATTCTCAAAGATTTTGGATGCAAGAGCTTGCAAAATCCTTATGTGCATGTAGTCTGAACGGAGGCCGAGTATGTTAGCCTCGGGCCGAAAGCGTAACGAAGAAATCTTGAGAATACATTAAAGGATCGCATCGGGTAACCGGATGAGCAACGTAACTGAGAGGATCCATAAACGCTATACCTTTGTGCCGCAAACGCGGCATGTAGGTGTGGCGTTTTTTTTGGCCAGGGGGAAAAAGTAACTAAGTTGCTACCTGGCGAGGGAAGTTAATCTGGTTTTGCGTGCGGGGGAAACGGTTTCAGCCACTCGCAAAACCCAATCCAAAGGGGGAGTTCTCATGAGAAGTTCTTTTCTGTCGTTTTCAGCTGCACTTGCCTTGGCTATTTTTGTTAATAGCTCGGCATACGGCGTTCCAACAGTCTACGAGGACTTTACGACTGACACGGATGGGTACTGGGCGGGGAGTGGAAACCGCGGCGCTGCCGGCGTTAATAACTACGGCTGGTCCGATTCCGATAACACCGGGAACGCGGTGGCGGCTCCAGGCGGTGGTGTCACCGCCGGAGGCGAACTGGGCGGATTTCTGCAGCGTGGCCCCTCATCGGGTGACTACGGCTTCCCCACCGGCAACCTGGACCCGCTGGTTGATGTGCTGCACGCGGACGGCGTATACACCCATGTTTCCGGCTCAGGCAACATGTATGTCGGCTTCTACAATCAAGCGACCCACGGTACCGGCGGCGGAGATCCGCGCAATATGATCGGCATCCAGTTCGATGACGGCACAGGTGTCCTCGTGCATCTCGCGAGAGACGACAACAACCAGAGGGAACATGGCGGACCCGTCCACATTGCCGCGAACACAACTATCAAGTGGTCAATAGATTACGACCCTGTTGCTGAAACAGGCGATTTTGTAGTCGACGGAACGGCCTACCAGGTTCCAGAAGGAGCTGGATATTTCGGCGACGGTGTTGGCCCTACGATCTTTGACCGCTTTGGAATATGGTCCGTCGACGTCGCCGATTCGGTTGGCGAGTCTTACTGGGACGATATCACCTTCTCCAGCAATAATCCGATTCCCGAGCCATCGGCCGTGATCCTCCTACTATGCGGAGCCCTGGCGTTGGTTGGGGCTCGGCGGGGCCCGGTTTAATAACCCAGCCAACGGACCACCGTTGGTGGTCCAATGAAAAAAAAACCGATGAGCCCCGCGGTCGCCGGCCCGGGGCTTTTTGGCTGGATGAGCCATAAGCTTGCTGGAAAGGACGCATTGAAGTAGCATTTAACTAGAGGTGATGGCAACATTGACAATCGGTGACAGCGTCTGACGATCGTCGCATGTCGAAGTGATAATCGCCTTTGTTGGCTGGGGGGCCATTTACCCAAGGTCGCTTCGAGAGGAGAAACAGTGATGGAGTGTGCCCCGACTCGGCGGTGTGCCTTTACGTTGGTGGAGCTCTTGGTTGTCATCGCCATCATTGGCATCCTGGTGTCCCTGCTGTTACCCGCGGTACAGAGTGCGCGGGAGGCGGCTCGACGGATAGAGTGCACCAATAATCTGAAGCAGATAGGTTTGGCGATTCATGTGATGCACGATGCGGTCGAGCGCTTTCCGTCGATTCGCGACAATGCTCATCATGCCACCTTGTTCACTGACCTTTGGCCTTACCTGGAAAATCAGGTGTTAACGGATAATTGGCATCCGGTGCGGGCTTATCATTATCAGATTGACTCGGCGCGGGAAGCTCAGGTGTCCGTCTACACTTGCCCCACGCGACGTGCTTCACCCGCCTTAAGCAATGTGGACTGTGATGCCAGAGGGGGCGACGTACCGTTTCCGGCGCCGGGCGCTGCAGGCGATTACGCCGGCAGCCTGGGCGATGGCTTGAACGGTGCTTCGACCAACGGATACTACCCTGCCCGAGACGAAGCAGCCCAGAATCCGTCCGCCAAGGACGCGGCCTCGAACGGCCCTTTCATCTTGCGATATTGTAAGCGCTCCGGTTCTATTCCGAACCTGCGTCACTTCGGCGAATGTGACCGGAACAGCTTCTATCTGGATTTCAAGGATATTAGGGACGGCCTGAGTAAAACCTTCTTCATCGGCGAGAAACACGTTCTCATTGATTTTCTGGGCGCCCCTGAATCGCATGATTGCAGCATCTACAACGGGGATGAACCCAGCTGGTACGGCCGCCTGGCCAACCCGAATTCTCCGCTGGCCGCCAGCCCGGCCGACCCGTACCGGGACAACTTCGGCAGCTGGCATCCGGGCATCTGCCAGTTCGTGTTTGGGGACGGCCGCGTGGCGGCCTTGGAAGTAGGCATCGACCCGACAATCCTCGGCAACCTGGCGAATCGAAAAGACGGGAACGTCATCCCATCGTTTGACTGAAGGACGTTTCTGTTGGCAATATCGACACTAACAGCAAGGGAAGAATTATATGAAATCCTCAAGGTCCGTTGGGCTTGCCCAAACGATGTACGCGGCGACTTCGTGTGCAGTGGCGGCATCCTTTCTTGTACGACGGATCGTGATAGTTGTGACCGTTTTGCTGGCGATTTGCATGGACGTTTCGTCGCTCGACGCCATTCAGGTGACGGAGACATTTGACGACGATCCCGTGGCTCGTGGGTGGGCTGGCGTGAGCAATCGTACTTCGCCCCAGGATTACGGGTTTTCAACGGGCGACGTAACCGGCAGCGTAATCAATCCACCTGGGGGTACCGCCACTGGGGGCGGAGAAATTGGTGGCAGCGTTCAGCGCGCTTTTAGCCCCCCCAATTTCTACGGTGTTCATCTGGGCGGTTCACTCGACCCGGTAACTGACCCATTCTTCGTAAGCGGCGTCTTGAACGTTCATAGAGACGGTGGTTCTGGGGTATTTTTTGGGTACTCGAACGGAGCGGCGAGCTATGGTACGAACGGCGATGCCGTTAATTTTCTGGGAGTGCAGTTCGATGACGGTGTTTTTCCGATTCCGATCTCGTTCACTCCAGGACAAGGAAGAGAGCGCAACACCAGTTGGAGTGGCAACCTTGTTGATGACGTGACCGTTCCGTTCAGCATGGATTACGATCCAACTGCTAACGGTGGTTCGGGTGCGTTGGTAGTGGAAGTCGATGGCGAAAGCCATACTTTAAACACGGACAGCAGCAGTTTGGCCCCCTATAGCCATTTCGGAATGTTTGCGGTATCGGCCAATGGCGCTGCCAGCACATTCTTGGTCGACGACCTGACCTACACCACCGTGGGCTCGCCTGTCATCCCGACGGATTTTACGTGGGCAAGCACCGGAGCCGGCGATTGGAACGTCGGGACGAATTGGGATTTGGGCGCGCCCGGTACCAACAAGCAGACGGCCATCTTTGGCGGATCGATTGGCCAATCGTCCACGGTTTTTACCGAACAGAACATCACGGTTGAGGGCGTCCAGTTCGAAAACTCCAACAGCTACGGCATCGCTGGGAGTTCCGGTGTTGCTCTGAGCCTCGAGTCCGATGCGGGTAACGCCTCGGTCAACGTGGTGCAGGGGAGCCATGAGTTCCAGTTGCCTATCAACCTGGCCAGCGACACGGACGTGGACGTTGCCGCGGGTAGCACCCTGATTTTCCAGAACGCCTTGAACCTGAACGGCAACAACCTGAATCAATCGAATGGTGGTACGGTCAACATCAACAATAAACTGCATGCTGGCGGCGGCGCGGTGAACGTCGCCAGCGGCACGCTAGGTGGCGGCGGAACGGTCGGTGGCAACGTGAGTAACACCGGCGGCACAGTCGGACCGGGCAACAGCCCTGGAATTCTGACGATTGATGGCAACTACACCCAAAGCGCCGGCGGCACCTTGGCACTGGAAATTGGCGGATTGGTTCCTGGGGAGGAACACGACAAACTTGTGGTTACTGGTACCGCAACGCTCGCTGGTACCCTCGACGTTTCGTTGATCAGTGGCTTTACCCTTGCCGGTGATATGCAGTTTGACGTTTTAGACTTCAATTCGGTGGTTAACGATTTCTCAACCTTCAACTTACCATCGGGACTGGTTTGGGACGTGAGCGACGGGACTTTGTGCTTCGGTAACTGCACAGGTGGTCTCACCGACTACGACAACAACGGCACCTGGGGCCTGGGCGATCTCAACCTGGTGTTGTTCAATTGGAATGAAGACGGAGCTATTTTGCCGGCAACGTGGATAAACAGCCGCCCGCCTGGTGGAACGTTGGTGGGTCTTCCAGAACTGAACCAGGTCCTATTCAGTTGGGGACAACCGGGTTCGCTGGTGGCCGTGCCAGAGCCGGCATCCGCCCTTTTGGCGAGCATCTGCCTGATCGGGCTCCTGGGATTCGGCCAGCGGCAAAAGCTGCAGCAGGTGACACGACAATTCTGTGCGTTGGCCGTGCTCGGCGGCACGCTGCTCGGCGGCACTCAATTTGCCTCGGCACAAACGTTCTTGAAAGTGGAGGATTTCGATGCGGCTCCCGCGGGTTGGACCGGTCTGAACAACCGAAATATCCGGCACGACTTCGGCTTCAGCGGCCCTCCCAACGTTCCCGGGCTCACCAACAACGCGGGTGGCACCAATCCGGGAGAGATTGGCGGTTTCGTGGCCACGCTGAATGACATTTTTCCAGCCTACTATGCCGACGATATCGGTTCCCTGGACCCACAGAGCGACGTTCTGTTCATGTCGGGAAAAGGGAAAAGCGTCAGCGGCAGCGGCTTCAAGTTCTTCGGTTGGTTTGACAAAGACGGCAGCCTGTCTCCCCATACCAATCTTGACGAGTCCAAGAACTTCGTCGATTTCCTCGGTATCACGACCGATGACGATAGGCTGAAACTGTATGCGAACAATCAAATAGAAGAGATTGCGCCACGGCCGGGTCGCGCCGCTCCATTTGCATTTTCAGTTTCCTACGACCCTAACGCCAACGGTGGACTGGGCGCACTGACGGGCAGCATCAATGGGGGAGCGACCGCCACCCTCAACCTGGAGGCGGGTGACAAAGCTGCCTACACGAACTCCTTCGACTCTTTCGGCATCCTCGCCGATCAAAACCTGTCCGCAGGTGACCGGGACACCGAATTCTATTGGGACGACATGATTTACACTACCAGCATCGCGCAGCCGCCGCTCACGCAATTCGAGTGGGCGGGCAACAAATCCGGCAATGCTGCCTCAGGGTCAAATTGGAGTCCGGCGCTGGTGCCGAATTCGAATCTAGATACCGCCGTTTTTGGCAGTGTCATTGACCAGTCACGATTGGTCTTCACGGATACCGACCTCACGATGAAAACCATCGAATTTGACAACGCCAACGCCTACGTCCTGGCCGGCCAGGGATCCATCAATCTCGAAGCCGATTCGGGCAACGCAAGTCTTGTCGTTGTCCAGGGCAGCCATGAGTTTCAGGTTCCGTTAGCGCTGGGTAGCGACCTGGACGTGACCGTTCCAGCCGGCTCTACGCTGACGCTCAACAACGGTCTGGACCTGAATGGATTCATGCTCAACAAGCTCGACACGGGAGATTTGGTGATCAACAACATCCTGACGCTCGACGGCGGAATGATCAACGGCACCGTGATCAACAATGTGCCCGAGCCCGCGAGCGCGGTGCTGGCGGCCTTGGCCCTGGCCCTGTTGGCGCCCGGGATGCTGCGGCCACGGCGGGATTTTTCGTGATAGGTGGGTGCCGCTCGTACCGGGCAGAATCTGTCTGGTTAGATTCGAGTTGCGGAGCCCCGGGGATAGTGCTTAGGTACACCCACATCGATTCGAGTATCGCAAAGGATAACTCGGGGGGCGTGGGGGGGATCCCCGCAATACTGTTCGGCATTAATTTTGCTACGCATGCTCCCCGCCGAGTTTACTCGGTGGAAGCAATGATTCTGCACTAAAGCATCAGCCTGAGCCAACCGCCCCCTCCGAGCTCTGCTCGGTGGAGCGCATGATTTTGCACTAATTGCTTCGCGCAACTTGAACTGCCTATCAACTTGTTGTTTAAGAGACGTTGTTTGAAAAACTCAATCCACAATGTCGACGGTTCGAATAACGCCCAATGCCCTCCGACCGAATTAGTGAATAATCATGCGCTCCACCGAGCAGAGCTCGGAGGGGGCGGGTTTCTCGTGATGGTACCATTAGTGCAGAATCATCCGCTCCACCGAGTAAACTCGGTGGGGGCGACTCCGATCGCATACTTCGTGCCAAACAGTATTGCGGCATCCCCCCAAATCCCCCGAGTCTTCCGTCAAGCGACGTCAAAGATATGGGTAAACCTAAGGGATAGAGTAAGGCCAACGATACGCACGTTCTATTTGTGGGATGTCGCTAACTTGACGCGATCGCATCTCTTACAGGTTGTCAGCGTGGCCGTGCTGCTGGGATTCTTCCTGGCGACTGGGCAGAGTTTCGGCCAATTTTTGAGGACCGAGACGTTCGACATCGATCCGGGTTGGGACGGGCACAACAACCGATCGCAGACTCCGCCTGCCAGGCAGATCACGCAGGATTTTGGCTACAGCCCGTTCAGCAGCAACGCTGGCGGGCCGGCGGGCGAAATCGGCGGTACCATCACCCCTGCCGGCGAGGCGGCCTATTACGCCAACGTCATCCCTGTCGAAACTCTCAACGACACGTTCACCGCGTCGGGAACGCTCAATCTTCATGGGCCGGTTCACTCGTTGCTTGGTTTCTTCAACGCCGACACGGTCAACGAATGGCGGACTCCCAACGCCATTTCACTGCGGCTGCTCGGTCGCAACGACGAATTCTTCTTTGCCTATAACGACTATGGAACCGATCTCTGGCGGGCCGGCGGCAACGTCTTTCCCCAGCCGGGAGGAAGTGAATTCGAGTTTGCCAGTGGCCCAGGCGATGTCCATAACTGGTCCCTCACCTACGAGCCCAACGGAGGCGGGCGCGTCACCGCGACGATCGACAGCCAAACGGTGGTCACCAACCTGGATCCGGGTCACAAAGCCGACGGGGCGAGTTTCAACCGTTTTGGACTGATGACCGTCATGAAAAGCGCGGATAACCCTGGCCAGGTTTGGCTGGACAACGTCACCGTCAACGGTGTGACGGAAACTTTTGACAGCAATCCCAACTGGTCAGGCCTCAACAATCAAAATACTTATACCAGCACCAACGTGCGACCGCGCTTCGATTTCGGCTTTAGCCCCACGAACAACGCTGGAGGCCTGGCGGGAGGCGAGCTGGGTGGTGCGACTTTCCGCGGCGATTCGCGACTCGAGTTCGGCGGCTCCCGGATGGCCTACTACGGCGATGAGATCGAGAACATGCTGAGCCTGGCGGATCCGCTGGTGGCCTCGGGAAAGGTCTCGTTCCATCGGGGCGTTTCCGACAGCACGACGCTGATCGGTTTCTTCCATTCGACCGACAGTATCCAGAGCAGCGATTCTCAAGCATCGGCGACGCCGGAAAATTTTCTCGGCGCCGCCATCGAGGGGCCCAGTTCCGAGGGATTCAATTTCTATCCCGTCTACGGGTTGAACCAGGAGGGAATAAACCCCAGCGGTGGTCGGGGTTCGCCGACTCCGCCGTTCATCTACCCGAACGGCGATTCACACGACTGGACGCTCCAGTACGATCCCGTTGCCAACTTCGGGCGGGGACAGGTGGTGGTCACCCTCGACGGTCAAGCGGTCACGTTGAATATGGACCCGGGCCACCAGCAGATCGGCGCCAACTTCGATCGCTTCGGCATCATCACCACGCACATTGATGGAAACGGCCAAACCGTCTATTTTGACGACCTGACGTACACCGTTCGCAGCATGCCGGATCCACCGGAAAATCAAATTGAGTGGGCGGCCGACGTATCGGGTGATGCCACTTCGGCATTTAGTTGGAGCCCGGCCACGCAGCCTAATTCGAATCAGCTAACCGTGTTACTGGGTGACGCGATCAGTCAGTCGCGAGTGCTTTTCGCCGATACGGACATCAAGATGAAGTCACTGCAGTTTGACAACACAAACTCCTACGTGCTCGCAGGTCAGGGAAGCCTGATTCTGGAGGCGGATGCGGGCAACGCGAGCGTGGACGTCGTGGCAGGCAGCCACGAGTTCCAGGTGCTCGTCGACCTGGCCAGCGACCTGGACGTCACCGTTCCTCCCGGCTCCACGCTGACATTCAACCACGGCCTGGACCTCAACGGTTTCACGCTCAACAAGCTCGGCTTGGGTGACCTGGTGATCAACAACAGCCTGACGCTCGACGGCGGGACCATCAATGGAACCGTGATCAACAACGTGGTCGTTCCCGAGCCTGCCGCGGCCGTCCTGTTGCTGCTGTCGCTGTTGGTCTTTGTGCCAGTGCGGACGACGTGAAAAAGCACATGAGCGCGCCGGCATCAAGAACCGTCTTTGTTTCGCTGATCCAACTCGTGTTTGCGGGTCGTCGATTCTCCGCCCGGCTGAATCATTTCTTGGCGCCCCTGGTTCTGCCGATCTGGTTTGTGGCTGGGGGCCCTTGCGGTGTGGCTGTCTGCCAGGAGAGCGCTCGCCAGGACCGCTCCAGAATTTATCAGCCCGACTCGGCGCAACAGCGAGCCGAACTCCGCCCTGCCCAGCCGATACCCATTCAACCCGGACCACATTTACTGGTTGATGACGCGTTGATCGACTCGAGCGAGCATCTCCAGCGACGTGTTGAACCGCCGCGACGTGACGGGGCGATCGGCAATCCGATCGTGCGGGGCGCAGACGACCGCTGCTTCCAGCCCTACCTGACTGTTTCGCGCAGCCCAGAAACCGGTCGATTTCGCATGTGGTTCGGCGCCTGGCGCGAGGACCGGGACACGAATCATTCGCACCTGGCCTATATCGAATCGGCCGACGGCATCCATTGGGACCGGCCGGCCAGGATTCTGGAAGACCCGGGCATCCTTGATTTCGGCTCCGAAGTGATCGACCGCGGGCCGGACCATCCGGATCGGTCGCAGCGGTATATCTACAGCTACTATCGCAGTGGGCTGAGACTGGCTGTTTCCGCGAACGGATGGAAGTTTCGGCCGCTGGTGGACCGTGCGGTCGTGGAGCACGACCACGACATCAACAACCTCTCGTGGGATCCGCTACGCAAGCACTTCGTGGCCACGGTCTCGACAAGGACAACGCACCCGCTGTTTAGCGGACGGCGCCGCACGACGATGCAGAGCGTGAGCGCAGACCTGCTCAAATGGCCCGCACCCTGGTATGTGCTGCGTGCCGATGACGCGTTGGACGACGGAGAGACGCAGTTTTATGGCCTCCAGGGATTTTTGACGCGTGGGCCGCTACGAATCGGCATGGTCAAGATTCTCCGCGACGATTTGCGGGCCGAGGGAACCGAGGAAAACAGCTATGGCATGGGTTGGACGACCCTGGCCTGGAGCCGCGACGGCCTCACATGGGTGCGAGACCGGAAGGTTTTTTTCGGTCCCGATCCTGAATCCCAGGCCTGGGATCACGCCCATGCCTGGATCGACGAGCAGTTGATCGTCGATGACGAAGTTTTCTTGTATTATGGCGGTTACAAGCAGGGGCACAAAATGAACCGCTTTTCCGAACGGCAAATCGGTCTGGTGAAGAGCCCGCTGGACCGTTACGTCGCCCGTCAAGCTCAGGCAGGAAAGACGGCAAGGCTCACGACGGTTTCATTTCACGTCAACGTCAACGCGGCCCATTTCATCGTCAATGCCGACGCCGTCGGCGGCATGATGCGCGTGCAAATTGACAGTCTCGAGACAGGCAAGGCCATTCCAGGTCTGGACTTTAGTGGCTGCCGGCCGATTCGGGAAGACGGTGTTCGGCTACCCGTACTTTGGGGCGACGGTGGAAACACGACGGAAAAGCTGCTTGCTCTGCGAGGCCGAAACGTGCGGGTGCGTTTTGAGCTGCAAGCAGCGCGGCTCTTCTCGTTCGACCTGACCGAAAGCGACGATCGGGCCGCAGCCGATTGACATAGGCCATCTGCATCCGTAGGTTGATCTACAAAAATCCGGCAAACCCCCTCGGAATCTTTCTCTATGAAGATCACTGATATTCAGGTCCACCCGATTCAGGCGCCGGGCCGCACACTGGTTGTTGTGACGGTATCCACCGATGCGGGTATCACTGGTGTGGGGGAAGCTGGCCTGCAACGGCGCTGGCAGGCGATTCAAGGGGCCGTCGAACACATGAAGCTATGGCTGGTGGGCCAGGATGCCCGGAGGATCGAATACCTATGGCAGCGCATGGCACGGGGAGGATTTTATCCGGCCGACCGGCTGATTGGTTCCGCCATCGCCGGAATCGATATTGCCCTGTGGGACATCAAAGGAAAGGCGCTGGGTGTTCCCGTCTACGAATTGCTTGGCGGCCGCTGTCGCGACTATGTGGAGGTGTTTACCAACCCGAGTTATCTGAACAATTCCCACATCGTGAATGCCAGCGACCTCCTGGGCGGCATCGAGGCAGCTGACCCGGATGCGACGGCCGAATTGGCACAGCGACTGGACAACCAAGGATTCAAATACTTCCGCCTGGGCTTGCCTCCTCAGGGTGAATTGCTGGACTCTCGCTGGTCAGTGCGTCAATGTGTTCGCCAATTTCGCGCCGTGCGTGAACGGGTTGGCGATCGGCTGGAGTTGATGGTCGACTTGCATACACGGCTCTCTCCCGAGGAGGCTGTCTGGTTCTGCCGCGAGGTCGAACCGCTCAACATGTATGCCGTCGAGGATCCGATTCGCAGCGAACACATGCGCGGCTACGAGCGAATCCGATCCCAAACGTGCGTGCCGATCGCAGCGGGCGAACAGTGGGCTGGGAAATGGGAATTTCGCGAACCGATCGAGAACGAGTGGATTGACTTCGCGCGGATCGATATCTGTATTGCTGGTGGAATTTCCGAAGCCCGCAAGATTGCCGCGATGGCCGAGCCCCACTTCATCAAGACGCTGTTGCACAATCCGTTGGGACCCGTTTGCACAGCCGCTTCGCTGCATCTGGATATAGCTTTTGACAATGCAGGTCCGCAAGAAGTGCTCTTCGCGCCAGATATTTTGCCCGATGTGCTGCAGTGCGATTTTCAGGTGGAGAACGGTACGCGGTTGACGATTCCGACAACACCCGGGCTGGGTGTGCAATTCAACGCCGAAGCTGCCAAGGATTACCCAGCGGAAATGACCGAACCGCCACACTATCATCGGCCAGACGGGTCGTATACGAATTATTAGCTGAGGTCAGTAGTCTGTAGTCTTTCCACGCTGGTTCCTCAAAGTCCATGTCCACCATCAACCTGCATCCTGTCGACATCGGCATCGAGTTGAGCTGGTTTGTCCGCTTGGGAGGATTTACGAGCGACCAGGTGATGATTCAACGTTTTTCGACGGCGAAAACACTGAGTCACGCCCGACGCAGCTTTTTGATTTCCCGTATTCTCACCGTGCTGGTGGGAGTTGTCGGTATCCTACTGGCCTACTTCGTCCGGGAATTGGGAACCTTGTTCGACGTGATGAGTAAAGTACTTGGGACGTTCATGGGGGTGATGCTCGGGATTTTCTGGCTGGGAATGTTCACCAAACGGGCCACGATGATCAGCGCGATCATGGGGGCCGGCGTGGGCTGGACCGCGGCATTGTTCATGGGCTTTTGCAAGCCGTTGGCCGTGGGAGCGATTTGGATTGCACCGTTGGCCTTGTCGATCACAATGATCCTAGGCGTGGTTTTCGGGACGTCTCAATACACGGAAGGCGCCCGCCGCTGGAATTGGTTCGCCATCATGCGAACCGAGCTGAAAGAATAGGTTTTGTCTCAATTTGCGGAATTCAAATGAGGATACCTGTCAAAGCCTCCCCGGGTGGCTCAACTCCCGGCTGGCCGACCGGCCCGTAGTGCGCCGTCGTAGACTTCAGGGTTCAGCACGGTCTGTGGGCGCTCACCTTGGAGAACCGCCAGCGCATTCAACACGCCCTGCCGCAGCATGGCGTCGCAGGCCACGAAGGTGCGGTTGCCTTGGTGTGGCATCAGGACCACGTTCGCACGATTCAGGAGTGGCGAGTCGGGATCGTGCGGAGGGTCATCCAATCCCGCCCCAGCAACGCGACCGGCGACCAATGCTTCTGCTAGTGCCTTCTCGTCAATCAAATCCTGCCGGGCCGTGTTGACGATGATGGCCGATGGCTGCATGAGGTCCAGCTCGCGATTGCCTATCATGAACTTGGTTTCCGGTGTCAGCCGCACATGCAGCGAGACAAAGTCACTCTGCTTCAGGAGGGTGTCGAGATCGACGAGTTCAATTTGGTGCGTGGCGACAAAGGATTCATCCGGAAAAGGTTCGGTAGCCAGCAAACGCATCTCGAAACCGGCTGCCCGGCGGGCGACGGCCCGGCCGATGGCACCTAATCCGATGATTCCGAGTGTCTTTCGCCAGATGGTCGTGTCGAGACCGCGTGAGTAATCGCCGTCGCAAATCTGTCGGTGGTGTTGTGGTATCTTTCTGACGGTCGCCAGCATGAACCCGATCGTGAGATCGGCGACCGCTTCGCTCAGTTCGACGACGGGTGCATTGGTGACGACGATCCCATGTTTTGTTGCGCTGTCTAAGTCGATGTTGTCGAAACCACTGGAGGCAAAAGAAATCACTTTGAGCGTGTCACACTTCTCCATCTGCTCGTTCGTTATTTCACCCCATGGTCCAACAGCTCCGTCCGCTCCTTGCAGTACGCTTTCAAACTCTTCACTCGACATAAGATGAAAGCTTGGGTCGCTGTCGAATTGTGCTGGTTGCTCGGCCAACCAGGTTTCATTACGGCTATAGACGTCCCAGCAGCTTCGGTTGGCGATGACAATACGAGGTTTGTTTTCCATATCCTGACGCGTCCGAGATAAGAGTGGTTATGCTTTATGTTTGCTGCCGGCGATCGACAAACCCAATCCTCCGTCGATGCGGAAATACTGGCCCGTCATAAAGCCAGCCTTGTCGCTTAACAGGTAGACAATCAGATCAGCCACTTCGCTGGCACTGGCAATGCGTCCCAGAGGATGCATCTCGTGGCATTCCTGGAGTACGGCCTGGGGATCAGGGGACGCTTGGATGGCATCGGCCAGCATGGGGGTATCCACCGTGCCGGGACAGACGGCAACACATCGGATCGTGGGTGCGTAGTCAACGGCGATGCTGCGCGTGAGCCCCAACAGAGCGGTCTTGCTGGTGGTATACGGTGCCACTTGCGATTGACTCAGAAAACTTTGCACACTGGCAACGTTGACGATCACGCCACCGTCCAGCTGCTGCATCTGACCAATTGCTTGCTTGGCGCAGAGGAACGCGCTCTTGAGGTTGATGTTCAGCACCCGATCCCAATCCTCTTCGGTTGTTTCCGTAACGGTTCCATAGTGCTGGATGCCCGCGTTGTTTACCAGCAACGAACAAGGACCCCATTGGTTGGCTACGGTTTGGAAGGCATCCTTGACTGGACCCGATTTGCTCACATCGACGGTAACCGACATCACATCGTCGCCGAGGGAATTCGACAGTGCGGAGGCGGATGACGCGTCGATATCGAAGATGGCAACTTTGGCACTTTCCGCTGTCAGGGCGCGGACACAGGCAGCGCCGATTCCGTTTCCGCCGCCAGTGACGACGGCGACTTTGCTGGCGATGTCGGGGTAGGTGGCATGATTCATCTGATTCATCCGCGCGATTTTGACTTGAACTGAGATGACGGTGGGTCAAGCCGTCCATGTTGATCGGGGTTGTGCCCCAAAGAAAGCGTACGTTTAGCGAGAGCTGTGGTCAAAGGGGGATAATTCCTACCGCTCCATGGCTTGCTCGAACGGCTACATCGGTTAGGCTGGGTCCGTCTCTCGTCGAAACCAGGCTGATGCGTCGCGGATATCAGCCTCACTGACTGAACGACGTCCACACGACAATTGAGGTGGCCTCAATATGCGAACGTTCCCGATCCTAGCCGCCTGCTTGCTCATAGTCGGTACCGCATGGGCTGAACCGCAACTCGTTCAAGTACAAGAAGATTTCTCACAAGATCCACAATGGGACGGATTCCAGAACCGGATGGTGTGCCGGGACTGTCCGACCGTCATCCAGGATTTTGGCTGGTCACCGACTATCAACGCCAGCGATACCCCAGGGGAAATTGGGGGTCGCGTCGACAATTCACGTGTACAAGCTTATTACGCCATGCCGCTTGGTCGGACGTTGACGTTCGACGACGAACTTTCGGCCTCAGGAAAACTGTCCATCCGCCATATTGGCCTGCGTGGCGTCGGTTACATTGGATTCTTCAATCCACGCCACCATACGTGGCGGGTCTGGTCCTCGATGGCATTTCGAATCTGGGAAGAGGACGGACTGGGGCAGCTCATGTTCGACTGGATGTCGAGTGACTGGAAGGCGCGGGGAGCCGAGACGGCCGTCCTGTTGGCTGACGATGGATCAGTGCATACATGGAGTTTCCGGTATGACCCAGCAGCCCGCCCTGACCCGGTTTGGCGTGACGCGCTGCTCGAACCGCTGATCACGGAACACACCGGCAATGGCGCGCCGTATGAACTTCAAGGGGAACCCTTCCTCCTGGAGCGCGCCCGGGCCGTCGACGTATCTTTGACCGCGACTGAACTGCACGACCGATTGCTAAAGCTGCGCGACCAGGGACTGATCGAATACTTTCACCGTCACGATCAGCACCGTTGGTGGAAACGTCCGCATCCCGAGCAGAACCATGGTAAGATCATGTTCCAGGTGGATGGCGGAGAGACCTATGTCTTCTGGCTGGACGAGGAGATCCGCAAGTCGCCCGTCGAATTCACACGTTTCGGTCTGTTCAACATCAAACGTTTTGGTGAGTGGGTCGAGCTTCATCTTTCAGACCTTACTGTCAACGGCCACCGCATCGATCTCACCCAGGATCCGCATTGGGAAGGGAAGAACAATCGCGCCCGCTGGACGGAACCAAACTTTCAGGCCATGAACGACTACGGTTACTCTCAAACCAATTGGGCGGGCCAGCAGCCGGGGGAAGTTGGCGGGTTGTTCTGGCGTACCGAGCCCGAGGATCCACACTTTTCGTACTACGGAGACGACGTCGGTGGGCTGACACTCGATGACCCGATTTCCTTTTCCGGTCACATTCGCTTTGTTACTGGCATGACCGACGCAGCTGGCTATTTTGGTTTCTTTAACTCCAAGAACCAAACCAAGATGTTAAAGCGAGACGACTCGGACGCGGGATTTCCGCGCCGCAATAGGATGGGGCTCTCCGTAAGCGACTCCAGCGCCGTGGGTTACTACCTGGTTGGTTTGGTGAGCGACAACAACGGCGAGTCGCGCTCCTACAGCGACAAGGTGTTTACGCCCGGTGAGCGGAGTCGTCACTTTACCTTTAACTATGATCCGGCGGCGAATGATGGAATCGGCCGCGTTACTTATACGCTGGACGGCGAAAAGTTTACGGTAGACCTGATACCTGAGCAGCGAAAATCGGGCGCGACATTTGACCGATTTGGATTCGCCAACGTTCGCAGTGGCGGGCATTCCGTCGAGTTTTATCTGGACGATTTGACCTATACCGCCCGCCGTGATCCTTCGAAGCAGCGGAGGCGTTGGCAGCAAGAGATCCTGGAAGTCGACTACCCGCATGAGCAGGGTGGGCGGAGATACTAAATGACGAATGACGAGATACCCGATGTCGAAGATCCCGACCCCTTGGGAACGAAGGAATGACGAAGCACGAATGACGAAAGGATCGTTGAAGTAAGTTGTAAATGCCGCGCGGATAACGGGATCGAAACACAAGCAGCTTTGATGCCAATGCGACGCGGTCCGCGATTGTGATATCATTTGTCCTAGCCAGATCGGAATCTTAGTCAATCCGATTACTCGCCATGTTACATTCCATAATTAACAAACCTGTCAGCAATCGGTTGCGACTCGGCTCTCGGAGACTTGGGATTCTCACAATCCTTGTGTGTGCGTCGGCCTGTCCTGTCCACGGAGACCCACCCAGTTCGACGTCAACAACGATCGGATTTGACTCAGATCCAGGGTGGGAGGGGTTTCGCAACCGACTGTTGCCCGAATCGAGACCGATAGTTCGGCAAGATTTTGGTTACAGCCAAACCAACCATGCGGGCGGACAGCGTCCAGGTGAAATCGGCGGCGTGGTACACCGCGCTCAGCCGCGTGCGTATTACGCCATGGCCATTCCCACACTTTCATTCAACGATCGCTTTTCCGCTTCGGGAAAGTTCGCCGTTACCAGCGCGGACGGAAGCTCAGGCGTCTTGATCGGTTGGTTTCACGAAACCTCCGAAGGTTGGAGGACGCCGAATTCGTTCATGTTTCGCATGGATGGTAACGGAGGGAAATACTGGGTCTTTTACGAGTATGGAACACGCAGCTGGGCAACGGCCGGCGTTGGCGCTTTCGAGGGAGAGCGGTATCAGACAACGCCGACCAAACCGTATCCGGCTGACGGCACCGTACATGATTGGTCGCTGGCATACGATCCGGACGCTTGGCAAGGACAGGGCCGGATGACGTTCCGCATCGATGATCACATTTATCAATTGCCCCTTTCCCCCGGCCACAAAGAAGACGGTGTAGTGCTAAACCGCTTCGGTATCCTGAATCAACAGACGCCGGGAAGTCATCTGGAAGTCTACTTGGACGACTTAGTCATCGGCGGGCAGGAGGTCTCGTTTGATGAGGATCCTGTTTGGGTTGAGGAAGCGAACCGCGTCACCTACAAGCAACGATTTATTCGACCGCACCACGATATCGGCTATACCCAAACCGAAAACGCAGGCGGTGCGCGGGGTGAGATCGGCGGGATCATGTTTCGTGACGAGCAACCTGCCTATTTTGCAGATCGAGTTGGACCCTTTTCGCTGGATCACAAGCTCTTGGCTTCCGGAACAATCGCTCTTTGCAGTGCCGGTTCCGACAGTGGCGTCTTTCTGGGATGGTTCAGCGCCGCGGCAAAACGAAACAAGACGGACCCCGAGTATGTCTCGCGGCAGACTGACTATGTGGGTGTGATGATCGAAGGCCCAAGTCGTAAGGGACACTATTTTCGCGCCGGCTATTCAACAAGTAAGGGCCGTGGAAGCGCACCGACTGGTGAAGGCAGCGCCGAGAACGAACGCTCTCTGATTCTGCCGGATCGATCCATTCACCAGTGGTCGCTGCAGTACGACCCTGAGGGATCCAGCGGCTCAGGTCGCATTCGGGTCGTTTTCGACGATGTTGTGAGGGACCTCGATTTGAATCCTGGCGAGCGGGCTGAAGGGGCCGTGCTGGATCGATTTGGGTTTTTTGACATCCAGGTGGGTGGACATCATGTCGAGCTGTATGTGGATGACTTGACGTATTCAAAGTAGGACCGACCCATGCAATCGTTTGCTTTAATAGCCGTTCTTCTGGTCAGTGTGACGGCAGGTGCAGCACGGGATGACAGCGACCTCATCACGATTGCTACTGGCGTACCACAGTTGTTCGTCGATGACTTTCTGATTGATCGTGCGGAAAACCTACGACGCACGTTGAACCAACCGCGTAAGGACAATGGTGGGCGGGAACCGCTGTTGGATGTCACGGCGGAGTTTGCACCGCATACGTCGACGCTGGAGGCCAATGGCACGATTGTGTTCGATCCGCAGTTGCGGAAATACGTCATGTTTGCCCTCGGTTTTTCGTCCGAACGACAATCGTGGGATCGCGTACGTCTGTACCGCTTCACGTCCGACGACGGACTCCAATGGAGCCGAGGATCTGACGGCAAAGCGGAATTTGTCTATCCCCGGACGCGTGATTTTTTCCTCGACCGCGAATCGGGCACCTACGCGACCAACATCGACCTCTTTTGCTGTTGCTACGACGAGCGCAACGACCAACATCCCTATCAGGGTTGGCAGTGGTTCGCGAATTGGGGAGACGAGCGCGAAGGGTCCTACCACATGCAATCGGCCGATGGAATTCAATGGCAGCGCGGCCGAAAAATCGTGGGTATCCACGACTGGCAGATCCAGCAGGACGGATACGAGTTGTTCGGTGCGGGCGATGTGACCACTTTTTCTCCCGACGAGTTGAGCGGTCGTTATCTGGCGCTTGTGAAATTCGCCAACCATTCGGCCATTGGTCCCGAAAATCGGCAGCGTGCTCGGTCATTTGTGTTCGTCGACTCGCTGGCCGAACCGATTGATCCTCGCCAAATCCAGCGAGTGGACCTGGTTCCCACCGCCACACGCCAGGACGGCGAATTTCCACACGATGAATACTATAGTTCGACGGCCGGGCGGTACGGTTCGCTGTGGCTGGGCACGTTAAAGATCTGGCACCGCGGCGGCGATCACGTCTGGTCCGCAGCCGGTTGCGCGTACCTGAAATTGATTTATAGTCGCGACGGTTTGCATTGGAAGAGGGTGCAATTTGACAATGACGCGGGCGTACCTGAAGTCTTTGTGCCCAATGGAACGGAGGGCGGCAACGATGGCCATAACGACGGAGGTTACATCACCGAATTCAGCAATCCACCGTTACGGATTGGCGATGAGCTTTTGCTCTACTATGGGGCTTCCTCTTGGGGAAAGAACCACGCTCGCGGCGTCCGCGTGACCGGCGGAGGAATCTTTCGAGCGCGGCTGCGTCCCGATGGTTTTGTTTCGGTGGACGGTGGGATTCTGCTGACGAAAACATTGGTTAGCAAAGGTGATCGACTGGATCTGCAGGTGAACAGTTCAGGAGCGGTGACGATATCCGTACTCAGGCAAGACGGGACTTTGCTTGGCAGCACCGACGTCAACGGCGATTCTTTACACCATATCGTGCGATTCGACGGCGTGCAGCTTGGTAAGTTATCCGTGCAAACAGGATTCCGGTTGCGTTTTAGTGTTGGCGACGGTGGGAAGTTGTATTCGTTTACCGTGGTATCGCCGGGGAACGATTAAGGTCTCTAACAACCCGTGGGTAGACTTCCTGGGTGTCAGATACAGTGTTCTATTTTGTGATCCTTGCCGGTTAGCTCAACCGCCAGCAGCAAGAAGCCTTCGACTACGTGTGCACCGAGAATGCGGTTAAGGACTGGCCATAGGGTTAAAAAACTCAGCCGAACCAAAACAGCTTGTTATTTCGCGGTTTTTGACAATGTCTGAACTCGAACTTCGGCTGACGCTGAGCCTTGACCAATGGCGGCCAGGGCAACCTAGTGAAACTTTACCTTTCAGAGAAATGGGATTACACCGATCGGCGCAAGAAGAAACCAGGAAGGCCGGCTGTTCTCGACGAAATCAGGCAACTCGTGCTGCGCTTTGCCAGGGAGAATCCGTCATGGGGAGACGACCGCATCCAGGGTGCCCTGGCCAATCTGGGACACAAGATTTCTGATCAAACGGTCGGCAACATCCTCAAGGCCCACGGTATTGAGCCGGCCCCGGAACGGAAACGGCAAACTACTTGAAAGACGTTTCTCAAGGCCCATTGGGATGTATTGGGTGCGATCGATTTCACGACGGTCGAAGTGTGGACCAAAGGGGGACTCGTCACGTTCTGTCTGTTATTCGTCATGGAACTCAAGACTCGCCGTGTGCACTTCGCTGGCTGCACGCCGAGTCCGCACGAAGACTGGATGAGACGCGTTTGGTGAAAACTCGTTGAGACGGGCGACGAATTCTTTCCTGGAACATTACCATGGCGAACGTAATCATCAAGGTCTCGACAACAAGATC
>Ga0310121_10000651_pt1 | contig 37401 bp, 34 predicted proteins | sample CB27_Tmax_986_MG_FD_203504 | JGI IMG/M metagenome (GOLD analysis project Ga0310121, IMG submission 203504) | Marine microbial communities from Western Arctic Ocean, Canada - CB27_Tmax_986 | ecosystem: Environmental > Aquatic > Marine > Oceanic | place: Canada: Western Arctic Ocean | collected...
TACGAGTTCAACCAGCAGATGGGCATCACCATGATGGGTGGTTTCATGAGCTGGCTGTGGATCATTCAGGCCTTCCTCATCGGGGTGCTCTTCCTGACGGGCAACTATTACCTCTGGGTGGGCATGGGGCGGATTCCGGGCGCCGAGCGCTTCACGCCGTACACCAAGTACATGTTGATCGTACTCATCCTGGGGGTCATCGTCTGGGCCACTCCCCATACGATCATCGGAAATCGGGAAGAACTCGAGGCGATGGGGGGCACTTTCCACCCCTTCCTCGGAGTGTTGGGGCTCATGAGCGCCAAGAATACGGCGGTGAATATCATGATCCTCACCACGTTCCTGTCGTTCCTTCTCTATAGACGAGCCAACGCGCGTCCGACGGTGTCCTGGGCCAAGACCGGCACCATCGTACAGGCCGCGCTCTTCGTGATCTCCGCCCTGATCGTCGTCTTCTACGGAGTCTACGGTTACTTCGTCAGTGCGATCATCCGAATCGGGTTTTCGGTCTATCAGGTTCTCGCGGTCCTCTTCACGATCTTCGCCGTGGTCGGCATTGACATCTTCATGATGCGCGGCGCCGAGTCTCGAGGCGCCATCCGGTGGGGACATATGCCACCGCGCTCCCAGTATGCGCTCTTCATCCTGGCGGTCACGTTTACTTGGCTGATGGGGCTGATGGGTTTTGCCCGGAGCGGGATTCGACAGCATTGGCACGTTTGGGAGGTCATGCGGGACACGAGCGTGGACGCCGCCACTCCCGCCCTGGGCTACGCCGCAGTGGTGATATCGGTGTGCGTCCTGATCTTCTTCACACTTGTTGCCTTCATCTTCTGGCTCGGCGCACTCGCGGAGAAGCCCGTCGTCGCGAAGGTCAGTCCGGGTGCCCCCTCCGTGACCGGAGGGCCGGAGCTCGCTCCGGCCGGTGGAGACTGATGATGAAGGGGCCTTTGACTCGGGACGGTAGGTGGGGGCCATGCTGGTAGAGAACCTGAAGATTTTGGCGGTAGTGATCGGCACCCTGGCCGTATTCACACTCGTGGCGAATTCGATTCCGCAGGTTCAGTCCGTGGTTCCTGAGGAACTGAGCTTTGGGGCGGACGTGACCGAAGGCGAGCTCACGGCCTCCGGCGAAATTCTGTACGGCGGAGCGGGGGGCTGCACGGCTTGCCACGGGCTTGGGACCGTGGCGCCGAACCTTGTCACGGACGAGGGCGGCACCGGCAGTATCGGAGTGCGCTGTGGCAACAGGGTGGGCGGACAGGATTGTAAGGAGTATCTGTACGCCTCGATGGTGGAGCCCGCGGACTACGTGGTCGAAGGTTACAACCCGATCATGCCCGACATGCGTCGGTCCCTCTCCAACGAGCAGATCTGGGCCCTCGTGGCCTACCTGCAGTCGGTGGGCGGAGAAGTCACGGTCACGGGCACCGACATCAACGCTGGGGGCGCCGGAGCGGACCAGGCGCCGGCGAGCCCAGCGCCCACGACGGCAGCTCCGGCTACCGCGACAACCACCACGGCGTCCCTGGACCCGGTCGAGATCATGCGGGCGAATACATGTTTCGCCTGTCACGTTCTGAGTGGCGAGGGTGCCCCGATAGGCCCGGCGTTCGATGGCATTGGCGCCCGTGTGGACGCCGATTACATCCGGCGGTCCATCTTGGACCCGGCCGCCGAAGCGTCCGCGGGATACGAGGCGTTCGCCGGCCTCATGCCTCCGATATTCGGAGGTCAGCTGACAGCGGCTCAACTCGAAATCATTGTGCAGTTCCTCGCGAGCCAACAATGAAGGAGAGGTGGAACGCGATGGGTAAGCACTTCAAGCACCCGTTCGGCCAGGCTGCGTTGGTCATGGTCGCAGCATATTTTCTCATCGACTTTGGGATCGCCTACATCCCACCGTTGCTGGGGATTCCGAGCGCACCGGTCCCGAACTCGGTACTGCTGCAGTATCTGCTCACCGTCGGCGTAGGGGTTCTCCTATGGGTGAGCGACAATGAGACCCGTTGGGCGGAGTTCAAGGCTCCCATCCATCAGGTGATGGTGGCCCCGGAGCGAAAGACCATGCGGACGGCACTCCTCGTGATCGTGCCGGTCATGGTGGCGTTCGTGACCTTCAATCAGGTGAAGCCGTCCATGGCCGCGCCCCCGAATCTTCGTTCGATTCACCCGGCGCCTCCGGGACAGATTGACTTCCAGGGCCGGACCATAGAGCTCACCGGATTGGAAAACCCACTCCGTTCGAGGGGTTCGCTCGAGGAGCACTATGAGGAAGGCAAACGCGTCTACTACGAGAACTGCCTCGCCTGCCATGGCGACGGTCTCGCGGGGCGGGGTCACTACGCCCATGGGTTCAATCCCGCGCCCTTGAGCTTTCAGGACGTCGGCACGATCGCCCAGCTCACGGAGAGCTTCGTCTTTTGGCGCATCGCCAAGGGTGGTCCCGGACTTCCCAACGAGGGAGCACCGTGGAACTCCGCCATGCCGGCCTGGGAGGATTTCTTGACCGAAGACGAGATCTGGTCGGTCATTATTTTCATGTATGAGCAGACCGGTCACGAGCCGCGCACCTGGGAAGAGGAAGCCGGGGAAGGGGAGGAACACTGATGGGTGCCATAGTATTGACGCTGCTGCTCCTCGGCCTTTCGGCTGGAGCGGGTGAAGCGTTCGCCCAGGACGGAGGGGACCTCGGCGAGGTCACCTACGACCGCTGGTGCGCGGGATGCCACGGCGTCGACGGCACGGGGAACGGGCCGGCCGAGGGTTATATGCTTCCGCGGCCCCGGGACTTCAGCCAGGCTCTCTATCAGCTTCGCTCGACCGCCAGCGGAGGCCTTCCCACAGACGGAGACCTCCTTGCGGTGATCGACAATGGTATGCCGGGCACGACTATGCCGGGGTGGGAGGAGATCTTGTCGGGCGACGAGAAGGAGGCCCTGGTCCAATACCTCAAGACTTTCTCGCGCTTCTTCTCTCCAGACGAAGTGCCCGAGCCCCTCGATTTCGGGAGGCCCACCCGGGTCAACGATGAGGTTCTGGCCGAAGGCGAGGCACAGTACCAAGCCATCGAATGCTGGAAGTGCCACGGAGACCAAGGACGAGGGGATGGCGAGTCCTCTTCGACTCTGGCCGATAACGGCGACTTTCCCGTTCGTGCAGCCGATCTCACCGAAAACTGGCTGTTCAACGGCGGAGGCGACGTAGAGGACATCTATCAAAGGCTTCGGACAGGTATGGACGGCACACCCATGCCCAACTTCGGTGATGTCGTCGACGCCGGCGTGATCACCGATGATCAACTCTGGGCGGTCGCTCACTACGTTCGCAGTCTCGCTCCGGAGGAGGCACCCGGAATCTCCGAAGTGGTTGGCGCAGTACTCCTCGAGGACACGGCGCTTCCGACGTCGGTCACGGACGAGACGTGGGATGACGTAGAGCGGGTGCACATCCCACTGGTCGGTCAGATCATCGTGGAGCCTCGTTGGTTCGATCCACGGGTGGACGGCGTTTGGGTGCAGGCGCTGCACGATGGGGAGTCCGTCGCGATCCGTGTGAGCTGGAGTGACCCCAACCGGAGTCCCGATCCCGATTGGGCGGATTGGAGGTCCCAGGTGGTCTCTCTCATGGCGCCGAACGAGGGAAATCCCCCGGCTGAAGGGCCCACGCCCGATCAACTCGTGCTCCAGTTTCCGATGGAAATGCCGCAGGGGATGGATCGCCCCTACTTCATGTCTGGAGATAACCGCCGACCTGTGTATCTTTGGCAGTGGCGGAGCGACTCCGATTCGGCTTTGGAGGGTGAAGCCCGGGGTATTGGAACCGAAAGCTTCCAGACGGAGGGACAGGATCTTACCGTAAGTGCGTCGCATCAGGATGGTCAGTGGCAGGTCATGTTCACGCGGCCGCTGGTCACCGATGACGAGGCCGACCTCGACTTCGTGACGGGCACAGCGATTCCGCTGGCCCTTTTTGCTTGGGACGGAGACAACGGAGAATCGGGCACGCGGGGTGCGGTCAGCTCTTGGTATTTCCTGTATCTCCAGGACGCCACGCCCAATACAGTGTACATTGCGCCGGCGCTAGCGATGATGCTGACGGCGGCGTTGGGTTTCCTGGTGGTAGGCAGAGCCCAGAAGCGCGAGCGCGAGGATGGGAGCTTGGAGACCGAGACTACAAGATGAGCAAACGAACTACAGACTTAGCGAACGAACTGCTGATTTATAATTCTATTGGAGGATATCATGTCATATCGAGTTAGATCTCTCGGGGTCATTACGCCCGCGCTGGTAGTGATGGCCATCGCCGGCTGTGGGGGCGATGGGGGATCAGGCGGAGGTGGAAATTCAGGTGGTGGTGCGGCGATTGAAAACCCGGTCGACGCCGCCACGGCGGGGAATATCACGGGCTCGATCGCGTTCGAAGGGACGGCGCCGAGCATGGACGTCATCGACATGAGCGACGAGCGAGTGTGCGCGGACAAGCATGCCTCCACGCCCATGATTGCTGAGGTCGTCGTCAACGACAACGGCACGCTCGCCAACGTGTTCGTCTACGTGAAGGAAGGCCTCGAGGGCCTCCAGTTCCCCACTCCGAATCAGTCGGTACTCCTCGACCAGGACGGATGTGTGTACGCCCCTCATGTCCTCGGTGTGATGGCAGGCCAGGATATCACGATCCGGAACAGCGATGGCCTGTTGCACAACATCAACGCCTCGCCCAACGAGCAGCGCGGCTTCAACACGAGCCAACCGACGAACATGGAGAGCACCCGGAGCTTCGGCACCGTCGAGATCATGGTGCCGCTCCGTTGTGACGTCCACGGGTGGATGAATGCCTACGTCGGCGTCCTGGACCACCCCTACTATTCAGTCACAAGCAGCGACGGTGGCTTCGATCTTTCAACGCTTCCTCCGGGTGACTACGTCGTCGAAGCCTGGCACGAGCGCTACGGCACACAGACCCAGAACGTCACCGTGACTACGGGGGAGACCGCGGAGGTCACCTTCACGTTCAGCGCCTCGATGGCGGGTGCAGTGGTTCCGCTTGGCCCGGCAGTGGATCCTCACGGCCACGGCGAAGTCGCCGACGTGCAATAAACGAGGGTGAGGGTTCGGTGGCGACAACCCTGCCGTCACCGAATTCGCTCCCCTTCACACAACTGAGTTCGATTCAAACCCAAGCTCGGGAGACGAGCGGATGAATTTTTCCTGGCTCCTGCCGGAGACAGTGTCCACGTTCGGGCCAGCGCTCGACGATTTGTATTACGTAATTCTGTGGATCACAGGCATCGTGTTCTTCGCCACGGAGATTACTCTCGTGGTGTTTATGGTGAAATACCGCCACCGCGAGGGTCGTAAAGCGGAGTATATCCACGGAAGCAACAAGGCCGAGGTGATCTGGACCGTGATACCCTTCGTCATCGTCATGGGCCTGGCCTTCTACTCGAAGGCGCTGTGGGATGAGATTCGGGATCCGGACCGTATACCGCCGGACTCCTTTCCGATAAACGTCATGGCCAGCCAGTTCGAGTGGAATGCCACGTACGCCGGCGCCGACGGTCAATTCGGCACGTCGGACGACTTCGTGTCGAGAAATGTGCTCCACATTCCTGTCGACCGACCCGTCGTGGTCTATCTGGAGGCTGAAGACGTAATCCACTCGTTCTTTCTTCCCGACTTCCGGGTCAAGCAAGACGCGGTTCCCGGGATGATGATACCCGTTTGGTTCCAGGCGACCCGTACGGGCGAGTTTACACTCGCCTGTGCCGAGCTGTGTGGCCTCGGACACTATACGATGGACGGCAGGGTCGTAGTCGACTCCGAAGCCGATTTCCAATCCTGGCTCGATAGCCAGCAGGCAGAAGAGGATTCTGATTGATGAGCATGACCACGACATCCGAAGCGCACACGGCGCACGCCGAAGAGCATCACGAGCTCGGCTTCATCAGGACGTACATCTTCTCGACCGATCACAAGATGATCGCGCGGCAGTTCCTCTTCACGGCGCTGCTATTCCTGCTGCTTGGTGGGGCACTCGCTGTATTGATCCGCTGGCAACTCGGCTTCCCGGGCCAGCCGCTACCCGGCGGGGGCATCCTGCCCGAGACCATGGCTCCGGGCGGGATCATCCTCCCGGAGTTCTACAATTCGCTCGTTACGATGCACGCCACTTTCATGGTGTTCTTCGCGCTGATGCCGCTCATGGCCGGTGTGTTCGGGAACTTGCTGATCCCACTCCAGATCGGCGCCGACGACATGGCGTTCCCACGCCTCAACATGGCCTCGTTCTGGATCACCCCCGTGGCGGGATTCATGATGCTGGCGAGCTTCTTTGTCGAGGGAGGCGCGGCGGGGGCCGGATGGACCTCCTATGCACCGCTGAGCGCCTCGGGTGAATGGACCGGCGTCTATCTCGGCCAGCAACTCTGGCTCGCCAGTTTGATCGTCCTCGGCTTCAGTTCGATTACAGGTGCCATCAACTACGTCTGTACCGTCATCAACATGCGCGCACCGGGCATGACGTGGTTCCGGATCCCCTTGGCGACCTGGTCGCTCTTCATCACGGCGTGGTTGCTACTGCTCGCGATCCCTATCCTCACCGGAGGCCTGATCCTCCTTCTCTTCGATCAGACGATAGGGACGGCCTTCTTCCGGCCCGAGGGCAGCGGCGAGCCGCTTCTGTGGCAGCACATTTTCTGGTTCTTTGGTCATCCCGAGGTGTACATCCTGATCCTCCCGGCCATGGGCTTCGTTTCCGAGGTGATCGCGTGCCGGTCACGGAAGCCGATCTTCGGGTACCACTCGATGGTGGTGGCGCTGGTCTCGATCGCGTTCCTTGGCTGGGTCGTGTGGGGTCACCACATGTTCCAGAGCGGCATGAACCCGCTCCTGGGCATGACTTTCGTGGTGACCACGGTGGTTATCGCGGTGCCTTCGGCCATCAAGACGTTCAACTGGATGGGAACCCTTTGGCGCGGCGACATCCACTACGACACGCCACTCCTTCACGCCGTGTCCTTCGTGGCGCTCTTCATAATCGGCGGGCTGTCGGGGATCTTCATGGCGTCGGCTCCGGTGGATATTTACATCCACGATACCTACTTCATCGTGGCCCACCTCCACTACGTGCTAGTGGGTGGCAGCCTGTTCGGAATCTTCGCGGGCATCACGTTCTGGTACCCCAAGATGTTCGGGCGCATGATGAACGAAGGCCTGGGCAAGGTGCACTGGGCGCTGTCGTTCATCTTCTATAATCTGGCGTTCTTCCCCATGCACAACCTGGGCGTCCAGGGGATGATGCGCCGAATCTACGACCCAAATCAGTACGAGTATCTCCAGAGTCTCCAGCCGACGAATACGTTCATCTCGATCAACGTTTTCCTGTTCGCGGCCGTGCAGGCGATCTTCGCCTTCAATTTCTTGTGGAGCCTGAAGAAGGGTAAGGTAGCCGGCAACAACCCGTGGAAGTCCAACACACTGTTGTGGACCACGCCATCCCCTCCCCCCCACGGCAACTTCCCGGAGATGCCAATCGTGTATCGAGGACCGTACGAGTACAGCAGCCCGGAGGTGGAAGAGGACTACTATCCGCAGGACCGGCCGCCGCCCCTGAGCTCGTCGGGTGGTCACACCGTGGAAGTTCCGAACCCCGAACCCGTGCCTGGAGACTGACGCATGAGCAACGCAGCAGTCGCGACCATGGAGCGCAAGCCCATGCCAGGCATGAAGGTCTACAACAAGAAGCTCGGCATGTGGGTGTTCTTACTCAGCGAGGTGATGTTTTTCACGTCGCTGATCGGGTCCTACATCATCCTGCGCTTCGCCCATCCGGAGCATTGGACGAACCCGGGTGTTGTGTTGAACGTCCCGCTCACCGCAACGAATACGTTCCTCCTCATCTGCTCGTCGGTGACGATGGTCAAGGCCTTCGCGGCCATTCAGCAGGGAGACGTCACGGGCCTCAAACGCTGGCTTCTGGCTACGATCGTGATCGGAGCCGGGTTCGTGGGCATCCAGATGGTGGAGTACGTCGCGCTGTCCGGCGAGGGCTTCCTGCCGGCGTTGGACGCGTATCACGCGGTTGGGCGAGGCAACCCGCACGAGGGCCCGTCGTTGGGGGGGCCACTGTATGGGGCAACCTTCTATGCCATGACTGGATTCCACGGGGCCCACGTCAGTATCGGGGTTCTCTGCTTGATCTTCGTGTACATACAGGCGGTGCGAGGGAAGTACACGCTGGCGGACCATGAGGGAGTGGAAATTATCGGCCTGTACTGGCACTTCGTAGACTTGGTGTGGATTATTCTCTTCACCATCGTGTATCTCATATAGCGCCGAAGGGAAATCATGGAAGAACAAGAGCACGCGCACCCGCGCTATATTCTGATCTGGGTCGTTCTCCTCGTCTTGACACTTGCCGAGGTGGGATACGCGTTTATGGACCTTCCGAAGATCTGGCTTGCGATCGGTCTGATCATCATGGCGGTGTGGAAGGCTTTATTGGTCGCCCTCTATTACATGCACCTAATCTACGAGCCCAAGAGACTCTGGGTTCTGGCGGTCTCGCCACTCCCGTTGGCAGTGATTCTCGTCCTCGCGGTCATCACGGAGTTCTAGCGGAACAGGCGCCCATGAACGAAGGCTTGCGACTGGGGATGTTCGTCGGTGGCGTGGTCATGGCCGCTGTACCGGTAGCCGTGGGCATAGGATTCGGCGTCTTCCTCTTCAGGGAGTTTAAGAAAGAGCGCTTGCAAGAGCAGTTGTTGCGCGAAGCTCCCCCCGAATAGGGAGACCCGCCATGAGAACGCGCTTTCGTGGGACCTTCGACCGGGGCGCTGCGGCCGGGATCGTCGGGGCCACCGCCCTCGCCTTCTGGTTCTTGATCGTCGACGGTTCTCGAGGTGATCCCTTTCGCACACCGGCGTTTATCGCCGGGGCGCTACTCGGGTTAGAACCTGTCAGCACGACTCTGTGGCATTTGGTTCTCTACACGGTGATTCACTACACTGTGTTCATCTTGGTCGGCCTGGCCATATCGGTGCTCCTCACGAAAATCTACACCGCTCCGAGCCTGTTCTTGGGGCTGGCCCTCGGATTCGCGCTCTTCGACGTCGTGCTCTACACGAGCTTCACGGTCACGGGCGTGGACGTGGTCCGGGAACTCGGGTGGCCGGCGGTCCTAGCGGGCAACCTCATCGCGGGCATGAGCCTGATGGGGTTTCTCCATATGACGGGAGCTACGCCACCCGTGGCGTGGTGGGCCATCCTCGGCAAGAACAAGATGGTTCGCGAGGGGGTGACGTCTGGGTTCATCGGCGCGGGAGTGATCGCGGTCTGGTTCCTGATCTTCGATATGGCGCGAGGGCAGCCCTTCTTCACGCCCGGCGCCCTCGGTTCTGCCCTTTTCCTCGGCTCCGCCGATCTAGCTTCGGTGAACGTCTCGGCGGCGACCGTCATGGGATACAGTCTCGTCCATATCGGTGCCTTCGTCGCTACCGGTTTCGTGGCCGCCGCCCTCGCTGCCTATGCAGAAGACACGCCTCCCCTCATCTTGGCCGCTGTGTTGCTTTTCCTTTGCTACGAAGCGTTCTCCGTCGGCTTGATGTCGTTGGTTGCCGAGTTTCTCCTCGATCCGGTGACTTGGTGGGCCATCGCCGTGGGGAACGTCTGGGCCACTGTCGCCATGGGATTTTACCTGTGGAGAAGGCATCCCCGGTTGCGACAGGTGCTGGCGGAGAACCCGTTCGACCAGACCAACTGAAGGCTCCGAGCCCGACTCGAGCCACAGCCCACGAGTCCGAGCCCCTCTAGTCCTCGAAGCCCAGGAAGTGGTTCAGTCGCCAGAGGTAGTAACCCAGACCGGCTGCCAAGAGAAGAAACACGCCTCCCAACGCCAGGGCACCCGTACCCCCCGTTTTGGCGAAGGCCACGAGCTCGTAGCCACCGTATCCCCCACAGAACAGGATCGCGATCGCGATGAGGATTTTGTGAAACGATATCAGGGACACGTCGCGTCTCCGTTGGGTCCAGGTTGCTGAGCGCCAAAGATAACGCCCGCTGGAATGCCGGCATACGTCCGAGCGGCGCCGTTCGTACGGGGTTCCCGCACCGACCCTGCGACACGATCGAGCCCAGAACGGAGATCGGCCACGAGATCGCTGGCCGACTCGATCCCCACAGATAGCCGCAACAAGCTCTCGCCGATCCCCGCTACCGCCCGCGCTTCTTCGTCCATCGCTGCGTGGGTCATGGTCGCCGGATGACAGACCAGGCTCTCGCCGCCGCCCAGGGACTCGGCCAGCGTGGAATCTCCGGCGCCTCCCAGGTAGTCGATGCTCGCAAGGCGATGGCGTTCCGGATCGAGCGCGGTCCCCGAGCCGACGACTCCGGGCCACCAGCCCTGGGTCCCGTCCGTCCCACCGGCAACGAAGCGGTGGGCAGAGATGCCCCCTAGCACGAGAACGGCCGGAGCGTCATCACGGCCGTAAGAGGCATAAGCGACCCGGGAGCCGGTTTTCGACTCCACCGTGCCGTGCCGAAGCTCTGCCGTGCCGAAGCTCCGCCGCGACGGCGGTCGGAGAAGAGCCCGTCGTGTGAAAAGCGTCCAGTACATGTGGCGTGCCGTGATCGCCCACAGCTTCAGTGTTCCAGCTCATGATCAGCCCCCGTTCCGCAGTAAAGGAGGAACGTGGAACACGAGTTGGACGAAGCCGACTGGACCGGAAGACCTCTGCTCGACAAACAGCATCGACACATAACGAGGCTCGGACGCGAACTCATCTTTCGGTGAACCGTAGTTCCCGCAGGACTCGGCACCTTTTCGAGAGCTGCGTATTCACTCGACGGTTGCCCCGGCTTCAAAGGGCCTGCCCCTCAGCCGGTCTTGATGATGTTTCAAACGGTAGGAGAGTTTCGCGGGGACGTCAACCGGCGACCGGTTGCTGGAACCCAGAGCGGCGGCGGAACGCCATCGAGCGGACACGATGGGGCGCGTGGGGTTGCGGGGTTGTGTGAGGGCCGGTCTGAGTCAGGCCAAGGCGTCGAGCTTGATCGCCTCGTCGATCAGCATGATCGGGATGTCCTCGCGGACCGGATATAGCACCTTGTCGTCCTCCCGGATCAGTCCCTCGTCGAGCGGCTCGGACACGGCGTCGCCCCGCCGGTTCGTCATGCCGCCGGAGCGGATCGCCGCGTTCAATCGGTCCAAGACGTCTGCGTCGGCCGGACGCACCGGCTGATGCGTCTCGGGGCAGACGAGGATTTCGAGCAGCTCAGGGTCCACCATGGGGACTCCACTCGGGCACCCCTCTCGAGGTCCGGGTTGAAGGAACGGGCCGGTTCCGGGTTCGTCGCGCTCCGACAAGCTATCACGATGATTCGAAATTCGGGAGTTGCTTCGACTCGCGCGCTTCGCTCGTGATCCACATCTTGGTCGCGAGCCAGACCCGTCTCGGAAAGGACGTTACTTTCAAGTCTCTTGGCTCGAAGACGCTGAAGGGGTTTGACGACTCAACCCGTATCGAGCTAGTTGAGTGGCGGGAGTAGGACCGTTGCTCAGCAATGACATACTCCTTTGGATGACATATTCTTTTGGATGCCATGCTCGTTCGCAGTGGAATGACAATGAAGAGGAACCCAATGATCTCTCGACGCGATTGGCTTCGAATCAGTGCCGGCGTTGGCGCCGGTCTTAGTCTGAATCCGCGGATCCTGGAGGCGCTTCAGACAGGAGCGGTCCGGACCCGCACGATTCCGTCGACCGGAGAGCAGGTCCCTGTGATCGGGCTGGGCGGCCGATGGATCTCGACGAACTCGAGTGCCGAAGAGCTCGCCGGCCACCGGGCGGTGCTTCACGCACTCGCGGAAGGTGCGGAGGGTGCGGGGCGAGTCTTCGATAGCGCGGCGGGCTACGGCCGAGGCGGCTCGGAGGCGTACGCGGGTCAGTGGGCTCAAGAGGACGGATTCGGTGCCGATATTTTTTGGGCCACAAAAGTGAATGTGGCCGGTCGAGGCGGCGGCTCGGTCGATCCCGACGACGTCCGGGCGCAGATCGAACGGTCGTTCGACCGCATCGGTGTCCCGGTGCTCGACCTGAACCAGGTTCACAACATGGGCGATCCGCCCACCCAACTGGGGGTTCTGCAGGAGTACAAGGAGTCCGGCCGGATCCGTCACATCGGAATCACGACCACCAGCGAGTCGCAATATGGAGCGCTCGCCCGGGTCATGCGCGAGTACCCCATCGACTTCATCGGCATCGACTACGCCATCGACAATCGCGTGGCGGAGGAGCGGATCTTCCCTCTGGCGCAGGACGAGGGGATCGCCGTCATGATTTATCTGCCGTTCGGGCGCAGTCGCATGTGGCGGCGGATCGGCGACCGGCCGCTCCCCGGGTGGGCAGCGGAGTTCGACGCGCATACTTGGGCGCAGTTCATGCTGAAGTTCGTGGTCGCGCAACCGGCGGTCACCATCGCTGTGCCCGGGACCGGCGACCCTGAGCACATGGTGGACAACCTCGGCGGTGGCCGGGGACGCCTACCCACGCAGGACCACCTCCGGCGAATGCTCGAGCTGGTGGACGGTCTTCCGGGCGGCTAGACACTACGCAGTGCCGGTGGGACGCTGGATATGACTCCGGCGTGCCACCGCAGTGGCGCGTTATCTACGCCGCGGGCCCCAGGTCATCCAGCCGCTCGAGCGCCCGCAGGATGAGGTCCGCGGGGACGTCATCGTCGCGCTTGTAGCGAGCGGAGCTCGTGCGGAAGTCGGGTTCGATGCCGTGGGCTCGATTTTTCTGTACGAGTGGCTCGGCTGGGTTCGAGGGCGGAGCCGAGGGTATGGATGTGTCCGTGTCCGTTCCTGGGGCAGAACACCTTCCTATGGGCCTTTCTGGCCACCTATCCCGCCGTGGTGTTCCTCGTGGCCTCCGTTTGGGCCTGGCTCTGAAGTAACCATCTGGCGAAGGAGCCTAGTGTCCCCTCGGGCGCATGGTGCTCCGGTAGCTAGCCGCCGGACACCCGCACATCCCCCGCCGCCACCAGCTCGTCGATCTCCTCATCTCCGTAGCCCAGCTCCGACAGGATCTCCCGACTATGCTGTCCGGCCTTCGGCGGGAGCATCGTCGTCTCCGGCCGTTCCCCGTCCCAGCGAACAGGCAGGGCCACGTCGCGGTAGCCCGGAATCTCCGGATGGTCCACGTGCGGGAGCATGCCGGAGGCCTCGACCTGCGCATCCTTGGCCACCTCGGCCATGTCTTGAATCGGGGCGGACGGGACGGCGTGTTTGCCCAGCAGTTCCCACAACTTCCGGGTCGTATGCTCGCTCGTCGCCTCCGCAATGAGGGCAAAGAGCTCGTCCCGGTGTTCGACCCTCGACGGATTGCTCGCGTAGCGGGGATCTCCGGCCAGGCCCGGAAGCTCGAGGGCTTCGCACAAGCGACGGAAAGATCCATCGTTGCCGGCGGCGATCATCAGCTTTCCGTCGGATGTCGGGAACGCTTGATACGGTGCGATCATGGCAAAACCGGAGCCCATCGGCCGGGGCACGGTCCCCGTCGCAAGGTGACTCATCAGGTGGTAGGACACCCACCCGATCGCCGTATCCAACAGAGCCGTCGTGACGTGGGAGCCCTCACCCGTCTCGGTCCGCTCGTGGAGGGCGGCCAATACGCCGAGGGCGCTCCACATGCCGGTCCCGAAGTCCACGACCGACCCACCCACTCGCGCGGGCTCCGCCGGGTCGTGCCCGGTTACGGACATCATCCCGCCGTAGGCCTGCATGAGCGGGTCGTAGCCCGGCAGGTCCTTGAGGGGACCCGTGGGGCCGTACGCGGTCACGGACACGTAGACGATTCCAGGGCGTCGCTCCCGTACCGACTCATAGTCGAAGCCCAGTTCCTCGATGACGCCCGATCGGAACGCTTGCACGAAGACATCGGATCCCTCCACCAATTTCCAGAGGATCTCCTTGCCCGACTCTGACTTGAGATCCAATTGGATGCTGCGTTTGCCCCGGTTCGTGGAGAGGAACAGAGGGCTCTCCCCGCCCCAAACAGGAGGGGCCCAGGTGCGCGCCGCGTCCCCTTTCGGCGGTTCGACCTTCACGACCTCCGCACCGAGATCGGCCAGAATTTGGGTACAGTATGGCCCGGCGAAATTCTGCGTAAGATCTAGGACGCGTAACCCGCGGAAGTGATCCATCATCTGGCGTCCGGTGCCGTGATCGATGCGCTGACCGATCTCCGGGCCGCGGCTCTCTTCCCTGCGACCCTTCGCCGGGAGGGTCGGATCGCTTCTTCGGAACGCCACTTCTCCGGCGTCGCCGTCCGTTCGAGCTCCTTCGGTCGCAGCTCGAACCAACGGGCCACGAGTAGGATTTCGGAAGCCTCGCGAGGCTTCCGGGCAGCCGGGCCTCGTTCGGTGCGCCGGTACACGTGCTCTACGGCCTTGGCGATGCGTGCGCGTGCTCGCTTCGACGTGGGATAGGCGAATTCACGCCTGATGCGTCCTCTACGGATGAGGTAGAGCCGATCATTACCGGCGAATCCCGTAACGCGGTAAAGGAAAGTGAGGCTCTCCACTCGACCCCGGAAGGCGGCGAGGCGTTCCTGAAGATCCCGCAGGCGATCGATACGATCCCGAAGTCGTCCCGCGTATTCGAAGTCGAGCCGTGCGACGGCCTCTTCCATGTTTCGCTCGAGGGTGGTGACGGGCTCCCGGGTCCGGCCTTCCAGAAACCGCCTCGTTACATTCACACGGCTCTGATAGGCGTCGCCCGTCGTGCCTCCGCAGCATGGAGCCAAACAGGTACCCAACTCTGCCCTCAAACAAAGCGGTGCTCGCCCCCGATTGAAGAGCTCGAGTTGGTCGTCGAAGTAGATGGGTGTGGATCCCGGACAGTCCCTTAGGCCGAGTGAGTGCGCCAGTTCGCGGACGTTGTGGCCCACCCTCCCCACTGCGGGAAATGGACCGAAGTAGAGCGAGTCAGCGGGAACTACACGGGTCACCGGGACTATGCGGGGCGCCTGTTCCCGAGTCAGTTTTACGAACGCGTAGGCACGCTTCCGCTTGTGTTGGACGTTGAATCGGGGTTGCCAGCGCTGGATGAGCTTCATCTCGTGGACCGGGGCCGAAAACTCGTTGGGAACGTACTCCCAGCGGATCTTTTTTGTCTCGCGAATCAGATTGGCGGTCTTTTCTCCAGCGGGGGCACGAAAGTAGGAGAGCAGGCGGGTGCGTACACGGACGGACTTTCCGACATATAGGGGTTGCTCATCTGCACCCAGCATCTGATAGATGCCGGGCCGATTTTCGGTATGAGCCCGTACATATTCTCGAAGGGCAGATGTCGGCATGTGCCCCGGGGTTGAGGTGGCCTACTTTCGCTTTTCCTTCGGTAGTATAGGCCGGCGTGGCTCAAAGGACCATTGCTCCCGACGCATGGCTACTGCTAACCTCTGCTCATGCCTTCCCAAAGTAATGAGCGGATCATCCGCGACCCGCTATGGAACACGATCCGCCTCGACGAAACGGCGGTGCGGATCATCGATACGGCCGCGTTCCAGCGACAGCGATACATTCGCCAACTGGGCTTCGCGCACCTGGTCTACCCCGGTGCGACCCACACCCGTTTCGATCATGCGATCGGCGTGTATCACTTAACGGTGACTGCGCTGCGGCTCCTGAGAGAGCGGGGTGGCGTAGCGGAGGAGATCTGGCGGGGCTCCGAATTGGTGCCCTATGCCGCGTTGCTTCACGACATCGGGCACTATGCGTTCTCTCACGCTCTCGAGGAGATGGGCTCGGGTCTGCTGCCGGGGGATCACGAGGCGGTCAGTGCGAGATTCTTCTCTTCCCCCGAGTTGACAGAGGCTCTGGCTCCGCTCGGGCAGGATGCTCCGCAGGAAATCCACGCTCTGATCCAGGGTCACAGCGATCATCCGCTGCGAGGCCTCGTAGCGGGCAGTCTCGACCTGGACAAGATGGAGTATCTGCGCCGAGACGCGCGCTTCTGTGGCGTGCCCTACGGCGAAGTGGATGTCGACAGGCTGCTTCAGGGGCTGGTGGTGCTCGAAGACCCCGAGACGGGACGGCCGGAGGTGGGCGCCTATGAAAAGGCTGTCACCGCGCTCGAGTCGCTTCTGTTCGCGAAGTATCAGATGTTCCGCAACGTCTATTGGCACCACGGAGTTCGAGCGGCTGCGTCGCTGTACAAGCGCATCGTGGACGACGCGGTGCAGGCGGCGATCATCAGTTCAGAGGAGCTCGTCGGGCCCACGGACGAGGAGCTCCTCTATGAGATAGACCGGCGGGCGCGGGAGTCCGACACCGCCGCCGGGCAACGCATCGCTTCCCGGTGGCTTCCAGCCCTAAGGGCCCGGAGGCTTCCAAAGCGCGCTCTGGAGGTGACCGCCGCTGACCTGGGGAATCGTGTCGTGGAGGATTGGGTGCATTCCGAGACACCGATGAAGAGGGGTGTCGAGGACAGCCTGGCGCAGGAGTTGGAGCTCGAGCCGGGTGAAGTGGTCATCGATTTCCCCGCAAAGAAGACGATGTTCCAACTGAATCTGTTGATCAAGCGCCGGGGCGGTCAGGTTGAGCGACTCGGGTCAGGGGGGCTACCCGGGCTCATAGATCTTCCCCGCGTGGCCGAGGAGCTCTACACGTCCACACGGGTGCTGCGCGTGTTCACCTTCGAACGGCGCACCCTCGATCGCGACAGCGTCTTGGAGCGAATCACGCGGCCCACCTGAAGCGCGAGCCTGAAAACGCGACGGGGGAGCCGTGCTTCCGGCTCCCCCGTCGAGATCTTCTACGCTAAGGTCAGTTAGCGCTGCTCTTAGATACGCTCCAGCGCAGCCGACATGTTGTCGACGGCGAGCTCGATGAGCTTCCGCGGAGTTGCCAGGTTCATGCGCATGTGCCCTGCACCCCCGGTGCCGTATGACGATCCTGGGTTGAGGGCAACTTTCGCGTTCTCGGCGAACCAACGTTGAACGATCGTCTCCGGCGAGACCGTATTCGTCGCAGTCCTGCTCTCCTCGGCTGCCGTCCGCTTCGCTCCGATCATGTCCACGACCTCACTGACGTCCAACCACCCCAGATAGGTGCCTTGGGCCTTCGTGTACTTCACCTGTGGCATTTTTTCCCGGATGTAGGACTGTGCGAAGTCGTGGTTGCCGTCGATGTATACGAGGAGTTGATCGAGCCAGTCCTCGCCTTCGGTCAGGGCGGCGTGATTTGCCACCAAGCCAAGCGTGCTCAGGTCGGCTCGGTGGTTCATTTGTACTCGAGTGAGGTAATCCTCGTTGGTCGAGAAGAACCAGGCCGTCTTCATCGCTGCGAGGCTGAACGTCTTGCTCGCCGCTTTGAAGGTGAGGCTGTTATTGACCATCTCCCGATTGGGGAGGCTCGCGAACGGCGTGTAGGTCTGCCCTTTCATGACGAAATCGCAGTGAATTTCGTCGGCCAGGACGACGACGTTGTGTTCGAGGCAGATCTCACCCATGCGTGTCAGGTCTTCGGGCGACCAATGATTCCCCGTCGGGTTTTGGGGATTGCACAACAGGAAAGCGTTGCAGCGTCGTGCCCTTCGCTCGAAGTCGTCGAAGTCTATCGAGTACTTGCCATTGACCTCGATCATGGGGCTGTCTTCAGCCACAGTATTGCTGGCTCGAACGTCACCGTAGAAGCCGTTGTAGGTCGGCGTCGTCAGAAGGACACGCGTGCCCGGGGGCGCGAATGTCTTGAGGGTCGCGATGAGGCCGGGATGAACGCCCGTAGCCAGCACGACCGACTCGGGATCGATGTCGAGATCGTAGCGTCGCTTGTTCCACGCAACGATGCCCTCGACGTAGTCGTCCGGCCTGGCCAGGTACCCCCAGTTCTCGTGTTTGCAGCGCTCCTCGAGGGCCTGGGTGATGCAAGGTGCTGCCCGGAAATCCATATCGGCGATCCCCATGCCGACCTGGATGTCGTCCCCGAAGTTGGCTCTCGCCCGGTCCCACTTTACGGAATCAGTGCCGAAGCGGGAGTAGACCGTGTCGAAGTCGTACTCTGCCTTCATCGGTGCGGATTCGGTGCCGGCTACCTCGGCTGCCAACACGCTCTTCGTGCCGACCGTGCTGCCTAGGAGTGCCGTCATCCCGGCGTTCTTCAAGAACGCCCTTCGATTGAGCCCATCAGTCTTTGACATGCGTTCCTCCCGCTCGTCGTTCGGGGGTGAGTACGTCCATAAGAGGCCGCTCACCCACTGTTGTCAATCGGAGCCCTACGTTACTCACCGCTCGGACAACCGTTCTTACTCTCCTCCCGGTCCGCTACCCGCCCGGTAATCCAGCGGTGGATCCCGGTCCCCGATGAGGGGCACGTACCTGAAGTCCTCACCGCGCCTCTCCCCGAATTCCGCCCTGGCCTCGGTAACGATGGAGGGATCACTCAGGATGTCCAGCGCCGTGCGGGCGAGCGTCTTCGCGGCAACGATCATCCCCTTGGTTCCGATGCTCATTCCACCGGCAGCCACCGCTTGCCACGAGTGGGCCGGCGTGCCTGGCACCCAAGTGGCGGTTCTCAAGTGAGCCATCGGCGTGACCCAACTCACGTCACCGTTGTCCGACGAAGCGAAGGACTGGTGCATCTCGAACGGCTCGATCTCCTCCACAGTGCCGAGGGGACGGGCCGCGCTGCCCAACGTTTCCTGGATTCCACTGGCGAAGGCCTGCTCGAAGGGCGTGTAGTGGATGCCACCGACGCTACGGAGATTCGCATCCATGACCCTCGACAGGGCCACGTTTGGAAGTCGATTGAAGGAGCCGCCGACAACTTCGTGCTCCATGGTCGTCCCCGTCCCCAGGGCCGCGCCCGCGGCCGTGGCGACCAGCCGATCAAACACTTCGGCCACGATGTCGGGGCTCGGATTGCGTACGTAGTAATAGACCTCGGCAAAGTCTGGGACGACGTTGGGCGCGGAGCCTCCCGACGTGATGACGTAATGGATGCGCGTCTCCTGGGGCACGTGCTCCCGCATCATGTTGGCCATCATGTTCATGGCCTCCACGCCATCGAGTGCAGACCTGCCGCGATCGGGGGCGGTCCCTGCGTGTGCGGACACACCGTGGAATCGGAATTTGGCCGACTTGATCGCTAGGTTCGTGTCCGGACTGGCGTCGTTGCGGTCTCCTGCATGCCACGTGATTACGACATCCGCATCGTCGAAGAGCCCATCCCGAGCCATGTAGACTTTGCCACTGCCGCCTTCCTCGGCCGGGGTGCCGTACACGCGAATCGTGCCCCCGAGATCCACCTCCCTCATCCATGCCTTGACGGCTATGGCCGCCGCCGCCGACCCCATGCCGAACAGATGATGACCGCAAGCGTGCCCCGCTGCCTTGCCTTCGATGAGCTCGCGATCGGGCACCGCGGCTTGATTGATTCCGGGGAGTGCATCGAACTCGGCTAGGATGCCAATGACGGGCTGGCCCGACCCGAAGCTGGCGATGAATGCCGTGGGCATTCCCGCCACACCGGTCTCGATGTCAAAACCCGCTTCCGTGAGATGGTCCTGGAGCAGACCCGAGCTCACGAACTCCTGGAAGCCTATCTCCGCGAGATTCCAGATCTCGAGGGCGGTCTCGGCGTAACTCACCTGGTTCGCGTCGATAAAATCGCTGACGAACTGCTTCCCATCTTGGGCTTGGCCAGGACCGGGCGTCGACAGGGCGATCGCCGTGGAGAGCAAGCACAGTGTGCGTCGCATGAGGGCGTCCTTCGTCGTGGAATGTCGTAGGACCGCGATCCCGAACAGCCGTCGGGCCGAGGTCGATGTCATTCGCCTTCAGGATAGTGCTACGTCGACTCCTCGAGGGCCAGGAAGCCGACGGTCACGTTATCCGGAGCTCCCCCTGTGTGCGCCACTTCGATGAGCTTCAACGCCTTGTCCTCGAGCCCGTCTGAGGTCAGTCCCTTAAGGAGACCCTCTAGCTCGTCATCCATGATCAACCCCACGAGGCCGTCTGTACAGAGGAGGAAAATGTCGCCGGACATGGCGTCCCCCTCGAAGGTATCGGCCTCGACACTACCCTCCGTTCCAACGGCTCGATTGATGAGGTGGCCGAGGGGGTGGTCACCGGTGGCGTCAGGGGCAAGGGCCCCCGACCCTACCAGGTCCTGCACGACCGTGTGGTCTCGAGTGACGCGTCGCAATTTCCCGTCACGGAGGAGGTAACCACGACTGTCGCCGACATTGCCGATGATCCACCGCTCGGGCTCCGCGACGAGGACCAGTGCGGTGACTGTGGTCCCCATGCCGGCACGCGTGGGGTCTTCCGAGGCCGCACTCCATATCTGTTGGTTCGCTAGAAAGACCGCTCGCGCCATTCGGTCGCCCCACGCCGAGCCCCACTCTTCATTCGTGAGACACTCTTGGATGGCTTGCACCGCCATGGAAGATGCGATCTCGCCGCCTGGACGACCGCCGATGCCATCGGCCACGACGACCATGCCGTTGTCTGGATCGAGGAGCAGTGTGTCCTCTAGTTGTGACCTCGGCTGAGTCCCGTGTCGGAAACGCCGGCTGCCCTGTAGATGAGTGTCACGGATTCTCCCCGCCGACGAAGGGTGCGGACGGAAGCTTAGGGTCAAAGGGCTCGCCTGTGGAAAGGGTCGGGTAATCTGCGTTGCGCTTGCTGAAAAAGAGCGTGTCAAGAGGGGACCGGACGAGGGGAACCGGACGGAGTCAGGGGGTTAGCATGAGTGACGAAGTGGTTCGATGGATCGGGGGAAACCCGGTGGCCAGGGCTGGCGATTGGGCGTTTCTTGAATCCCCTTGACAGGAACGTGTCATGTCAGCAACTTACACGGCTGTGTGTCCGGTGGTGCTCCACAGAGTGGCGACCGGTCTTAATTTTGGGTACAGAGTAAGTAGGAGAATAGATTTTCATGGGTACGGTCACAACGACCCGTAAGACGACAACGCCCCGTAAGACGAAGGCCGCCTCGCGCAAGACGACCGCCCCGCGCCGCAAGCGTAAGGGCCGAGGTAATCTCCTGGCAGGCTTTGATGCGACCATCGAAGAGAAGACGGCTCTAGATCAGTATCTTAGAGATGTCAGCCGGCACGAGTTGATAACGCCCGACAAGGAAAAGGAGTTGGGTGCTCTCGCGCAGAAAGGAGACCAGGCTGCTATCCAGGAACTGGCTCGGGCAAATCTACGATTTGTCATCAGTGTCGCGAAGAAGTATCAGAATCGGGGTGTCGCTCTAACGGATCTTATTCAAGAGGGAAACGTCGGTTTGGTTACGGCGGCCCGGAAGTTCGATCCAGAGCAGGGAGTCAAATTCATCAGTTACGCCGTATGGTGGATTCGGCAGGCGATCTTGGCGTCCCTCGCGAATCATGGCCGAGCGGTGCGGGTTCCGCTCAATCGGGCCTCTGATTTGGCGCGCATCTTTCGGGAGAAGGAGCGGTTGAAGCAGGAGTTGAACCGGGAGCCTACGGCCGAAGAGTTGAGCCGTAGCACCCAGTTGACTCCTGAGTTGATCGAATCCCTTCAGACGCTGAATGCCGCGGAGATCCGGCTCGACGCGCCGATCGGTGACAGTGAGGACTCTCAGCTAGTAGAGCGGTTCATCACTGAAGAGGCCGCGGAGCCTGAGCAGGAAGTCGAAGCCCGCCTACTGACCGAGACGGTGGGAGTGGCGCTGACCACCCTCGAGGCTCGCGATGCCAAGGTGCTTCGACTCTACTTTGGGCTCGAGGGCGAGCGCGAACACACGCTGGAAGAGATCGGCAATCTGCTCGGCGTTACGCGTGAGCGGATTCGCCAGCTGCGTGACCGTGCGCTTCGACGGCTGCGTGAGGGTGCCAAGGGGAACGCGCTAGAGTCGTTCGCTGCGTGACCTTTTTTGGAGGGGCCCCTGCCCCCTCTGAGACCTTGTGGTCTCGGTGGGGGGCAGGGGATTTTTTTGTCTACTTGCCACGGCTATCGGAGCGTTGAAGGGACTTGTCCACCGAGTCCGCGGTGGCGTGTACACCGTGGCACTCGAGTCGGGAGAAGTAGTGGAGGCGTCGCTCCGTGGGCGTCTGAAGCTCGAGAAACGAACCGGGGATCAGGTCGTCATCGGCGACCGCGTGAGGGTGGCCGGTGACGGTGACGGTGCCCATACGATCGAGGAAATCTTCCCGCGTCAGACCTCTATCACGCGCACCCGTTTCGGGGGTCGCTCGGTGAAGGTGCTCGTCGCGAACGCCGATCGCATGCTCGTGGTCGTGGCTGCTGCTCGGCCGAAAACGCGGCGAGACCTGATCGACAGGCTCCTGGTCGTTGGCGAGTCGGGTGGGGTCGCTTCGGTTCTGGTCGTGAACAAGATGGATCTCGAGGGCGCCCCGGCTCTAGCCGAGGAGCTCGAGGGGGTGTACGAGCCCATTGGGTATGAGGTCATACGGGTCAGCGCCCTGGCTGGAGAGGGACTCGACCGGTTTGGCGAGCAGATCTGTGAGGGGATCGCCGTCCTCGCCGGTCCCTCAGGTGTCGGGAAGTCCAGCCTCGTCAACGCGTTCGAGCCTGAGCATGAGCTCAGGACCGGCGAGCTCAGCCGGAAGCGGGGTACGGGGCGTCACACGACCGTAAACGCGAGCCTTATTCAGCTCGGGTGCGGCGGACTCGTGGCCGACACGCCGGGGTTCAGCGACGTCGGTGTCTGGGGTGTAGGACGGGGGGAACTAGACGGTTGTTTTCCCGAGTTCCGGCCCCTGGTGGAAAACTGCCGCTTCCGGGGCTGTAGCCATATCCATGAGCCGGATTGTGCCGTGCGGAGCGCCCTGGAGGAGGGGATTATCGACTCGGGTCGCTACGAGAGCTACCGGTTGATTTTCGAGGAGTCGGGTCCGTAGGGGTTGGTAGCGGCGTCACGTGTAGCGTACCCGTCACAGGATTCTCCGCGACCGATACAGGCCATTGGTACACGTGATTCAGTGTCTCCTCATCGAGAACCTCGCTCGGCTCCCCCTCCGCCACCACTTCCCCCTCGGACAGCAGTAGAATACGGTCCGCGAAACGGGCTGCCAGGTCGAGGTGATGGGTGATGAAGAATACGGTCATCCCGTTGTCGACTGAGGTCCTGAGAAGCTCCAGGATCTCCATCTCATGGCGAATATCGAGGTTGGCGGTGGGTTCATCCAGCACCAGTGAGTTGGGCTCCTGGGCGAGCGCGCGAGCCATCCGCGCCCGCTGGATTTCCCCACCGGACAGTGTTGAGGTAAGCCGGTTGGCGAAGGCGACGACGTCGCAGCGCTCCATGGCGGTGGCGATCGCCTGCCGGTCGTCGGGCGTCTCGGCCTGGAGGCCTCGCAGGTGGGGATACCGTCCCATCGCTACCAGGTCCCTCACCGTCAGAGGGAACGCGACCGACTCGGATTGTGGCACCACCCCGACTTCTCGGGCGAGTGCGCGCCGCTCCCAGTCCATGACACGCCGTCCTGCTACGCAGGCGTGCCCGCTAACCGGAGCCACGACGCCCAGCAGTGCGCGCAGTAGGGTCGACTTCCCGGAGCCGTTTGGACCGAGAACCGCGTAAAACATACCCCGCGGGACCCCCATATTCACCTGATTGAGCGCAGGAACCGACGAGCCGCGATAGCGCACCGTGAGGTCGATGGCTGCGAGCGCGGGAGAAGTGTCGCTCACCACCAAGAAGTGCTCCCCATGCTGCGACGCAGAAGCAGCAGGAACAAGGGCACCCCCACCAACGCCGTTATGACGCCGATCGGCACCTCGATGGGGGACAGCATCGTGCGGGCGACCACATCGGCCAGGGTGAGGAAAACCGCACCGGCGAGAAACGAGAGGGGAAGCAACATTCGATAGTCGGCGCCGACGACGAGGCGGACTCCGTGCGGCACGATGAGCCCCACGAAGCCGATGATTCCGGTCGCCGCTACACCGGCCGCGGTCAGCAGAGAAGCCACAACGTAGGCGACTTTCTTGACGCGTTCGACGTTCGTGCCCAAGTAGCCGGCCGTCTCTTCCCCGATGGCCATGAGGTTCAAGGGCCGCGCCAGCCCTATCAGGACCAAGGTGGCGGGGAGCGTATAGAGTGCCACCGTCATCACCGTCACCCAGTCGGCCCCCGCCAGGCTTCCCATCATCCAGAGGATGGCGCTACGTACCGTGCGAGCGTCTGAGATGGAGAGAACGAATGAGAGACAGGCAGTGAAGAAGGCTCCCACCACCACGCCCGCCAGGAGTAGGACGCGGACGTCGACCCGATCGTCGGCGGCGGCCGCAACTCTGAGGACCAGAGTGATCGCCAGCAGCGCGCCAACGAAGGCCGCGATCGGCAACGCCCAAGAGTGAGATACCGCGAGACCGAGAGCCAAGGCGAGAACTGCGCCCGTGGCCGCGCCGCCTGAGATTCCCAGTATGTAGGGCTCCGCGAGTGGATTGCGAAGAAGTGCCTGGAAGACGGCTCCCGCCAACGCGAGTCCGCCGCCCACGAGGATGGCCAACACCGCTCGTGGAGCACGGAGCTCCACCACGATTTGGCGTATGCTGGTATCACCCCGCCCAGTGAAGGCTGCGAGGGTCTCTCGGATGGTAAGATCGACCGAGCCGAGCCAAACGCTCAGAGAGAAGGCGCCGATCACCGCCAGGATGAGAGTGGCAGACCACGCCCTGGGACTCACGGGAACGCCTCGGGGTGGATGAGGCGAGCGACCTCCCGGGCGGCATCCCCGAGACCGGGTCCCGGAACCTCGATCGACCCGGGCAGCCTCACGCTCGGAATAGAAGAGAGCTTCGGCGGGGCGGATCCGCTCTCCGCGATGAGAAGGAGGTCCGGCTTGCGGTCGATCAACTCCTCGAGACTCACGGGTACGTACAGCTGACCCAAATCGTCGAAGACATTCGTACCGCCTCCGAGGATCATGAGTTCGTGTATATACGTGCCGGGGCCGGCCACCCAAGGCGGCTCACCGCCGAGGAGGTAGGCGACTCTACGCAGCGGTAGGCCCTCGACTCGCTCTTGCACGTCCGCCAGTGCGGACCTGATCTCCGCGAGGAGTGAGTTAGCGGCGGCCTCCGCTCCCGTGATCGCTCCCAGGCGCCGAATAATCGATTGCACGTCGGCGATGCCGTCGGGCTGAATGGCGAAGTGGGGGACCCCCAGATCGGTGAGACGCTCGGCGGTGGCTCGATCAGACTCGCCGGCGAAGCGAATGACCAAGTCGGGTTCGAGAGCGAGAAGTATCTCCAAGTTGGGCTGGAGCCCGCCCCCCACCGAGGAAAGGCTACTCAGCTCCGGCGTCCGGTCGTATTCCGTCCGCCCCACCAGGTGATCACCCAGACCGAACGCCAACAGGGTTTCGGTCGCGGAGGGAACGAGAGAGACGATTCTCCCGGGAGGAGACACGAACTCGTGACGTCGCTGTGCGTCGTCCGTGACCACGACGGGCTGGCCGTTCGGGGCGCCACCGGATCCGTCCAGCGGAACCGAGACGCCTCCACCGTCGGGCCCGCCGGGGCCGCAGGCGGAGATCAACGTCGCGAAAAGGCAGTGCTTCGCAGCCTTGATTCCCCGGTGGTCCAACACTCGCCTCAGGGCGCCCCAGTCACACCCGCGGGAGCGGGAAGCCCACATGGGTCCCGGTAGGCCTCCTGCATGGCTCCGTCTCGGCGACTGAGGGCCGAGAGCCACATCGAGTTTCTGCCCATGACTTCGAGGACGATCTCCGGAGAGCCGTCCCGGTCCAAGTCGAGGTGATCGAAATATCGCGCGGTGCCCTTCCCGTCTCTGCTCGCGAGCCGGTAGTCGGTGTAGCTCGTTCGGTAACCGGCACCGTCCGGATCGGAGGCCACGAGAAACACCGAATACGCCCCTCTGGGGGCCGGTCCCACGTCGAGGGCATCGGCGTTGACGAAAGTTGCCACCACGGTGGGTGCCTCGTCGAGGTTGGCTCGGAACACCTGGATATCCCTGCGAATTCCCAGCACCGATATGGGCCACGGCGCGCCCACCGAGGGAATGATCGACTGCATCATGGTCAGTGACACCACCCTCAAGTCCCGGGTCTGGGGGACGGGAGCGTAGCTCCCATGCAGGAACGTGGATCCGAGCTGGCTCGGGAGCGCGAGGAAAGTCCGTACAGCCGAGGCGTCGGGGATCAGTTCGATGGGGCCTGTTATCTGAGGCCGTGGCCGGCAATAACGTTCATCCACGCCGAAATCCACGGCACTCAGTCTGCCGACCCTGCGTCCGTCCGCGAACAGCGTGAACTCCGATCCAGCCGACACGTTGTCGGCGGCGAACGCTCTGCTCTCCTCTACGGAGGTCACCTCGAGCGAATACAATCCATCCGTACGGATCTCCGCCACCGGTATCAAAGAGGCCTGTGATCCGGATCGGCGGCCCATATAGAGCACTGGGCCTAGAGGCTCGGCGGCCACGGTGTCCCCAGCCGGGATCGGGTCGGAAAGTGGTACACCCGCTTCAACCTCGGCCAGGTCGTCGGAGGTAGACCTCAGGCTCAAATGTGCCCCTCCCCACTCCACGTTGTCGCAGCTTACGGCGACCATTACAATCCCGACCAACGGGAGTGTCCGGAGGGCTGTCTTCATGTGGAAAAGCTATCCTAGCGCGCAGCGTAAATCAAAGGGATCATCTGGATGAAGGACCGGCTGCATTGGGTACCGTCGTTCGTCACCGGTGCGGCATCGGCTACGACGGCCACGGTGGCCGTGGCGTTGTTGCTGTACTCGGGAGAGGGGATGCTCAAGTCCCTGATCTTGATCGTGGCCTTCGAGCTCGGTGCGCTGGGGTTAGGTTTGGGGATAACCGTGCCGACGACTCGAGGCGAGGCACTGGTCTCGCTGCGAAGACGTTGGCTGTCCGTACTCGTGGCCTTCCTCGCCGCGTCCATCTTCGTTCTCGCTTGGCTGTTCAAGGCGGGATTCGGCGCTCGGGCCGGGACGCAGGCTCTCGGTCTCGCACTGCTCGCGGGACTGCCCCTATACATGGGTGGCCAACTGCTGGCGGCGATCTCCGCTGATGAGAGTGGGAGAGGTGGTGGGGGCGTCGGTGGGCGCGTCGGTGCTTTTGCCACCCTCGGAGCCTGCGCAGGGGTCTTGGTGACCGGATTGAGCGGCTTGGGTCGGGTTGGTGTACCCTCACTGATGTTCTTCATGCTCATGGCCCTCTCGGGGGCGGCTCTGGTGCAGGGATGGCTGCTCCGAGACGAAGCCTCGCCGGCGGTGGTCGGTCGAGAGTCGGGGGCCGAATGAGGCTCGCGCACCTCTCGGATCTTCATCTCGGGTATCGGGCGTTCGCCCATCAGGAACAGGGCCGAAACGTGAGAGAAGTGGACGTGGCGAGAGTCTTCCATCAAGCCATCGCGAGGGTGATCGATATCGAGCCGTCCGCTCTACTGGTCGCGGGTGATGTGTTCGATCGTCCGGAGCCGCCGCATTCCGCTCAAGTTGTCCTCGCGCACGGACTTCGGTCCTTGCGGGAGGCTCTACCGGAGATGCCGGTGCTCATGGCTGCAGGGGCCCGCGACACGCCGGCGGGTCCCGCCGATCCCGGCCCGCTTGCTGCGTTCGATACGCTGGCCGGTGTCGAGGCCGTGACGGGCACGACCCGTAGCGTATATTATTCGCAATTGGGATTGAACGTCGTCTTGGTGCCACATCGGTCGACGGTTCAAGGTCCTCGGCCCGCTGTGTCGCCCAATCCTGACGCCCGCTGGAACGTGCTCGTCGGATATGGGTCGGTCGATGGAGCACAGGGCTCACTCCTCTCGCTTGATCCGGCCGAATGGGACTATGTGGCGCTCGGCCATGAGCACCTTCGCCGGGAAGTGGCACCGGGTGTCCACTACGCAGGCTCGCTCGAACGGGTCGGTCCCACGCCCTGGGAGGAAGCGGCGGACGAGAAAGGCTTCCTGACATGCGAGCTCGATTCAGGACGCATAAGCTTTCATGCCATTCACGGTCGTCCTGTAGTTTCGCTAGCTCCCATTTCTTACGAACCGGGACGGCCGGACCGGCTGAGGGAGCGCGTTCGTGAGGTACTCGAGGAGGTGCCGGGTGGTATCGAAGAGAAAATTGTGCGTGTCCGCATTCAGGAACTTCCCCCGGATCAGCTCGATTTACTAAAAGGACTCCTGCCCGAGTTTCGTCGAAGAGCCTTACACCTGGAGGTGGAGTTCGATGGCCCGAGAGTGAGCTGTGCGTCGCCTGAGAATGGCGTCTCGGGTCGGTTGGCTTCGAGACTCGCCAAGCGCCTCGGGGAGGAGGACGAAAGTCTTGAGGAGTTGGTTGGGCTCGTGAAGGACTGTCTATCGGAGGGTCCTATGCTGAAGGGCATGCCTTGAGTGGCTTGGATCATACGACTCCGTCGCCCGGTGGAGTCCATCTGGACTTCGAGATCGGCCGCGGCCTCGCCGCTCTCGTCGGTGGTGACGGCCCCCTCCGCAGCGAAGTGCTGGAGGGGCTCGCTCGGAAGCTAGCACGGGGTGACGATCGCATGACCATCCTGATTGCCGGCTTTGGGGTGGCCACACCGACGCTCGCTTGGCGTCGAGCCGTACGTGTATTGGCGCAATGGTCAGGGCTCGACGGAGTGGAGCGCGAGGTGAACACGCTGCTCCCCAAGCTTTCTCACGGGGTCGTCGCACCGACGTCGACCGACTCCGGGATCGCCAAGCTCCGGGCGCGGGTCCAAGAATTGCGGCCACTACCCGAGGCGGTCCACATGAAGGACGCTGAGCTTCGTGGGCTACGCGCGGACGCGGCCGAGGTGCTCGGCGACATGGAGGAAGCCAACATGGAGTGGCTGCGCGCGCGGCAGGACGCCGAAACCCACCTTCTCGCATACCGAGATCGCGCTCGTGAGCTCAAGCTACGTCTCCAAGAGCTGGAGTCGGGAGGACTCGAGACGGCCTGTCCCACGTGTGAGCGAGTGCTGGATGACAGGTTCGAATCTGTGTTGGCCGTACTTCGTGAAGAGTGGGAGTCGGTCGTACAGGACGGGAGCTGGTGGAAACGCCGCAAGGAGCAGTTGGATGAGAAGCCACCGCGGCTCCGGGAGTTGGAGGGAGAGTCGGTCCGTCTCCATGCCGCGAGCGAGGAGTGCACGGAGGAGGCGGAGCGGCTTCGAACGAGACTGCCTGAGTTGGCCGAAGTCGAAGACATGCTGGCCGCCACCCAAACGAATCTCTTATCCGTCGTCGACGCGGCTGAATCGGCGGCATCTCCGGAAGGTCGCAGCCAGAGGCGACGTCGTGCCCTAGAGGTGCTTCGTGAAGAACTGTTGGCTGATGCCAGAGGGGCGCTCACCGCCACGACGGGTCGGTATCTCAACCATCTGACCAGCGGCGTGGCATTGGGTGTCGGACTGACGGGGGATGGTGAGCCTACCGTCGTCCGAGACGAGGGAGCCCGGAGGCTCCAATCCGACGAAGAGGTAGCCGCCTATATGTTCGCCCTCCGACTCGCTCTCATCGATTTGGCACACGGATGCGAAGTGCGATTCGGAGAGGTTCTCCTCGATGACACCTTTGATCGCTTGGAACCGGAGGCTAAGGTCCGCGCCGTTGGGCTCCTGCGGTCGTTTCTACCTACGGTTCCGAAGATTCTTCTCTTCTGTCGTGGCGACATCTTGGACGCCATTCCAGAGTCCTTCGACTGGATCGTGGAGTTGGACGTTGAGCAGAGCGGCAATGCGCTGGCTCGGGCGCGGAAGAGCGGCGTAGGGAAGCTACGAATCCACTGATATCCGTTCCTAGACTCTCTGATGGTCCGGGCGCCAGTTCTTCACCCGCATCTTGATCTCCTTGCGATCTTTGATGCCCTCGGATACCACCGTCTGGATCAAGCCCGCGACCTCATCATCGGAGGCGAACCGCAAGCCGATGAGCTGCTCTGTCGTGAGCTGCCCAATAGCCCCCTGCTGTTCCTGGGGCAGAAGATCGTGAAGGCGCATGCGCTCCTCGAGGCGGATAATTCGGTCCTGGGCCGCCAGCGGGAAGAGGCGTGCGAATAGCGTGGCGATGATCACACCCACGCCGAAAAGTGAGGATATGACGGAAGCCACCGAGAACGCTGTAATCACCGTGTAGAGAGAGTAGACGACGTAGGTCATGATCATCGGAAAGGCGACCATGTGGAACATCGGTACGAACTTGGCATGATTCTCGAAATTCTGTGGAGCGGAGTCAGCCACGGGAGTCTCCTGGAATCGAAAAATAGTTGCCTGAACAGTGATCGCCTCAGAATACGGGGTTGGAGGATGATTTAGCCATCCCTCGGGGGTCTGGATCGGGATTGGCTCAGCGTCCGCCCAAGCCTTGCCAAGCCGTCAGCCGTTCCTCGTACTTGGATCGGAGCTCGTCATCGCCCTCTTGAAGGGCGACCTGCGCCAGGGCCGCGTACACCCAGGCGTAGTAGTTCGGAATCCCGATCGTCGACCGGTCCGGCCAGTGCGGCCACGCGTCAGGGATACCGCTCCTGTGTATGAACACACGCTCGACGAGGGTGGTCGTGCGCTCGACATCCAACCATGGACCGGTCACTGGGATCAGTTGAGGCTCCTGGATCAACATGTTTCCTTCCGTCAAATCCGGTGGCCCCGGGTTGAGACGGAATGCCACGCCTTGCCGCACGAGGTACGGTACCAACCCGAGCGACTGTGCCGCGCTTCCGCTCGACGCGAAGTAGATCGGGCGGTCGCCGATGCTGTTCTGGATCAAGGACAGCGCAAACTGTTGCCAGGGGAAAACCACGGTACCGCCGGGCATGGATCCGGTCACAGGGCCGAGCTGGAATTCGCGGTCCTCATTGAGGGGGACGAAGCCACCGGGCCCGGCGACTTGTTCGATCAGACTGTCTTCCAGGGCAATAATCGAGCGGGTGGGTAGGGTGGAGGCCGCATCCAAGAGGAGCGCGACGCGCCCCTCCTCGGCTGCTAGACTCGGGTCGTGCGTATAGAGTGGTTCGGAGTCCGCCGCATGATAAGGCCGCTGGCACACGATGACGGTCGGCGTCTCCTCGGGCCTCACGCCGGGCGGGCACGGGCGCGTGATGTCCCGGAGCTGCTTGACGTACCAGTCGAGGTTGAGGTAGGAGGTGACGATGACCGTGACGTCACGCCGGATGCCTTCGGCCTCCTGCAGGTACCAGAGGGGGAACGTGTCGTTGTCTCCGTTCGTGAACAGGACGCCGTACGGTTCTACGCTCATCAGGAGGTTGTACGCCCAGTCACGGGCCGAATAATCGGAGCGACGGCTCGCCCAGGACCAATTGAGTATCAGGGGGATCAGGGCGAGCAACAGCACCGGAGCCGCCCGGGACCACGAACCCTCCAACCGGTCCTTCAACCGTTGCCACAGTGCGGCGATTCCGATGCCCGCCCACAGCCCCCACACCGAGAAACCCACGACGAAGAAGTAGTCTCGTTCGCGAACCTCGTGTGGATCCCCTCCGGCGTTCGGTGACGCGAGCGAGAATCCGTACTTGAAGTTCAGGTAGAACACGAGGCCGACGGAAAGCGTTGCGAAGAGAACCAGGACGTAGAGGCCCGTCGCCGTGTCCCGCCGCAGGTGTTGGGTCGCCCCGTACACTCCCAAAGAGGCGAAGAGAATCGTGAAGGGGAGTCGCATGAGAGCGAAAACGGTCTGGCTCCCATCCGCGCTCCGCGCCCACTGCCAGTCGAAGTACTGGAGATAGTTAGCGTATTGTGACCAAAGGGGTGCCTGCCGAGGAATGGGTGGCGGCATGTCGTATTGCTGTCTCGACAGGGCCGCCGAGAGTTCGAAGCAGCCTGCCTTTCCCCATGTGACGATGCTCGTGAGGGCGCTCGCGATGCTCGAACACGTGGGATCGGCCTCGTTGATGATCGGGGACAAGGCGGCCCTGAGCGGCAGGAACAGGTGGATCGAGAGTCCCAGGAGCACCGCCACGGCGCCGACGGCGTACAACCGCCAGTTGAGAAGCGTTCGCGGGGACAGAAGCAGCACGAAAACTCCCAGGGCAGGCGCGGTCAGAAGGGCCATGAGGTGATTCCCCACCGAAAGCGCCAGGATGAACGCCATGAGCACGAGCAGATTGTCGTCCCGGCCCTTTCCCAGGTTCTCACGCCAACGAAAGGCGAGCCACGTGAGTAGCGCGATGCTGAAGAGCGAGACCGTGTAGACCTTCTCGTTCACATTAGACTGATGCCACACCGTGAATGCCGTGGCGCTTACCGCCACAGCCGCCAGCGCCCCCACGATTCGGAAACGCCGTTCCGCTGAGAAGAAGCCAAGAACGTGATAGACGGCCATGAACCAGAGACCGTGCGCGAGGCTCCCCATGAGGGCCGAGAAGAGGTTGATCCGTGTAGCTACGGTCAGGCCGAAGGGCGTGAGCAGTACATCCCATGTCCTGGCGAGGACGACGAATAGTGGGTTTCCGGGCGGGTGAGGAATGCCCAGGATGTGGCCCGTGGCGATGTATTCGCTGGTGTCCCAAAATGCCGTCGTGGGGGACAGGGTAATCGTATAGAGAAAGCCAACGGCTAGCGTCGTGATGAGCGCCCATACGTAGGGTGGGCCTTCAGGCTTCTGGGTGGGCTCCGGCTCCGCGTCACGCACGAGCTCGGGCGATGCCCTCTTCTGTCGTCCCATCACTTACGCTTTCTCGAATACGGGTCGTAGGCGCTACAGCGGCCGTGCTACTTTTGCGCGAGGTGCAGGTTCCCCCAATCGTCGAGAGTCAGTCGCCAGCCATGCGGAATCCAGGTGGTCGAGCTGTACTCCAAGACGAGCAACGGTCCCTCGAGCTCGTGGCCCGGGGCGAGATCCTCACGCCAGACTCGACTAATCTCCACCCATTCGCCGCCCGAAAACAAGCGTGTGGTCGAGGTCTCAGGCGGAGCGGTCGCGGGTGGCAATCGTTCGAGTTCGAGTTTCTGACCCGGCGCCGAAGCGATGGCCCGGATCGTGACGGCCTCCACCGGTGTATCGAGACGTCGGTAGCCGTATCGCTCGTCGTGGAGGTCGTGGAAGGTGGCTTGCCACTCCTTCTCGGGAACCCGAAGTTCGAAACTCTGACCCTCGTACCGGGCGTCCACCTGCCGGACCACGGTGATGTCCTCCCTCCGGACTCCCTCTTCCGACATCGCATCCACGACGGTTCGCTCGAGCTCGGTGAATACCTCCCGTATGCGCTCCTCCGTCCCGGAGGATGCCGTCGAGAGAAGAATGGACCGGGATGCCTCCCGAGTGAGGTCGGCGGCCAACATTCCATATGCGGAGAGGAGTCCCGGAAGTGGGGGCACGATGGCCCGAGGGGCACCCAACCGCTCTGTCAGATCCGCTACGTGGAGGCCCCCCGCTCCTCCGAACGCCACGAGCGTAAAGTCCGCCGGATCGTGGCCTCGCTCCACGGAGATCACCCGCAAGGCCCGCTCCATGGCCGAAGCGGCGACCGCCAAGATACCCTCGGCAGCACTCTCCAGGGTGGCTCCCAACCCCTCGGCGAGGCTCCGGAGATGTGGCTCGATCGAAGCCCGGTCCAACGTGCCCCCGCCCCCCAAGAAAGCGTCGACGGGTAGGCGTCCGAGCCACACGTGCGCGTCCGTGACCGTCACTCCCTCGCCGCCCTTTGCGTAGCAGATGGGTCCCGGATCGGCACCGGCCGATCTCGGTCCCACTCGGAGCGCCCCCCCCGGGTCGACACGCGCCAGGGAGCCTCCTCCCGCGCCCACCGTGTGGATATCGATCACGGGCACGGCGATCGGCTGCCCACCGATGTCGAGTTCACGCGTGTGAAGAGGGCCGCCCGGGCACAGGGACACGTCCGTGGACGTTCCTCCCATATCGAACGTAATGATGCGCTCGTGCCCGGCCCGTCGACCCCAGGCGAGTGCTCCGACAACGCCACCCGCCGGCCCCGATAGGACCGTGTGAATCGGCTCACGCATCGCGCGTTTCACAGGTAGCGATCCGCCGCTCGATCCCATGATGGTCACGCGCTCGGCTCCGCTCTCCTGATCCAACCGTCCGAGGTACCCGGACATGACGGGTGCGATGTACGCGTTCACGACGGTCGTGGACGTGCGCTCATACTCTCGATACTCGGGCAGAAGCCTCACTGACACCGAGAGGGGTATGGGCAACCCCTCCAGAGCGCCGGCCACCGCTTCTTCGTGATCCGGGTTGGCGTAGGAGTGCAGGAGGACGACCGCTACGGATTCTCCGCCTGCCAGCTGCTCCGCAAGCGTCTCGAGCTCATCCGTGTCCAAGGGTTCGAGAACGTCTCCCTCGGGCCCTATTCTGCCGCGAATTCCGTGGCGGTCGGTCCGGCTGACGAGGGGAGGAGGGCGGTGGCCGACCAAGGCATAGAGCTGCGGGCGGTTCTGGCGGCCGATCTCGATGATGTCCTCGAAGCCCGCGTTCGTCACCAGCTTTACACGGGCGCCCTTTCGCTCGAGAAGGGCGTTGGTGGCCACCGTGGAGCCGTGGAGAAGCACGTAGTCGCCGTCCCCGCCCTTCAATAATTCGTCGATACCCCCAAGCACTGCGTCCGCGGGATCTCCGGGAGTGGACGGAACCTTGAGAGACCGCAGACGGCCCGCGTCGAGCAGGAGCACGTCCGTGAACGTCCCGCCGGTGTCCACCGCGAGCACCCGAAGGCTCTTTCCCTTTTTCACTTCATTCATATGTTTCCTGCCCCAATCCCCGGGGCACCCATTCCATATTGATCGTCGACGTTCATGGAGCTCAAGCCCACCTTCGAAGAATTTCGCTCCCGAGTCACCGACGTCGGTGTGCTCCCCGTGTGGAGAGAATTCCTATTCGATGTGGATACCGCCGTAACGGCATACGCGAAACTTCGTCGTCCCCCGTTCGGATTCCTACTCGAATCGGTTGTCGGGGGCGATCAGTGGGCCCGTTATACGTTCTTGGGGACCGACCCGTGCCAAGCCTGGCGCCTCATCGGCGGGCGGGCCGAGCTGTGGACCCCGGGCGATGGCTGGACTCCGATCACCGCCGCCGATCCCCTCGCTGATTTCGACGAACGCTTACGAGCCCGCCGACCCCTGGCCGTCGAAGGACTCCCTAGACTGTGGGGCGGCGCCGTAGGTTACTTCGGATATGATGTGGTGCGCCAGATCGAGCGACTTCCAGACGCCCCACCGGACGACCTGGGTCTTCCCGACGGTCTTTTTGCCTTCATGGATCTGGTGCTGGCGATCGACAACCTACTGGGTCGTGCAATGGCGATCGCCACAGTGGGGGTCGAGCCGGGTCTGGATGACACGGAACTCCGCCGCCGGTACGACGTGGCGGCCGACAGGACACAGGATCTGGTGGCCCGATTGGCAAGCGCCGACCCCCCGGCCCCCCTCGAGCTGAAACCCCAGCCCGAGGCAGACCCGGATTTCTCGAGTAGCATGAACCGCGAGGAATTCGAGGCTGGAGTGGAGCGCGTGAGGGAGTATATCTTCGCGGGTGATGTCTTCCAGGTGGTGCTCAGTCAACGACTCGAGATGCCGCTGACGGCCGAGCCCTTCGACCTTTACCGGGCCCTTCGATCACTCAATCCGTCACCCTATCTCTACTTCCTCGAGCTAGACGGATTTTCGCTGGTGGGAAGCTCGCCGGAGGTTCTCGTGCGCGTCGAGGACGGTACCGTCACGGTGCGCCCCATCGCGGGGACGCGACCCAGGGGAGCCACTCCGGAAGAAGATCGAGCCCTGGCCCTCGATCTGCGAGAGGACGAAAAGGAGTTGGCCGAGCATCGCATGCTCGTGGATCTGGGGCGCAACGATATCGGGCGGATTGCCGAATACGGATCGGTGGACGTGCCCGAACTAATGGTGGTGGAGCGGTACTCCCATGTGATGCACCTCGCGAGTCAGGTCGAGGGGAAGCTTCGGGGTGAGAACTCTGCGATGGACGTGTTCAAGGCGTGCTTTCCCGCGGGCACCGTTTCGGGCGCTCCCAAGGTACGGGCCATGGAGATCATCGACGAGCTGGAGACGGTACGGAGAGGGCCGTATGCAGGCGCCGTGGGTTACTTCGGTTGGGGAGGCATGGCGATGGACACGGCCATCACGATTCGTACTGTAGTTGTGAAAGACGGGAAGGCATACGTACAGGCAGGTGCGGGCGTCGTCGCGGACTCCGACCCCGCTCGTGAGTACGAAGAAACCCTCAGTAAAGCTCGGGCTTTGCTGAGGGCGGCGGCGATGTTGCCGTCGGGGACTTAGGACACTGGGCTCGACCGCTTCCTAGGCGAGCTCCTCGTATAGGTACGCGAGGGCGCGGATCCCCTTCTCGATATTCTCCTCTGGAAACCACTCGTCAGGGGCGTGCAGATTCGCTCCGGGGTGGGAGAAGCCCATGAGCAGGACCGGCGCACCCAGGATTCGCTCAAAGTCCCCGACGATGGGAATGCTTCCTCCCTCTCCGGCCAACACCGGTTCCGCACCGAAGGCCTTGAGGAGAGCCGATGTCGCCGCGTCCTTGAGATGCCCGTCGAGCTTGGCGCGCCACGGCATTCCCCCGTGGAGTTCCTCTACTCGGACCGTCACACCTTCTGGGGTGACGGCGGCGAGGTGGCCCCGCAGTAGTTCTCCGACCCGCTGAGGATTTTGGTCGGCCACCAGGCGGAAGCTGACCTTGGCCATGGCCTTGCCGGGCAAAACCGTCTTCGCTCCCTCGCCAGTATAACCCGAGAGAAGACCGTTCACTTCGCAGGTGGGGCGCACCCACAGCTTTTCGAGGACCGAGTAACCGATCTCACCGCCGGTCAGCGTCGTATTGAGCGAAGCCGCAAACTCGTCCTCGTCGAAGGGCAGCCCCCGAATCCCCTCTCGCGTCTCGTCGTCCCAGTCCAGCACGTCGTCATAGAAGCCGTCGATGACGATCCGTCCTCGGTCGTCGTGGAGGGTGGCCAGCATGCGCGAGAGTGCCATGGCTGGGTTCACGACGGGACCGCCGTAGGCGCCCGAGTGCAGGTCGCTCGAGGGTCCTTCGACGTGGATCTCGAAGTACGCGAGACCTCGAAGGGAGAAGAGCAAGGACGGTAGTCCCGGTGCAAACATGCCCGTGTCCGATATGACGACCGCGTCGCAGGCCAGCCTCTCTTTGTGGGCCTCGACGAACGGCACGAGGTTGGGCGAACCCACCTCCTCCTCCCCCTCGGCCAGGATGATCAGGTTTACGGGAAGTGCACCCGCACCCTTCAGATGGGCTTCGGCGGCCTTTACGTGTAGGTAGAGTTGCCCCTTGTCGTCGGCGGAGCCCCGAGCGTACAGGCGATTCTCGCGAAACTGCGGCTCGAAGGGCGGAGACGTCCAAAGCTTCAGCGGATCGGGTGGCTGCACGTCATAGTGGCCGTAGACCAAGACCGTGGGGGCTT
>Ga0310121_10000652_pt1 | contig 37376 bp, 27 predicted proteins | sample CB27_Tmax_986_MG_FD_203504 | JGI IMG/M metagenome (GOLD analysis project Ga0310121, IMG submission 203504) | Marine microbial communities from Western Arctic Ocean, Canada - CB27_Tmax_986 | ecosystem: Environmental > Aquatic > Marine > Oceanic | place: Canada: Western Arctic Ocean | collected...
AAATACGGCGCTTGAATGTTCTCTGGTCCTGATCACCACGGCGCAGGACTCGTTTGCCAGAGACCAGACGATTCTATAGCCCTGGTGGAAGGTCCGGCTGGGAAACCAATGGCAGCCAAGCCAGGCCGTCGGCCATTTTAAAACTCGACTTGCTCAGCCAGCCAGCCAGCCAGCCAGAGACCCCTGGTCCGCAAACACTTGGTGGTGCGGGTTCGTCGCGAAGGAGCCGAGCAGCAGCAAATCGAGGTCAGAGATGTTTCGTCGCTCGCCGGGTGAGAGAACCGGGTTCATCAGGTCATCGACGTGAATGTCTGAGTCAAGGTGATGACCGTCGAGAGTCATCACCACGTCGACCTCCGCCGCCGTCAGTTGGGATCGATCTTCTTCGAATCCACTCAGCGCGTCAGAGAAACCGGCTGCATGTCCGATTTCGTGCAATAGAACGCTGTAAAGATCAAATCCTGCCTCCGCCGATGGTGCCTCCAGTCCAATATACCAGCCGCATCCCGATGCGTCGTCGTCAATGCTGACCAGGGCGGTTGTAGCATTGCCGTGCCCATCGGTTTCCAGTATGGCAGTTGAACCCAACGCTTGACTATTGAAATCACGAACTTCCAGATCGATTACCAGGCGATCGCTCAACAGGCCGGTTGCCTGCCAGGTATCAATTGCTGCGTTGAGTACTTCTTGGATTGAATCGTCTGAGGTGTCAGAAATCGTGATCGGTGCGGCAACGGTGGTCGGGGACCAAACAGCGTGTAAGGCCGGATCGACCGAGATCGTAACAACCTGGGTGTCAATTCTGCTGGCTGTCGTAACGTTTGCAGGGACTACAGGCTTGACTCGTACCAGAATCTGCAGTTGACCGGTTACTCCGGGCGTCGGTGTGACGGTAACGGTTGCATTTCCCTGGGAATCGGTCGCAACCTGGAAGTCATACGGGCGAAAGTCGAAGGAGTCGACAATGCCGTTGCTGAACGTAATGCGTTTGATCGGGTTGGCGAAATCCAACGTTTTGAAGTTCCCGGGATCTGCAAAGGTGGTGGCCAGACTGCTGTCCGCAGAACCAAGCGTGGACCCGTTGTCGTCAAAGGCCGTTGCTGTTCCAGCAGCGACGCTCAGTCCATGAACAAAGTAGAAGCTGACGGTATTGACCGGGTTGTCAAAAACAACTTCGGCAATTCCGTTGTTGACCAGATAGATCCCATTGTCAAAGCTACCCATCAACGTTGAAATGCCCTGGACCACTTCACCTCCGCTCCAGGTGGAACCCTGATGTGAGAAATCTGTGGTTCCCGCTGGCGTGATGCCTCTTTCATTGGGGCCGTCATCGAAGTTGATCACCTCGCGACTTTGTACGTCGATGACATAATCATCCCCCTCGGCGTCGGTGGCAGTGACGGAAAATACGGCGTCAGTACCAGTCGTTGTGCTGACGGGCGCAATTTCATCAAGAAACGGCGTCATATTGGCGACGTCGTCGTCCACCGTGACATCGATAATTTGTTGGCTGGTACCACCGTTACCGTCGTCGGCTGTTACGGTGAGTTGGGCAGTGCCGCTGGCACCTTCGGGTGCCGAAATGACCAGCACGCCATTGATTGAGTCGACAAAAATTTCGACGGTTTCCTGGAAAATCTCGTTGACTGGGGATTGGCCATTGACCGCAACGTTGCCGATTTCGTCTCGGACCGTCTGGCCTTCTACCTGAAATCCAAAAACGCTGTGGTTCCCATCCAGAAAACGGGTGTCGACAAGTGTGATGAAGTAACCCCCGCTGTTGGTATCATCCCCCGAAATCAGGTCGCCGTTTTGTAACGTCGTGTCACCCAGATTGGCCATCGATAAATAACCCGGGCCGAGATGAAGCAGCTGAGTGTGAAACTGGTCGTCGAAGACTGGAACCGTGAAGGCCGAGCCGAAAAGGTTTCCGCCCTGGATGACGAAATTGGGAACTACTCGGTGGTACTCATCGTTGTTGTACGCACCCTGTTCGGTCAGATTGATGATTTGATCGGTGATCCGCCCTGCGCGTTGTTCGAAAAGTTGAAAGACCATCTCGCCGCCTGAGATTTCCGTGTTCGGAGCGACGGTGACCCTCATGCTGCGATTACCGCTGGTAATGCTGGGAGTCACAATGCCGGCATCACCGCCTGTCACCGACACGCTGTAGGTCAGGGTGGCCCCCTCATCGATGTCTTCGCCCACGAGAGCCAGGTGCGTCGAGGTGCCATCTCGAACGACAACCTGGTTGACTGGATCCAATGACTCAATCACGTCGAAGGTCGGTTCGTCGTTGACGTCGGAGACCGTTATTTCTGCTCGATCGATGGCGCTACTGAAGGCACTCGTTCCACCCGCTATGAAGCCCGTGTCGACTTTCTCACCCGCGGCTCCCGTGGTCTGGTCCCAGCCACGATAGGAAACCGTTGCCGTGGCTCCGCTTGTACCATCGGGTACGAAACGCAGAAGGTCGTCAGGACGGAGCAGGAGTGCGTTACTCAGACTGACACTGCCAAGGTCCTGCCAGGTCTGAGCAGCATCGATCGAATACTGCCAGGTACCACCGTCGCTCACGTGTGGAATACCATTAACGGCCGGAACAATCACAGCGATTCCCTGCAAGGCCCCCGAGTCCACGTCGGTCATGGATCCACCAATTAAGTCACCAACCGCGTCACCGTTGTTGTTCAAGTCGTCTTCGGTAATTCCGGTCAGCGTGGGGTCACCAGTGTTGTCCAGTGACGGCGCGTCGTTCACTCCTGTGATAGTGATAGTCACAGTTCCGGTATCTGTGCCACCGTGGGGATCGCTGATGACGTAATTGTAAGTGTCCACCAGTGCCGCAGAATCAGCCGCCATTGCCTGGATCGCGCCTGCATTGGTGGGGTCGTAAAGTAAAGTGCCATCGGCCTCTTCAGTAATTGTGGCCCCCAGTGTACTTGTGCCATCGAAGCTACTGACGAACAACAGAGAGTCGTCTCCGTCGTTATCCGTATCTGCCCCCGAGCCGTTGTCTGCCAGGACATCGATGGCCGATGGTGTGTCTTCATCGGTCTGATCAACGTCATCCATGGCTACAGGGGGCGTGTTGGTTGTCACGTGGACGGTTATTTCTGCTTCGTCACTAAAGCCTGCGCCGGCCAGGTCGGTCACACGGACTGTCAGCAGGTACAGCGGGCTGGCTTGTAGCCCCGTTGGATCTGATACTGAAAGGGTTCCCAAATTCGGATCAATGGCGAAGGTGCCGGCGGGTGCGCCACTGGCTGTTATTTCGAATAAAAATGAATCATTTGTATCCGGGTCCACGACTTCTACGGTATCTACAATTGAACCAGGTAGAACGGCCAGCGAAACCGTGAAGATTTGATCTGCCACGGAGACCGGTTCATTGACATCGGTCAAATTGACGGTGACGTTTCCTGAACCGCTCAAATTACCACCATCGGTGACGGTGACCTCCAGAACGAAGGTTTCCGCTGTCTCAAAATCCAGGACAAAATGGTTTGCTGTGGTGATTTCTCCGGACTCTGGATGAATCTCAAACGCACTACCGTCGTTACCAGCTGTGATCGCGAACTCCAGCAGGGTGTCGCCGTCCGGATCACTTGCCGTCACCGTGCCCACCGGCGTGCTGCTGACGCTGTTTTCGGCAACAGTGAATGTGTGATCGTTGATTGCGGGAGCTTCGTTTTCATCAAGGACCTGGATGGTAATGGTCGCGGAGTCGCTGAATCCCGACCCTGGAACACCCGAACCGTCACCTCCTGAGTCGATCACCTGGACCGTCAGGTTGAACACCGGTGTGGTCTCGAAATCAAGTTGTGTCGCGTCCGCGACAGTGACCTCTCCTGTGGATCCGTCCACGGCGAAAGCTCCGGCAGAGTTGCCACCGGTGATATCGAAGCTCAGCGTGTCACCATCTCCGAGGTTTGCATCATCGGCTGTGATGGTTCCGATCAACGTGCCATTTGCACTGGCCTCGCCCACATCAAATGTCTGGTCATTGAGGCTGGGAGCCTGATTCTGCGTGATGGTCAGCGTGAAGGTGCTGGTATTGTCCGCGATGTCGGTGGCGGTTGTCTGGAATACTGAATCTGCAAAAGGCAGGCTCACGTCTGAGAAGGTGAAGGTACCACTGGCGTCCGCCGTGGTAGCATCAAGCACACTTCCCGCACGTTCCAATTGAATGGTAACATCGGCGTCGGAGGTTCCGACGAGCGTTGCCAGTGCAGAAGACGTAAACTGATCTCCGATAACTCCCGTATCGGAGGAAGGGTCCAGGTCGAAAACAGGGTCTGCCGGTGGCGTTGTGTCGATCTGAACGACGAGTTGGGCCGAAGCGGCACTGGTATTGCCGGCCACGTCGGTGGCCGTGGCAGTGATCGTATGTGTGCCCTCCGGCAGTGACACGGTTGTGATGGCGACGGGACTGTTGACCGTACCGGTTCCTACGACTCCCGTGACCTCTGAACTGACAAGTTCAACGACCGCTCCATCTTCGGCGTCTGTATGAAATACCAGACTCGTCAGATTGGTGGTGTTGTCGGTGTTGCTGCTACCCGAATCACTGGCACTGTCCAAATTGAGATCGATCGGAGCGGTTGGGGAGATCGTGTCAATCTGCAGTGTCACATGTAGTGTTGACTCGCCGTCCTGGTCGTCCGTTGCTGTGAGCAGCAAATCGTGTTGTCCACTGTCAATCAAGGAACCGGCGCCGGTGTTTGCAATGGATTCCAGGTGGTCCATGTTCAACTGGAAGTCGCCCCCCTCGGAAAAGTCTTGTCCCAACAAGGTTGACAGTTCCACGGGAGCTGAACTGTCGATCGATGCTGTGAAACTGGCAACCTCCGTATCGTCAGACACCGATCCACTGATGGTGACGTTGGGGTCATTGGTCACGCCATCACTGTCGGAACTACCCGTGTCGTTGCTGAGCGAGGCTTGAATGGAGGGTGCTGTGACGATATCAGAAAATTCGACCAGCAAGTTACCCGCGTCCTGGTTGGCCTTGGTCAATTCGACATCAAAAACGTCGATCGCGCCATTCATGTTGGCATCGAAGGACGGACTGTAGAGGTTGCCCGTGGTATTGATGCCCAGACCGTTAAAGACTTGTGTGGCCACGTTGTTGAAGCCGAACAGGTGTTGCACCATGGCAGCGGTGGCTGTGTGGGATTCATTTTGGCTGACCTGACCACTGGCGTCGGAGTCTCCCGTTAAGCCGACGTGCAATAGCAGGTTGCCCGTCGTGTCGTTTTCACCAGTCATCGATAAGATGTAATCACCCGTTGCCAGTTCGGCGATGAAAAGTCCGTCAAGCCCGTCAAGGGCATTGTCGGTTGAAAACAGGGGTAAGATGGTGTTGCCACTGGCGTCATGAATTTCCGGCGCGGCTGGATTAAGCTCACTGCCGATCGAAGCAGCAGTTTGAAAGGTCAGCACGACAGGCTGTGTATTGCCCGTCACGGAGAGCATGGTCTGGCTCATTTCGTCGGCAGCGGGGATGATGCTCTCGGTCGTTGCCAGGCTACCAGCCGACAACATCAGTCGGGTCTCGAGCTGCTCTGCCAGTGTGGACTGACGATGGTACCCGGCTTGAAATTTGTTTCTCCGACGATTGGCTCGTCGTTTCCTGAAACGTTGAGATCTCTGCATGCTACACCTGGACTGGATCGAATGTATGTGGTGTTCCGTGAACGAGCGCGCTATCAATACACAGTTTTCGCAAATGACGTTCCTTTTCGCCGAACTATTGGTGGCAGGAAGAACTTTTGCGAATTACCCGGCTATCGTGTCGGTGTAAGGAAGACAGGCTGTGTTTTGGCGAGTGGTTAATAGGAACAAAGTTGACAAATGACAACGAACGTTGCTTGATATCGACAACTCCCCCTACATTCTATTGAAATCAGAAACCGCGAAAAATTCAACAATTCTTAAGTAATCCGCAGCAAGAATGATCCTCCGCGGGGACCTGAGCATGGCCGAGTGGGTGTAGGTCGAGCCTATTTAACGGCTTGGGAGGATCGTGGCTGTTGAGTCACTCTCGTGATGACTAGCCGCCCGCATAGCCTTCGATGATTCTTCCCAGGTAGAAAATCGCCACTCCAAAGACCATCGCAAGCAGCAGTTCGGCGACGCCCGAATCACGTCCCAGGGCGCCAGATAACTCGAGGACGACGAAGAGCGGCAAGAGCCCCAGACCTGACAACTGCATTAATTTTCCAATAGCACGCACTGTCAAACCCTACACGAATCGACCGATTTCGATTCAACACCCGGCCTGTAAAATTGATCTGTAAACAATGAGCCGTGCGGCTTATTACCGTCCGGCTGGAGACACTGTTTGTCCCGAGACGCGCGCCCGGCGAACCAGGAAATAGAAGTAACAGGAAAACGAAGTAAGCAGAGCGAAGGGCATCGACATCATGAAAAGGATGCTCCAGAAGTAACCCCGCACCAAATTCTCATTCACTCCCATGCCGTTCTTGCAGTTGGGGCATGCCTGACAAATTTCAGCGCAGGCGCACAAAATACACATTGCCAGCACCAGCAGCATGACCTTCGGGAACGTGTTTCTTGAACCGGTTTTCGTATTCATGTCCACCAGGATTATAGTTGTTGTTTGCCGCCGGCCGCAAGAGTCTTACTGCTGACCAGGTGCGACGAATTTCAGTTGGAAATCACCGCCTTGATGCGTTGGTGGAATGGTTCGTCGGCGAAAGTGTTCATGAAGACTGCTCGCGACATGGCACACATTCGCAGGAAACCCTTGTTCCTTCCAGCAAATCAACCGTACATGTGATACAGCATGAAATACACAACCACTCCCGTTAGTGAGACGTAGAGCCAGATGGGGAAGGTCCACTTTGCCAAGCGTACGTGTGTCGCCCTTCTTTCGGTGAGGCCACAAAAAATTACGGCCACCGCCAAAAATGGTACAACGGCTGCCAGCACCACGTGACTGGCCAGGATGACATAGTAAAAAATTTTTATGGGTTGCAGCACGTCTGTGGGAAAGCGCTTGCTGCCTGCGTAGGCGTGATACACCACGTAACAAATCAAGAACAACACGGAGACACCGAAACAAGACAGCATCACCCACTTGTGGTCGCGTTCGCGTTTTTGTTTGATCAGCCAGTAGCCTGACAGCAGCAAGACGGTTGCCATGGCATTGAGCGACGCATTGACATGCGGCAGGTATGCAGTGAGATCCTTCAACTTCCCACCGTTTTGCTGGTTGGATTGTCTGTGTTCTCAGAGGATGACGCTGGTACGTTGCTCAACAGTTTGTCGACTTCCCGGTGAAACAGGTCGATCTGAGTAGCGTCGTTCCATTGAAAATAGCCGTGCACTTTTCCTTCTCGATTAATCAGCATCAACTTCTGGGAATGGGTGTTGGGAGCCACCGAAACCTTGAAAATATCCGACCCGACTTGTTGGATGTAGGATGCCTTACCGGTCAGGAATAACCACTGTTGTTCGTCCGCACCGAAACGGTCCGCATACTCGGCCAGTCGCGAAGGTGTGTCGTTTTCAGGGTCACACGTGATGCTGATGAATTTCAGGTTTTGTTTTTGATAACGTTCGGTGAGGTTTTTAATTCTGAGGTTCTGATTGGTGCATTGGTGCGGGCAACTGGCGAAGAAAAAACTGGCAACCCAGACCTCACCGTCCAGGCTTTGGGAATGGAATCGTTCTCCACTGCGTTCCATCAGAGTAAAATGCCTCAACGGTTCCTGGTTGACGGGCGCCGAGAAATCTTGGCTTGTCGTTGGTGTGTGCTGCGGACGACTTCTTTCGAATGCCACCCAGACAACCATCCCTCCGGAAAAGGTGAACAGGATTCCCAACCAAAATATTAACGCCTTACTTTTCATAATAAATCCGCCGTGGTGCGACTTCCGGAAACCTTCCAGGCCATGACGAAGGTTACCAGGGCAAACGCCAGGGACACGATCCAGCAGATTTGGAGGCTGGGGAGAAAAAAGTCCGGGTTGGTCGATTCCGCGTTCATGTTTTCGAACATCAGCCAACGTATTCCGGTAACACCGTAGGTCAGTGGATTCAGCGTCATAATCCAGTACATGATTCCACGACTGGACTCCAGCGAGGGAATTGGGAAAAACGAACCGGACAGCAACCACATGGGCATCAACACCAGGTTCATGATCGCGTGAAAACCCTGAGTCGAATCCATCCGCCAGGCAATCAGGTATCCCAAGGCTGTGAGTGCCAGGGAGACAACGAACATGATTCCCAGCAGTCCGAGCAAAGACAAAGGATCAAAAGTTGCGTTGGGTAAAGTCAGAGCCAGGAGACAGAAGAGGGAGCCTTGGATGAGGGCAATCAGCGTCCCACCGAGTATCTTCCCCAGCACCATTGACCAGCGCGGGATCGGGGCCACCAGGACCGATTGCAAAAACCCTTCACGACGATCCTCGATGATGGAAATCGAGGCGAAGATGGCGGTGAATAGCAGGATCATGGCCAGCGTGCCAGGGAAGAAGTATTCACGGAACCCCTGGCCGTCTGAACCTGCAGCAGATAACTCGAAGGAACGGTCCAGGCCGGCGCCAAACAGCAACCAGAAGACGAGCGGGGTGGCAATTGCTCCAATGATACGGTTTCTTTGGCGGAAAAATCGCAGTATCTCCCGCCAACAGAGGGTCAGCGCTGCCAGTAGCGGTTTGGGATGCGTGGTTGTCAACGATGATTCGTTCAAAGTCGGTTCCTCAGCAGGGTTCGATCACACCAGTTGGTCCATTTGCATCCAAGACAACCCGGCGGATGGGGAAATGTTGTGTTGATGTCGCGTCACGACGTTGTTTCTGCTTGCCAAAAACGATGGCCTGTTTTGGCAATGAAGACGTCCTCTAGGGTCGGTTTTCCCACGGTGACCGTGTCAATACGACCGGGAAAAGCCTCGACAAGCTTGGCAATCCAGGCGTGTCCGTCGGCAAGTTCCAGACGCACGTTTTCGTCGAGTACTTTTGCTTCGACTTGAAACTTTTGCTGTAACTCACTGGCCAATGCCTGGGGATCGCTGGACTGCATCGTAATCGAATCGCCGCCGACCGTCGCACGCAGGGCGTCTGGTGTATCGAGGGCCACAATCGATCCCGTGTCTAAAATCGCCATGCGATCGGCTCTTTCAGCTTCTTCCAAAAGGTGAGAGGTCAGGGCGATGGTCACTCCCGTCTCTTCACGTAATCGCGTTAAATATTCCCACAAATTACTGCGGGCGCCCGGATCCAGTGCTGTACTCGGTTCATCCAGCAGCAACAGGCGAGGATGGTGAATCATGCCTTTTGCCAGTTCAACGCGACGTTTCAATCCGCCCGAAAGTGTCTCGACAAGGTCATCCGCCCGGTCAGCGAGTCCCAATTGTTCCAGCAGTTCTGCTTCTCGCTTGGCTCGTTCGGTTCCGGTCAGACCGTAGAGGATTGCCTGGTAGCGGATGTTTTCGATGACCGTTAACTTGCGGTCCAGGCTGGGCGATTGAAAGACGACTCCCAGGGATCGCCGAATCTCTGCCTGCTGTCGTATTAAATCACAACCCAAAATCTGAATCTCGCCGGATTGCGGCGCAATCAGTGTCGAGAGAACTCGAAAGAGGGTGGTTTTACCACCTCCGTTGGGTCCTACTAAAATGAAGATTTCTCCAGCCGCCACATCGAAGCTGATCTCGTTCAGCGCAGCCCGATCACCATAGTGGTGAGAAAGCTTCGAGATGCGAATGGCTGGGTCAGTGGCCATGAGAAAGAGGGAAGCCGGTTTCCAGGAAACCCGCAATCCTTGGGTTAATTGTGTTGGTTTGCGTGCGTGCCGTCGTGGTGATCTTCAGCATGTTCTGGGTCGCGATCTGCAGCGGACGCAGGAACTTCCGGCTCCGCAGCATGCTGCCAACGTTGTTCCGAATACTTCCGGGTACGCAAACCGACATCGGGAATCAGCATGAGTACCAGAAAGACGGACATCAACGCGGCCGGAAATGTCAAAACGTATTTCCAATTGGCTTCCCACCACAGGTGCATGAAGCACAGCATGACAAGCATGGCCTTGGTGCACGAAACCGCCATCATGAAAATCCAACCTACGGCGGGTGTGTCCTTGTAAGGCCAGAGGTCGGAGTAGGTAAAGAAAGAGGCACCTGTCAGAACACAGAGACAGACGAACACAGCGAGGTATTTACCCAGGCCACCGTGGCCATGCTCATCACTATCATGGCCGTCCAAATTTGCCGGGTTCGTTTCAGACATTTCTAATTCTCCAAAGTCAAAAATGGTGTGTGCCGGACAGCCTCGTGTCTAAAACAGGTACAGCAAGGGAAACAGAAATATCCAAACCAGGTCGACAAAGTGCCAGTAGAGACCCGTGTTTTCGATGAACCCGGCCTTTTCGGGACCCAGACGCATGCACATGCCAATGGCAAACACAATCAATCCCACCACGACGTGGATTGCGTGAAAGCCTGTCAGCAGGAAGTAGGTGCTGGCCCACATGTTTCCGCTTGGTAGCACGATCGGCAGGTGCATGTGGTGGTCTTCATTGATTCCATGTTTCAGCTCCCGCAGGAGGCCGATTCCGTCCATGCGATGGGAGATGCGTTTCAGCCGACTTTCGACAATAGCCAGGTCGGATTGGATGTCCGCTTTCTGTGCCGCTTCGGAATCGGCATTGTTTTGCCGTGCAACCAGTAAGCGGCGCTGTTCGTCTTCCAGTCGGGCCTGTTCAGCTTCTAATTCGGCCCGTTCCTGATCCAATTGACCGGCAAAGGGTGACACGTCCGTTTCAGCATGCCCATGGCCATGCCCTGGTCCGGAAACGTATTTGGCCAGTTGGACTAAAACGTCGCGTCGTTCGGCTTCCGGAGTCGCTGGATCCGTCGCCACGTATTCGGCCCATTCCACAACTCCCGAGAGCAGCTGGTTGTATTTTTTTAGATCCTGTTCTTCGGATTCTTCGAGTCGACCCTCGACTTGCTTTTCATTCGATTCCTGCGACTCCCCGTTTTCAGTTGTCGGGAGTCCCCCGAGTTCAGCTTTTTTCTTGTCGAGCTTGTCTCGCTTGGCTTTCAAAGGAAAACGCAGGGCTGCCGCGTATTCCAGATTCGCCCTCTCATGGATTAAACTGCGTGGTTTTCTGGGGTAAATGCCGTGTGCGAATTTCTGATTGTATTCATAGAGCTTCACACCGAGAAAGACACTACCCAGTAGAAGCGTCAAGAACAGCCAACACTTGGCCATCTTCGCCTGCCGAGCTCGACAAGCTTCCAGGCAGAGCACGACCGTCACGCTGGAACAGATGAGCACGAAGGTGTTAAAGGCCCCAATCGGCTCGCTGAGATGGACGTCAGCGGGAGTCGGCCATGTTCCTGTAGGTGCACCGAACCGTAGCACGACATAGGTTCCAATCAGTCCGGCAAAAAACATAATTTCTGTGGACAGAAACAACCACACAATGAGCTTGCCATTGGACATGGGAAGTGCCGGATGGTATTCCAGTTTAAGATGGTCGTGATGTCCCGATTCGTCGTGTCCCATGTTTTCGTTGATCACCCTAAAGTAAAGGAATGGAAAGCATCAGAATGAGTAAAGTCGGCAAATAGATCAGGGAAGCTCGTAATAACCACCTGGCGGATACCTCGTCGCGACGACAGCAAAACAGCAGCGCACAGATCAGTTGACCCGTGCCAAGCATCAGAGCGGTTAGCAAATAAGGTAATACCGCGGGAGTGCTGTAAGAGGCTGGCAGGAAGCTCACAGGTATTAAGGCAAGTGCCGCGGACACGGCCTGGATGGTGGCCTGCTTGCCGGACGGATCAACGACGGTGGTCATTTTTATTCCCGCCTGCCCGTACTCTTTGCGATAGAGCCAGGCGATGGCCATAAAGTGCGGGAATTGCCACAAAAAAACGACGGCCAGTAAACCTCCCAGTCGCAGATCAAAATCAGCGCCAACGGCAGTCCAACCGATCACGACCGGTAGGGTTCCGGCGACAGCTCCTACCGTCGTGTTCCACGTGGTGACGACCTTCAATGGTGTGTAAGCCCCCACATACAACAGCCAGGTCACAATGCCCCAGGTAGCAGCCTGCCAGTTTACGAACAGCCCCAAATAAAGGGCGCCTGCGACAACGGTTGTCGTTGCAAACCCAATCACCTGTCGTGATGACAGGAGTCCAGCGGGGAGCGGCCGCCGGGCCGTGCGCGGCATCAAGCTGTCCGTGCGCCGTTCCAACCACTGGTTGAAGGCGCTGCCGCTGGCGGCTACGCAGGCCGTGCCGATCACCGCATGCAGCAGCAGCCAGGGATTGGGTTGTCCCCAACTGGCAATCAGTCCGGAGACAACCACGGTAACCAGCACCAAGGAGGCGATGCGTGGCTTGGTCAATTCGACATAAGCCCGGAATCTGATCGAGACGCTGGATCTCTCCTGTGACAGAGGAAGGGTCGATGCAGTCATGCTACGGCCTCCGCGAGGTAGCCACCACTCAGCGGACCTTGACTTGAATCGCGTTGGACCAACCTGGTCGAGCGTAGTGCAAGCAGAATGGCAGTCGCCAGGATCAGCGATCCGTTGGCAACATGGGCGGTGGTGATGGCAGATTGCAACATGCCATCGGCCTGAATCGTGTAGTATTGGGTCCATTCCCAGGCGACAGCAAAAGTCGGCCAGGAATATTTGACAACCCAGGTCGCACTTCCCAGGACCAATTGCACGAGCAGGAGTAACGAGATTGCCAGGGCCGGCATTAAAAGGTGGGTCTGTCGTCGATACCGGGCCACGATTTGCCCGGCCAGCGAAAGGACGTACACAGTAAGTACCGCGGCGAAAAACAGGTGAGCCCAGACGGCTCCGCGGAACATGCCCAGCGAGGCGTTGACCGGAAGGTGACGGAGTTGGGCCCCGAGAATGAGCTGCACATAAGCCAGCACGAACGTGAGTACGGCCAGCCGGTGTAATTTACCAGCCGCTGGATGTTGAAGCCGCAAATCACGAGCATTCCACCAACGGGACGTAAAAGCCGCAATGGCGACCGTCAACGCGAAAAAGAGCGGTCCGACGCAGCCATGAATCAGGGCCAACTGGTGGCTGTTCTGGATGACCCGCATGCCGCCCAGGATTCCCTGTGCCAGCACCAAGCCGAGCGCCGCCAGCGCAACCCAGCGCATCCAGCGGCGGGAATCCCGCAGCCAGACGGCCACATTCAAGGTGATTGTCAAGACGCCCACCAAGGCCCCCATGAGACGGTGACCATGTTCGATGAAGACGTCCCAGGGGCCGGCAATCCAGGTCTGCCAGGGATAAAGCAACAGGTTGTAACCCCTGGTCGTCGGCCAATCCTCCACAGCCATGCCCGCATCGTAAGTCGTGACCAAACCACCCATCCAGATCAGTGGAAAGGTCGCCACCACCAGCAGCACGGCCATGCCGTGGGGCCAACGAGGATGGGTGTGTTTTGATTTCGGGGTCAGCACGTGACTGGGGCCTTGTTGAATAATAATTACATCAGTTCTACATAAAAGACAGGCATGCTCATCGACACATTGGCGAGAACGTCCGCTGGGAAACGCGATCCGGTTCTACCGGTGTTTGAAGGATTCCATCAGGCTCATCGTCATGTTGTTTGCGTAAGTGGCTGCTTTTCTGGAGGCGGTTGATTTTGAGGATAGTAATCGGAGTCGACTTCCGGTGACCCATACTCATAAGGCCCCCGGTAAACCACGGGTTGAAAGTCGAAGTTGCCGTGCCCGGGCGGACTGGGGGCAATCCATTCCAGGGAATTACAGCCCCAGGGATTTCGGCCTACTTTCCGACCGGAGAATATGCTGAAAAGAAAGTTGGCTGCAAACACAACCTGGATCGAGACCATCCCGATGGCACACACGGTCATGAACTGGTTCAGGGGCATCAGGTGTCGAAATGTTTCGTAGTGGTAGGGGTCGGCCAGTCGCCGGGGGAATCCGACCGCTCCCAGGATATGCATGGGATAGAATGTGCCATTCAGGAAGATGAAAGTAAAGAAGAAGTGGATCTTGCCCAGGGTTTCGTTCATCATGCGACCGAACATCTTGGGAAACCAGAAATAGATGGCACCGAATACTGCCATGGCCGTACCGGCAAACAGCACATAGTGGAAATGGGCCACGATAAAGTAAGTGTCGTGAATGAAGATGTCGACAGGCGTTGCCGCCATGAAGATTCCAGAAAGTCCGCCGATGATGAACATCGAGACGAAGGAAAGTGCGAACAGCATGGGGGTGGTGAATTGAATTTTTCCGCCCCAGACCGTGCCCAGCCAATTGAAGACTTTGACCGCACTGGGTAGCGCGATCAACATCGTGGCTGTCATGAAAGTCATTCCCAGGTAGGGGTTCATGCCGGACAGGAACATGTGGTGGCCCCACACGATGAATCCCAGGCCTGCGATTCCGGCAATGGAGAATACCATGGGCTTGTAGCCGTAAAGCGGCTTCCGCGCGAAGCAGGAAATAATATCTGATACCATGCCCATCGCAGGCAGAATCATGATGTAAACCGCCGGATGGGAATAGAACCAGAACAGATGTTGCCATAGCAGGGGCTGGCCGCCACCCGAGGCCGGAAGCGAATTGTTGACCACCAGCCCTTCCGGTATGAAAAAGCCGGTGCCGACGATCCGATCGAGCAAGAGCATGAAACCGGCGGCGGTCAAAACCGGCAGGGCGAAGGCTTGCAGGAGCGCCGTGATAAACATCGACCATATGGTCATGGGCAGACGAAACATGGTCATCCCGGGTGCCCGCATCTGAATGATGGTCGTCATGTAGTTGACCGAACCCATCATGGAGGAAATACCGACAAAGGTAATACCCAACAGCCAGAGGGTCTGCGCAGAACCGCTGCCCGGAGCCGCTTCAGGGACCGCCGACAAGGTTGGATAGGAAGTCCAGCCTCCCCCGGCTCCATTGCCTGGCGAGATGAAAAAACTAGAACCGATCAGGAAAAATGCCGGCCACATGAACCAGTAACTGAGCATGTTGAGTGTTGGAAAAGCCATGTCATCGGCGCCGATCATGAGCGGAATCAGGTAGTTGCCGAAGGCACCTGCCAGGATCGGGATGATCACAAAAAAGATCATCACGGTGGCGTGCATGGTGAACAGCGTGGTGTAGAACTCCGGAGAGATCTGTCCTCCTTCACCGGAAAACAGCATGGAGCCGATCACGGGCATTCCCGACCAGGGCCAGGCCAGTTGCCAGCGAATTCCCAACGCCAGCAATCCACCGACCAGGAACCACAGTAGCGTCGAAAAAAGGAACTGCAGGCCGATGATTTTGTGATCGCGGGAAAACACGTAGGTCGAAATGAAATCACCGACACCAGCTTCAGCATGGCCATGTGCATGAGCGTGTGCACCCGCCGTCGTGGTACTCATCGTTTTACTCTCCAGGAATTATTTTTCGACCAACTCAAGCGGAAGTTGGTTGGTTTCTTGGGACTCGTATTTCTGTCTTAACCAGCGTTCAAAATCTTTACGCGATTCGACGGTCAAGCGGCCTTTCATCTTGTAATGTCCCCACCCACAAAGTTCGGCGCATACGATGTCGAACGTGCCGGTTTCTGTTGCCTCGAACCAGACGTATTGCTTCATGCCGGGCACCACATCCTGTTTCAGTCGTACGTTCGGCAGGAAAAAGCTGTGTAGTACGTCATCACTCTTGATGGCGATGACAATTTCCTCGTCGACAGGGACGTGCAGGTCGTTGACCAGGTGAATGTCGTCCGGCGTGCCAAATTCCTGGTCCGCACCCGGATAACGGAGCCTCCATTCGAATTGACGGCCCGTGACTTCCAGCAGGGGTGGCAGAAAAACATCGTCCGCGGTCCCTTGTCTGCCGTCGGGGCCGACGCTCTGCAGAGGCCTGCGGATTTTCGCATCCGACCAGGCATTCATCTGGTAGATTGCAATGAAGAGCAGGGTCACCGCCGGTAGAACAGTCCACACGACTTCCAGGACATGACTGCCATGGGTGTATTGAACCGGGTCCTTGTTTTGTTCGCCGTCGTATCGCAGCAGGAACCAGAACAAGGCGATGCCCGTGGCGATAAAAATGATACCAGTGAGCCAGAGTATAAAATCATAGAGGCCGTCAATGATCACGCCATGAACCGAAATGTCCTGGGGCAGCCAGTGTTCACTGGGAAAAGACAAAGACCCGCCGCTGAAGGGCCACCAGTTGCAGGCAGCCGAGACAAATACCCACACTCCCAAAATGGGAACGAGCAGGAACAGAATACTCCAAAATCTTCCCACGGCTATCCTCTACAAAGGTTTGGTAAGCTGCACGTGATCGATAGGTGATTCGTAGGGCGGCCGACTGAGCGTTTCATAAGGCAACGAACGCACGTAGTTGATCAAATCCCACAGGTCGCTGTCGTTCAGTCCCGTTTTTTCCGGGTCGTTGGGATTGACCAGTGGAACCGCCGGCATTTTGGCGCCATGGATTCCGTTGGTCAGTCGCCAATAAATGTCCAAAGGCCGACGTCCCCCTCGATAGACACCCAGACGGAGATTCCGGGGACGGAGATTCCGGACGGGTTGCGGACGCTGTGCCAGACTCATGAGTTCTGCATGCCTCTCGGGATCTTTAGGTTGCAGTTCGTCAGTCCAATCGTCATACAAGTCGAGTTGTCCGTCTCCCAATGCGGTTTGGCCGTGGCAAGTGAAGCAGTTGGCGACGACACCATGGAAGAGGTGATATCCGCGGGTGATCGACTGCTCCATTTCTTCGGCGGTGGCAGTCCTCGGATCGGCCGAACTGGGGCAAGCTACAGGGATTGTGACTTCTGATTCAGCACGACCCCATTTATTGACGACGAAGGAAACCCGTTCTTTAATCAGTTTCATGCCGTCCTCCGGAGTCTCGGGGGAAACCAGCCATTCCCCCGCCTCCAGATTACTCAATTCCAGCACCAGCTCACGTTCCACTTCGCCTCGAATCGCCAGAAACTTGACGTAATCGACCAGGGACACAATCTCGTCATCGGCCAGCAAATCAAAGGAGGGCATGGCGGTGCCGGGGATTCCCTCACGTAACGTTTTCTCCAGGTCAGAGTCCGTGGGCTTGTTTTCTCTTGGCGTTGATTTGAATTTGAAGATACCCCTTCGATAGTCACGAGGGTAAGGGTTGAGATAGGCGGCGGTGGGTCCCGCTCCATCTCCGCTGACCCCGTGGCAATGGGCGCAGTGTTTCCTGTAGAGCCCATGCGCCTTGCCCTGTTGATCACCCCAGACCGGACCGGCCGCCATTTTCAGCAGGTCGGAATTGACGAGTTTTCCCATGCCGATACCGGCATCCTGGAGGACATAGGGTTCGTCGGAAGTGCCGAAAATCGCCCTCAAGATGTTGCTGAGATTCTGTAGTTGATCGTGTTGGAAGGCGTCCGGATCCGGGTCGTCGTTGTTGCGAATCCAGACCATATCCAGATGAAAACGCGGCGGTTCGTTGTCGCAGCCGAGCATGCCCGCTGCCAGTGCAAGACAGAGTCCAAATCGGACGCAGGAGTTTTTAGTTTCTGTTTTGGATTTCATTTTCTTACGGAAGCCGTTGGGCCCCTCATTAGAATACCGGTTGAACAGATCCTTTTGTTGGCTCTCAAGTTGAAGGTCGGGATCAATCGAACTCGTCCGCATCAATGGCCACGGAGAGATCCAGAACGCCATCGACTTCCAGCGTGCGGCGAAATCTGCCTCTCGACCATCTTTGTTCTTCACCGGCGACGACAACCTTTTGAATGTATTTCGGAATTTCGTGCCATGCTCGCAGGGTAATCTCCACCCCGGCGGGCAGATTCGGAATCTCGAAGTTGCCTTCGCTATCGGTGACGGAAAAATAGCCGTTACTACGGGGGAATAGCCAGGCCTGCATCCAGGGATGAATCGCGCACTTTACTGAAACGGGTTGCTTTTCCTCGGTGTCGGTTTGGTAATACCCATAACCCCCGGCCGCGATCAATTGATTGAAGGAGGCACCGAACCGTGGGGAAAAATCGGTATTGTGCCCTTTGGGATCACTATTGATGATCTTCATTTTTTGCGAAATCTGAAAGGCAGACACGCGTGTCAGGAAGACACAGTTTTTCTGGTCAAAGATGAAATCTTCGTTGGTCTGTCCAGCAGATTCGTGACACCAGGCTTCAGGAATTTCGTCCGCATAGATCAACACGTTCTGAATACCGCCATCGGCACTCACGACCAGTTGCAGATCCCGGGCCGAAGCGCCGCACATATCGTTATCTCTAGAAACATTAATTTCCGGATTGGCCGGTGGTGTTCCTTGAATGACGACTTGTCCTCGAAGCGTTGCATAGCCTGTCGGATTAGCCGTCGGACTGTCGTTTTCTGCTTCGGCGACCCCGTCCCCGGACTCTTCCAAGAGATTGCGGAAATTGCTGGCTGTTTGCGAATTTGGTCGGTAGTCATCGATAGAGACCCGGCTGTCACAACCGAGGAGAAAGGCGAGTATTGCCGCACCGACGATTTTTGAGATGGTGGAATCTGTTGAACACGTCTGCATACTCACGTCTCACTCCCCTGACATCGAACTGCCGTCGCTCGTGGAACTGATCTCTGTTCAGAACTTATCACACGAGCCGCCCTGTGGTTCGTTTGGTTCTCTCCAGGCTACCGATCCGGCGACCCGAGAATCGTTGTTATTCAAAAATGGCGGGCGAAACTTTAACCTCGCCCAAATCAAAATCACTTTCCAGGGTTAGTTTTACCCGCCCTTTTTTGCTGACCTTGGCATTGGCTCCGCTTACCTTGCGAACGTATCCCGCGGTTTCGTGCCAGAACTGGATGTCCATTTTTTCTCCGACAGGAAGATCTTTGATCTCAAAGTAACCATTCTTGTCCGTTTTGGCCGTGTAGGGATGATCCTTGATGACCAACACGGCAGTCATCCAGGGATGAATGTTACAGGCTGCTTTGACGGGCCTGGGTTCTGATTCGGGTAATTCGGCCCGGTAATTTCCCAAAGCGGGAATCAACTGATTGGGCAGACTGTTGGTAAATACAGTGAAATTAGTATTGTGGCCCACGGCATCTTTGTTGCCGACCACTAGCGTTTGTCCGGTCCGCACCAATTGAACGTGGGGCTCGAAACGACAATTGGTGTTATCCAGGGCGATTTCGGCTGTGGCGGTTGCGTCGTAGACCGGGCTGATTCGCGAAGGTTTTTTGCGGAGGTAAACGACGATGTCGGCAATGCCCTGGTTATTTTGATTGACGATCAGTCGCTCGTCAGGAATCGCGTGCTTTCCGCAAAAAGCGATGTCCTTGGTCGGTATTATTTTTTTGGGTGCCGGAGGCGATCCATCGTAGATGAAACGCCCTTTCAGGTTGGCCCATTCCGCAGACCAGACAGCCTGGGAAAACGCGGAGACCGTGAGGGCAAGCAGAAGACAGAGATGTTTTATCCGGAGATGTTTCATGTCTAAAATTTCTTTCCTGTGCCGAAGGATTTTCCTTGATCCTGCGGCGAAAAACCGGAGTGCCTCGTCAATCCTGAGGGCACCAGGTGAAATCCGTCATCGAGAGGATTTTCTTCTGCAACGGGGGCGGGTGGTCGCCGGACGACCAGTAGGTTTCACTTGGGGCATCAATCCTGGGGATTATAGGCCCACTCTCTTTAATTTTCCACGTCGTCGACCCGCATGTGTGCCCTGACGGGTGTCCATTGGGGACGACTTGATTGTCTCTTTAAGGGCTGCCTCCGGCGACTGCTGCCGAGTTAGCTGATAATTCTGCGGTCGGCTCGGCGGGTTGAACCAGCGGTGCGACGGGGCTACGGTTCTCCGTGTAGGTATCAAAATTCATTAACAAGTCCACCAGGCCATCCAACTGTTGAGTACTGGTGCCCGTGTAAAGGTCCTGGCTGACGCCGCCGGCATGGTCGACATCCGGATCGTAGGGAATGTTCACTGGCATACTGGTATACGAGTGGATCTGCTTCGGATTGGCAATCCAGCGCCGCACGAACTCCGGTCGCAAACGTTGGAACACGTTTGCCAGATTGGGCGCTTTGGTTCGAGCAGTTCCCTCCGGCTCAAAATCGCCTATCAGATGACATTTTACGCAGTAGTTGTTGTTGACGACGATGTTCATGGCGGCGTCCAGTCGGGCCATTTCATCGGCCCCGGGTTCTGGCAAGTTCCGCTCACGTAGCCGGGCTCGATACTCGGCTTCTTCGCTGGCAAGATGACTGGCGCGCGTCCGCGTATCGAACTCGTAGGGATAGTCGGCTTGGTCCATGGCGGCAAAGTAATTAACCAGTTTGGTTGCTTCGTTGGATGACATGTTGAAGCGGGGCATGCGCAAAAACAGTGCCGGTCGAATCGGATGGGGATCCAGCAAAAAGTCGTGCAGCCAATCGGTTTGCACTTTTCTGCCTTCACCAACCAAAGGCGGAGGCAGCCAACCCCAGGCTTCGCTACCTTTGACGCTGGGATTCACTTCCTGTTCGAGCGCCACCACCCGCGGGAGCAGGTAGCGGGTCAGGTGCCCGCCACGTGGAGCGAATTTCTTTTCAATCGTGGGGGCTGGTACCTGAAGTTGTATCACGCCAACTTCGTATGCATTGCCGTTTAGCAGGGCGGGCTTCCAGAGGTCGAAGCGGAAACTGACATTATCGGATTGGTAGAGTTCTTCATCGTCCAGTGGGTCGTCTTCCTCATCCCAGACCTGGGGCAGACCGTCTTCGTCACTCAGGGCAGGAAAACCGGAAACCTGTGCGTGCATGCGGTCACGGTAATCTTTTTGTTCCGATTCTGTTGTTTGCTGAACATTGTAACGTGTTCGGAGAAACGGGTAAGCTTTAGTTGTCGGTGGATTGCGGAAGTCGTCCGCCTGGAAAGTGAGTGACCAACGCTCGGTTTCCAGCACATGGCAACCACCACAGTTGTATTTTTCCAGGACCTGACGTCCTTCGACAATTGCCTTCTCGCGTCCCTGCGGCCGATTGACGTACTCGGCCCGCGGCGCTTCGGCAACCAGCCCCAGTACAAAGGTCAGCACCGCCTCGCGCTGTTGGTCAGAAAGTGGAAAGAGCGGCATCCGCAGCCGTTCGTTGTAACCTTTGTTCGTTATGTTTTTATAATCGTAGCTCCTGGGTTGACGCAGTTTTTGCATGGCGAAGCCCGCGCGATCGTGATCGCCGATCAACTGCTCGAAGTACGGGTCCAGCAGGTCTGAGTGTTCCGACTCGTGCCCTGCGTGCTGGTGCTCGCGTTCGTGATGCAAATGATGCGTGATGTGAGCGAAATCCAGCTTCGAAGGATCTTTACGACCCCAGTCGGCCAGCCCGGTACCGATCGGCTTAGCATCTTCAAAACCGGGCACGTCGTGGCAGCCGTAACAACCGTACTTTGCCACCGCCTTGCGACCCACGTACAGCAGTTTCTGTTCGGTGGAAGCGGAGCCGACCAATTCCAGTTCGGCCCCTTTCAGTTCCGATCGCATCGATTCGGGGATGCCCTGTTCCAGGTAACGCTTGGCGGCTTGTTGGTGGTAGGTATTACTCAGCAGTTGCAATACGAATTCGTCCAAGTTGACCAGATCGGCAGGTTGACTGGCTGCTGGCACGGGTTGCCAGTCGGAGCGGAAACTCAGCAGGAAGGCCGAAATGTCAGCCACCGGGTCGGTGACGACACCGGTTAATTTTCCTGTCGGATCACGCTGTTCGATGGGCTCCAACAACAGATTCGGCATCCGCGTACGGACGTGGTAATTGCTCGGTTCGCGGAGCCAGCTCTGCAGCCAGCGGGGACCATCCGCCTTCCCCGACCGGATCAGTTTGCTGCCCAGGGCCGACAGGTCGGGACCATGTGGTATTTCTCCCGCAAAATGATTCGTTACAGTGGGCTTGGCTGCGGGGAACGCTTCATGAGTGTGGCAGGCCAGGCAGCCCCGCGTCTGGAATAACCGTTTGCCACGCTCGAGTTGTTCGGCGGAGTCGACAGGATCGATGTCCGTGGGTGGATCGACCGGTTGATAGTCCTGGGTCTGCTGTAACAAGTACGTGACAATGCCCCGGATTTCGATCGGCTCGAACTTTTGCGACGTTTCCAAATCCGTTCCGTCGAGATGTTCCCGGAGACCGAAGAACTGTGGCATCTTGGTGCCGGGGCGAAAATGTTTCGGTTCCTGGATCCAGTCGTATAAGAATTTTTTATCCAGCTTGTGACCAACGTAACGCAGGCTTGGGCCGACCTTGCGTAGGCGGCCCGGACTATCGACATCATTCAGGGTTCTGGCCAGATTGTCACTGGCGGGCAGCAAAGGTTCGTCACTGGTTGATTCGATCTTGCTGGAAAGCAATTCGCGTAGTTGCTGCCGGGCACCATGGGCGTGTTCCCAGTCGCTGGCGACTTGACCGGCCAGGTTCCGGATTTCCGACAGGATCGCCAGGCGGCGGTTGACTTCTGCCAACTGGTCCGCGTCGCCGGACACCTTCTGCAACTGTTTTTGATAATCCCTGACCCGCCGTTCGGCCAGATGCCCCAACTCCTGGGCAACCGCAAAATAGTTGGGTTCCAGACGCAGGTCAGGACCCACTCGCTGGTCGGGCCCGTCGAAGCCGTTAATTTCGTGGCAGCCGAAGCAACCATAGCTGTTGATCAGCTTGTGACCCGCCATCAGTTTGGCAGCTGGCGGCTCGGGAAACCGTTCACTTGGCTGCAGGTCGGTCACTTCATGGTGACAACGAAGACAGGATGCTTCGGCAAATCGGTTGGGGTACATGGGAAAAATCCAATGGTGATTGTTAAACCAACCATGTTCCTTTTGCCACGCTTCTCGCTGATCCAGATTCGAGGGAGTGTGAGAGGTCCATTTGAAGGCGGTGGCACTCCCCTGCCCTTCGTGACAGGAGGTGCAGCCGATTTCTTGCAATGCATGGGGACTGCTGGGGCCAGTGAACAGATCCAATCTTGGATGACCCGTATAGGGCTGGGGCAAGCCGCGTCGCACACGAATCTTCAGTAGCTCACCCCATTTGGTTGTTTGCATGAGGAAGCGTTGAAACGCCCTTTCCTCGAGTATCTTGTTTCCATTGATCGCCAGGATCACGTCGCCCACCTGAAGACCGTTCTTCGGTTCGGCCAGTTGATTCAGACTTTGAGCCACGACTTGCCGCAACTGCAAACCCGTCTTGCGATTTGTATTTTCCGTGTCAGGTGCGGCGATTGCCAAGGCTGCCGGGGATGAGGGACGCACGTAGCTGACGGTCAAGTCATTGCTGTCGACGAGCCCCTCGTTGGCGATGCGTATCCCGTACACCTCACGTAACGTTTTAACAGCTTCAGGTTTCGCATCAGGCGTCCCGAGCAAAAGAGTCAATTCGCGGGCTGGTAAATATGCCGGTTTCCGCGGATCGTGGGTTGAAGCTTTGTCGATGGAGCGATGACAAGTCGTGCACCGATCAAATCGGGCGACTCCCTTGAAATTGTAGTCCACCAGCAATTCGGGATAGTGATGATTGTCAATGGTCAACGGCGAATTGAAGGCGTCCAGGATGGGCAGTTCCAGCCACTTCTTACCGAGGAATGGAAAGGAGGACTCGAAATACGTGACGGTGGACTCTTGGGCCGCCACCTCCAGTAGCTTCAAATCCGCCTGTTTGCCTTCGAGGGCTTTGCTGGCATCAACTTCTTCCGTCGTCATCTGGCCCAAAGTGTCTTCCAGGTCTTTGCGATACGTGTTGAAGGCTTCGTAGGTTTCTGTGCGCTTCGCTACCTCATCCGACTCGCGGTCGACTTTCGCTTGCAACGCCGTCATCTCATCATCCGAGAGCGAATCGCGCACTCCCAGCGACAGCTTCGCTTTGGCCGCGTCATAATTGGCGTTCTGGAATTTCCTTAACCGCGAACGTTCTTTTTCGTCGGACTTGGCCTTGCCCACAATTTCTTGCAGTTGAGCGATCAGTTGCTGACGAATTTCGGTTTTGTCAGAAGCTTGCTGGAGTTGGTCATGCAAACTTTTGATTTCCGACAAATCGATTTTCGACGAATCAGAGTCCGGAATCGGGTTTTCTATCTTTTTGATCAGTTTCGCGTACAGAGCCTTGTCAAGGTCTTTTGTTTGCACTGCTTTCAGTTGCTCTGCCAGTTTTTCGACCTCGTCTTGAACCTCTCGAGTCTGGAATTCGTATTTTTGCCAGCGGGTCAAGTCGCGTTCGATGTTCCTGGCATTGCGCTGATAGCCTTTCCACTCCCGACTGTGATCGGCCTGAAGCATCCAATAAGTAGACAGCAGGAGCACCAAGCCGCTGATGCCGAAAATTGCGTGCATCAACTTTTGGCTGCGCCAAGTTTTTTCGGTTGCTGGCATGGTTCACTTAGAAATTGAGAAAGTACTCGTCGATGTGAATGATGTATTTCAGGTTCACCGTCCACCGCAAAACCATTTTGATAGGTAACAACATCATGAACAGCAGTAAATTCGCCATCAGCATGAAGCGGAGAAAGCCCATGCGGACAAAAAATTTACGGAAGACCGTTATGGCCAGCAGCGGAGGCATCACAAGGAGATAGCCCGCCAGCAGCAGAATTCCCGGCAGTTCACGGAAAATAATATAACCGATTTGTTCCATCGCCCCTGCATCCGGAGGTGCACTGGGTAACGCCCGGTGAAGACCGATCACCCAAAAGTACTCGGAAAGGTCAATGTTGTTGAGTGCCTCGACTTTGTGTGGATCCCAGATTTCGTAGGGGCCAAAGAAATTCCAATTGGGGCCTCGCAGAAACGTTCCCAGTACAATCAAGGTGACCCACATGACCAGGAATCCGAGTTGAAATGTGAGGTAGGCGAACTTGCGCTGCTCGATCGTGTAGTAACCGTTTCCCTGCTTATTGAAGTCGATAAACGGTATGGCCATCAGCCCGAAGACGATCAGGCTTGGCAACACGACTCCCGCCATCCAGGGGTCGTAGTAAACCAGCATTTCCTGAAGACCCAGGAAGTACCAGGGGGCTTTCGAGGGGTTCGGAGTCTTCACGGAACTGGCCGGCTCTTCCAGTGGGGCCTGCAGTAAAATCCCCCACACCAGCAGCAGAGCCATCACTGCGATCATGCAGATCAGCTCGGTGTAGACAAGGTCTGGCCAGACGAGGACTTTTTCCTGATCTTGCTTTTCAGTTGGCTCCAATCCTTGCTTCATCCGCTGGTCGTTGGTGACTGCCTTGTTGGCACTCAGCCAGGTAAAGAACCCTAACAGGAAAACCAGACCAACAATCGGCACGTTGTCGGGTTTGGTAACAATGGCGGCGAAACTGGGATTGGTGATTGACAGTCCCATCAGCAACAGGGCCGCGTTCAAGCCTGTCCAGGCCACTACCGGCTTGACGAAAAAATTTCGGAATATGTAGAGGAGCGACAGCAACAGGAGCGTTCCTGTGCTATAGACCCACGGTATTCCTATTACCGCGTTGATGAGATTGCGAATCGACTCGGGGACCGAGATCACTTCCATTAAGTGGGCTTCGCCACTTAATGCCAGCGGCGACAAAATCAGAAAGAAGACTGCCAGGGTTAACCACACAAGAGCCAACTTTGGTTTGTGGAGCCCCTCCCAGACGTACAGCGCAGCAATTCCGTTGATCACGGCCAGCGTGATATAAAACCCCCCCAGAAAGCCTGAGATGCCTTGTAGAAATTCCGATTCGTTGCCGTGCATTTTCTGTCTCTCAGAGTCTGCTACATCGGCGCGCTGATGCCGCCGTCCTTGCGGACTCGCCAGAAATGGATTGCCAGCAACAACGCCGCCGCCAGCGGTAGTGCAATACAATGCAAGACGTAAAATCGATTCAAAGTCTCTTCTCCCACAAATCGGGCACCCAATAATCCAAACCTCGCGTCCGAGGCATCGGTGATCATGTCGATACCTCCGATCGTAAGCATCGCCGCCCCAGGCCCTTCATGGCCCAGAAACGGAGTTGCTCGAGCCATGTTGGAACCCACGGTGATCGCCCAGATTGCCAATTGATCCCAAGGTAATAAGTAACCGGTAAACGAGAGGAGTAAGGTGAGCAGCAGTAGAATCACTCCTACTACCCAGTTGAATTCGCGGGGTGGCTTGTAACTACCAGTCAGAAACACCCGGTACATGTGCAGCCACACTGTGATCACCATGGCGTGGGCTCCCCAGCGATGAAGCTCGCGCAAGATTCCCAGCGACATGACGTCGCGCAATGCCAAAATGTCGTTGTAGGCCCATTCAATGGTGGGGCGATAGTAAAACATCAGCAACACGCCGGTGATCGTTTCTACCAGAAACAAAAAGAACGTGACTCCTCCCATACACCAGGTGAAGCTGAGTGCAATCCCCTGCTTCTTGACGGAAACGGGATGCAAGTGCAAAAAGAAGTTGGTCAGCATTACCACGATGCGGTTTCGGCGATCCGTGGGCATGGGGTGCCGGAAGATACTCTTCCATACCTGGGAGTTCCGTATTACTTCACCAAGAGGTGGCATCGCTCGTTATTTCACTTTCTCGTGGGTCGATTAAAGTTTCGTGAGCAGGTCAGCTGACTTAAACTGGTACGAACGAAGTCGAGTCCGTCCACTGCCCCTTTTCCTCGTTGAATTTTTTGCTTTTATCAACGACCAACTGACCGTCAGATGCTTGCGAGATTCCATAACGCTCCAGCGGTCGAGGTGCAGGTCCCTCGAAATTAATTCCGTCCTTGTAAAATCCGCTCCCATGACATGGACATTTGAATTTTTGTTCGCCTTCGAGCCAGTTGGGGGTACAGCCCAGATGAGTGCAAACTGATTTGAGAGCGAAAATCTGGGTCTGGCCTTCGTATTCGGTACGTACGATCCACACGCCGAATTGAGCTTTGAACTTGGTTTCCACCTGTCCGGGTGCAAAATCGTCGGAAAATCCGACGCGGAACTCACTGGGGGGCTCAATGCGTATGTTGGGGAACATGAAGCGGGCAAACCCCAGCAGCCAGAGTAAGTGCGTCAATCCCAAGGAGGTAAAACCGACTGCCAAAAAGGAGCCGACAAAGGTTCCTACCGCGGTGCTCATGAAACTGCGGCGGTCACCAGGGGACCGCTCGTTCGCTTGCTGGGCCATCGCGTAGGCCGGTTTTTCGGGTGGCGGTGGAACCACGATTTTCGGTTTGCCCTTGGCGGGCGTTTCGCCTTTGGCCTTAACCGCAGCCTCGGCTTTGGATATCGGGCCAGGTTTCACGTCTTTGCGAGCTGCCGCCAAGATGCTCGAGGTGTCCTTGGGAATTGCCTTGGCCGCCGGAGTAGCTGCCTTGGAGCTGGATTTCGCTGCAGTGGGAGAAGACACTTTAGCGGCATCCTTTGGCGCGGCCGCAGGCTTCGATTTTCCTGCGCGCGCGGCAGCCAGCATTTCCTCGACGCTCATTTCACCCGCTTTCTTAGCGGGAGCGGCGGGTGTCGAAGGAGTCGTATCGGATGAACCGGCTGTGGAGTCCTCGGAGGTTGGAGTCGCAGGCGTGGCGGGTGGTTCGGCTGGGCCGTCACCGTCTACGCTGCGGCACGCCGCCAGGATTTCTTCCATCGACATGTTTTTTTTGGCTGCCATCGTTCAATTACTCAATACGTGCCAAAAAAGTTGATTTCCGCAAATCATCGCGCTTCTCATGCTGGAACTTCTCATCTTGGCAACGGAACACGTTCCGCAACAACGTATTACAGCGACCTGTCGGTTTGAGTCCGGCGTGGGAAAACAGCGGGAAGACACCGGTTGGGCGAAAATCGATTAACCTTGTGCACTTGGCAGTCATCCGCCGGAGAATCTTTAAACCTTTTTGTAGTCACAGTTTATATTTTATATTTTCGGCTTTGTGATATTTTTCACAAGCAGGGCAACTGTCTGAATTTATCAACGGAAAGCCTTTTGTTGTCAACCCTTAGTTCGATGAAACGAGAGGATTGTAGCGAATTGACGGTGGTTCCTTCTGGTGGAAAGCCAATCTGCGCCATTTTGAGCGGGCGAGTAAAATTGCCCGGATGCACATTTATTGCAGTAACAAAGGTAGCCAACGTTTGACGGTTCAGTTTCATCCGATCATGCCCAGGGTTTGAAAGGAACCTCCGACTTTTTTGGCTGAAACCGATCTTTTAAACAACAGACAAACCAGAATCAACGCGTCGCCCTGCGGTTGCGTACCCGCTTTTGGAACTGACAGAAACTTGGCCTGCCGGTCAGGGGTGATTCAAGGTCTTAGGTAGGGTTAGCTCTTGCTGTTGAACGCGGATAGCGTAACATCGTGAGATCGATAGTGCTGCTGAGCGAACAACATCAAGCCATCGCAGGGCACGAACCAATCTAGTTGTCGCATGAATATTCTCATACTCGGAAGTGGTGGACGCGAACACGCGCTGGCCTGGAAAATCGCGCAGAGTTCGCGTGTAGACCGCGTCTTTGTAGCACCTGGAAACGGGGGTACCGCCCAGGATGCGGAAAATGTTGATCTTCCTGCCAATGATTTTTCACGGATCACCAAGTTTGCCTTGGAAAATCGGGTTGGGTTGACTGTTGTCGGTCCCGAACAACCTTTGGTTGATGGAATCGTTGACGCCCTGAGCGAAGCCGGACTACGTGTTTTCGGTCCCTCCAAACTGGCTGCTCGATTGGAAGGCAGTAAGGTCTTTTGTAAGAAATTGTTACATCAAGCAAATGTACCGACTGCAGATTGCCACGCCTTTCGCAATGCTGAGAACGCAACAAAGTTCGTGGTCGATCGGTATCCGATTGCAGGGCAGGAAGTTCCACTGGTCGTGAAAGCAGATGGACTTGCGGCAGGTAAAGGCGTGATTGTGTGCAGTCGCCGGCCAGAGGTCCTGGAGGCGATTGATCGAATTGCGATACAGCGCGAGTTTGGTGCGGCGGGTAACGAAATCCTGATCGAGGAAAGGCTGGACGGGGTGGAGGTCAGTATTCTGGCGATTACCGACGGGCGGACCATCCTCACACTTCCTGCATCGCAAGATCACAAGCGGGCTCATGATGGTGATGCGGGACCTAACACTGGCGGGATGGGCGCTTTTTGTCCGGCCCCGATGATTGATCAAGAGACGCTGCAGCAAATTCAAGAACAGATCCTCGTCCCGACTGTGCATGCGATGAAGCGGGGTAAGTTCGGTTTTCGCGGGGTTTTGTACGCGGGCTTGATGTTGACCAAACAGGGCCCCAAGGTCTTGGAGTACAACGTTCGTTTTGGGGATCCCGAATGTCAGCCCACTCTGATGCGATTGCGGAGTGATCTGGTCGATGTACTCGAGGCTACCGTGGAAGGTCGTTTGGATGAATTGGATGAATTGGATTGGGATCCGCGTGCCTCGGTTTGTGTGGTGATGGCCAGTGCAGGATATCCGGGGAACTATGAGCGGGGACAGGTCATCCGGGGACTTGACAAAGCAGCTGAAACGCCTGATGTCAAAGTGTTCCATGCTGGAACAGCAACGGTTGATGGACAGGTTGTGGCCAACGGCGGTCGCGTGCTGGGAATTACCGCGCTGGGGAACTCAGTTTCTGCGGCAAAGCTGCAAGCTTACACGGCGGTTAAAAAAATACGCTGGGATGGAGCCTGGTGCCGCAAGGACATCTCTGACAAGGTGAATAAATGGGAAGCGAACTGAGTCCAGAAGCGGATCTGCCAGAAGGCTGCTCCTTCTCCCGTTTCTGTCTCATGGCTCACTCGAGTAAATCTTCCCCATAACCGGGTGGAAACGGATTCTCCCAGTTTTGCTCTTTTTCTTCGTGGGTGTCGCCCTTCAAGCTTGAAGGGTGATCAGACGGCTGTGATGCCGTCTCCTCGCCTGTTTTCATACCCTCCACATCGAATTCCGCAAGCCACTTTTTTACGGCCTGCGGGGACAGTGGAAGCGGAGGTTTCTCGATCGACGTTGAATGGTGGCCAGTTTCTCTTCGTTCACGTTGTTGTTCGAGTAAATCGTAGTACCACACGTCACTATCCACGGGCCTGGCTCGCCGGCGACGGGCAGCCCGTTGAATGCGGTGATCGCTTGAAACGACAATCAATGTGCGGGGTGCTGAGTGTTTTTGAATCAGGTCCTCGATCACTGAATCGGCGTCAGTTTTCCTGTCAGCAAACAAGACGTTAATTCCCTCGTGTTCCAGGTGGTGCGGCAGGCCCGCCGGGGCGGACTGAGCGTCGAAGACAATCGTTGTTCGTGCTCGTTCGGAAGCATCCAATGTCAGGGCGAGAAAATTCAACAGTGCCAGACGCGCACGTTCCAGGGTGCCGGCCCGTGATCCCGTACCTAAAATCCCGGTTACATGGAGCAGGTTATAACCATCGATCAGAAATGGCATCTTTAGGTTGTTTTACGGGTTGAACATGTGGCGAAGACGAAGGGGGCAACGGCCCTTTAGGAGTCGAGTGGAACCGGTTGACACCTCTCAGGATTCCCAGTCAGGTCGGAAACTCTTGAAAAAATTGTTTCAATGACACCCTAGAGGCCCCGTCGCGGAGGATGCAAGGGCACCATGCAGTCATTGTACTACCTGACGTGTGATTTCCAAGATTCGCTGGCGAATCGAGAGCCAAGGAAGACTTCAGAGGCTATAGCCCCGAAGTCTGTGGACCAGGCTGTAGAAGCTCCGCTGGACCACCGGGCCCATGCATTCAGGGAGTTCAACGGAATTCGGGGTCCGGACTTTCCGTGCGAGACCCTGACGTCGATGACCTAGTAGTCACACATGGCGTCCATGCCCAGACGCATGCTTAATTCCTCGAACTGCTGGCCATAGGATTCGCTGGACGAATGAATGTGTTCGGCTTCTGTCACGAACTTGATATTGTTTTGACAACAGACACCCCGTTCTACAAGAAGTTGTTCGAAGGCGGAGAGCGGTTCGCCGTACGCGACGAGCAGTTTGTGCTCGTCCAACTGCACCTCTTGCCGTGCACCGGGATTGAGAACGGCGATCCCTGTGCAACCATCGTTCTTGAGGAGATCCTGGTAGTCCCAGAGAACGCTTTTGAGTACGGGCAAGTCGATGTGTTCGCGAGACAGATCGGAATGACCGTTTCCCTCCCGATGGTGGCTGGTTTCCAAAACAACATCGACGACCTGTCCTAAGGGATCCAAAATTTCCATGAACAAGTCAAACAAGATCTCACTGGATGCCGCCGCCATGACCACGGGAATGCTTGTATTGTTTTCAACGTCCTGATAGGCGTCGTGACGATAACCCTGTGCGGGAGTTACCTTCAGATCGTAAGACGGCCGAACGGCGTCGGTCAGGGTGAACATGCCGTATTTTTTGACACCCAAATGTGTTTCCAGTTCTTCTTTTGAAAGCCGCTCGAAACTGCTTGTGGTTTTGGTCATCGTTGACTCATCAAAGACGTTGGTGAAGAAATTCTTCAGGAATTCCATATATTCTTTCGGCCTTATTCCAGCATTTGCTCGTGCCAGCAGTCAGACTGTCTGGGAGGCCTTTGTTAAAATCTAGGTCACGCATCGTGGTTGATCAGACAACCTGAGCGGACCTTTTTGGGGAGTCCCAACCACCCGCTAGAACCCCAATAACCGGTTCCACCCCAACGGGCGACACTTTTCCCGGAGTGGCTCCAACGACAAGTAATCGCACCGTCTAGAGGAACCATAGCACTCGCCCGCAACGGTGGTTAAAAAGAGTGAATGAACCGGCGAGAAAATTTCGGATTGAGTAACAGATTGTTCAATCGCGTGAACTTTATCAGCCACGGAAGCGACCGTCGTCGCAATGCCCCTGATGTTCTCGATTCACCTCGTGCTCAGGCGAGGTGTTCCGTTTTTGCACCGGGAGCGGCATCTTTCCCGCAGCCTGCCCAGATGGTGAGCATTTCCGGTTCTGCTAATCAACGGACTTTGGTAAAGAGCGGCGTACCGCTGCTGGCAACAAGCCGATGAGAATAAAAATGGCCCTGCCGGCAAGGTGGTTCACCGTGTCGCGATGAAAAACAGACTGCAAGGAGTTTTCATGTTAGCGCAGCAGTATCCAGGCATTGACGGTTTTCTCGGTACGCGGGCGTCATTCATGCTGGATGTTGTATTTGTGGCCATGTTGGTGATGATGCCTTTGATGCTGGTTAGCATTTATCTGGTCCGATATCGGTTCAGGTATCTACTTCACAAACGGATCCAGATTTCATTGGCCGCAATTCTATTGGTCGCGGTTGCGATTTTTGAGGTCGAGCAACGATTGGTTCCCTGGACCGCACGTGCCGTACCCTCCCCGTACTTTGATGCTCAGCACAAATGGAGTTGCGCCGTGGGCTACAGCTTGCTCGTCCACCTGCTATTTGCTGTTCCCACGGCGATCCTCTGGATTTATGTCGTGGTGCAGGCACTCCGTAAATTTGATCGCCTGCCTCGCCCCAACGCGTATAGTGCGGCGCACCGACTTTGGGCTCGTCTGGCAGCCATTGGCATGACCATGACGGCGGTGACAGGCTGGGTCTTCTACTATCTTGCCTATGTGGCGGTCTGAATACTTGCGTTGTTCAGCGTCGATGCTGGTGGGTCTGTGCCCAGATTGCGAGACGACGCTCGTGTTGTCATGCGAATCAGATGCCCGGCGACTACCATCCGGAAACGACAACCGACTACTCGGAAGTTTCTTCTTGCGTCATCAGGATTCGGTTGATGGCATTCAAAATGGCTTTGATCGTGGCTTCGACCGTGTCAGTTGAGACACCCCGTCCGCGATAGGATTGGCCGCTAAACTCGACATCCAAGTTAACTTCGCCCAACGCATCCCGTCCGACAGTGGAACTGCGAACCTGATAATCTTTGCACACGAGTTTAATGCCCGTGATTTTCTCTGTTGCCCAGAAGGCAGCGTCAATCGGACCGTCTCCTTCAGTCGCTTCTTCCGTGAATTCATTCTCGCCACGCCGCAGGGTCAGGCACGCATACGGCTGTTTGTTGTTGCCGGACGAAACTTGGAAGGAGACTAAAGTCCACTGTTCGGGGACATCGTGGTACTTTTGACGAACCAGGGCGAGTAAATCGCCGTCGTAAATCTCCTTTTTCTTGTCGGCCAGTTTTTTGAACTCATTGAAAACGGTCTGCAGTTGTTCGCCGTTGAGATGAAATCCCAGTTGTTTGGCTCGATCTGCCAGAGCTGCACGGCCACTGTGCTTGCCCAGCACCAAGTCTGTTTTGGCAAAGCCAACATCTTCCGGCCGCATGATTTCGTAGGTCGTGCGTTCCTTGAGCATTCCATCCTGGTGAATGCCAGCTTCATGGGCAAATGCGTTGCGACCCACGATGGCCTTGTTCCGTTGGACTTGGATGCCCGTAATGCTCGAAACAAGACGGCTGGTGGGGACCAGTCGTTCCGTGTTGATCCCGGTGTGACATTGGAAATAGTCGTTACGGGTGCGAATGGCCATGACAACTTCCTCCAGGGAACAATTGCCAGCCCGCTCTCCGATGCCATTTATCGTGCACTCAACCTGGCCGGCTCCTTGGCCGACGGCTGCCAAGCTGTTCGCCACAGCCAGACCCAGATCATTGTGACAATGAACACTTAAAACTGCTTGGTCGATATTGGGAACACGATTGACCAGCGTCTGGATGACTTTGCCCATCTGTTCAGGAGTAGCGTATCCCACCGTATCGGGAATGTTGATGGTCGTTGCTCCCGCATCGATTGTTGCTTCGACAACCTGGCATAGAAAATCGAGTTCTGTTCGGGCTGCATCTTCCGGTGAGAATTCAACGTCATCACAATAAGAAACGGCTCGCCGCACTCCTGCCACGGCCCGTTCCGTAATTTCGGCCGGCGTCATGCGCAGCTTGAATTCCCGGTGAATGGCGCTGGTGGCTAAGAAAACGTGGATCCGTGCATCCGTGGTGTGTTTCAAGGCCTCCCAGGCTCGGTCGATGTCCTTTTCATTGCAACGAGCCAGGCCGCAGACGGTGGCACCGCGTGTATTCATTCCGACTTCGCGAACTGCTTCAAAATCACCGGGTGAGGCGATCGGGAAGCCAGCTTCGATAACATCAACTCCCAGATCAACCAGCGCTTGGGCAATCTCCACTTTTTCAACCAGATTCATGCTCGCGCCCGGTGACTGCTCACCATCCCGAAGCGTGGTGTCAAAAATTTTGATGCGTCGTTCTGCGGACATTCGGTTCGATCCTTATTGTAATAGTTGGTAATAACTTACCGAGTTGCAGAAATTTTCAAGGAAAGTTGTCGAGTGACAGATAGAGCCTGCGTTGACAAACATTTCCGTCCTGCACAAAAAAAACCTCGAGGCCGATCGAAAAGGCCTCGAGGTTCTAGGTTTCTCACAGTAATTTGCTGAACACGAACCCTACGGCCTGCCGACAGTCAGGAGCCAAAGAAGTAACGGCAGTAGGTGAACTAACATGATGATAACCTTTCCTGTCAATCTATGACTCTAGTCGAGGTCCAGGGTTCGGTCAAGATCATGGATCGAGCTTTTTGTTCTCTTGTTCATCCAACAAAGGTCAGTCAATGCCGCGGTTGTCCTGAGGAATCAGACCGCGGAGGAGGTGTTACCCGGGATGCGAATTTTGTGCTAAACGAAAACACCAAGCCGCGTGCCAGACGTTCTTCAAACCGACCAGGCGACTTGCTTTGATGTTGGCAGTGACAGCCCGGTGGGGGTCAACGTTTGCACTCTTTTTGCGAGTGGCGCCTGTCCGACGTTTTTTGGAGACCTGCCCGGTTTCCAGGTGCGGCTCAGCCCAAGGTTTGAAGATACGTCATCTCCCAAGACTTTCTGTCGGTGTCCCCGACGCTCACGTAATCTGCAACCTTCGAGGAATCGTTAGACTCGGCGCAGTTTTACGAAAAGGTTACTGGCTCCGCGGACCGGTTTGCCTATGGCAACAGGGTACTCGTTGATTCTTGATCAGGATCTGATAGATTAGGCGACTGCTTCTAAGAGACCCGTCTAATCTTCTCCTTGAAAGGTATTGGTAACCCGAGGAGTGCTGGAGACCGTGGTCCTTTGGGCCGGTGGTGCTCAGGCCGTCCAACTCGGTATGCGGTGAACGGCTCCGGACCGTAATGATTTTTAACGTTTCCTAGGACGTTTGGATGTCAATCTCGATGCCACCTCGCTCGGAACACGTGAACCAAAATGACGCTCTGATCTCTTTGCAAACCGAAGTCGAATCCCTCCGTGAACTGGGGAAGCTGTTTTATCAGCGAGGGTGGTCGGTCGGAACCAGCAGTAACTACAGTGTGGTGATCCAACGGCAGCCACTGGAACTGCTGATCACCGCCAGCGGAAAAGATAAAGGCCGCTTGTCCACGCGTGATTTTGTGCGAATCGACCAGGAAGGTCGACCGACCCGAGCGCAGCAGCCGAAATCTTCCGCAGAGACGCTGCTGCACTGCGTTTTGGCCCGCCAGTCCGGAGTGGGGGCCGTACTGCACACGCACTCAGTCTGGGCCACGATTCTGTCAGACGTTTTTTACGGTGAGGGTGGTTTCGCCATCGAAGGTTACGAAATGTTAAAAGGACTGGAGGGAACTACGACCCACCAGACCAGTACATGGGTCGAGATATTCGAAAACACACAGGATATCCCCGCGCTTGCGGACCAGCTCTCAGGCAGGTTGGAAGGCGGACTTCGTCCGCTGGAACACGCGTTTTTGCTGCGCCGTCATGGGTTGTATACCTGGGGACCTGACCTGGATGCTGCCCGGAGACATGTGGAGATTTTCGAATTTCTTTTTGAAGTTCTAGCACGTAAACTTCAATTGACGTCGACTGTACCCGCCCATGTCATGGGGTGGTAGACGGAGGCTTAAAAAGAAGAATGCAGACTGAACACCAAAACCACGGGTTGCCGAAACGTGGCATGGGAGCGAGCAGCGTCCCCCGAGAGGCGGCAAACCGACAACGGATGATTCTTTAGCAGGCAAGTACGCCAGGAGATTGAACGATGGCAACGATTACGATTGCGGAACAGGACCGTAAGCTGGAGGACCCCCAGGAAATACTGGAATTTGTGCGCCCATTCGGAATCTGGTATGAGAAATGGGATGTTGATGGACGGATTGGTGCGGACGCGACCAACGAGGAGATCCTCTCCGCCTACGAGCCTGAGATCGAGCGTCTGAAACAGCAAGGGGGCTTTCAAACGGCTGATGTGATCAACGTGAACCCGGACACACCAGGCCTGGACGAAATGTTGGCGAAGTTCGACAAAGAGCATACGCACAGTGAAGACGAGGTCCGATTTACGATTGAAGGCCGTGGATTGTTTCACATCCATCCTGACAACGGCCCGGTGTTTTCAGTGACCGTGGAGTCAGGTGACTTGATCAATGTTCCGGAGGGGACTCGACACTGGTTCAACCTGTGTGAGAACCGGAGCATTCGTTGCATTCGACTGTTCAAAGAGAAGACGGGCTGGGCGGCCCATTACATTGATGATGCAGTCCACGAGCAGCACGCAGCCGTTTGTTGGGGTCCCGACTACCTGCCGCCTGCGGAAGACCTTGATTCGGTCGTCAAAGTGTGATTACCTTCTCCGGTCATGCGGTCCTGCTCGACATCGAAGGGACCACGTCGTCTATCAGTTTCGTCTACGACGTGATGTTTCCTTTTGCGCGGAGAGAGTTGGATAACTACCTCCGGGATCAGTGGGGAAGTTCCGCATTGATTCAAGTCATTGAACGGCTGGCACAGGATGTCGGCTTTGACTCGATGGATGTCTGGATACAGGCATCCGCTGGCGAAATCCCCGCTATGCAATTTGTGCGTGATGCAGTGATCGACTTGATGGATGGCGACATCAAGGCGACTGGACTCAAGCAGCTGCAGGGTTTGATTTGGCAGCAAGGATTCGAAACCGGTGAAATGCGGGCTCACATCTACGAGGACGTCCTACCTGCCCTGAATGGTTGGACGCAAGCCGGTTTGGACATAAGAATTTTTTCTTCAGGTAGTGTTCATGCCCAAAAACTGTTTTTTCGCCATACAATCGAAGGAGATTTGTTGTCTCGTTTCAGTGGCCATTACGACACAACTACGGGACCGAAACGTCAGCCCGAGAGCTACAGCAAGATTGCTGCCGAGTTTGAACTGCCGACCTCGGAAATCTTATTTTTAAGCGATGTTCCGGCTGAATTGGATGCTGCCATGCAGGTTGGTATGCAGACCGGCTGGTGTGTTCGACCGGGTAACCCCCCGCTGGATTCACCGACCGTGCATCCGGCAATTCAAAAATTCAGCGAAATCGAATTGCGCTACAAGCATCGCGGCGGCCAGCCAGCCAGATGGCCATGAGGATTGGGAAACTTGGGCAAATGACTGCTTTGAGGCGGCGCGATTGACGTAAG
>Ga0310121_10000654_pt1 | contig 37324 bp, 32 predicted proteins | sample CB27_Tmax_986_MG_FD_203504 | JGI IMG/M metagenome (GOLD analysis project Ga0310121, IMG submission 203504) | Marine microbial communities from Western Arctic Ocean, Canada - CB27_Tmax_986 | ecosystem: Environmental > Aquatic > Marine > Oceanic | place: Canada: Western Arctic Ocean | collected...
TAAGTGCATCTTGGCGGCTCGATGTGTTTCGTCGACCCACAATGCCCATGCAATCGTTCCAAGAACGGCTCAAGCAGTTCAAGATACTTGAGCCCTTCAACATCCTCTGGTCGGAGTCGCCGTTTTTCCTTCTTTGCCATGCTGATCCTACGCAACAAACAACGGACGCCCGGATGCATCGCGATGCAAACGTGTCTGCGCGTAAGATGCCAAAAACTCGCAGGGCTAGCTAGCCCAATTTACAACGATTTCAGAAAATCAACGAAAATTCTACTAGGAAAAATGGCTAGCAGATTTCGTGCCGAACAGTATTGGCAGCGTGCCCAAAACTTTACAACTCAAACTGCAATTAAACAAGTAAGAGAGACACGATTTGTGAGGAATTACGCTGATGCTTATGTTTTCACGCCCTGCGCGTTCAATCTTCAAAGCGGAGGACGGCACACGGTGGTCCATTCATTGGATAATCGAACCAGGTCATGGCGAACTGGTACTTCAAACTTCAGCGCGAACAGCCGAACCGGTTGAGGAGTTCCGCTTTTTGATTCCGGGCTGCGACATCAATAAGCACACAAGGTTGCCATGTGCGCCGGCGAGCAAATTCAGCCAGTTGATTTGCAGCTACTGCCAGCCGAATCGCAGCTTGCTCCCGAGGATTTCGGGAAACTCTTGGAATTACCGTTGACCGAGGCGAAAGCCGAACGGGTCGATCGCTTCGAGCGTCAGGCAATTACCCAGGCTCTGCAACGCTGTGCAGGTAACGCCAGCGCGGCGGCCCGCCAATTGGGCATACATCGGCAAAATCTTCAGCAAAAAATGACTCAGTTGGGAATTAGTCGGCCGAAGTAAATTGCCCTAACTTTCTTCCGCTTGCTTTAATCCTTCCGCTTCCAAGTCACGGAAAGACTCCAAATCAACTCGCTCGTTTTCATCAACTTCCTTGGCCTTCAACACGTCCGCTCGGGAGAGATGAATTTTCTTGTAGACGTCCTCCGAGATGACGTAGTACCAGTCGGCGAATCGATCGTTCAATTCCTGCACGCGATCTTCACCCTTCTGTCGCTTCTCCTTGTACTCATCCAACTTGCGCTGGTTCTCCTTTAGTATTCGCTCACGCTCGTCATCGATATCCGCTTCGCCGTCACCTTCAGCTACTTTGGCATCGGCCTCTTCAGCTTCGGCGTCATCGGCCTCTTCATCGCTGGCCTCTTCAGCTTCGGCGTCATCGGCCTCTTCAGCTGTTACTTCCTCGGCCTCTTCAGCTTCGGCGTCATCGGCCTCTTCAGCTGTTACTTCCTCGGCCTCTTCAGCTTCGGCGTCATCGGCCTCTTCAGCTGTTACTTCCTCGGCCTCTTCAGCTTCGGCGTCATCGGCCTCTTCAGCGCTGGCCTCTTCAGCTGTTACTTCCTCGGCATCTTCGGCTTGAGGCTCAGAATCCTCGGGAAGTTGTTCGAAATCGGGTCGTGGAAAGCTCGGGCCGTGAAGGCTGGCGTTCACCATGACGTAGCGGTTGAGCGTGCTTTCCTCGTCGCCCTGGTCGACCCCGGCGATTTGGCCAAATCGAAGGGTGTACTCGACCCCGTCTTTTGTCCGGACCAGCACCTCACCGTCACTGGATTTGATGTCCAGTTCTTCATCGCCGTCCGGATCGCGGAATGGATAAAATCCCTTATCAAACAACGACTGGATTCCTTCGCGCTCGTTAAGAAATCCTTTGTCCGCCTTGAGGTCCTCGCGCAAACCAACCGGCTTACGGCGGACGTCGACGATCTTTAGATCGTCCAGTGCCGATTTCATGCCGTCCAACGGGGATTTGTCGATTTCCTCGCTTTCCAAAGCAGCCGTAGTTTGCATCTCGCCACCGCGAAACTCCAACAGCTCCTCCAATTCCCATTTGAAATCGTCACCGTTCCACTGGACCGTCATATCCAAACGGGGATCATATTCCAAAGTCAGCTGGCCCGTGGGAGAAATCCCGGCCTGTACCGAATAGTCACGCAGCTGCATCTGCTGAATATCGAACCCATTTAGATCCAACAAATCGTCCTCGATCCAACTTTCGAAGTTCGTTGACAATTTTTCTGGATCCACCTCGACGACGTAAACCCGATCGGAACCGGGGACTCTCACAAACCGTTGACTTTCCTTATCACGCACCGATTTTCCAATGATCAAGTCGGCCAATTCGTTTCCCTTACCATCTTTCATGACGACCAACTTGCCCACACCGCGGTCACCAAGTTCCAACTCTTCTGCGTTTGGTTCGACGACACCGTACAGTTCATGATCCTGGCGGCCATCGGAAGCGACATCGATGACCTTCAAATCGACGAGAACCGTAGCTGCGTCCTTAAGATTGTCCTCGGCATCCGCTGGATAATCTTCGTGCGATGGTATAACCCAACGTCCCTGTTTTTGCGCCACCTTAAACGATTCCGCCTGGCCCAACTCCTCGTCGAACTCGACAATTTCCAGGCTCTTCGCCTCGTAAGGATCCTGGAAATCTTTAAACAACGGTTTGCCGATTTGTGAAGATGGCGGCACGCTAGTTTGCGGTGGCCGGCCGACCATCGCGCCGATGCCTGCTACGGCGGCGAGCAGCACAAAAATAAGTGTCTTGGAGGATTCAGTCATTGGTTTATGGATTTGGGTTTGCGGATTGTGAATGGGTTGTTCTGGGACGCATCTAGACTAGGGGCCTTTAAACCAGGCGTTTCTCGGAGACCCCTTTTTTTTCTCGTTTTTGACGTATTGACCAGACCAGGATCCCCACCAGTAGCGGGGGGATGGGTGGCCACAGGGCGGCTCTCAGTTTGTAGCTCGATTGGACGCGGCGAATTTCCATGTCCAATTCATGTTCGGTCTTTTCTAGGTCATGGTCGCGTTCGCGACTCAAGGATTCGATTTCGGCGGCAAGTTTGCGCTCTTCGATCTGCTCTTGGATCCTGAGCTTGATAATCAGGGCCTTCAATTCCTGAGAACTGGAAATCCCTTCTTCGTTCGCCTTTTCACGAAGCTCGTCCACCTTCTTCTTGAGCTCCTCATTGCGCTTCTTAGATTCCACGGTGCGCTCGTCGATCGCCTCCTGCGTACGGGCTTCGAACTCAGCAATCTCTTCCTGGACTTGCAGCCGAGCATCCTCGGTCTTTTTCTCGACCAATTTGAGCGTGCTGTGCCGCGTCTGGCGCTTACGAATACCGACCAATTCCGTGTCGCCGGTGAGGCTGTCCAGAATATTCAATATGAACGTGACATTGTCAAATTGCCATTTGATATCGGCGTCGGGCTGTGCCCGAATCGCCAAGAAGTCGGAACTCAGCAGATCGATATCGGAAATATAGACGACGTGGATCTCCGTGTTGCGCTGCTCTTCGTCTTGGCTTTCCTCAGCCACATCGGCCAATCCAGAAACGTCGATCGCTCCCCCTTCGCTGTCGGAAATCTCGGGAACCGGGTCATTTCCCGCATCTTCGTCAGCATCATTCCAAGCCACGCGCAGCGGAGATCCGGCGTCTGACATGGTCAGGTCATCACGGAGAATTCCTTTGATCCGAGCACTGGTCACGTACCTCTTGCGAGTGATGTGGCGTTTGAATTTCAGTGCCGCAGTATTGCCCCGATTACTGCGGAGATCATTAAAGCTGATGGTGCCCGATTCGTCTCCGGTTCTTGTCAACGGTGTAAACGTCAGGTCCTTTCTCCCGATGTTCTTGATCGCACCGGGGAACAGAAACAAGACTTGCTTCAATCCGGAACTGACTATATCGTCTTTGCTGAAGGCTTCGCCGTCAGTTCCCGGAGCGTCCGGATCGACAAAGACCCATTCCGGCGAAATCTGTTGGACCTTGACTTTATTGGCGTACGGATTGTAGACCTGCCACACGATTTCGGCATCGTAATACTCGCCCATGCCGGGCTTGCCAACCATTTCGATCCCGAGCAGATCCCAGAGCTTGCGAATGTCCCCTTTGGGTTCGGGCTGGCGGCCACCACCACCCATCATCCCCATCATACCTCCTCCGCCGGGTGGGCGCTTCGGTTGGCTGGTGGGAGGCGCGGAGGACAGCACTGCGGGGAAGGGATCTTCGAACAGGGCGGTTGGCTGTCCGTTTCTCACGGCCGCAATCAGGTTGTCGAGTTGTGGCGGTGTTAGCGAAGAAGGTTGGACAACCAACAGCACATCATAAACTCCCTCTTCGACAGAGCTGGCCAAATCAACTTCTTCGACCTCGTATTGTTTTTCCAATTCCTCAACAATTAATTCCTTTCGCCGCGGCGCCATACGTTCCATGTCAAAGCCGCCAAACAACTGGGCGTCGGTTCGCACCACGCCAATTTTCTTACGGTCGGCTTGGGCGACCGTTGTGATCGAGCGGACCAGTTCATACTCGACAGGAATCCCGCGATCAAAGAACGGCACCACGACCCGTTCCAATCCACAGCTGAACGCCGCTCCCAAGTACAATTCCTCCTGACGAATGGAACCGCGACTCCGAGTCATGACGTTTTGTGCATCAATGCCGTACTTTTCCTGAGCCGTGGCGGCTTCTTCGGAAAACGATTCGAGGTTGTCGTAGATGCGAACCTGAAAGTCCTTGTTTGAGCACGCTTGGAATTCCCGCAGCTTGTTCAGCAAATCCACTTTGGTTTTGACGTACTGCTCGGGCACGGTGCGGCTGATGTAGGCCTCGATCACGATTGGGTACTCGTTGTCCAATCCTGTTAGCAGTCGCCGGGTGTCAGGCGAAAGCGAGCTGACCTTTTCCGTCGTCACATCCGCTCGCAGAATATCGTACTGAGAGAAGAATTTGCTTCCTGCGAAAACGATGGCCACCAGCGCCAATCCACGCACCAGGTAATGTCCCAACATGGATTGCCCGTCACGGCCGCCCATCCAATGGCGACGACCAATCAGCAACATGCTCAGGTAGACGCCAAAAACCGTCACCAGGACGAAGAAAGCGACGTTAGCCAGCGAAATTACGCCGCGCCCAAAATCCGCAAACCGCGCCGAATAGCTCCACCAGGCCAGGTCCTGCGAGAAACCGCGGCCAGCGATAAAACGATCTGCCAATACCAGACAGACCAAGGGAGCGTTGAACAGGGCGCTGAATATAAAACTCACTGTGAGGTTGCTGGTCAAAAACGACGCCGCCATGCCCAACGACAACATCGCCATCCCAATCAGCCAATAGCCCACGTAGGTAGAGGCAAACAACCCCAGGTCGACGGCCCCCTCGGCCAACGCGCTGAGCACGTAAAAAATTGTGATTTGCGAGAATAGCAAGGAAGCGGAAAAAATGGCCGCCGCGGAGAGGTACTTGCCTATTACGATGTCCGTGTCGCTGGCGGGAATCGTCAGTAACAGCTCATCCGTTCCCTGCCGACGTTCGTCCGCCCAAATGCTCATGGTAATCGCTGGAATAAACGCCAACATGATGAACGGGAACCAGAAATTCAGCTGGTCGAGATTCGCCAAGTTGGAGTTGAAAAACTCCTGCGACCAGAAAGCGGCCACCGACGTCAGAAACACAAAGACGCAGATGAATACGTACCCCGTCGGATTGCTGAAGTACCCGACGAAATTACGTTTTAAGACGGCAAACGTGGCCGGCTTGTACTTAGCTAAGGGAATCATCGCGGCAATAAAAATCGCCGCGATGACCATATCCATCATGATCAGTTTCAATACTTGCGATAGTACCGCTAAAGAAGACATGTCTCTACTCGCTTTATGTAAACCCTAAATGGTTTTTAAAAAATTGTTGGTGGATAGTTGATTACGGTGCTGAGAAGTCGTTCAGGCGGCTGCCTCCTCGGTCGCCGTCAGTTGTCGGAAGGCTTCGTCGAGATTCTTGTGACCAGCTGCCATATTATCTGGCGTTCCGTCGAACACTAACTTACCCTCATTGATGACAATAACGCGAGTGGCAATGGCAATGACCTCTTGAAGGATGTGTGTGGAAAGCAGAATCGTCTTTTCCTCACCCAACTTCATCAGCATCTCACGCACTCCGCGAATCTGATTCGGATCCAACCCGGCCGTAGGTTCGTCCATGATGAGCACGTCCGGTTCGTGCAGCAGCGTCTGGGCCATGCCAACTCGCTGGCGATAACCTTTGGACAGCTTGCCAATCGGTTTGAACACGACGCCGGCAAGACCGCACAGATCAACGACGGCCCGGATCCGCTCTTCTTTGCGCTCGGCCGACATGCCGCGAGCATCGGCGAAGAAAGAGAGCAAACCGTGTGGAGTCATCTCGGCGTAGAGTGGACCATTCTCAGGCAAGTACCCCAGTCGTCGGGCTCCGGCGATCCGGTCGGTCGCCATATCGTGTCCGGCGATGCGGGCCACCCCCTCCGAGGGTGAAAGGTAACCGGTCAGCAGTTTCATCGTGGTGCTTTTGCCGGCGCCATTGGGCCCCAAAAACGCGACGACTTCACCGCGGGAGATTGAAAAATTCACATCCCTGGCCGCCGCAAACTCTCGGTAAAACTTAGAGAGGTGCGAGGCCTCAATCATGGGAGTGCCATTGGTTTCGTTCATGGATAAAGGACTCCAACTTTTCAGTTCAATGAATGTTATCGACCGATACTCTCTAACCCATTGGCGGTAGAAGCTCAACCCGCCGTGGAAAAGATTGTGCAATAAAAGGGTGAGATTAGACCCGCCGCAGGACCTGATGGCGGTTCCACAGGGGGTCGTCGGCCTGTGGAAAATCAACTCGGTAGTGGACGCCTCGGGATTCCTGGCGGTCCGCGGCCGCCGCGATGACCAAACGGGCCACCACCAACATATTCTGAAGTTCCCAACCATCTGGATCGGTAAATTGTCGTGCAAAGACGTAGCGGCACCACTGTTCGATCTGTATTAAGGCTTCGGACAAGGATTCGCCGTCCCGGCGAACCCCTGCCGAACGCCACATCAGACTCTTGAGCGAGTTGCGAATATCGGACAAATCCAACGGTTCGCCGGCGTCCTCGGACTGGGGGTTGTAAAGTGGGAGAGCGCGGAAATCGTCTGGAATTTCCGCAGCTGCCACAGAGGCACCCTGGCCCGCTCTATCCCCGTATACGAGCCCCTCCAGCAAACTGTTCGAGGCCAAGCGGTTGGCCCCATGCAATCCGCTGGAAGTCGCCTCTCCAGCCCCCCAGAGATTGGCCAAAGTCGACTTTCCCTGCTGATCCACGATCATTCCCCCTAACATGTAGTGGGCCCCAGGCCGCACGGGAATCGGCTCCGTCGCAATGTCGATGCCAAATTCCGCGCAAATCACCGCGATTCCGGGAAACCTCTTCCGGACGAAATCGGCGTCGAGATGGCTCAAGTCCAAAAACACATTGGATCGACGGTTCTTCTGCATATGGTCCACAATCGCCTGGGCCACGACGTCGCGCGGGGCTAATTCAGCCCGCTCGTCATACTCGGGCATGAACCGCTCGCCGCGGTGGTCGATCAAATGGGCACCCTCACCGCGCATCGCTTCGGTGATCAGACTGCGGCTGCTGCCGGCGATGTACAGCACCGTCGGATGGAACTGGACGAATTCCATATCCCGCACTGCCGCGCCAGCACGATAAGCCATGGCGTGACCATCGCCGGTCGCCACTCGGGGATTGGTGGATTCGCGATAGATCTGTCCAGTGCCACCCGTACAGAGAATCGTCTGTTTGGCCCAGACCAGCGTCTTGCCATGTGCGAAATTCCAGACCAGCGCTCCCACACACTGGTTGTCCGCGGCCAGCAAATCCAAAGTGAAAGTTTTCTCCCACATTTGAATATGCGACGACCGTTTCACACGATCGATAACGGCCCGCATGATTTCGCGGCCTGTCGCGTCCCCCAAAGCGTGAATGACACGTTTGTGTTGATGCCCCCCTTCCCGCCCCAACATCAACTCGCCGTCCTCCGAGTCGAACTGGGTACCCCAGCGTATCAACTCTGCGATTTTATCCGGTGCGGCACGGATGACCATTTCCACCACTTCGCGGTCACACAGCTTGCCGCCAGCGATAATCGTGTCCTCAATATGTTCATCAAAGCTATCCTCCGGCGCCATGACACTGGCAATCCCGCCTTGGGCGTAGTTGCTGTTGGACTCGCGCCATTCATCTTTGGTCACCAGGGTTACTGACAGCTTGGGATCCGCGGACAGGGCGGCGCGCATGCCAGCGATCCCACCACCGACAATGAGGATATCGGTGAAGTAGTGTGGGACTCGTTTGGGATCGAACGGAACGAGGTAACGTGGCGGCGAAAAATTGGTGGGCAATGGATTGGACCAGTTAAATTAAAATATTGAGCGTTGTCATCTCCCTGCGACTGAAAATAACTCTTATCCAACCGTTTTACACAATCCAACAATGGCCCATCAACGTAGGGCCCATCCAATCACCGATTGCTCTTGAGAAATGCCTTGTATTGCTCCAGAAACTGGCGGGGCGGCTGGCTGCGGACGCCGTCGTCGCTAACGCCGCCACGCGTTCGGTCCGGGCGCCGATCGCGGCTGAGATCCGTAGATTCGGACGACAAGCCGAGGCCCCGAAGCGTGTCCTCCAAGGTCTCTTGCCGTTCGCGGCCGTCGCCGACTTCGCGCCCCGTGAGGCTGCGGAATTCTTCCCAACGACGGGCAAACCGATCGAGGTCCTCTTGCGTCCAGTCCCCTAGTTTGTCCAGAAAATCCTCATCAACCTGATCGCGATTGTTCTTCAAATAGTCCAGCACTAGGTCGGTCGCCTTGCGAGCGTAGTCCAGATTCACCTCGTCACCACCCGGCTCGCCAGAGCCATCGCCGCCAGCCCCACTGCCTTGGCCATCTCCCGGCTGTGCCGCACCGCCGGGTTGTCCCCCTTCACCGCCGCTGGCCTGGCCGCCTTGCGAAGGCTGTCCCGTTTGATCACCACTCTCGCCTTTGCCCGTTCCCGACTTGGTCTCGGAACCGTTGCCCGCTTGCTCACCGGATTGCCCCGTTTCGCCTGAGGACTGCTGGTCGTCGCCTGCCTGGTCGGAAGTCTCCCCAGCCCCTTTCTCGTTGGCCGCTCCTGACCCTTTGTCGCTTGGCGTATTGGTCCCCGCACTATCACGTCCCGGCTGATTAGCACCTTGTCCGCCACCCTCATCGCCGCCACCGGAAGTGTCACCATTGCCGCCACCTCTCCGATCGCGCTCGCGGTTCATTTCGCCTTCCTTTTCCATGGCGACCGATGGCACTTTGCTCTTGTTGTTGGCGTCCTGTTTTGAATCGCCTACTTCGTTTTTCTGGTTCGGCCTGCGAACTTCGTCGTTGACCGACGAACCGGTATCCTGTTGCGATTTGTTTCCAGCACCCGAGGATCCGTTCTGTCCGACGCCACCGGGCGGCGCTTCGGAACCGGTTTCACCCGGTGGCCGTTCACTGTCTAGCGGCACGTCTCCACCGCGTGGGTTGCCGCTTTCGTCAGTTCCTGATTGGGACTGTGAATGTTGAGCGCTACCGTCGGCCTTGCCCTCTCCTTTCCCGTCACCACCTTTCTCACATTGCCCGTCGGCGCATTCGCCACCATCCTTGGGCTGGTGATTTCCGGGCGTCAACCCGGTCTCCTTGCGGATATGTTCCAGCATTCTCTCGAAGACATCACCTTCGCGCGTGCCATCGTTGGGCAACGGTTCACCATCGTCGCTGGAGGACGCTCGTGATTGAGGCTCGCCTTGCTGCTGGCCGCTTCCGCCGGAACCTTCCTCGGCATCGCCACCCGTTTCCGAAACGCCCTCGCGGTTGGCGCCGGATTGCGTCTTGTCCGATTGCCGCTGGCCGGATTCACCTGGATCACCCCCGTCGTGTGATTCGTCATCACCCCCAGCGTCGGAACCCCCAGCGTCGGAACCCCCAGCGTCGGAACCCCCAGCGTCGGAACCCCCAGCGTCGGAACCCCCAGCGTCATCACCCCCAGCGTCGGAACCCCCAGCGTCGGAACCCCCAGCGTCGGAACCCTCGGTGCTGGGCGATTTCGATTCGCGCGGCGTCGGCTGGCCGACCTCCCCGCCGTCAGATCCGTCAGACGCGTCAGATGGTTGGCCGGGTTCACGCTCGCCGAGCCCTTGCGAAGAGTCTTTTCCATTCTGCTTTTCATGCTGTTTTCCTGACTGATCCTGTCCATTGGCGCCAGCTTGCCCTCGGTTCTCGCCAACTTCGTTCTCGCCGGTTTCGTTCTCGCCGGTCCCGTTCTCGCCGGTCCCGTTCTCGCCGGTCCCGTTCTCGCCGGTTTCGTTCTCGCCGGTTTCGTTCTCGCTGGTTTCACCTTCGCCATCGCCGTCTGATTGGCCGGCCTCCGCTTCATTTTCGGAATTCCCGCCCTCCTGTTTTCCTCCTGCAGTCGGCTGGCCTCCTTCGGGAGGCTCTGCCGCGCGGCCCTCACCTGACTGGGACTGGCCGTTTTCCTGCTCGTCTGCTGGCGTGTCATCAGGTCGGTCATCCGACCGCTGATCTCCAGGCTCGACGATCCGGATCTTGTAATTGACGGTTCGCGATACACTGGGCGCGGGCGCCGCGGAAACGGTGTCGACGCGATTGTCTTCGGCGACCGCCCAATAAACGACCAGATCACCCACCTGCAGATCCAAATCCGCCGGTCGGAACTGATACTCGGTGGTGGTTTGGCCGACTGCCGGCTGGGCCAGTAACGACTCGTCGAGAATCTGGTCGCCGCCTGTGATGGCACGCAGGGCGATTTTGCTCAGCGCGAAATCCGGGTCCAAAGCGCGAACTTCGATGTTCTGTTGGCCATCGAGTGGAACTTCGACCAGTCGCTGCGGCGGCCGCAGGATCTCCACGTGCGGTTTCAGATCGCGCAGCACTTCGATCGTGTGCAGAATGGGTTGCTCGTTCTTATCGCCAGCCGGCGTCGAAAAATGCAATTGGTAGTTGCGACATTGGGGCGTTTTTCGATCGTTCGACAATCGCAAGTCGAAACTCACATAGGCTTGACGTCCTGCTACCGTCATCGGCAAAGTGTGGCGGCGGGGCGGCTCGTCGGCAGCCGCCGGCGCGGTGCCTGGCAAATCGGCGGCAGCGACGTCCAGCGGGTCGAATTCCAAATAGGCCCCTTCGATTTCCTGATTGGCTTGCGCACGGATGGTGACCCGAGTGCCTTCCAGCGCTTTGATGTCACCCTCGTGCTCCACCGTAACCGGTTTCAACCCGGTATAGCTGGGATGGGCATAATCGACGGCTTGGACCACCATGCTCAGCGCGTCGATCTTGTAAACGTGAAATGGTCCTGCTACGGCGTCGCCCGATTGGACCGAATAAGTCAGATCTTGAAAGATGCCGTCACGATCTGGAGGTAAGTCAGCCGCGTACTTTCTGGTACCCGGTTCACGGTGCATGGCGACGGGCAGGTCGGTCACCTGCGAGTCGGACGAGGAATAAACAACGTGAGCCTCTTCGTCGTCATCCGCCGACTCGACACGAGCCGTAATCGTTAGGGACGTTCCCTCGAAAACTTCGACGTCACCTGGTGCCACGTCTAGAATCTTCACACGTGACGGTCGAGCAATATCGCTCCAAGGGGCCAGTACTCGCGCGACCGTCTGAAACGGATCTTTCGGCGAAATGGCAAAGTACAATCCAAAGGCAACGATCATCGACGCCATCAGAAATGTCGTCCGCACCGTCCAAGTACGATCCATGGCTGCCGAGACATCCATCTCCGACAGACGATTGGCCGCTTGACGTTCAATCGCTCCGCGGATCGTGGTGTGGTAACGCTGGGTACCCGTTCGCACCAGGACAAAGTTAATCAGGCTGTTGCGGAATCCCGGCTCGCTCTGTTCAATCGTCCGTGCGCTGTAGAGCGGGTTGATGCCTCGTACCAGTGCTGGCCACAGTCGCATCGTGAAGTATCCCGCCACCCCGAACACCAATACGCCAAACGCCATCCAGCGCCAGGCTGGTGTCAGATCAAAGAACCAATGATCGACGACGGCCAACAACAGAAGGTAGCCGACCATTCCCGACACCAGCATCAAGGCAATTGCCACCACGTCGTTGAACTTGATCGAACGGCCCACTTTTCCCAAGCCGCTCTCCACCACTTCCGCGTAAGTAGTTCGTGACCCGGCCATCGTCCGCGATTGAACAAGCGGCGATTGAACAGGTGGCGTTTGAACCCCTGGCGAAAGGGAGGATGGCTGCGGTCCGGCGCTCATGACAAAACCTCTACGGCTGCTGGGTGTTCTGCGCTCGTCGCAGCACCACCTTTCATTATAGGTGATTCGACCAAGGGGCCAGCTCAACTTTTGCCTCGTCGTTGACGGTATCTGGGGCATTTGTTACCGTCGGTCGCATAATTCAACCTGAAATTTTGCATGTTATGGCCCCAAGGCGACCTCATGAGCGAGGGGCCTGGGTAACGCCGTTAACGATTTTAAAACTCGATAAACGCTGGATCAGGGAAATAGCTGCAGTCGTAAGACGGCGGACTTGATGTCGAATAGGTCAAAGTCTTACGACTTCAGCTACCCACACGCGCGACGACTTTGGGGCGCAGGGCGTGAGACCATGTGCCCCCACACACCACACACCACTAACAAATAACCTGATCGAGAGGACGTGAAATCCATGGCTCACGAAGTCACTTTAATAACAGGCGATGGCACCGGCCCCGAGTTGGCCGAAGCCGCTCGCAGGTGCGTCGACGCCACCGGCGTGGCCATCGATTGGGATGTTCAACTGGCGGGGGTGGATGTGATGGAGCAGGTCGGAACACCTATTCCGGATGCGACCTTGGACAGTGTTCGTCGTACCAAATGCGCTCTGAAAGCTCCGATCACAACGCCTGTCGGAACCGGATTCCGCAGCATTAATGTTTATCTTCGACAAGAACTTGGGCTGTTCGCGTGCATTCGTCCGTGCAAACAGTATCTTGGGGTACGCAGTTTCTTTAGCGACCTGCCGATCGATATAGTGATCGTCCGCGAAAACACCGAAGACCTCTATGCCGGTGTGGAGTTCGAAGCGGGCCTGCCCAACACTTCAAAGTTGATCGAATTCATCAATTCCTTACCCAGCGACCGCAAGATCATGACCAGCGGCGATGAGACGGGAGTGTCCATCAAACCGATCAGCGTGAGCGGCACCCAGCGGATTGTCCGTTGCGCTTTCGAATACGCACGGAAACACGGACGGAAGAAAGTGACAGCTGTCCATAAAGCGAACATCATGAAGTACTCCGACGGGCTGTATTTAAAAACGGCTACCGAAGTCGCCAAGGAGTATGCCGATATCGCGTTCGAAGAACGGATTGTGGACAACATGTGCATGCAATTGACCCAAAAGCCGGAACTCTACGATGTGTTGGTTTTGCCCAATCTCTACGGCGATATCGTCAGCGACCTGGGTGCTGGAATCGTCGGTGGCTTGGGGGTGGCACCCGGGGCGAATATCGGTCCGGATGGCGCCGTGTTTGAGGCAACTCATGGGAGCGCGCCAAAGTACAAAGGGAAAAACAAGGTCAATCCGACGGCGTTGATCCTGTCAGCCAAATTGATGCTGGACCATCTCGGCGAACTGGATGCGGGCACGCGGCTGGAAAATGCTGTCGCGGCAGTGATCGCCGATGGCCAGGACGTAACTTATGATCTCAAGCCGCATCGCGATGACCCCAGCGCCGTTGGCACGCAAGAAATGGCCGCGGCAATTTGCAACCAGCTGTAATCATGGACGGTCAGCGCCCGTGACACCTGAAGCTTTCCGACAGATTGTCAGCGGCGCACGGCGCGGACCGATGGCGTTGTTGGCGCGTGGCTTGCTCACGCTCGCAGAACAGCCCTATCGGCTCGCGATGGACTGCAGAAATGCTCGCTACGACAACGATCCTCGTCGGATTCACCGCGCCGGCGCGATGGTCATCAGCGTCGGCAACATCACGCTCGGCGGTACAGGCAAAACGCCATTGACAGTGTGGCTGGCGAAATGGTTTCTCCTGCGCGGCGTGCGCGTCGCCTTGGTCAGTCGCGGATACGGTGCGAATGACGGCAAGTCCAACGACGAAGCCCGCGAAGTCGCACAACAACTGCCCGACGTGCCGCACATTCAAAATAAGGATCGTGTGGCCGCGGCGCAATTGGCCGTCTCCAAATATGACAGCCAACTCATTCTCGTTGACGACGGCTTTCAACATCGACGCTTGCATCGAGATTTGGACATCGTGGTCATCGATGCGCTAGCGCCCTTTGGCTACGATCGCGTGTTTCCTCGAGGTATGCTGCGCGAACCGATGAAGGGTTTGCGCCGAACCGATCTACTGGTGCTCTCTCGAGCCGATCAGGTGGGCGCGGAAACTCGTCGGCAAATCAAACAGACAGCCGCCCGGCAAGCGCCGAATGGCGCCTGGGTTGACTTGATGCACCAACCTTCGTCGCTGATTCAAGCGGACGGACCGTCCACGTCCATCGACCACCTTCGGAATACTCCAATTGCCGCCTTTTGCGGAATCGGAAACCCGCGGGGATTCCACACAACACTCCAGTCGATCGGTTACGACGTGCGGGCCTTCCGGGAGTTCCCCGACCATCACAACTACGGTGATGAAGATATGAAATCCCTGGCGAAATGGGCCAACCAGGTCGAAGCCGCGGCGCTGGTCTGCACGCACAAGGACCTGGTCAAGATCAACAGCAACCGTCTTGCCGACATCCCGCTCTGGGCACTCGCGATCGAGATCCATGTCGTGGTGGGCGAAGAAATCCTCACAAGCCAGTTAAACTCGATACTGGCCCAAATCGATAGTTAAGTGACTTCGATCTGATTGGTAACAAGCGCACTACCAGCCACCGAGCGAACCAATTCCTGCGCCTGTTGCTTTTGATAGAAGGTCGAGACACGACCCGTGAGAACTAAGCAGTCATCCAATTCCTGAACAGTTACCATCCTCAGGGCATACAATGGACTCGTTTTGAGGACAATCTGTGCGCGATCAGAAATCTCCTGCATCAACGTTAAACTCATCACCTAACCTCCTTTTTAGGGATTTCAAACCTCGAATTGAGCAATGACCATGGCCCGTTATCCGTCTACTAATGGTAAGGACGAATTGGCGAACTGTTCACGAATAAATCGCACTTGGTGCCCGACATAGCTGAAAGTCATCGTTGACGCGCAACTGAAATCGTTGACGCGCAACTGAAATCTATAATTTAGTGAGCCGCAAAGTCAAGTCGAGCCGTGAAAAGACACGATCGCGTCCGCCGATTTCATGCCTGCTCGATAGCTGAATGGCAAAAAAAAGCACCTATCGACTTCAGGAGCCGGCAGACATCTTGCCAGCCGCTTCGAGATGCGCGACGACCTGATCGGCCAGCGCTTCGGGGGCAAGTTCGCCTCCAGCCAATATCAATTCGGGCGACTCCGGGGCCTCGTAAGGGTCATCTATTCCCGTAAAGAACTTGATTTCTCCGGCCCTGGCCTTCTTGTAAAGTCCCTTCGGATCACGCTGCTCGCAGATCTCTAACGGTGTGTCCACAAAGATTTCAACGAAATCGCCCTTTCGACCCAGATTCTCTATCTGATTCCTGACTGCGTCACGATCTCGTCGGTAGGGACTGACAAACGCGGTGAGCGTGACCAGCCCCGAAGCGCAAAAAAGTTGCGCGACACTACCGATCCGCCGAATATTTTCTTCACGATCCTGGGCGGAAAAACCCAAGCCGAATCGCTCTGCAAACGATTCGTCGTGACGGGACCGGAGAATATCTGGGGAGGCATTCAGCCCGTGTCGTATGTTGTCGCCGTCCAGCAAAGCCGTGTGCACGCCACGTTCATGCAACTTGTGGTCCACGACGTTGGCCACGGTACTCTTGCCGCAACCACTCAGACCAGTAAACCACAACACGCAACCCGCATGGCCATTGAGGCGTTCTCGTGCCTCGCGCGACACGCACTGTTCGTGCCAGGTAATTTCGACGTTTTCTTGGTGGTCATTGGTCATTGGTCTTTGGTCACTAGCAACTAGCCACTAGCCACTAATCCACCCTCCTCCTCACCTCATCCCGGCGAATTCGCAGAGATTGGCCATCATGACTGGTTGTGGACAACTCCAGACCAGGAAAAACAACGATTCCTGGCACCAACGCCCGACTGGATGCCCGACGACGTAGCCTGATCCCTTGGCGGCGGCCAATGCCGCTTGGGTGCTGCGGAGGACAAGACTGTTGGAACGCTGCCGTAAATCGTCTGGAGTGCAACTGTCATTGCCCACCGCCGACGATAACAGGTCGTCGTGGAGTGCGGTCCACTCATTGCGAAGATGTGCGCCGATCTCGCCCAGTTCCCCTCGCTTGTCCGCTTCACTTTCGATGAATTCAATGGCGGAACTCGCCAATCCAATCGCAAGTGTTGACGTTTGCAGGCCGCCCGTCTTGGCGCCGGTACCCGCGCTCATGATATTTTCTGCCGGCCCCGCCAACACAAATTTTTTGGCTACTTCTACGTCTTCCAAATGCACGGGACCCGTTTGACTGGCAGTTAAGCCTACCAATTCGGCTGGCTCGGGAACCGATACGCCTGGCGAGTCCATCGGCAACAAAACTAGTAGCTGCTGACCGTCGTTCATAGTGGCGCCAGTCAACACAAAATCGGCCTGGCGACCACCGGTGACCCAGGGACTGAATCCTTGCAACCGAAATCCATCTGAACTTCTTTCAGCTTGGAGAACGGGTTGGCTGAGGTAACGGCGACTGGTCGTTAAATGAGAGATCCCGAGCGTCGCGAATTGGCGCCCCGAAATCAATTCAGGTAACACTTGCTGCTGCAGCGACTGGTTAGACGTGGCAGCCAATCGACGGCAGGCGCCCGTAAATTGCGTAATCACCAACGTAGTGGTCAGGCAGGCCGCACTGAGTTTCAAATAACCCCGGACAATGTCGGCATCATCCCAACCTTGGCCGCCAAGTTGCTCGGGAATGAACCATTCATAAACACCAGCCTCCGCACAGATCTGAAGCTGTTCGCCCGGCCACGCATGAGGCTCCGCCAAACCTCTAGCCAGCTGCCGAAGCGACTGGCAGAGCTTGTCTAGCGATGCTTGGTGCGGGTCGGTGATGCGGATATTCAAGGTCATCATTGACACCCATGGGAGCCGTCGACCTGGGATCGAAAATTCCATTTCTGCGCGTCGGTCGCAAACATAACGGAAAGAGGGACTATTTTTTTCATTTATCCCTAGATACACAAACTTCCAAATCTAGTACCCTGGATCGGTTGAGCACCGAATTCCACGTCGATTATAGCAGGCCGGACTGGTTGTCGTAGCTCGGCCATTGGCAGGCTGAGTTACGGATAGGGTAACGAAATGTGGGAGATGGTGATTTACCTATGGGGGTTTGGGGGGGCGAGGTTAGGTATCGCCGGCATTTTTTGCAGCTGATATAATTCCCCGCCACGTTTCCGCTTGAATGAGACCCTGGTTGGGCGACGAGCAGCGTGTAAAAGGGGAGTTCAATCCCCAGCAAGATCAATCCCCAGCAAGAAAAAAAATATGACAAACCCAGCAAGATATGACAAACCAACGAGATTTCGATTATGAGCCAAGCTGAAACGGCAGATGTCCCTGCGGAGAAACCGGGGTTGTTCGAGGCCAACCCTCAAGGTGAAACCCTTTACGAGAAGTGTTTATCACTGGCGGGGAATCTTTGGTGGTCCTGGCATCCCGAAGTGTGCAATTTATTCCGTGATTTAGATCCGATTCGATGGCGGCAGCTAGACCACAACCCAGTCGCTTTATTGCGAGAGTTCTCGCCCGATCGGCTGGAGACACGTGCCGCGGAAATGGTGCTGTATAGCCGCATTAACTACGCTTATCGTCAGCTTCGCGGGTATATGACCAGCAAGCGGGGCTGGGGCGCGACCCATGCCGGCATTCTGGGCTCGAAGCCAGTCGCCTATTTCTCGGCCGAATTTGGTATCCACGAATCTCTTCCGGTTTACTCCGGGGGCCTGGGCGTGCTTTCGGGTGACCACATTAAGAGTGCCAGTGGCCTTGGAGTACCGTTGGTGGCGGTCGGGTTGTTTTACGACCAAGGCTATTTCCGTCAGCGACTGGATAGTGATGGATACCAGGTCGAGGATTACATCGAAACCCAGGCGGAGAATCTGCCGTGGCAACCTGCGCTGGCAAGTGATGGCAAACAACTGACCATTAAAATCGAGACACGCGGCGGCGCCGTACACGCCCGAGTCTGGTTGGTTCCGGTGGGTCGGGTACGATTGTATTTGCTGGATTGCAACGTCGAAGGCAACAGCCCCGAGGACCGTTCGTTGACTTCCAGGTTGTACGGAGGCGACGAGCGCACACGAATTCGCCAGGAGTTGGTCTTGGGAGTCGGCGGTGTGCGAGCCCTTGCGGCGTTGGGGATTTCGCCAGGTGTTCATCATTTGAACGAAGGGCACAGCGCATTCGCGCCGCTGGAAGTCATTCGCCAACGGATGATCGAAAATGGACTCCGATTTGACGACGCCCTGCGCAATGTTGCTCAGCACACGGTCTTTACGACGCACACGCCCGTGCCCGCTGGACACGATCGGTTCAGTGCGGATTTGATCGAAGAGCATCTGGGCCCGTTACGCGATGCCGTCGGTATCTCGGCATCGCAACTGATGGGGTTAGGACGGGTGGAACCTCAGAATGAGAATGAATCGTTTTGCATGACAGTCCTGGGCCTCAAGTTATCTCGTCGCGCCAACGCGGTGAGTTCGCTTCATGGTCACATCAGCCGCCGCATGTGGGCCGGGCTTTGGCCGTGGCGGTCGGAAGAAGAAATGCCCATTGGCCATATCACCAACGGAGTTCACGTTCCTAGCTGGCTGTCATGGCAAATGCAGAATCTTTACGATCGCAATTTCCAGGCCGGCTGGATGACGAACATGGGGGTGCCGGAAGCGTGGCAGAGCATCCATGAAGTCGATTCCGGCGAGCTGTGGGAAACCCACAACGCCTTGAAAAATCTGCTGTTCGCCTTTGTCCGTCGACGCCTTAGTCGCCAATGCCGGCGTCGGGGTGAAAGCGATGAGATTGTCGAACGTTGCCGGAACGTCTTGGATCCGAATGTCTTAACCATCGGATTCGCGCGCCGGTTTGCCACCTACAAACGAGCCGATTTGCTGTTGAGCGATTTGGATCGGTTGGATCAACTCCTGAACGATGCCGACCGTCCCGTCCAGGTGATTTTTGCCGGCAAAGCCCATCCAAAGGACGAACCCGGTAAAGAGCTCATCAAGCAGATTGCCAATTTGCGGCACAATAAGACGTTTCAAAATCGTATCGTCTTCCTGGAAGACTACGATATCAATGTCTGTCGTCACCTGATTCAGGGGGTCGATGTCTGGTTGAATACCCCGCGGCGGCCATTAGAAGCCTCTGGGACCAGCGGCCAGAAGGTGGTGCTCAATGGCGGATTGAACCTTTCGGTGCTGGACGGCTGGTGGGCGGAGGCGTACGACGGCACCAACGGGTTCGCGATCGGCAAGGGAGAGAGCCACGTGTCGGATGAAATCAACGACCGGCGCGACGGAGAATCGCTCTACGAGGTCTTGGAAGATCGTGTCATCCCACTGTTCTATAATCGCGACCTCGATGGCCTTCCGCCGCACTGGATAAACATGATGAAAAACTCCATCGCCACCCTGGCGTGGCGATTTAGTGCCCATCGCATGGTCATGGACTACACCCGCACCTGCTACGTACCCGCCGCTGGCGGCCTCAGCTGCGACATGCCCCAATATTAGCCCGACCCAAAAGGGGAACCCCCTTTTTGAAAAAGTGGGATAATTCGAGCGGGTGGAGCGCCTTTGGTGACTTACTGACGTGCTATCGGGTCCATGCCAGAAACCGCTGCAACATTCGCTTCCTGAATGGGGTCAGCCGTGTACGGCTGTAGAGATCACCCAGCTTGCGAATGGCCTCCGCCTGAGTTGGATAGGAGTGAATGGTCGAACCGACTTTGCCGAGCCCAATTCGATTTTTCATCGCCAGTGTCAGCTCGCCAATTAGGTCACCGGCATTGGTAGCCACGATCGTCGCGCCGAGAATTCGATCGGTCCCCTGCTTGACATGAACCCGCACGAAGCCATCGGTTTCGCTCTCCAAGATCGCGCGATCCACGCCACTTAACGGTTGGGTATACGAATCAATCGCGATCCCCTGTTGCTGGGCCTGGTGTGGATAAATACCGACGTGTGCCACTTCTGGTGATGTATAGGTGGTCCACGGAATCACCAACGAACTTACTTTCGCGCGTCCCATGAACAGGGTGTTCGCGATGACGATGCGAGCCATAAAGTCGGCGGCGTGGGTGAACTTGAATTGGCTGCAGACATCACCTGCGGCGTAAACGCGAGGATTTGTCGTTTGCAGACGGTCGTTGACCTGGACTCCACCGCGAACGTCGTAGTGGACGCCCGCCTCCTCTAAACCCATTCCTTCAACATTCGGCTGGCGACCAATACCAAGCAGGACTTCGCTGCCTACCACCTCGATTTCCTGCCCATTCTGTTCGGCAAACACAACTTTGCCATCGCCTCGTTTTCCCAGACGTGTTGTCTTGGCATTGAGGAGGAAATGAACTCCGTCTTTTTCCATTTGCTTTTGCACGACGAGTGCCGCGTCCTCATCTTCACGAGAAAGAATATGGGAGGCCATTTCAATCTGCGTCACTTTCGCGCCCAGCCGCGCGAATGTCTGCGCCATTTCGGTGCCAATGGGCCCTCCGCCAATAACGATCAGATGTTCGGGAAATTCCGTGAGAGAAAAGACAGACTCATTTGTGAGATAGCCGACTTCTTTCAATCCTGGGATCGGCAACTCAGCCGCCCGCGCTCCGGTGGCAATGACAGCCCGTTTGTACTTCAACCGTGTACCGGCAACTTCGATCGAGTCTTTGCCAACAAATCGGCCCGCCCCAAGAAAAACGTCGATGCCCAAGTCACGAAACCTGGCGGCCGAGTCGTGCCGGCTGATGTCCGCGCGCAACCGTCGCATCCGTTCCATGGCTTTGCCGAAATCAACCTTCCAGCCCTCGGGCACTTCGACACCAAATTCATGCGCGTCACGTACCGACGCGGCAATTCGCGCTGCACTGATAATTCCTTTCGAAGGGACGCAGCCCACATTCAAGCAATCGCCACCCAGCAGGTCGCGTTCAATCAGGGCCACCTTGGCGCCCAATCCCGCTGCACCGGCGGCGGTCACCAAACCGGCCGTCCCGGCACCGATAACCACCAGGTTATATCGGCCACTGGGCTCTGGATTCGCCCAATCGGGCGGATGCACGTTGGATTGGAGTTTCTGATTGTGCTCGTCGAACGGCTGGAGCTGAATCAGGTCGCTCATCGTTTATTTTCCTTCCGCGATGTCGGTTGGGTCTTCCTGGATGGTTTGCATGATTTAGGTCTGGTTGGCTACGTTTTCGGTATTTGTATTCCCATTGGCCAGCTCCTCGTCCGCATCGGCATGCGGGAGCAGTCGCCCCATCACTTTCTTGATTACCAGCGGGAAGAGACCCAGGACTGCAAAGGCGATGACCAACTTCGGGCTGACAATCCCAGCCACTCCTGTTTCGGCCAACACGCTCAAACTCGGCACGCTTGAACCCGCATACAAGTAAACGGCGGTACCCGGCAGCATCCCCAACTGGCTGACCCACCAGAAGGTCATCGTGCGGATTGGCGTTAGTCCCATGACCAGATTAATGACGAAAAATGGCACTAATGGAATCAATCTCAACGTGAACAGATAGAACGGACCTTCGTTAGAGAGCTTCTTATTAAAGTCTGCTAGCCGATCACCGAATTTGTTCTGGATCGCGTCGCGGAACAAGTAACGGCTGAGTAAGAAGGCCAACGAGGCACCCGAAGTCGACGCGAAGCTGACCAGCACCAAACCCCGTTGCCAACCAAAATACCAACCATAAACGAGGCTCAGCGCTGCAGCCCCGGGCAACGAGAGTCCAGTGACAGCGACATAGACTAAAAACGCCAGTCCATACACCAACACGGGATGAGCCTCTTGGTAGCTCCGCAAAGTGCTCTCCTGCGCCGCAAGTTCGTTGAGATCCAACGCATCACCATAGCGCCAATATCCCAGGCCAATCGCCCCGGCGGCCAAACACAATACGGCTAACCTGGTCACGGTCGACCTATTCGATTTGGTTTCTGACGCGTTTTCGGATGTTTCAGTCACATTTCATTTTCCGCGATAGCGGGGCGGAACAATCGAAGGTGCTCATGAGACGCGACCCCGGTCTCTTGCCTTACAAAACCCTTCAACCAAGTACAACACACCAAAACCCCTGGTTTTCACCGACAGATTCTGCCGAAGAGCCAAATTTTTCTGGCACCGACCTCCCTGGTTCTGAACTGGCCGGATTCGCGGAGAATAACCTGAATACTGACAAGCCGTCTGTGCCTGACCTTACATGAAATCCGCTGTGACTAGGTACCCTGGCCAGCCACAACGACGCTGTTTTCCGCCAGCCATTTTCGATCTCGCTGCCAAAGCCAAACAAACAGCCCAATTAGCAACAAGCAGGCCCATTGGTATCCAGTCAGCCCAGCCCACAGGCGGACCTCAGGCCGAATCAACTCAGAGAAGAAGCGGTAAATGAGGTAGCTGATGATGTACAACTTGATCAGCTGCCCACGAAAGGCGCCCTGATCCTGGAGCCATGCCAAGACTCCTGCCGCCAACAGGTGAAACAGGGATTCGTATATCTGCGTCGGATGACGGGGTTCGCTGTCGACAAATGGAAAGACGACCGCCCAAGGCAACGCTGACGGAATCCCGTAACAGCATCCAACGACGAAACATCCCAGCCGCCCGATGCCCACGGCCAATGGCACGGGTACGGCAAACGTATCGCCCGTTTTGATCCGCACGCCGAGCATCCATTTGGCCAGTTCCACTCCAAAGTAGCCGCCGACCAAACCAAAGAGAATCGTCTTGCCGTTGGAAAACCATGTCGTCCCATCTAGAACTCCTTCCCAATCGGACAGGGCGAATGGCAACTTCGCACCAATCATGGCCCCGCAGAACGCCCCCAAACCGATCACCAACTTTTCTCGGAAGGACAACGGTAGACCGGACTGATTACGTCTGACAAGCACAGCCGCAACCAGGATCGCCGACAGCATGATGACGGGATACATCCAGACCATGGCGGTTACCGATATCATCGTTCCGAGGTCTGACTCGCAGTTGTCAAGCTAAACGCACACTTGTTCCCGCGCGGAGAGGCTGTGATTCTTTAGCGGTAACTTAGGTAGTGGTGGCTTCCAGCCAATATGGCTCGGCACGAAACGTGCATGAGCCATCGCACGCAGTTGGGTTTCGGACCTCGTGTCTAGTTCGACTGTCCTATTTTGGATACGTGGACTGACTTCGTAACGCGTGAACAAACACTGCTGCCTGCTGCCCCCTGCCCAGCCTGCCTGGCAGGAGCGCAAGTCTTTGAAGACCACTACGAAAAATGCCATCCTTCTGTATCCAAACCAAGTCTAACTCCCGCCTCACAAATATGGGACCAGGTTGTGTTGTCCAACTCGATCCCTTCACGAATGCGTTGCTCTTCGCTGCGGAATTCAGGTTCACCGGGAAGCAAGATTTCGCCGATTGCCGGATCGATGCGGCTGGAACGAATGTGCCCAACGAGCGTTTCGACTTCGTCGTAGTAGTCCTCCAAGTCTGTAAAGTGCTCGATGTCGTATACCGTAATCAGGACACCGTTGCTGACCATCTGTTGTTCACCGCTGGTCACTCCCTGGCCACTGAGCGCCCCACCCAACAATTCCACAATGATGCTCAGGCAGTAACCCTTGTAACCGGCCACTCCACCCAGCGGCAAGATAGCTCCACCCTTGGTTAGAAAATCGTTTGGATTGGTAGTCGGGGTTCCCTCGTTATCGATCAGCCAACCGAGCGGCACATCCGTTTCACGGTTTCTCGCCACGCGGATTTTTCCTTCGGCGGTCACCGAGGTGGCCATGTCCACCATGATTGGTCGATGACCGCGGCGAGGCGACGCAAAGGCAATCGGGTTAGTACTCATCTTTGGATCGAGACCGCCGAAAGGTGCGATCTGGCGCCCCAACCGACCGGCGTTGCAGTAAACCAATCCGATCATGCCGTCTTCCGCCACCATCAACGGATACGCCCCCACACGACCGATATGGCCCGTATTGCGCAGTGTCACCGCGGCGATACCATGCTGACCAGCCTTGTCCATCGCCAGACGCGTCGCGAAGGCGGCCCCGATTTGCCCCATCGCGCTCCCCCCATCCACCAGCGCCGTGCAGGGCCGATCCCAAACGACTTCCGGCACGCCCCGCGGGTCAAAGGTTCCGTCCGTCAGAAAATCGAGGTACTCGTACAGACGGATCGCTCCGTGAGAGTCATGACCGTAGAGGCTTGAGTCGACAAGGTGATCGACGACAACTCGTGCATCTTTGAGATTGCATCCAGCCGCCGTGAAGAGTTGGTATCCCACCTCGCGTAGCTGATCATGGGCCAATGTCGGCATATTGATCGCGTCTCCAAAACATCAGACATCAAAAAAGTAAACCTTCTCAGCTGTTTTTCGCAACAACCAATCCCGGTCTCCTTCCGAAAGAAAGTCGATGCGATCACGCACCAGCGAAATGGAATCGTGGTAGGTATTTTCACCAGTCAGTTGGTAGGGCGAGTCGCTCGCCCACATCAGCCGCGGCGGCCCAAAGACATCTAACATCCGCTTGATCATCGGCACTAGATCGTCGTAGGGAGCTTGCTTTTTCCCCAAGGCATAATAGGCCGAGAGCTTTACATGGGTATTCTCATGCCGAGCCAGAGCGGTCAGGTTCTTAAGGTCGGTCTCGCGCATTTTGCCATCCGCTCCGATTCGCGCAAAATGATCGATGACCACCTTGGTGTCCGGATGCTCGCGGCACATTCTTTCGACTTCTGGAAGGTTTCTTGGATCGATCAAGCAACAGATCGCTTGCCCCGTCTCGGCCGCCGTCTTCCACATCAGCTGCATACTGGAATTGAACAGCCAGTGTTCGTGTTCTCGCTCCCAAGGGGTAATGCGGAAACCGGTAACGTTTTTCGCAAGCAACTCCTTCATCGCCCGATCCGGATGCGGCGGGGCGTCGTCGACCGCGCCGACAACTCGAAAACGACCCCCATGCTGTTCAGCGGCGTCCGTCATGTATGAGTTGTCCCATCCGTAGAACGGGTTGTGCGCAATCAATACGACCCGTCCCACGTTCTCCGGCATGGCAGTCGACAGTAATTCCTCCGCCGTGAAACTAGGTGGATCGAGATCGTCGAGCGTCACACCTTCCCGCAGTGGATACCGCTGAATGTCGCGGGTCCAGATGTGCGAATGCGCGTCGATATATTTTGAGTTCAGATCGCTCGCAACGACCGACCGACTTGGCAAACCAGCAACCATGGCGCCGGCGCCAGCCGCCGCTCTCAGCGCGTCTCGTCGAGTAAGTTGTTTGCTTCGATTGATCACCCCTACTCCTCTAACTAAACGGAACCGACGATATCAGACAAAGGCAATCATTGACCGCGTTGGTCCATGTCGTCCACTCGCTGGGGATTAACCAACGGCAACAACAGCAGCGGCAGCCACGTCACGATCGCTACAAACCAAAAGATTTGCTCATATGAAAACTCGTAGTCGTCACGGAGCGGACCAACCAACTTGTTGCCGATAACATGGCCTATATTACTGACGGTCATATAGATGGTGAACATGGTGGCAGCCGCCTTCGTCCAAGATATTCGCATCGACATGGAGATAAAGCCCACACTGCCCAACGCCAGCACGCCCGGGTTGAGAAGTAAATAGCCTCCCGCAAACCAGCTGCGATCCCATAAACCCGGAAATGACCCAAATACCGCCGCCAAGAGGCCGTATAGGAAGAAGCCAATTGCCATCACCTTGCGCCGACCAAATCGATCCGCCAAATAGCCTCCCAATATCGCGGCAGGCATCTCAGTGACGACCGCGGTGCCCGAGACATTGGAAAACTGGACGAAGTCCCATCCCAGTTGTTGAGTATAAAGCGGCTTGGTGATAACTTCCACAATGCCCCAGCCGATCACAATGACAACGCCGAATACGAGGAATACGGATGTGACAACCGATGAATAAGCCCGCCGTATGTCGCGCAAAACATGCAGCGGGCTCCGTAGGCTCTTCGACTCCGCGGCCAATTTTTCTTCCGACCGGCTGAATTCATCCGTGCTGGCGATTGGTCGGTTGCTCCAAGGAAAACGCTTCTCTCCCGGCCGTTCTAACAAGAGCAGCGGGAAGAACATGATAATGATCAGGATGCCAAACTGAGCAAACACGGCGGCTGGTAGACCCCAATTGGAGATAACTACGGCCATGCCCGAAGCACCGATCGCCTTTCCAACCAATTTGGAGCACCACATCATACCGTTGGTACGGCCCTGCTCTTCCGGCGGCAATACGTCAACCGCCAGGGCGTCGGTGGCCACATCTTGCAACGATGCGAAACAGTTGTGGATGAAGAACATCCATCCCAACATTCGCAGGTTGTTAGATAAATCGCCCAGCATGAGAATGCCGAGCAGTGATAGGGCCATCATCAACTCGGCAAATATGATCCAGGGGCGGCGCCGGCCCATCGAGCGGATCGTCACCGAGTCGATCAACGGCCCCCAGACTAACTTGAACGTCCAGGGCAACAACACCACCGCCGTCAGCTCGCCCGCCGACGCATCACTGACCCCCTTCTCACCTGTCAGGTAGGAGATCAAGGCGGTCACCATGAATCCCCACGGCACGCCTTGCGCGAAATACATCGCACATAACATGACCACTCGATGAGTTCGATTGTTGATCAGCGCCATGTTGACAATAGGGAAGAAAGCCGGAAGGAAGAGAAACCAGCGCCAAATAACCTACCACACCTGGCTGCGTCCGAGAATGGGATACAGTATTCTAGTGCAGAAAATCAATGTTCCCTATTCTCGCGAGCGTCGCGCAACCAAAATAGCAACCTTCAGGGAGGCAACAATGTCATCACGCCCCTGGCAATACGAAAAGCTCACCTGGCCGGAAATCAACGACGCCATCCAGGCAGGCAAGGTGCCTGTTGTACCGGTCGGCTCGATCGAACAGCACGGCCATCATCTTCCCTTGGACGTGGATTGCGTGCTGCCCCGCGGCGTCTGCGAACACGCGGCTGAATTGATTCCCGCTACGATGCTGGTGCTGCCAACCTTGGTTCACGGCTACACCGGGCATGTGATGGACTTTCCAGGAACGATCAACCTGCATTTCGAAAACCTGATCAACCTGGTGATTGATGTCGGCAAATCCCTGGCGTATCACGGCTTTAAAAAAATCGTGCTGGTCAACGGCCATGGCTCCAACGCGCCCAACCTGGATCTTGCCTCGCGACGGATCAACCTCGAATCGGACGCCGAAAGCGTCTATTGCAATTGGTGGTCTCTGTTGGCGGTCGACAAGGAATTTCTGCCTAACTGGCGTGAGAGTTATTTTCCCGGCGGTTGCGCGCATGCGGGCGAGCTGGAAACCTCTGCCTATCTCTATCTAGACGAAGAAAACGTTCGAAAGGATAAGATTGCCGACGGACGCATTAGCTATAACGAAGAGCACTCGGATTTTCATTGGATTGACTTGCTCTCCGCTGGTGCAGCGCCACTCACGACGTGGACGTCCTCGTACACGGACCAGGGCGTGATGGGCGCGGCGGATCTTGCGACGCGTGAAAAAGGGCAGCGGGCCGTTGACGAGGCTGCCCGGCAACTGGCCCGCATGATCACCGAGTTTCGTGAACGGCCCGCTTCGCCACGGCGTGATCATCATGCCAAGCCGCCGACCATGGAAATGCCATGGAATCAGGGGTATTCGTAGGACGTGCCCGGCGGCACGCACCAAACAGTTGAATTGATAATCTGCTTTCACCAGGCAGCAGAGAGATGTGTATAATGGTGTGAAGAATCGAGAAGACGTCCCGCAAAACAAGACGAGTGATTACATGAGTTCCATTCTGGACAAGCCTGCCGTACGCGAAGCGGCGATACCGATTTCGGTCGAACAATACCGAAAACTAGGCGAAGCCGGTATCATTGATGAACAAACGGAGCTTTTGCGGGGAGTCATCGTCAGGAAAATGATCAAATCTCCACAGCATACTTGGTTCGTGCAAAAGCTGGTCGAGATGATATCCAAGCAGATCGGAACGGGATACATTCTAAGACAGGAGCAACCGCTTTCGTTGGTCGATTCCGAGCCGGAACCAGGCGTTGCGGTGATACTTGGCTCGGCCGATGATTACCGATCGCACCATCCAACCACGGCATCCCTCGTCATCGAAGTGGCCGTCACCAGCGAAGAATTGGATCGAGAAAAGACGGCGCTCTATGCCGAGTCCGGCGTTGAAGAATTTTGGCTTGTACTTGTGGAAAAACAGTGCGTTGAACAATTCGCACACCCTTCCGGCAGCAAATACGCCGACCTTGAGACAAAGAACTTTAATTCAACCCTCGTTTCTAAAGCGCTGCCTGAGGTCGCCGTTGACCTAAGTGCGTTGAAGTAGTCCCCGAGGCGTCGAACACCTACAAGCTCGTGGGAGTCTCAGGCAGTCATTCAATCCGTCGAATTGTTGTCGTGTGCGGGATTTCTTCCACGAACATGATTAATCAAATCAGCAACCACCGCCCGGCAAGAGGGGTAGGTACAGCGGTGATAGATCGAGTCCGGTTCCAGCTCAGTCGACAGCCGGCGATGCGCTTTGGGCAAGTTATGATGGGGAATTGCCGGAAAGAGATGGTGCAAAGCGTGATAACGTGAGCCTACTGGACAGACAATCTCCGTCAGCCAACTACCTTTGATGTTCGCTGAATCAAGGAATTTCTCGAGGTGTGAAATGGTTTCACCCGAGCTGCACTAGCGATGGGACACCAAGGTTCGCAATTGGTTAAGTCCCAATACGAGCACGGCCAAGAGATAGAGCCGGGGCAGCCGCGACCACTCTCCCGCCCCCGTCATGGGGATGATCAAATACAACGCAGCACGCAAAAAACAGAGAAATTCCACGACCAGGTCGGTCGTGCTGAGCTGAGCCTTCGTGCCAGTGCGACGATGCTCAAAATTCAGAGCTCCTGATTCGAAGCCGGAATTTCGCTGGATTCCACGTCGCGACCGGAAAATGAAATGAGACCTTTGCTCGGTCGATTGTTGATTTTTTATTTTTGAAGTGAAGAATCTTTGTTCGGCGTCCCTTTTTACTTCGCAAATCAACAATCAACAATCGACAATCATCAATCAATGTGGGGCGAATGAATTCGATTAGGTGTCACCACATTTTCCGACGAGATCAGGAGTCCTGAAAATAATGACCAGCGAACTGAAGGATTCTATTACCCAGCATCGCAGCGGAGGATGAAAGTAGGACACTGGCGTAAGAATCAAGAATCTAAAAAGGATAAATAGTGGTTGAACCAAGACCTGCGCCATGAACATCGCCACGCCTGTGACCGTCCCTAACCCTAAGGGCAAGTATTCGCCATCTTGTTTCGTCCCATAATGGCGCGAGCTGTGGTGGTCGAGGTGGCTTATGTAGATAAACGTGGGAATCAGTAACCAAATCCCGACCGAGAAATCCCAGTAGGTGCGAAACCAAGACATTTCACCGCGTCTAAAATGGACCAGCTCATGGATGAACATCGACAATCGATAGAGCATGGCACCAGCGATGAAATAACAGATCCAAGCAATCAATTCACCGAATGGAGCAAAAACAAAAATGGGTGTCGCCGTGTAGGCAATGGTCGGCGAAACCGACAAGTCCACCCAATAGACGCGTGGATCCGGCTCCAAGAAGTCGCCCACAAGAACTCTGGAAGATTGCAGAAACGTCGCGTCCTCGCTTGCCGTGGACATCGATGATTCAGGGGCGGAGTCGTCGTTAACTAGAACTCTAATCACGATGTGATAAGATCTTAATATTCAGCGCTCCCGATAGCCAACGTTTCCAATGGATCATGTGTCAATTTTCGAGAAATTACCCCAAAAACTCCCCCTCTCCGATCGCATTACGTCGCTGGTCAGCGAACCAGGGGCAAGTCTCTCGAGGATCGTCCGACTCCTCCTGTTCCAGGATGATGCCCTGATGTTGTTATCATATAATCCCCCTTCGTAGCCTGATGGCAAAGCAACTCGAAGCACCTATCGATTTAGAAAAAGGATAAAGAACATGAAGCGAATGACGCTCTTTGGCTGGATGCGCAGCTTTTTGATCATTGGCCTGCTGGCAGGCTTGACGACTGGCAAGGAGAACGTCGGACCTGCCATCAGCCCTGAGGACGAGCCGATCGTGCTCTTCAACGGCAAGGACCTCAGCGGATTCTACACCTGGCTGTCCGACACGAAGTACGACGACCCTCGGAAGGTCTTCACGGTCACAAAGGACAGCGATGGCACGCCGGTGATCCACGTATCAGGTGACGGGTATGGTACTCTCACCACGAAGCAGCGCTATACAAATTATCATTTGATTGTCGAATACCGCTGGGGCGAGCTGACTTGGGGCAGTCGCAAGGCGGCGACCAAAGATAGCGGAATCCTGCTACACGGACATGGTGACGATGGCAATCAGGGCAGCGGCCAAGGCCAATCGCCCTGGATGGCAAGTATCGAATGTCAAATCATCGAAGGGGGTGTCGGTGATCTTCTCGTCCTCAGCGGCAGCAATGACGACGGCAGCCAGTGCCTCGCCAGCCTGACATGCGAAATTACGAAAGACCGAGACGGCGAGACGGTCTGGAAAAAAGGAGGTGAAAGCAAAACCTTCACCGGTGGTCGGATCAATTGGTACGGGCGAGATCCCGACTGGGAAGATGTGCTCGGATTTCGTGGCAAAGAAGACGCCGACTCCCCGGGCCAAGAATGGACGCGCGTCGAGTGCATCTGTGATGGTGGCAATATCACCAATATCGTCAACGGCACCGTCGTCAATGAAGGAACCAGGGCCGAGCCCAGCGCTGGTAAGCTGCTATTTCAGACCGAGGAAGCTGAAATCTTCTTTCGCAAGATCGAATTGCATCCGCTGAAGAAGTAGTTGTATTTAGTGACGATGAGTGTGGATTAGTGTTCCTCACAATGCAACAGCTTCTTGATCGGATGCAATTTGAATCCGATTGACGAGGAACCCTGGCACCTATCATAACAATGAACCGCCTGGCCAAACGTGGCAAACGTCTGAGCGATACCATGGCCCATGGTTCCCAAACCGATGACAACAACGGTTTCTTTCATAGAATTTTCCTTGCTTACGATCGAAACACGACGGGGGAACACTAATCATCGCTAATTGCCGTAGGTCAGGCGTATCATCGACCCACGTGGGTCGTTCTCGACATAAGACCCCCACGGTCTTGCGGCCTGTCGATTAATCGTGAGGACACGCATTGTCAGCCTAGCCACAAACTCGAACTGCCGGTGCATCTTATGGGGCGCCATGCAGTGGGCGATTAGCTCCAGGTAATGAACAATCTCACCGATCGTTCGGCTGTGCTGTTTGTAATAGACAATGCCGGCGTGTTCTTCACCCGCTTGATGACGGACAATAAAGTCAGAGTCCATCGCACTGGATGTTGCGTTTGACGATGCGGGTTTCCTGTACGTGACCGATGTTTTGAACGACAACGTTCAGCGATTTAATGTCGCAACCACCGCGTACGACGGTGGTTTCTCGTTCGGTGTGACGGACCCTGACGGGATCCTGTTTGTGGTTCCGGAGCCCTCGGGAGCAGTTATGTTACTGGTTGCCTGTTTGATCGGTCTCAAACCTCGGCGTCGTCGATAGACGATCGCTGCTGCGAGGTGAAATTTTGCGGTGAGGTAACTTGCTGTCGCGGGGCGCGGATGCGCCTTACCTAACCTGCGAGATCATGTTAACATCTATCGTTCGAACCCGGCCGCCAGTCTTTCGGGCTGCTGGGCGAGGGCCAGGGAAAAGTACGGTTCGTGAACACGGCTGGTTTCACCGAGAGGCGGGTACATTTTACCCAGTGGATCGTGCCGGCCCGATCGACGGGCGGAAAGACGCCCGCTCCGTAGAGACACCCGATTGCTGACTCGTCCCCGAGGGATCGGGATCTTCGACATTGGGGCTTCGACATTCTTTCGTCATTGGATATTTCGTCATTTGGGTTCTACCGTTTTAAGCTGGCCAATAATCGCCCTGTTGCGATGTCATTTCCATCGGTGGGCACTATAAACGTCCCGGTTCGTGCCTCAAGATCGTTTTTTTGATTTCATCACTGTATTCCGGGATCGCCCCGGGCTTTGAGGCTACGAAGGCGCCCAGCCGGTTCGCCAATTCTGCCGCTTCCTGGCAGGACTTGCCACGGCACAATTCCGCCAGGAAACCCGCACTGAAGGCATCGCCTGCACCCACCGTGTCCGCCACCTTGACGGGTACACCGGGGAACTCGGCGAGAACCCCCTCACTCATTACCAGACAGCCTCGGGATCCGCGCGTCACAAGAACCGTGGCAATTTCGAACTTATCACGTATTCGGTTCGAGAATTCATGTTGTGATAGCGACCTGCCAAACAGCAATTCGGCAAGGACGCGAACCTCGTCATCATTGACTTTCAAAATGGTCGTTGGCCCGAGGCTTGCGGTGATGATTTCACGAGAATAATAATCGAGACGCAGATTAACGTCAAAAAAAACATGCAGTGCGGTTAGCTGTTTGAGAATTTTATGCAGCGACTCCCGCGTCGTCTGACTGCGCTGTTCAAGCGTGCCGAAACAGAACGCCGCAAACTTCTCCCGTTGAACGGCGTGTAAAAGACCTTTGTCCGCTTTGATGAAGTCGTAACTGACGTTGTCTTGAATGTCGTAGTGGGGCTGCCCCCCTTCAGACAAGGTCACCACCACCGTGGGGGTAGGGCGATCCGGGTCAATCTGTACATACGAACGGTCTACGTCCAACCGCTTCATTTCCGTCAGGCTGCGCTGGCCGTACTCGTCTTGGCCGAGTCTCGTCAGCATGCTGGATGCAATACCGCATTTTGCCAAATGGGCAGCCAAATTGAACGGCGCGCCTCCGATATAGGGAGTGCCTTCGATGATATCCCACACAATCGCGCCAAACGACAAGACTTTGATCATTTAAGACCCAATCTGCCTGCCATCTGAGGTTGGCTTTGTCCCCGCGGCTCTCCGACGCTCGTCGCGTAGCGTCTGCCGCGAGTCCTTCCAGTAGAAATCTCGGGAGATGACTCGTTGCTTGGGCGAGGTGGCAAAGACGTTAATGTAGGCCAGGCGAGGGTGGTTTGTGTGATTCGGGCCGGCGTAGTGAAGCGTGCGGCAATGATGGATCGTTGCTCCGCCCGCTGTAACAGGACAGGCGACCGCCTGGGAGGCATCAACCTGCTCGGCTTCAAGGCCGTGGATGCGGGAATCTTGACCAATAGGGCGGTGGGCCGCGACCTCCAGTTTATGACTGCCAGGGATAAAATGCATACAGCCATTCTCCAGTGTGACCTCTTGCAAGGGGACCCAGATGCTGATGGAATTGTACTCCAGGTCGGGGGCCCAATAAGCCTCATCCTGGTGCCAGGGGGTGACCGCGCCCACCTCGGGCGGCTTCATTATGGCGTGGTCACTCTGTGAGGTTGCTTCCGGTCCAAGCAATTGCCTGGCGATGGCATGCATATTGTCGCGAATATCAGCCGTTTCCAATTCCGGCGCGTATTTACTTGGGTTGACGATTTGAGGCAAGACTGCCTCTTGATCGTCTTTATCGGTCCCGGCCAGATCATATTGGTTGCCATCCTCGCGACCGGCTTTGCTGGCGAAGAGGTGGTTGAAGATCTCCCGTAAGCGTTCAAGTTCCTCCAGCGTAATGACGACCGGAACGACGAGATAACCTTCCTGATGGAACAAAGCAATTTGTTTTTTGCTGAGCGTTAACGTTGGCTTTTGCATCGCGATATCTCCTCGAGCCTCCACAATTCAATGCCAGCAGGTTAAACTGGGCTCTGCCATAATTGAATAGTCGCACATCGGGATGAAATACTGGAATATGGAAACATCAAAATTATTGTTGAGAAGTACGTTTATCGCGGCGCTGGGCGGATTTCTATTCGGTTTTGACACCGCCGTGATTTCGGGTACGGTCGATTCGCTCGAAACAGTTTTTGAGCTGAGTCCTGGAAGTCTTGGTTTTACCGTAGCAAGCGCACTGATAGGAACCATTTTTGGTGCTCTTTCTGCCGGTTGGCCCAGTGACCGATACGGTAGAAAAAAGACCCTTTTCGTGCTGGCGGTGTTGTTTTTTGTTTCGGCCGTCGGCTGCGCCCTCTGCTGGGACTGGTACTCATTTATTATTTTCAGGTTTCTCGGAGGTCTTGCAGTGGGTGGTGCCATGGTCGTTTCACCCATGTATATCGCGGAAATATCGCCGGCAAAAATACGTGGCCGAATGGTGGCCATCAATAATTTCAATGTTGTCCTCGGTATTCTGTTGGCCTATTTTTCCAACTACTTCATCACCACGCTCGAACTTGGAGCTGCAGAGTGGAGATGGATGTTTGGTATTGAGGCCTTTCCTGCCGCTGGGTTCTTTTTTCTGCTCTTTCCAACTCCACTCAGCCCAAGATGGCTTGTTGCCAATTCGCGATTGGACGAAGCCAGGGCAATCCTTGTCAGACTGGGTACTGATTATGGCGGAGTCGATGAGGAGATTCAGGCTATCCAGCAGTCTCTCGACCTGGATCACCATAGTCTCAGGGAAAGATTGTTTTGCAGGAAATACTCGGCTCCGATCACATTTGCTGTTTTAATTGCCATGTTCAATCAGCTTTCCGGTATCAATGCTCTCATTTACTATGCACCCAACATTTTCAAAATGGCCGGCGCAGCAACAGAAAGCGCCATGCTCCAGTCAGTGATCATCGGCTTTACAAATCTTGTCTTCACGATGTTGGCTCTCATGATCATTGACCACTTTGGCAGGAAACGGCTGATGCTGATAGGATCTCTCGGATACATTGTGAGCCTGGCCACTGTGTCGGTTGCGTTTTTCAAATTCGGAACAGATTTCTCAGCAGTGGGAGGCAAAGTCGTACTGGGTGCCTTGATTCTCTATATAGCATCCCATGCTTTTGGACAGGGTACGGTCATGCTGGTGTTTATCAGTGAAATCTTCCCCAATCGTGTTCGTGCTCGCGGACTGGCCTTAGGTGCATTCACTCACTGGTTCATGGCGGCCGTGATATCATGGACCTTTCCTGTTCTCGTCGAGCTGCTGGGCGCCGGTACGGTTTTTGCCTTTTACTGTACCATGATGGTGCTCCAACTTATTTGGGTACTGAGGATGATGCCTGAAACCAAAGGGGTCCCACTCGAAGAGATACAAAAACACCTGGGAATCGAATAACACAAACAATCGCATTTTCCCCGCCGGGATCAACGGCGCTCGCGACAAAGTATGTGAGAAAGGCGCGCCTAGTCGGATAAAGTTGCCAGCACGCGCTCTTCCTCAATCTGGATGGTGTTCCAGCTCCCCTCGTGGGTGCGGGTGACGCCATGTTTTTTGCACAACTCGAAGAACCGCTGGGCCAAGGGTCGTAACCGCGCGGCAATTAAGGTATTTGTTACATCGCGACCCAGGGTGCGCCGCTACGCGACGACCCTGGGGTCCGGAGTATAATGCCTACGGCGTAGAAAAGGACCCGGATTTTTGCCCTCGCAAAATCCTTCACGGCGTTGCGGCAAGCGGCGGGGCTCTTACCATTTACCAGCACGCGCTGTTGTTCTTGAACCCGACATCTCGCATCTCGCAACCCGCAACCCGCATCCAACCACCTAAACCCCAGCTCGACGCAACTTCGTCTGCACTTCATAAATCGACCCTTGCCGCTCATGCTTCGGCTCGGGGATCCGCACCGGCACCTTTTCCACGCGAGGAAGATTTGTCGGTTGACCTTGCAATATCCGCCCATTGAACTGCTCGAAATCGCCACAGCCAAGCAACGGCCAGGCGTCGACGGCGGCCAACTCCAGTAGCAACAGACGCCGTGCATGCGCTGAGGTATTCTGGCGCGAGGCGTGCAAAGTACGTACGTGATGAATAGAGATGCCACCCGCCGCGATGGTAACGGGAACAATCTCCGAGTCGCTGAATTGTGCATCCGTCACCGCCCCGATAAACACGCCATCCTGATGGTGATCGTGAATCGGCCCGCGATGGGACCCTGGCACGATCAGCAGGCAGCCGTTATCCAGCGTCATGTCGTCGATGGCGACGCCGACCGCCAATATGTCGTCGTTTGTGTGCGGGTAAAAGCTCCAGTCCTGATGCCACTGCACGGGACTGCCGATCTTGGGACTTTTGAGGTTCAGCTTGGTGTTTTGGTAGCGAATTTCCTGCCCAATTAACTGGCTGACGATCTCCAGGATCCCTGGGTGCCGCAACGTGCGATCGTAGACGGGATGCTGGAGACTCGGTTGCTTGATCCGCCGGACTCGTGGAGTTTCGGGCGAGTGGTCCGGCTCCAAGTCATACACGTCGTTGTGTTCGGTCACGTTTCGCGATTGCTCGACGAACTCGTCGGTAACGCGGCGCAAGTCCTCCACCTCGTCTTGGGAAAGGACCTGCTCGACGACCAAGTAGCCGTTGTCTTTATAGAATTTGATTTCTTCGGGTGAAAGCATGTCTAATATCCTACGCGCCACGTATTGGTTGGATAAAGGGGAAACTGGCCCCTACCCCATTGTCAATTCTTCACCCGTTTGTAAGTAATGGGCCAGTTTGCGGGCGGCAAAGTCTCTGGCCTCGTCGATTGACAGTTGGGTCGCCCCGCCGAGGTGGGGGGTAATCAACACGTTGTCGTGCTCCTGCGCATATTGCAGGATTGGTGACTCCCGCATGTCGGTGCGCCATTCGTCGTGCAACACGTCGGCCCCAAAAGCGGCCAACCGGCCGGATTGGAGGGCACTGAGCAGCGCAGTCTCATCAATAATGTCACCGCGACTGGTATTCACCAATACCGCACCCGGCTTCATGCGGTCGAAGACTTGCTTGTTGAACAGGTGATAGTTCTCTGGCAGCATATGGATGTGGATCGAGATCGCGTCGGACGAGGCCACTAACGTGTCGAAGTCGACCTGCTCGACGTCGGGCAAATCGAATGGCTCGAGGTCACATCCCAGCACGCGCATGCGAAAGGCTGGGCCGAACTTGCAAACCATCTTGCCCAACCGGCCGACCCCCAGGACGCCCAACGTCATAT
>Ga0310121_10000655_pt1 | contig 37288 bp, 31 predicted proteins | sample CB27_Tmax_986_MG_FD_203504 | JGI IMG/M metagenome (GOLD analysis project Ga0310121, IMG submission 203504) | Marine microbial communities from Western Arctic Ocean, Canada - CB27_Tmax_986 | ecosystem: Environmental > Aquatic > Marine > Oceanic | place: Canada: Western Arctic Ocean | collected...
ACCGAGGCTGTACCCGGTCGTCGAGCTCGCGTAGCAAAACCGTATTCTCGAGGAGCCGGATGCGCTAGTCGCGCACGTCCGGATCTGTGGGAGCCCTGGGTGGGAAACCACCCAGGGCCACCCGGCCGCATCGTGACGGCCTCAGATGGCACGACGCACAAACACCAGACCTGACCCCGTATGCTGGTCTACCGTGGCGCGGTGCGGAACCGCACCCCGGCTCGGATCGCTCGCGACGCTCCGAGTTTCCGAACCGGTGTGCGGCCGACGACGACGTCGGCGTCGAGCAGGTTCTCGGCGGCAACGAACAGCTCGAGCCGGCCGGTGAGCCGCCGGGCCACGAGCAGGTCGAGCAGGAACGCCGAGTCGAGGACGAGTGTGTTCCGGTCGTCCTCCCACGCTGCGCCGATCCAGCGAGCCTGCAGCCCCAGGCGCCAGTCCGCCTCGTAGCGCATCTGGAGCACGGCCTGGTGGCGCGGGACATGAGGCAGCGCCCGCCCCTCCAGAGAGGAGTCCGGGGGAAAGCTCGTGAACCGGGAGTCGATCAGGGTGTAGCCGGCAGTCAGCACCCCGCGGTTCCCCAGACGCGCCTCGCCCTCCAACTCGAGGCCGGTGGATCGCACCCGGGCGACATTTTGTCGTTGCCGGGTGGTGAGTGACGAGGTGGTCTCGAGCGTCACGTTCGCCACCGAGTCCCGAACCGCAGCGTCGAACCCCGTCACACGGAGGGCTAGCGGCCCCCGCATCAGAAGGGCCCCCACCTCCCCGCCCCACAAGCGCTCCGCGGTGAGATCGGGGTTGGCGAGGGTGACGGTGCTGCCCACCCGGAAGCCACGGTAGAGCTCGTTGAGGGTGGGTCCGCGGAAGGCCCCGTAGGCGGAGCCCGTGAGCGAGAGCCAGGGCGTCGCCCGGAAGAGCAGCCCGAGCCGAGGGCTGAGGGCACTCTCGGAGCGGTCGGGAAAGACGGATTCCGAGGGGGAGGCGTCCGGCCTCAACGGTGTGAGGATCGAGCGGCCGTTGCGTTGTGCCCAGACGTCGACGCGGGCGGCTCCGGTGAGGAGCAGGCGGGGGTGCGCCTGGACGCGATCCTCCACGAAGGCACCGGCGCTCTGCTGGGTTCCACCTGCCTCGAGACGACTCGTCGCCGACCCTCCGAAGAAGCCGGTCTCTCGGGTCGTTCCGCTCACATGCCGCGCTTCGAGACCAGCGACGAGGTGATGACGTTCCCCGAGGGGTTTCGCCCACTGTCCCGCCACGCCGAAGGCGTCGGCGGGCACTCTCTGGGTTCGGACGAGCCTCTCCTCATCCCGATCCGAGAACACCGCCGAGAAGGACTGCTCGAGCTCCTGGGTCGAGCCCCACAGACGCACCGACCAGGGGCCGTTGTCGTAGCCGGCAGCAGCCAGCCCGATCCAGGTCTCATTGCGCTGGAGCGGTGTCCCGTTGTCCCGTGCCTCGTCGTAGTACATGCCCCTGAGGAAGACCCGCCCGTCGTTCCCCAGGCGCCTCTCGAGGGTGGCATCCAGCGCGGCGTGGCGTGACGCCACGGGCTCGTCGACAGACCCGCGGTCTTCGTCAGAGACGGCTATATGACCGTCGGTGTGGAGCGCCTCTGCGGAGACCCGAGCGCCCCACGCTCCCCGTGTCCCGTGCGCGGCGAGGACGCCGTCGAAAAAGCCCGAGCTGCCGCCGCTCGCCTCGCCCTCCAGCCCACGGCCGGTGCCGGGCCTGCGCGTGAGGATCTGGGCGACTCCGCCGAGAGCGCCGCTGCCGTACAGATCCGAGGAGCCGCCGCGCAGGACCTCGAGACGCTCCACCTCGAGCCTGGGCACGCGTCCCCAATAGACCCAGCCTCCAAACGGATCGTTGATCGGCAGGCCATCCATGAGCACGAGGGCGCGGCTGGCGCCGCTCGCCCCCAGTCCGCGCAGGGACACCCCCTGGACGGTGGGGTTGGCCGTGCGGCTCCCTGTGCGCCGGAAGAGGCTGAAGCCGACCACCTGCCGGAGAGCGTCGTCGACCGTCGGCGCGGCCGTGACGGCGAGGGACGCCCGTGGGAGAACCGCCACGCTGGCCGGTGTGCTCCCGATGCGTGTGTCGGTCCGCGCCGCGGTGACCGTCACCTGCTCGAGGAGCCGAGGGGGCGAAGCGGGCTCCTCGTCGGTCTTCGGAGGCGAGGCGGGCGGCTCATCGTCAGCGCAGAGCGGGGTGCCGGCGACCAGGGCGGCGGACACCAGCCCCGCGAGCCAGCGCTGCGAGTGCATCAGGGGACCGTCACCGAGATGTCGACCGTTGTGGTCCCCCGCCGACACCACGCCTCCCGGACCGAGCAGTAGAAGAAGACGATCTTCGCCTCGACCGTCTGCTCGCCTGCCGGAGCGGTGGGAGCGATCGCCACCGGAAAGCGGACGGGCTCTGCGAGGTCGAGATACTTTGCCGTCAGCGGATCGTAGGCCGGGACCGAACGTGGCGCGGGGGCCTGGCGGTCGAGAAGGATGATCTCGGTGAGCTCCAGCCTGAGCCGCGGCGCCGGCGTCTCGTTCAGGCGCAGGTCGGGGTCGAGGGCGCGGAACGCGACCAGGACGGCGCCGTCTTCCCCCGGGGCCTGCGGCGCTTCGAACGTCGCCAGCAGGTCGAAGTGCGGATTCGATCCCGCCGTCAGGACGGCTGGAAGCACGACCAGCGAGAGCACCAAGCGCCTCATTCCTTGATCATAGCGGAGGAAGCGGCTCGCCTGCTCAGATGTTCAGGCGATAGCCGACCGCGAGAAGTACGAGGGTGAGGAACCCGAAGAACAACTCCTGGAAACCGACCACTTTGGGGCGGACCGGCGCGCGACGGGAGGACAGCCCCCAGGCCGCTCGAAGGAGCAGGACGCCGAAAGCGAGTACGCCCAGCCAGGGCCCAAAACCCGCTCCGGCCAGGGCCGCGGCCACGGCAATAGCGGCGGCATGGCTGGCGAGAGCACCCCGGGTCCCCGCCGGGACCCCCCGGTCGAGGCGCAGCCGTGCCCGGACGTAGAGAACGGCGGTGACGTCGCGCAGGGCCAGAAGTGCCCAGGCTCCGAATGCGACACCCGCGGGCACACCTCCGGCAAGGGCGATGGCCGCCGCCGAGGCGCCAAGCGCCACCCCTCCGGAGGCCTTCGGAAAGGCCTCGCGGCTGCGGCCGCGCAGGTCGTAGGCGAGCGCCACGAGCGCCGGGGGCACCCCGACGGCGATCGCCGGCCAGAACGGAGCGGATGCGAGCAGGGTGGCAAGCGTGACGAAGGCCAGCGCGAGCGTCGCGTAGCCGACTGCGAACAGTTCGGCGAGGGCTGTGCGCGGATATCGGGCTCCCTTACGCCGATCCATGAAGACCAGGCGGAGCGGGTGGCGCGCGAGGAACGCCGCGACCGCCGCCCCGGCGAGACAGAACCCGGCTGACGAGGGCGCGAGCACGAGCCCGAGAAGGACGGGCTCGATGAGGAGCCCCCACCCCCCGTGTTCCACAGGCAGGGCGACTGCCTTCCACGGCGCCGGCGGAGCAGGCCCCTTCATGGGCAAAAAGACGTGAACACGAAAGTCAGACTCCTTGGGAGTGACTAGAATTATAGGTTGTGATCCTCGAGTTGCAGCAGCGCCTTGCCGGCGCGGTTCGATCAGCCGCGCGAAAGGCCTTCGACATCGACCTCGACACCGTCTCGTTTCAGTACCCGCCCCGCGTCGAGCTCGGGGACCTGGCGCTCACCGCGCCGTTCGATCTGGCCAAGGTCCTGCGTCGCAAGCCCCGGGAGATCGCAGAGCAGCTGGCCTCAGAGCTGGGCTCGGCCCCGGGGGTCCGGCGGGCCGAGGTCGCGGGCGGGGGATACGTCAACCTCTTCCTGGACCGAGGCGCTTTCGCCCGCCAGTTTCATGGCAGCCTGACCCGCCCCACGAGCCCTTCGGGGACGAGGGGTCACGTCATCGTCGAGCACACCAGCATCAACCCCAACAAGGCCGCGCACGTCGGCCACCTCCGCAACGCATGCCTCGGCGACACCTTCGTGCGGGTGCTCCGGCATCGCGGTTTCGAGGTGGGGGTCCAGAACTACATCGACGATACGGGAGTGCAGTTGGCGGACGTCGTCGTCGGCTTCGTCCACCTCGAGAAGAAGACTCTGGCGGATGTGGAGGCGCTCGACGGCCGCTTCGACTACGACTGCTGGGACCTCTACGCGAGAGTCGGCGACTTCTATGCGGCCGACCCGGAGAGAAAGGCCCTCCAGGCCGAGGCGCTCCACGCCATCGAAGAAGGGAGCAACGACACCGCCCGCCTCGGCGCCCACGTGGCCAGCCGCATCGTCGACTGCCACCTGGCCACGATGGGCCGCATCGGAATCCGCTACGACCTGCTGGCCCACGAGAGCGACATTCTGCGCCTCCATTTCTGGGACCACGCCTTCGAGCTTCTGAAGGAGAAAGGCGCCATCCGGCTCGAGAGCGCCGGCAAGAACGCTGGGTGCTGGGTGCTCCCGATGGGCGACGGGAGCGCCGACCAGAACAAGATCATCGTCCGCTCCAACGGGATCGTCACCTACACCGGCAAGGACATCGCGTACCAGCTCTGGAAGCTCGGGCGACTCGACAAGGACTTCCTGTACCGCCCGTACCGGACCGACAACGACAGCCACGAGCTGTGGACGACGACCAGCGAGGACGGCGAATCCGGGGCTCCTGCCTTCGGTCACGCCGAGACCGTGTACAACGTCATCGACGTCGGACAGTCCTACACCCAGGACGTGGTCAAGGCGAGCGTGGCAGCCCTCGGGTACGAGGCGGAAGCCGAGGGTTCCCACCACCTCGCATACGAGAAGGTCGTGCTCTCTCCCGCCACGGCCCGGGCCCTGGGATACGAGGTCTCGGGAGAGGAAGGCACCGTCAAGGTCTCGGGCCGCAAGGGCCTCGGGGTCAAGGCCGACGACCTTCTGGATGCGCTCCTGGCCAAGGCCAGGGGGGAGGTCGACGAGCGCGATCCGGGCCGCGACCCTGCCACGAGAGAGGCGACGGCGGCCGCGGTGGCCACGGGTGCTCTCCGCTACTTCATGCTCCGCTTCACCCGCACGCGCATCATCACCTTCGATATGGAGGAGGCCCTGGCGTTCACCGGAGACACCGGGCCGTACATCCAGAACGCCGTCGTCCGTGCTCGCAACATATTCGGGAAGCTGGAGGCGCAGGGCCTCCGGGTGGAGGACCTCCTCGCCGCGGCTGGCGAGCTGGACATGGACGAGGCCCTGAGCGGCAAGGAGGGCGACGAGGTGTGGACGCTGCTCCTCCTCATGAGCCGGACGGAGGAGGTCGAAGAGCAGGCGATCCGGGCAGAGGACGTGGCCCTCCTGGCCAAGCACGCCTTCGGTGTGGCCCAGGCGTTCCACTCCTACTACCAGAAGCCCCAGCACTCGGTGCTCCACGCGGAGACCGACACCCTCCGGGCGTTCCGAACGCTCGTGGTGGACTCCTTCGTCCGGCAGATGGAGACCCTTCTGGGGCTCCTGGGCATCCCGGTGCCGGAGCGGATGTGATGCGACCCGTCATCGGCATGACGCTGGACGACGAGCACGGGCGGCCGGGGGTCCACGTGTTGCGGGACGACTACGTCCGCTCGGTCGAGCAGGCGGAGGCCATCCCGCTGGTGATTGCGCCGACGAGGCCACAGGACGCCGGTCCGCTCCTCGACCGCCTGGACGGCCTCCTGCTCACCGGCGGCATCGACGTCGATCCCGAGCTCTTCGACCAGCCTCCCCACCCGAAGCTCAGACGGGTCGACCGCAGGCGGGACGATCTCGAGATCGCACTCATCCAGGAGGCGCTGGCCCGGGACCTCCCCATCCTCGGTATCTGCCGGGGAATACAGGTGTTAAACGTTGCAGAGGGAGGAACACTGCTCCAGGATCTCCCGTCAGACATAGCAGGGGGTGAGAGGCACGATTGTCCTGAACCTCGTTCGCGGCGAGTGCATCGGATCGAGGTCGATGCGGACACACGCCTGCACGACATCCTCGGCGAGGCGAGCGTCTCTGTGAACAGCTTTCACCACCAGTCGATCGATCGGCTCGGCGAGGGCTTCGTCGCGTCGGCTCGCTGCGACGAGGACGGCGTCATCGAAGGCATCGAGATGCCCGAGCGCCGTTTCGTCGTCGGGGTGCAATGGCACCCGGAGACGTTCTGGGATTCCTCGGATTCCTTCCAGTCGCTCTTCGACGCGCAGGCCGACGCCTGCCGCGAGCAGGCGGACGTTCTCTCACGGTGACCTGCTCATGACCTCCGCCCTGGCTCTCGCGCTGCTCCTCGCCGGCCCCACCTCCGCGAAGGAAATCCAGTGGGAGAAGAACTTCGACAAGGCGATGAAGAAGGCGGAAGAGCACAACATGCCGGTGTTGATCGACTTCTGGGCCGAGTGGTGCGGGTGGTGCCATCGACTCGACCGCACGACGTACGTCGACCCCATGGTCGTCGGAAAGGCACAGAATTTCGTGGCCCTGAAGATCGACACCGAGGGAAGCCGCCTCGAGAGGGAGGTGACCGAGCGCTACAAGGTCAACGGGCTGCCGACAATCCTCTTCCTGTCCCCGGGAGGGCTCCAGGTGAAGCGGGTGGACAGCTTCATGGGGCCCGGGCAGTTTCCCTTCGTGATGGACGAGGCGTTCGAAACCGCCCAACGCGTCCACGCCTGGGAGGTCGAGCTCGTGTGGGACCCGAACGACGCAGGCGCGCTCACCTCCATCGGCCAGCACCTCTTCGAGCAGAAGTGCTACCAGGAGAGCGAGAAGTTCCTCGCCCACGCCGCCGACTACGACTCCGACCGGCCGGTGAACGAGCGCCGGAGGACCCGCCTGCTCCTGGCACTGCTGCAGAACGCCAAGCGCCGCTTCGCGGAGGCGGAGACCCTGATCAAGGAGGCCCTCACGCTGGACCCGGAGGCCGAGGACCAGCCGAAGCTACTGTTCTTCCTGGGCTCGACCTACGTGTCCTGGGGCCGGCACGAGATGGGAGTCGCGACGATGCAGGTCATCGTGCGTGAGCACCCGCGCAGCCCCATCGCTCAGAGGGCGCAGGAAACCCTGGTCACACTCGAGCGGAAATAGCGGCTCAGCCGCCGAGGAGCCGGCGCAGCTCGGGCAAGGCCTCGCGAACGGACTCCTCGCCGGCCTCTGCGAACCGCGGGATCCGGTCAGGACGCATCCAACCGGAGACGCCGATCGCCGGACAGAGCACGAGGTCGGCCCCTGCCAGCTCGGCACGGGTGCGGCCCCGCAGCAGGGTGAGGCCTGCTCGAAGCGCGATCGCCACGAAGGAGTCCGCGGCCGGCCAGCGGCCGCCCGCGTTGCAGTCGACCGCCACCACCAGGCCCTGATCGCCGGCCATCTCCCGTGCCCGCCGGACAGGAACCACCTCCGAGACACCCCCGTCGACGAGCCGCCTTCCTTCGTGGGCGAAGGGAGGGAAGACCCCGGGAAAGCTGGAGGAAGCCCGGACCGCGTCCCGAACGTTGCCCTCACGGAAGACCACTGCCTCGCCGGTGTCGACGTCGGTGGCCACCACGACGACCGGCACCTTGAGCTCGGCGAACGTCGCCACCGGGAGGTACTCGTCGATCAGGGCGCCGAGACGGCTTCCCGAGAGAAGCCCTCCTCCCCAGCCCCGCACCCACATCCAGGGATGCAGCCGGGAGGCCTGCTCGACGAAGCGCTCGAGGTCGGCCCCACCGGCCCACGCTGCCGCCACCAGGGCCCCCCCGCTCACGCCCGCCACGCCGGCGATCGGGATGCCCTCGGTTTCCAACGTGCGCAGGACCCCGCAGTGAGCTGCGGCGTGGGCGCCGCCGCCGGAGAGGGCGAGGTAGAGGGGCTTCACGTCCGGTTGCTGCCGGGCACACTGTCCGCGGCGGCATCCGCGAGAGGCCGTGCCGGGCCGCCGACGGGCAGCGGCTTCCCCTCCCGGTGGATCTCCTGCAGGCTCGCGACATCCGCCGTTCGCTCCTTGAGCGCGCGAATCGCTTGAACCGTAGCGGCGGTGGCCGTCAGGGTCGTCACCACGAGGACGTTGTGCAGGACAGCGCTCGTGCGAATGACGGTGTCGTCGTAGAACGACTCCCCCCCCAGGGGCGTGTTGAAGACGATCCCGATGCGGCGGTCCTTGATGAGATCGACGATGTTGGGTCGGCCCTCGTTGACCTTGTAGACCATCTCCGCCGGCACCCCGTGAGCATTCAGGTATTCGGCCGTGCCCTTCGTCGCGACGATCTCGAGGCCCATCTCGTGAAGCTCCCGGGCGTGAGGCAGCATTCCGGGCTTGTCGAAATCGTTGACCGAGACGAACACCGCCCCCGATGTGGGGATGTGATAGCCCGCCGCCTGCTGCGACTTGGCGAAAGCGATCCCGAAGTCACTGGAGATCCCCATCACCTCGCCGGTGGACTTCATCTCCGGGCCGAGTAGGATGTCCGCGCCGGGGAACTTCAGGAAGGGAAACACCGACTCCTTCACGAAGATTCTGTTCACCTCGAGGTCCTCGGTGAGACCCAGCTCGCTCAGTGTGCGCCCGGCCATGATCTGGGCCGCCACCTTGGCGAGAGGCACTCCCGTCGCCTTGCTGACGAACGGTGTGGTCCGCGAGGCACGGGGGTTCACCTCCAGGACATAGACCTTGTCGTCCTTGATGGCGTACTGGATGTTCATCAGTCCCTTGACGCCCAGGGCGAGCCCGAGCTGGCGCGTGTACCGCCGGATCGTGTCCAGGTGCTCGGGTGCGATCTTGTAGGTCGGCAGCACCATCGCCGAGTCGCCGGAGTGCACGCCGGCCTCCTCGATGTGCTGCAGGATCCCGCCGATCATCACACGCACGCCGTCTCCCAGGGCGTCCACGTCCACCTCGAAGGCGTCCTCGAGAAAACGGTCGATGAGGATGGGATGCTCCGGTGCAGCGCTGACAGCCTCGCGAACGAAGCGCTCGAGTCGGGAGCCGTCGTAGACGATGGCCATGGCGCGGCCACCGAGCACGTAGGACGGGCGGACGAGCACCGGGTAGCCGATAGTCTCCGCCACCGCCTTGGCCTCCTCGAGGGACCTGGCGGTGCCGCTCGGGGGCTGGGGAATCTCCAGCTCGTCGAGCAGGGCGCTGAAGCGCTTGCGGTCCTCGGCGAGATCGATGGCGTCGGGGCTCGTGCCGAGGATTCGAATGCCGGCACGCTCGAGCGGAAGCGCGAGACGGAGCGGCGTCTGGCCGCCGAACTGGATGACGACGCCCTCGGGCTTCTCGATCTCGAGGACGTTCATGACGTCCTCGAAGGCGAGGGGCTCGAAGTACAGGCGGTCGGAGGTGTCGTAGTCGGTCGAGACGGTCTCCGGGTTGCAGTTGATCATGATGGTCTCGTACCCCTCCTCCTTGAAGGCGAACGAGGCGTGGCAGCAGCAGTAGTCGAACTCGATCCCCTGCCCGATGCGGTTGGGGCCGCTTCCGAGGATCACGACCTTCTTCCGGTCCGTCGGCTCCGCCTCGTCCTCGCGCTCGTAGGTCGAGTAGAGGTAGGGCGTATGCGAGACGAACTCGGCCGCGCAGGTGTCGACACGCTTGTAGACGGGCTCGATGCCGAGGGCCTTTCGAGCCTCTCGCACGGCCGACTCGCTCGTCTCTGCGAGCTGTCCCAGGCGAGAGTCCGAAAACCCCATGCGCTTGGCCTGGCGGAAGGTCTCGGCGTCCTCGAGCAGGCCCGGCCCGAGCCGTGCCTCGAGGTCCACGATCTGCTGGAGCTGGTCGAGGAACCATGGGTCGATGCCCGTCAGCCGGAACACCTCCTCGTGGCTCCACCCGAGATCGAGGGCCAGTTTTACGTAGAAGATCCGGTCGGGGTCGGGATCGAGGAGCTTTTCCTTGATGCGGGTCTCGTCCAGATCCTCGCGGGCGAAGCCGCTGACGCCCGTTTCGAGCCCGCGGAGGCCCTTGTGGAGCGCCTCCTTGAAGGTCCGGCCGATGGCCATCGCCTCGCCCACGGATTTCATCTGGGTGCCGAGTCTGGGGCTCGCGTCCGGAAACTTCTCGAAGGCCCAGCGCGGAATCTTGACCACCACGTAGTCGATGACCGGCTCGAACGACGCGGGCGTCACCCGGGTGATGTCGTTCTGGATCTCGTCGAGCCGGTAGCCGATGGCGAGCTGCGCCGCGATCTTGGCGATCGGGAAGCCCGTGGCCTTGCTGGCGAGGGCGGAGGAGCGGGACACGCGAGGGTTCATCTCGATCACGACGAGACGCCCGGTCTTCGGATCCACGGCGAACTGGATGTTCGAACCGCCCGTCTCCACGCCGACCTCGCGGATGATGGCCCGGGATGCGTTCCGCATCACCTGGTACTCGCGGTCCGTGAGGGTCTGGGCCGGCGCGACCGTGATCGAGTCCCCCGTGTGAATGCCCATCGGGTCGAAGTTCTCGATGGTGCAGATCACTACGAAGTTGTCTGCGTTGTCCCGCATCACCTCGAGCTCGTACTCCTTCCAGCCGAGCACGGACTCCTCGATCAGGACCTGTGTGGCCGGGGAGAGGTCGAGGCCGCGCGAGGCGAGCTCCTCGAAGTCCTCCAGGTTGAACGCCACACCGGCCCCGGTTCCGCCCAGCGTGAAGGAGGGTCGGATGACCGCCGGCAGGCCCGTGATCTCCAGGACGGCCCGGGCCTCCTCGATGGTAGTGGCCAGGCCGCTCTCCGGCACCTCCAGGCCGATGCGGGCCATCGCCTCCTTGAAGAGCTGCCGGTCTTCGCCCACTTCGACGGCCCGACGGCTGGCGCCGATGAGACGCACGCCGAGCCGGTCGAGCACACCGCGCCGGGACAGCTCCACCGCCAGGTTGAGAGCGGTCTGGCCGCCCACCGTGGGGAGGAGGGCGTCGGGTCGCTCGCGCTCGAGGATGATCTCCAGCACCTCCGGAGTGAGCGGCTCGACGTAGGTGCGCTCGGCGTACTCGGGGTCCGTCATGATCGTGGCCGGGTTCGAGTTCACCAGCGAGACCCGGATTCCCTCCTTGCGGAGGACCTTGATGGCCTGCGTGCCCGAGTAGTCGAACTCGCAGGCCTGGCCGATCACGATCGGCCCGGAGCCGATGACCAGCACGGACTTTATTGAAGGATCCTTCGGCATCTCAGCTCAATCCGCGCTAACGCTCTTGCCGGGCCGCCTGCATCATCGACACGAACTCCTCGAAGAGGTAGTGGCTGTCGTGGGGCCCCGGGCTGGCCTCCGGGTGGTACTGCACCGAGAGGACGGGTCGGTCGCGGAGGCGAAAGCCCTCGACCGTGCCATCGTTCAGGTTCACGTGGGTCTGCACGAACTCGGGCTTCTCGAAGAGGTCGGGCTCGAGGCAGAACCCGTGATTCTGCGACGTGATCTCCACCTGACCGGTCTCCAGATTCTTGACCGGATGGTTCACTCCCCGGTGGCCGAACTTGAGCTTGAAGGTCCGGGCTCCGCAGGCGAGCCCGAGAATCTGATGGCCCAGGCAGATGCCGAAGACGGGCACCCGATCCACGAACTGTTTCACGGCCTCGACGGCGTAGGTGACCGGTTCCGGATCTCCGGGGCCGTTCGACAGGAAGATCCCGTCGGGCTCCATGGCGAGGGCCTCGTTCGCGGAGGTCGTGGCCGGGACCACTGTCACGCTGCAGCCGGCGGCAAAGAGGTTGCGGAGGATGTTCCGCTTGAGGCCGAAGTCGTACGCCAGGACCTTCAGTGGCCGCTCGCCCTTCTCCCCACCGCCCGCCGGCCGTTTCAGGACCGGGACGAGCTGAGGCGCGGCGCCCGGGCCTTCCGATCCGGGATCGAAACCGTAGGGCTCCTCGCAGGTGACCTCTCGGGCGAGGTCGAGGCCCACCATGGAGCGAGACGCGCGGGCCTGGGCCACCAGGGCCGCGGGATCCTGGTCTGCCGTGGAGATCACGCCGCGCATCGCCCCATGTGTGCGCAGGTGACGCGTCAAGGCGCGAGTGTCGATCTCGCTGATGCCCACGATTCCGTGCTCGTCGAGATAGTCGCCAAGAAGGCCCGACGCCCGCCACGACGACACCACGGTGGCGGCCTCGCGCACGACGAAGCCGGCCACCTGGGGACGCGCGGACTCGGCGTCCTCGGGGTTCACCCCGTAGTTGCCGATGTGGGGGTACGTCATGGTCACGATCTGACCGGCGTACGACGGGTCCGTCAGGATCTCCTGGTAGCCGCAGAGGGCGGTGTTGAACACCACCTCCCCCGTGACCTGCCCCTCCCCGCCGAAGGACCGCCCCTCGAAGACGGTCCCGTCCTCGAGGGCTAGGACGGCCTTTCCCTGCCGAGCGGGGCCCGGGGCAAGCGGGCGCACCTCCATCGGCTCTTTCACTGGTTCTCTGCCCATCTGAAGCCTACAGCTTATCCGCGACGGGCAACCGTGTCATTCCGGGGCTGGAGGCCTGCGGCAGGACCAGGACCGGTCATGCAGAGGAGCTTCGACATTGCGCGTGCGACGAAGCATCTGTCAACGACGCCCTACGGTCGGTCAGTGGATCGTCCCAAGCTGGGAGAAGGGCCAGAAGCGGAAGACGGCCTCGCCGTAGATGTACTTCTGGGGAACCTCGCCCCAGGTGCGGCTGTCGTTGCTGCTGTGGCGGTGGTCGCCCAGGACGAAGTAGTGGCCCTTGTGGACGCGGTCCGGGTAGTGGGAGCTCTGGTCCCTGAAATCCTCGTGCAGATAGCCCTCGGGCACCGGCTCGTCGTTGACGAAGACGCGGCCCGACCGGATCTCGATCAAATCCCCGGGAACGCCCACGATGCGCTTGATGAACGATACGGATGGGTCCTGGGGGTACCAGAACACCACGACGTCACCCCGCTCGATCGGCTGAAATCGATAGACGAACTTGTTCACCACGATGCGGTCGCCATCCCGAAGCAGGGGCTCCATGCTCGTGCCCTGCACTCGGAAGGCCTGCGCGACGAAGGTGATCAGGAAGAAACAGAAGAGAACGGCGATCGCGAGGTCGTGGAGGAGCTCCCGGACCGCCCGCCAGACCCGGACCCGGGTCGGCTCGGACGCAGCCGTGCCCGCGGCGATCGTCGCCTCGGGCTCCATGGGGCCGGGCTCGACGGAGCTCACATCCGGGCCCGGCGAACCACCCGGGTCCCGGCGATCCGGTCGTGAAGGCCGCCTCCGCCCGACGAGATCATGAGGAACCCGATCCCGAGGCTGGCCGCGGACAAGAGGTACCCGAGCAGTCGGAGACCGGCGCGGCCGAGCCCGATGGGACACTCTCCGTCGGTCGTCTCCACGCGCAGCTCCAGAAGCTCCTTGCCGGGAGACGTCCCACGGACGCCCCACGAATAGACGTGATACAGCGCGCCGAGGAGAGCCGCCATCGTGGCGAGGCCGACGGTCGCCACGATGGAGAGAAACGGTACCTCCCCCGGCGTCCGTGGCAGCTCTCGCGACCACCAGTAGTAGGCCACCGGCGACAGGAGCACGGCCTGGCCGGAGAGAACGAAGATCGCGTCCACGACCCCCGCGGCGACGCGGCTCCCGAACCCGCCCGGTTCACCGGACTGCGCCGGTCGACCCAAGGGCACGGACACGCGTGCGGAGGCTGCGCGCCGCACCGGCGGAGGCACCGATCTCTCAGCCCTCACGACCGGCGGGATGTCGGGCGCGGGCTCGCGAGGTGGGGGGGGCAGAGGCGCCTCGCGCACGAAGGCCGGCGCCCGCACGGCCGAGTCCGAGTGGCGGCTTCCGGAACCCTTGCGCGCCGCCGGGGAGCGAACGGGCTGGGCGTCCTTGGGTTTCTTCCCGTGCCGACGCTCGGCCGGCTCGGCGGTGGCGCCGGGATCGTCCTCCGTCGGCTGCTCGAGGAACGGCAGGGTGGCTCCGCAGGCGTTGCAGAAATGGGCGGGAAGAGGGACCGCGGCTCCGCAGGAGGAGCAGACCGCCCTGGGCGGACCCGTCGGCTGTGCGACCCGGGAGCCGCACTCCCGACAGAACAGATCGCCGCGACGATAGTCCGCCTTGCAGGAGGGGCAATGCATCGGGGCCGCCGAGGGATGGAGCACGACCTTGGCCCCCGGTTCGGCCGCCTCCTCGCGGAAGAGAATGCGCATGCTGCCGATCGCCACCAGATCGCCGTCGCGCAGGCTCCGCTCGCTGACGCGGTCACCGTTGACCACCGAGCCGTTGGCCGAGTCGCAGTCCCGGAGGTAGAACTGTCGACCGCGCTGCACGATGACCGCGTGCCGGCGGGACACCATGGCGTCGGGAAGCACCAGGTCGTTCGAGGGATCCCGACCGATCGTGAGGACTCCCTCGCGAGTGAGGGGGAGCTCGCGCCGGTTGGCCGCCGTGGGATTGATGATGAGCCTCGCCACCGGGCGCTAGCCTCCGAGAAACGTCTGTCGGAACCGGATGCGCATCTTGACCGGCGTTTCGCGTATGGTCGCCGGGTCGTAGGTCCAGGTACGCACCGCCGCAACCACCACGTCGTCGACGGCCTTGCCGGCAGACTCCGTCACCTCCACATCCTCGCCCCCCCCCTCCGCGTTCACGAGGAAGGTGAGGGTCACCGAGACCCTCTCGCCCGACTTCAAGCGTGGCACACGGTCGGTGGGGTACGAGGGCGCATCGCCCGACCTCTTTCGCGCGATGCGGTCGACGTCGCCGTCGGTGTTCTCGTAGATCCTCGCCGTATCCACGGGCTCGGGCGTGGGTGGCGCCTCGGGGATGGGCACGAGCTCTGTTTTCACCCGGGCTCGGCGACCCGCGACAACCTTGACCGCACCGGACCATCTCTCGTGCGCTTCGAGAATGAGGCTCACGTCGTGCTCACCCGGCCGGAGTCGCACTCCGTTGAGAGGCGTGGTCCCGACCTGCTTGCCGTCCACGTACACCGCGGCACCGGCCGGTACGGAGGCGAAGTTGGCGGTTCCGGTGGTCGGGCGACGTTTCGAGAGGGTCGCCTGGAGCTCCGCGGTCGGGCTCTCGGCGGAGAGAACCATGTCGTGGCTCTGTGCGGCGTAGCCCTTGAGAGCCAGCTCAACCTCGAGCTCCAGGGGCGTCGTTCCCCGGGCCTCGCCGTTCACGGTGACGTCCGCGCCGCTCGGTTCGCTCTCGACGAGAAGCGTCCCCACGGTGGGCAGCTTCGACACGTCTGCAACGGGTGCGGCGGAGGGCAGAACAAGCTCCGGCTCGACCGCCCTCCCGCGGCTCAAGAGCAGCCAGACCACGGCGGAGGCGGCGAGCACGAACAGGATGGCCGCCCCCCCGAGGACCCAGGTCACCGGCAGAGGCCGTGGGACGCCCTTCGTTGGCGTCGGGGGCAGCGTGGCGGCCGTCGCGGACGCGTCTGATTCCACCTCCAGGATGACGGTCGCTTCAGGCAGATCGGCCCCTGCCTCGATCGTGGGAAGCGCTACGGTCTGGGAGTCGTCGGGAGGCACGCCCGAGGCGTTCAACTGCATCGTGGCCGCATCGTCGGCACCCGACCCGGCGACGTCCTCGGCCGCTTGAAGGACGACGGGCGCCTCGTCGGCGGGCGCTGCGGCCGGCTGGTCGCCCTGGAGCGCGTCGGGCCGTGGCGTCTGGAGGGTCACGGTGTTCTCGGACGGGGTCGCGACCACGGTAGCCTCCTCGGCCAGGCCGGGGGCTTGCAAGCCCATGCTCTCCTCGAGACCGCGAACGAACAGACCGGCCTTCTCGTAGCGCCCGTCGGGCTTCTTGGCCAGCACGCGATGGAAGACCTCGCGCCACCGCTGGGGCACGACGCCGGTCATCTCCAGATCGGCGGGCTCCACGGGATCGACGTGAACGAGACGGTAGAGAATCGAGGTGACGTTGTTCCCCGGGAAGGGCTGCTCGCCCGAGAGCATCTCGAAAGCGCAGACACCGAGCGAGAAGATGTCGCTTCGCCCGTCGAGGGGCTCCCCCATCGCCTGCTCCGGCGACATGTACGACGGCGTGCCGAGGAGGGCGCCGGTCTGTGTGATCTCCGTGTCGAGCAGCTTCGCGATACCGAAGTCCGAGACCTTCACCTTGTCACCCTTCTGGACGATGAGGTTGGCGGGCTTGATGTCGCGATGCACGACGCCGCGGGAGTGCGCGTAGTCCAGCGCGGCGGCCACCTGGCTCACGAGGGCGAGCACCCTCTCGGGCTCGAAGCGGGAGCCGTCGTCGAGGATCTCGGAAAGCGTCTCCCCCTCGATGTACTCCAGAGCGAGAAACGGCATGCCGTTCTCCTCTCCGATATCGAAGAGGGTGACGATGTTCGGGTGGGACAGCGTCCCCGAGATGCGGGCCTCCTGGTAGAAGCGCTCGATGAAGGGCGCACGCTGGGGGCTCTGGGGGGGGACGTCGAGGCGGATCGTCTTGATGGCAAGCTCGCGCTTGATGACGGGATCGAAGGCCTTGTAGACGGCCCCTGTCGCGCCGAAACCCAGCGTGCCGGTGATCTCGTAGCGCCCGATCGAAGACAGCGCTTCGTCCGACGCGTGGCTCTTTTCGCTCATGCCTTCGGCCTCGGGAGAACCGGCACACCTCCCCCTTTCAACGGTGCGAATTTAGCACCCCGTTTCGCCCAGTGTCAAACTCTCTGGATCGCACAAGTGACCGTCCTTTAATAGGTTGCAGTCATCGTGTGCTATGATCCGCTTCTCCCATGTCCGGTCCGCCCGCAGACGTGCTTCCCTTCGAAACGCTCCATCAGCCGGTGAGTCCACTGTTCCTCGACTACCTCGCCGGCCGATCCCGAGTGGCTCCGTTTCTGGGTGAGGCGGGCTTCGGGCTCGACGCCATCCAGGGTGCGGCGGAGCGGACGGCGGCCCACCCGCGCCAGCGGGAGACGGTTGCCGGCGCCCTGGCCCGGCAGCAGGAGGAGCGGGGGGCGGAGCGCGCCGCGGCGCGGGCACGCCAGCTCGCCGACGCCGACACCGTGGCGGTGGTCACCGGGCAGCAGGCCGGCCTCTTCGGAGGCCCGCTGTTCGTCCTCCACAAGGCTCTCGCCATCCTGGAGGTCTCTCGCCGGCTCACCGAGGAGCACGGGCGCGTGGCGATCCCTGTCTTCTGGGTGGCAGCGGACGATCACGACTTCGCCGAGATCCGCTCGACCTGCGTCCTCGACAGGGATGGCGCGATCCGGCTTCTGCGCTATTCGCCGAAACACGAGCCCGTCGGACAACCGGCCTTCAGCATCGTGCTCGACGACACGGTCACCCGCCTTGTCGAGGAGCTCGGCGAGGCGCTGCCCCCGAGCCCGCACCGAGACGAGATGATCGGCGTGGTGTCGCAGTGCTATCGACCGGGCGAAACGCTCTCGGGGGCCTTTGCTCGCCTGCTCTCACAGTTGTTCCCCGATCTCGTGGTGCTCGATTCGTCGGACACCGTCTTGAAGACGGCCGTCGCGCCGGTGCTGGCTCGGGAGGTGACAGAGTCTTCTCCGACATCGCGTCTCGCCCTCGAGGCTGGAAAGGCACTGCTCGCTGCGGGGTATCACCAGCAGGTACCGGTGCGAGATGGGTTCCTGAACCTGTTCATGCTCTCCGAAGGCAAGAGACGGGCGCTGGGTCTCATCGACGGTGGGCTCGAGATCCGAGGCGTGGGAACCCGGATGACCGTGGCCGAGGCGCTGGGTCGGATCGAGACCGACCCCGGGCTCTGGAGCCCGAATGCACTCCTCCGTCCGCTGACCCAGGATGCGCTGCTTCCCACCGCCGCATACGTGGGCGGCCCGGCGGAGGTGGCGTATCACGCCCAGATCGGCTCGTCCTACGCTCACTTCGGCGTGCCCCGCCCGGTCATCGTCCCGCGCCCGAGTGTGACCGTGGTCGAGCCGGCTCAGGGACGGGTACTCGAGGCCGAGGGGCTCAGCCTGCCGGACCTCGCAGGCGACCCGGAGGCGGTCGTCGCCCGGTGGGCGCGACACACCTACCCGAAGGTGGAGACTGCTTTTGCCCAGGCCCGCAGCTCGATCGAGCGGGAGATGGGAGAGGTGGAGGAACGCCTGGCTGCCTTCGACCCGACGCTGCGAGCGGCGACAGCCTCTGCCCGGGGGCGGGCGTTGCACCAGGTCGATGGGCTCCACGAGAAAGCCATGCGGGTACTCAAGAAGCGCGACCAGGGACGCGCCACGCGGTTGAGACGCAGCCGCGACGCGCTGTTTCCAGGGGGCGCGTTCCAGGAACGGGGCCTGGGGCTCCTGGGACTGGTGGCCCGCCGGGGCCGAGGCCTTCTCACGGAGCTGCAGGAGCGGGTCGACCCCTTTGCCCGCGGTCACCAAGTGGTGCGGCTATGAACGTCGGCATGGTGTGCTATCCCACGGTCGGTGGTTCGGGAGCCGTCGCAGCGGAGCTCGCCAGGCAGTTGGCGGGACGTGGACACGAGATACACGTCATCTCGTACCGGCTCCCTTTCCGGTTCGGCGACTTCCAGAAGAACATCTGCCTGCACGAGGTCGACCTCGCCTCCTATCCCCTCTTCGAGCACCCCCCGTACGAGCTGGCGCTCGCCGTGAAGATGGCCGAGGCGGTGCGCGACCACGGGATCGAGCTCTTTCACGTTCACTACGCCATCCCCCACGCCATCGCCGGCTTCCTGGCCCAGCAGATGCTCGGGGACGACGCGCCCCGGATGCTGACGACGCTTCACGGCACCGACATCACCATCGTCGGTCAGGACCATTCGTTCTTCGAAATCACGCGCTTCGGGATCGAGCGCTCCGACGGGGTGACCGCCGTCTCGGAGTTCCTGCGCCGCATGACGGCCGAGGAGTTCCAGATCGAACGGCCCATCGACGTCATCCCGAACTTCGTCGACCTCGAGCACTATTCCGTCGCACCGGCCGACCGATCGGGAATCGCCTCGGCGGACCAGCGAGTGCTGCTCCACGTCTCGAACTTTCGGCCCGTCAAGCGTCCGCTCGACACGGTGCGAATCTTCGAGCGCGTGAGCCGCGAGGTGGACGCGGTGCTGCTCATGGTGGGAGAAGGACCGGAGCGCTCCTCGACCCAGGCGCTGGCACGGCGTCTCGGGGTGCTGGACCGAATGCGCTTCCTCGGGACGCAGCGGGACATCGGGGAGATCGCGTCGATGGCCGACGTGTTTCTTCTCCCTTCCGAGCTCGAATCCTTCGGGCTCTCGGCGCTCGAGGCCATGGCCTGCGGCGTCCCCGTCATCGGCTCCGACGCCGGGGGCCTTCCCGAGGTCGTTCGCCACTCGGAGAGCGGGTACCTCCTCCCCGTTGGCGACGTCGAAGGAATGGCCGCGCGGACCATCGAGATCCTGAAGGACGGCGAACGGCGCCGCGAGATGGGGCAGGCCGCGCGCCACCGGGTCGAGTCGCTCTTCCGCGCCGAGCGCGTCGTCAACCAGTACGAGGCCGTGTACGCCCGCCTGCTTGGACGGTAACGGCCAGCCCCCAGTTCCGATTTCCAGGCACGGTGCCGGGCGATCGCCAGGTCGACCTCGTGGCCACGACTCTGAATCACCCTTAACCTACTGAATTGTCTGCTCTTAAGCCCCGGGCCCGATTCTCGGGTCTGCGCGGAATGGCGGCATGCCTCTTGCTCAACCCACGGTAGGGTCGAGTCCGTCTCGGCAGAGACGATGGCGACGGAAGTGGTTGGTCTTCAAAGGATTGCAGGTGCTGCGGATGGGGTTGGCTACACAAATGGGTCGCCGGAAGACAGCGAAACGTGGTGTCACGAAACGACACCTCCTGACGGCCCTCTGCACCACGGCTGTTCTTGCAGTCGGGGTCGCCCCGACGTCCGCCCAGTCCGTCCCCACCGGCTACCAGGAGTCCTTCGTCCTCGGCTACGAGCAGCACACCTGGGACATGATGGACAAGGTCCAGAACGGCGAGGGTGGCGCCCAGTTCGCGGACGGGATGAACTCCGTCGTGACCGCGGCGGCCTCGGCCGACAACCAGGTGATCTTCTACGACCACTGGGAAGACGGCTTCGAGGCCGACCTCCTCAATCCCGTTCAGGCATCGACCCTGGTCATCGGCGATGGAAACCCGGCCAACGGCGACGCCTGCGACCTTTACCGAGCTCTGCTCCTCCGTGCCCGTCAACCCGCGCTGCGCCATCGCTGGCGCCTGCACGAACGCCGAGGTCCACTTCGACGGCGGCGACTTCATCCTGACCTCCGGGGGGCCGCTGTCGGTCGTCCACTCCGAGGACCCGTTGACGCAGTTCATCGGGGGTTCGACCGAGATGTTGTCGCGGCAGGCGGTCGACGCCGCGCGCTCGTACTCGGTGCCGGTCGGCGAGGACCTCTATGTCGCCAACACCGTGTGGGAGCCCTTCCACTACGTGGACTTGAACCTCGTTGCCTTCGAAGACAACACCCAAGTCTTCGTCGACAGCCCGGGAGCGGGAACCGTCTCCTTCACCCTGGACCGGGGAGAGCGCTGGAGCTCGCGGTGGTCGACAACTCCTCCGAGACGGACTCACCCTTCCGGGCCGACGCCGAAGAGGCCCTGGCTCTGCTTCCCGGTGGGCGCGTGCGCTGGTCCGACCTCAGCCAGGGGCCCTCGGCGGCGCGCGAGACGCTCCTCCAGGGCTGGCAGGAGGGCGCGATGCTCACGCACTACTTCGGGCACGGCGGCCTGACGGAGTGGGCCGACGAGCGGATGCTGACCCACGAGGACATCCAAGCCTACGGCTCGACGTGGAAGCCCACGGTGCTCTTCACCTGGTCGTGTCTGTCCCAGTGGCACGTGGGCATCTTTGGCACGGCCCTCAACGAGGCGCTGCTGCTGCTGCCGGGCGGTGGCGCCCTGGCCAGCTTCGGACCGGCGGGCATCACGAACCCGGCACGCCAGGCGGCTCTCATCGACAAGCTGTACAGAGAGCTCGCCCGGCCCGGCCTGAGCCTCGGCGAGGCGATTCGCAGAGCCAAGAACGCCGCCGTCGCAGAGGACCCCAACGCTCGCGAGGTCATCGAGGGATTCAACCTCTTCGGCGATCCCGCGCTCGAGATCCCCTGGACGCCTGCTGTGACACAGTAGGGGGATGAAGAGCATCGACATCCTCGCCGCCGCGGCGCACCCCGACGACACGGAGCTCGTGATGGGCGGCACGATCGCCCGTGAGACCTCTCGCGGGCGGCGTGTGGCGCTGGTGGACCTCACACGGGGGGAGAGCGGCAGCCGAGGCACCGCCGAGGTCCGACTGAAGGAAGCCCACACAGCGGCGCGCATCCTGGGCGCGGTGCATCGCGAGTCGCTCGAGATGCCCGACGCGTGCCTCCAGGTGACCCCGGATCTGCGGGACACGCTCGTGGAGGTCGTCCGGCGGCTTCGGCCCCGGGTGGTGCTCACCCAGCACTGGGAGCAGCGGCACCCGGATCACACGGCCGCCAGCAGCCTGGTCTACGACGCCTGCTTCGTGGCCGGGCTTCGGAACTACCGCGCCGAGCTCGGTCCGCCCTGGCGACCCCGCAAGATCGCCTACGCGGTGACCATGACGGAGGCGACGGAGGTCAGGCCCTCTTTCGTCGTGGACATCACCGACTTCTGGGAGACGAAGCTCGAGGCCATCTCCGCTTTCGCGAGCCAGTTCGCTCCGCCACCGGGCGAGAGCGACAAGCTGCAGCTGGACCTCCTGAGGGAGCGGGTGGAGCTCGCCGGCCGACGCCACGGCCAGCGAATCGGCGTGCCCTACGGCGAGGGCTTCGTCACCCGCGAGCCGCTCGTCGTGGACGACCTGCTCGCGCTCGAGGGGGCGTCGCTGTAGCTCCTGCGCCTGCGGCCACTGGCTCCCGGGAGACCGGCGGAGGGTCTACTGGTCGGTGTCCGGGCGGTGGAGGACGATGGCTGCGGCCACGCGTTGCTCGAGGGCGATGGTGGTCTCCCCCACTTCGATAACGTAGGTGGGCTTGCGCTGCACGAGGTGCACCGCCACACCCGGGGCGAGCCCCTGGGCGGTGAGACGCGCCTGAAGCTCCGGGTCGCCCTGGAGGCGTCCTATGACCCCGGTGCCTCCGGACGGCATGTCGGCCACCGATCCCACGCTCTTCGGCTCGCTGCGGCCGAACAGCTTTCGGATGAAGCGGAGAGTGGGGCTCTTCTGATCATCGGGCATGGTGTAGCCGCAGTTCGGACAGTGGCGCGTGGCGCAGGTGCCGAAGGAGATCGGGCAGCCGTGCTCCCGGCAGGACTCGCCTCCGGGAGTGTACCGGAAGCCGCACAGGGCACACGGCTCTGCTTCGGGGGCCTGGGTCGCCATGGGCAGCGTCGTCATCTCAGACTCCGATCCCAAACGTCAGCATGAGCACCCGGACGAGGCCGCCCACGGCGAAAGCGAGCGGGAAGATGAATGCAGCCATGGCGCCAGCCGTCTTCCAGCCGTGCTCCTTGGCGATCACGAAGACGTTGGCGATGCAGGGAATGAAGAGCGTGATGGTCACCATGGCCACGACAAGCTGCACGGTGTCCATTGCGCCAGATCGGGACATGTCGAACAGCCGCGTCGCCGCGAAGTCCCGGCGCAGGAATCCGATCAGGAAGGCGGAGGAGGCCTCCGCCGGCAGCCCGAGGATGCCGGTCACCAGCGGGCGCCCGGCCCGGATGATCCCCTCCAGGAGGCGGAGCCGGTCGAGCACGAAGAGAATCAGGGTTCCCACGAGAAACAGCGGGAGCGCCTCCTTGAGATACCACTCGACACGCGCCACCGTTTTCGACAGGACGTTGCTCAGGATCGGCAGGCGCATGGGCGGCAACTCGATGACGAAATCGCTTCTCTCGCCGGGGAGAAGGCGCGCGCCGAGCCAGCCCACCACCACCATCACCCCGACGACGGCAAGGAGCCAGACCGCCGCCGCCGGCGCCGGGACGATGGCCAGCATGGCGAGGATCACTCCAAGCTGCGCCGAGCACGGAACGCCGAGGGCCAGCAACAGGGTCGTGAGCAGTCGCTCCTTGCGCGTCGGCAGGATCCTGGTGGTCAGGGTGGCCATGGTGTCGCAACCCAGACCCAGAACCATGGGGAGCACGGCCTTGCCGTTCAGGCCCATCACCTTGAACACCCGGTCCGACATCACAGCGAGCCGCGGCAGGTAGCCCGAGTCCTCGAGGATCGAGAAGACGATGAAGAACGTCGCCACGATGGGGAGCACGATGGCCAGACCGTAGGAGAGGCCCATGGTGATGAGCCCGTACTCTCCCACGAACATGTCGCGCACCGGCTCCCAGGGGACGTGAGCAAACAACGCCGTCGCCAGCGGGCTCAGGAAGCCGCCGAAGAACCCCGTTTCCAGCAGATCGACGAGGGTCCCTGCCCCGAACACACCCACGATCTCGTAGCAGGCGTAGAGGGTCGCAGCGAGAACGGGCCAGCCCCAGACCGGGTGTACCGCCAGCCGGCCCAGCTGACGCGACAGCGCGCGACCCGGAGGCTCTCCCGCCGTCGCGAATCGGCTGACCAGCGACCCGGCCTGGGCAAGCAGCGCCTCGTGGTAGCGCGCCAGCAGGGTCATCTTCGCCGACGAAGGCACCTGGCCGCTGGCCAGCAGCTCGAGGGCGGGGCCGGCCACGTCCTCCGGCAGGGGCAGGTGGTTGGTGGGCTTGCGCGCCTCGGCAAGGGCCGCCGACACCGCTTCGATGCCGAGGCCCCGGGTCGCAACGGTCGTGCGCACCGGGATACCCAGTGCATCCTCGAGGCCCTTCCGGTCGATCGTGATCCCCCGCGCCTCCGCTTCGTCGCTCATGTTGAGCACGAGGACGCTCGGCACCTCGATCTGTCCGAGCTGCAGCGTCAGGAGGAGCGCGCGGCGGAGGTTCTTCGCGTCCGCGACCTGAACGACGACGGCGTCACCGGCGTCCCGGACCTCGCAAACGAGCTCCCACGCGACCCGCTCGTCCTCGCTCAAGGGCAGGATCGAGTTCAGGCCGGGCGAATCGATCACCTCGGTGTCCGTCCCCGCAAGGCGCCCCCGGGCCAGCTCGACCGTGGTTCCGGGGTAGTTCGACACCGTGGCCCGCAGCCCGGTGAGCGCGTTGAAGAGGGCGCTCTTGCCGACGTTCGGGTTGCCGAGAAGGACCACGCGCCGAAGCGCCTTGCTCGGTGCGGGAGCCGGCGGGTCGATTTCGAGGGGCGAGACGGGAGTGGAGGCGGCAGTCATTGTGAAACTGGATTTCAATTTCTGTTCCCAGTCTATTGGAGAACCCCTCGCGGGCGCAAGTGCCTTTCGCTCTAGGAAATGGAGCGAAATGGGGTCGAGTCGGCGACCCGCTCCCGGCGCATGGAATGCGCCCTGGGGAGCGTGTCGGTGCCGTTCGCGAAAAAACCCCGGCTCAGCCGGCCCGGATCGCCTGCACCCGGGCGCTGCCTGGAGCCTGCCTCCCCCCCGGCACGTCGCACCGGAGTCCCGTCAGCTGCCCGCGAGGGACAGCCGGAAGGCGACCATCTCCTGGCCGTTGCGAGCCAGCAGGACATCGCCGACCAGCACCGGGTGGTTCCAGGTCTTGCCCTCGATCGCCTGGAACCGCCCGAGCTCCGTGAACTGATCGGGGGCCGCCCCGACCAGCGCCAGCTCACTCTGCTCCGACAGCACCAGCAGCAGGTCCTGGTCGGGCAACAGGACGAGCTGGCCGCTGCCATAGCGTCCGCCCTTCCACTTGCGCTCGCCGTTCTCGACATCGATGCAGGCGAGGAGACGGCCGTCGAAGCCGTACGCATGGCCCTCGTGAACGACGAAGGCGCTGAAGGAGGGCTTCAGCCCGATCGACGTCCAGCGCTCTGCGGTGCTCCATCCGCCAGGTCCGTGCACGACCGCGATGCGGCGCGTGCCGATCGGAGCAGCGCCGCCGTCGATCATGCTGATCAGGACGTCGCCCTCTGTCGTCAGGGCCGGCTGCAAAATGCCGATGCCCGGCCAAGAGTGCTCCCAGAGCAGCGTTCCGTCGGCCGGGGCGACGCTGGCCGGGCCGGCATGGCTCAGAAGCAGGATCTGCCGAACATCGTCGAGCGTCAGCAGATGTGGCGAGCCGTAGCTCCCGCCGCTGGCCGGGCCGAACCAACGCGGCTCGCCCGTGGCGAGGTCGTATGCGACGAGCTTGCCGGCGTGGACGATGACAACGTCATCGACCACGAGCGGCGAGCTCACGAAACCCCAGGTCGGGAGCTTCGCGCCAGTGTCGGACGCCGCGTTACGTGACCACACGACGGCGCCATCAACGGCATCGAGCGCGTTCAGGATTCCGGTCGCGCCGAGGGTGTACACGCGACCGTCCCTGAGGGCCGGCGTCGCGCGGGGACCGGCACCGACATGCGAGTCCCAGAACCGGCTCGCATTGCGGTGTCTCCACACCGGCTCGCCGGTGGTCACCTTGTAGCAGGCGACGATCTCGTCGTCACCGCGCTGCTCCTGGGTGTAGAGGAGGTCGCCGTGGACCGCGAAGGAGAAAACGCCCGGTCCGATGGGCCGACGCCACAGCTCGACCGGTGGCGACCGAGACCAGTCGGTCTCGATCCGTACGCCGGGGACGATGCCGTCGCGATCGGGTCCGCGAAGGCCGGGCCATTCGGCTGCTGTCTCTGCTGCCGTCGGGACCGGCGGCGGGGAAGATGGCTCGTCGCCGGGCTGGGCCACGTGGCGCGCCGTGGGACGCTCAGCGGCTGCCGGAGTCGAAACGGGGGCCACCGGGTCGTCGCCGGTCTGGGCCGGGGGCGGTTCTTCGGGCGTCGCCACTGCTGGCGGAGGCGGCGGGATCGCCAGAGGGTCGTCGTTGGCCTGGGCAAGGAGCCGCTCCTCGGGAGTCTCCGCCCACCGCCACGCGAACTCCGGAGCGCCATCGCCGGTGATGCCCTTGCTCCGGACGAGGGTAAAGGCGCCGCACGCGAGCAGGATGGTCGCGATCATCGCCGCGCGTCGAGGTCCGTCGGGGAGGCGACGGCTGGCCACCGCCCAGACGACGAAAGCGAGGCTCAGGACCGGGATGACGTAGAGGAAGAACTGAAACCCCATGTTCCCCTCCGCCACAGACTCGTGGAGGAAGCGCGGTGTCGCGACCATGGCAACGATCACCAGAACCGGGGCGCCCCACCGCTCAGGCCGGTGCGCACGGCTGAAAAACGCCCACCATGCGGCGACAGCCACCGCGCCGACGAGCCCGCCAAGGATCCCGTACAGCGTGGCCTCGGGCACGACGATGGGGACGACGAGCCAGGCCAGCCACTGCAGCACCACGATGACCACGCCGGGCCACAGCCGGAGCGGCTTTCGTGAAGTCGGTTCGTCGAACCGTGTGGTTTCCAAGGACAGACTCCTTCCTCATCTAATCGGGATCGTGCTGCTTCGTGAGCTCTGCCGCGATCCGATCGAGAGCCTCGGCACGCTCGATGCGCCCGTCGAGAAAGGACTTCCAGTGTTCGAGCACGATCCTGTACCGGGCTCTCAAACGGCTTCGGGCGGCCATGCGGTCGGCGATGAACAGAACGGCGTCCAGCTCCTCGACCCTCAGCAGGGAACGGAGGAGTTCCGCCGGCGTGACGAACTGGATGACGTGGGCGAGGTCATCGGGCGAGTCGGTCCCGCTCCGACGGAACGCTGCGGCGAGTTCCCCGAGAATTCTCTGTTCGAAAAAGCTCGCGTGGGACACCTCGTGGAAGAGTATCTCCAGGGCCTCGAGATCCTTGTAGCTGGTGCTGGAGATGGTCAAGCGGTTCGGGTGGTTCGTCGTGTACGCACCAGCCCAGTTTGAATGGGCCGCGACGTCAACCCGAAGTCGCTCCGGGGGCCACGCGCCGCCGTAGGCCTCGGCCAGGCGCCTGGCGAGGGTCGACCCGTACGACTCCAGGCCCTGCCGTTGGCTCCGAATCCAGGCCACGTTGACGGCGTGGTGCTCGGGCCACCAGCGCTGGCGGTAGACCGGCATGGCCTCGACCAGCACGGCCCAGGGCTCGGGGTCGATGTCCTCCGAGCCAGGCGCAGAGCATGCGATCGCCGCCAACCGTCCCCTGAGGGCGACGAGGTCTCGATCGAACAGGAGGTCGCTGGCGATGAGCCGTTCGCGGTAGAAGTCCGCCGCTCGTTCCCACGTCTGCTGTTCTGCCTCCTCGAGATCTCCGATCTGCGCGCGCTCGGGCACCTCGACCGCTCGGCGACGATCTCCGGCCTGCCGCGGGGACGCATCCCTGGCCCACTGAAAGAGGAAGTGGTGGAGGTTGATCCACGGGTCGCTGTGGAAGACGAACCGCTCGGACTCGACTCGGTGGCAGTCCTCTTCCAACCCCGGTTACGTGGTCGCAGCCGGCGCGCCAGCGGATGCCTGTTCGCCGCTGAAAAGGATGCCACCCGCGATTCCCAGCACGAGCACCCGCGGGCACCAATGACCCCACACTCCACGCGTCGGCCTTCGACCTCCAGACCTCTTCACGTCGACGGCCCCCCGGGTCTAGTCCGGCAAACCCTCTTCGCGGCTCTCCGGTGGCCGCTCACCATCCTGGATGAGAGCGAAGGCGATCAGCGTCTCTCCGCTGCGGCCCAGGCGGGCCTCGAGCTCCGCGAGGAGGGGGGTCTCCCGGCTCTCGGAATCAGGCGTGGCGCGGCACCGCGCGACGTCTTCGGCCGACGCCGGTCCGAAGCAGTACGGGCACGGAGCCAGGTCGACGCCTCGGAGATGGACCGGCGGGCCCATCGCACGGCAGGCCAGAGGCCTCCACTCGTAGACAGTGCACCGCCCGGTCGCGCCATCCAACGCCGGGCACATGAGCCCTCCGTGGCTGCCGCAGAACCGGCGCTTCGCCTCCTCGTCCCCGGTGAAGACTCCTGTTCGGGGGTCTCCCGGGAAGTCCTTCCAGAAGCGTCGAACGACCCTCGCCGCCCGGCGACGAACCGCCTCTGCCCGCGCAGGGTCGCGGGATGCCAGCGCGATCATGCCGCGCCGCAGCCGACGTGCATCGAGGAGATTGATCGGGAAGGGGCCGCGACAGCATCGAGAATTGCCGGGACCGCATCCAAAGAGTGCCCCCGCCCGCTCGGCGGCATCCGCCATAGACTCGTTGAAGCGGCAGACGAGCGCGTCGTCGGCAGCATCGAGGGTGGGGTCCCGTCCGTCGGCTGGCGGAGCGGCGGGCGTGGGAGGAGCCACGCGGCCTCAGCGGGCTCCGGCCGGGCGGGGTCCCGGCGCGAAAGCGGTGATGAGCAGGCCCACGACGAAGACGCTCACCGCGCCGACCACGTTGTACCAGAGGAAGGCGATGTCGGTGAACTGCGAGACGAGAAAGACGGTGGTCATGCCGGCCAGCAGGCCGTAGAAGGCTCCTCGCGGCGTGGCGGACGGCGTGAGGACGGCGAGGCCGAACACCCCCAGGATCGAGCCGTAGAAATACGATCCGAGCTTGTTCACCGCCTCGATGGCCGACCCGAGCCGGCCCGCCTCGAGCGCGACGAAACAGGCGAAGATCCCCCAGAACCCCGTGAACACCCGGGACACCGCCAGGTAGTGCCCGTCGCTCGCGGTGGTCTTCACGTAGCGACGGTAGAAGTCGATGAGGCTGGCGGTGGCCAGCGAGTTGAATTCGCCCGAGAGCGAGGACATGGCCGCCGCGAAGATGACGGCGATGATGAGACCGGCGAGCCCCCCCGAGAGCTGCGAGACGATGAACGTCGGGAAGATGTAGTTGGTGTCGTTGTAGGGCTTGCCCGTCACCGACTCGGCGAGACGCCGCGCCTCGCCCTCGGCCTCCTCCACGCTGCGGCCGGCCGCCAGGTAGCTCTCCCGCGCTCCGGCCACGTCTCCGCCCTGGTGCCGCGCTGTGGCAAAGGCCTCGGCCGCCTCCCTGCGCGCGCGGTGGGCGCCCTCGAACGCATTCGTCACGCGTTCCAGCTCCCCCGCCGGAGCCGCCTGCTCGACCCGCGCCAGCTCGGCCCGGTTCCACAGGAGCGGCGGCGCGTGGAAGTGGAAGAAGACGAACACCAGAACGCCCGTCAGCAGGATCAGGAACTGCATCGGGACCTTGAGGAAGGCGTTGAAGAGGAGCGACAGCCGGCTGTCCGTCAGGGTGCGTCCCGAGAGGTAGCGCTGGACCTGGCTCTGATCGCACCCGAAGTAGGCCATGGCCAGGAACAGGCCGCCGATGAGGCCGCTCCAGATCGTGTACGGCTTCGTCAGATCGAACGAGAGGTCCATCGTCTCGAGGCGCCCGGTCGTCTGGGCGAGAGCAAGCGCATCGCCGAGGGCGAAGCCTTCGGGGAGCCGGGCCACGGCCACACCGACGCACACGAAGATCCCGATCCAGATGAGAGCCATTTGCACGACGTCGGTCCAGATCACGGACCGGTTGCCGCCATAGGCCACGTAGAGGATGGTGCTGCCCCCCATCAGGAGAATCGTCGCGGTCTCGCTCCACCCGAGCACCACGGAGAGCACGAGTGACGGCGCGTAGAGCGTCACTCCCAGCGCGAGACCCCGGGAGGCGAGGAAGAGCAGGCTCGCCATGGTCCGCGTGCGGGCGTCGAAGCGTTTCTCGAGGTACTCGTAGGCGGTGAACACCCCCGACCGGTAGAAGAGCGGGACGAGGGTGAGGCTGAGGATCACCATGGCGAACGGCAGGCCCAGGTAGAAGGCCAGGAAGCTCATGCCCTTCGTGTACGCCTGACCGGTCGTCCCGACGAAGGTGATGGCACTCACCTGCGTGGCCATGACCGAGAGACCGGCCGCCCACCAGCGCATCTCGCGCCCGGCAAGGAAGAAGTCGTCCACACGGCGGTTCCCGCGGCCCATCCACAGTCCGAAGGCAACGATGGCGGCGAGGTAGACGGCGAGGACGGTCCAATCCGCCCTCGTGAGGGCGATGGCGTCGGCGCTCAATACGGCCACCCGGAGAAGAGAAAAAGCAGCCCCATGACGACGAGGGCCGAGAGGATGACGGCGCCGTAGATCCTGGGCCAGGTCCCGAAGAGGGGGACGGGACCGTCGTCGTCGAGTGGGTCGGGTGTCTCCGGAGGCATGGGCAGAAGGAACATCATGGCACAGGCCAAGCCCGGATGATTCACCAGATTTCGTCGCCGAGAGGCGTGAGACGCTAGCCGAGCCGGGCGAGCGCCCTGCCCGCGAAGCGGGCCAAGAAGAGCCCGGCGGGATTAACTCCCGACGGGCGAATGTCCGAGCGAGGAGGCGTAGCTGACGCTAGGTCGACGAAGCGAGGAGCGAGCACGCCCGGCGCAGGCAGCGTATCGCGGCTCGCAGCAGAAAGATGGTGAATCATCCGGGCTAGTTGCCTTGGCCCCTCGCAGGAGGGAGAATCTGTCCGTGATCACGGGCTTCAACTCCGACGTCGGGTACAAGGGGAAGGTCTACCACGTCCAGACCGAGGACAAGGGCACCGAGAACCCCCTGATCGAGACCCTCATATACAAGGGCGGCGAGATCATCGCCTCACGGCGTCTCCCCTACAAGGACCTGATCCAGGGAGACGACGTCGAAGGCGCCATCACCCATCTGATGGAGGAGCAGCACAACACGATGATCCTGGAGGTCAAGCGTGGAAGCTACGCGCCGGCCGAAGACAGACCGGCCGTGAAGCGGAATGAGGACCTGTCGCTGGACGAGATCGTGTTGACGTTCCTGGCCGCCCGCGCGGCGGAGTAGGCGCGCTCCGGTGGCTGAATAGTCCGGGCGATGCGCGTCGCCTTTCTCTCACCCCTGCCGCCCGCGCCCACCGGGATCGCTGACTACGCGGCCGATGTGCTGGCGGTGCTTGCCGGGGAGCACGCGATCGACGTGTTCCACTCCCAGGAGACGGTCGATCGTTCTCGCCTGCCCGGGGAATGCGACGTCCAGCCGGTGGGGGTGTTCGCCGAGCGTCACCGGGAGCGGCCCTACGATGCGGCCGTCTATCAGATGGGCAACGGCCCGGCCCACGCCTTCCTCTACGAGCACCTTTCGCGAGTTCCGGGGCTTCTCGTTCTGCACGACCTCGTGCTCCACCACTCCCGAGCCGCGCAGTTCCTCGAGGCGGACGCGGTGAAGACCTGGCGTCTCGAGCCGGCCAGCCTCGCCGCACGCGAGGCGGCCGAGCCCTGGCTCGCGCGCTGGCGCCACGAGCTGTCCTACGCCTATCCGGACAGCGGAGAGCGACTCTTCGAGGCCGGGCTGGGCACGGTGGGCCAGCTGCTCCCCTACGCGTACCCTCTCCTGCGGATCCCGGTCGAGGCCTCGCGGGTCGTGGGTGTCCACAGCGCCTTTGCGGAGGAGGCGGTGCAAGCGGAGGCGCCGGAAGCCCTGGTTGCCCACCTAGCGATGCCCGCTGCCGCGGTCGCCGTGGACGCCCGGGGCGTGCGCGAGCGCCGCCGGAAGCTCGGCTTCGGCGATGAGGACGTCGTGGTGGCCAGCTTCGGGCTGCTCACGCCGGAGAAGCGCATCGAAACAGTGGCGCGGGCCGTCGCCCGCGCCGCCTCCGCGAACCCCCGTGTCCGGCTCCTCCTGGTTGGCCCGGTGCCGGAGGGCTCACCCCTGAACCAGCAACTGGAGCGGCTGGGCGTGGCCGAGAGGAGTGTGGTCACCGGGAGGGTCCCGCTCGAGGAGCTCCCGCTCTTCATCGAGGTGGCGGACATCATCGTCCACCTGCGCTACCCCACGACCCGCGAGACCTCCGCGGCCCTCCTGCGGGTCCTGGCCCAGGGGCGGGCCACCGTCGTGTCCGACCTCGAGCACCAGGCCGAGATTCCCACCGGGGCGGTGGTGCGGGTGGACGTCGCCGACGAAGAGGACGGCGTGGCCCGAGCGGTCTCGGCGCTGGCCGCCGACCCGGAACGCCGGGCCGAGCTGGGGCGCCAGGCCGTGGCCTTCGTTCGTCGGGAGAGCTCGGCGGAGCGGGTGCGAACGTCCTGGCGGGACGCGCTGGAGAAGACCAGAGCCGAGCCTCCTCCCCGACAGAGACACTGGCCCGCCCACTGGCCCCGCCCCTGAGGCTCAGGCCGAGCGGGGCCTCACGCGCCACGTGGCCAGGGCCCGGGTAAGCCGCGCCTGCATGTCCCGTGGAACCTCGGCGAACTCCACGCCGACGTTCCACCGGCCGCCGGTCGGAGCCCGGGGGCGGCATTGGGCCACACGGGCTTCGAGCTCGCTCTTGACGCCCTCCACCACGAGACGGAACCGAAGGGTGGATTCCGGAGCGAGAGGAACCGGGGCCTCGATAAGCGCGCCGTGCTTGCTGATGTTCAGCAGACGGGTTCCCACCACGGACACGAGTGTCGACAGGTGCTGCGGCTCCATCTGAGGGCCTCGTCGACGCTCGATGCCCCCCGGCGGGTCGGCCACGGATCGAGCGGTCAAGGCACCTCGCGCACCACCCGGAACCCGTAGTCCGCATAGCGCGAGTGGGGCGGAAGGCTGGACCGGGCGGATGGAGGCGACCAGCGGACGTGATGGCGCCAGGACCCTCCGCGGCTGGCACGCCGCTCCCCCTTCTCCGGCCCCAGCGGGTTGAGCCGCCGGGTCGAGGCGTAGGCGTCGGCGGAGTACCAGTCGAAGCACCATTCGTGGACGATGGTTCCCATGTCCAGCAGGCCGAAGCCGTTGGCCGTGCCCCGCCCCACGGGCCAGGGGCCCGACACCGGGTGCTCGGGCACCTCGTCGGTCGGCACATCCGAGCCCCAGGACGTGGGCGCTCCTTCGAGCCCGCCCCGGGCCGCACGCTCCCATTCGGCCTCGGTGGGAAGCCGCCAGCGGCCCCCGAAGGTCTCCCCCAGCCAGGTGCAGTACGACATCGCCTCGAACCAGGTGACGCCGACCACGGGCTGCCCGGGTTCCCAGAAACCCGGGTCTTTCCACCAGGGCGGCTCTGGCGCTCGTCCGCTCGAGAGGAACCACGCGTACTCGAGGTTGGTGACCGGCCCACGCCCGATGCGGACCGGCCGCACCTGGGCGTCGTGGACCGGCAGCTCGTCCGAACGACCGTTGTCAGACCCCATCCGGAAACGGCCCCCGGGGACGAAAACGAGGGACGGGGCGACCACCGAGTGACGGCCGACATTGAGGGTTGCTGCCACCGACATCGTTCCCTCCGGGACCGAGAGTGCGCCTCGAGACCAGACGACCCGCATGCGGCGGATCACTGAGAATCTTGTTTTCAAGCCCGCTTACGTCGCATAATATGACACGATACCTTAAATCCGTCCAGAGAAAAGGGCTGGGGGCCTGAATGAGAGTCGTGCTGGCAGGAGTCGTGGCGGTGTCGACGGCAGCGGGCCTCGCCGCGCTGCGCCCCGATGTCCTGACCACCGAAGAGAGAACGGCGGCCGGTGCCATTCAGGAACGCGGGATCAGGGCCGACATCCGCTTCCTCGCCAGCGACCTTCTCGAGGGCCGCGGCCCGGACACCCGCGGCGACCGGCTGGCGCAGGCCTACGTGGCCTCTCGCTTCGAGGCCATGGGCCTGGAGCCGGGCGCCTCGAACGGGACCTGGTTCCAGCCCTTCGAGCTCGTCTCCGTGGAAACGCGGTGTCCCGACGTCCTGCGCGTGACCCGAGGCGCGGAGGGGGTGGATCTTCGCTTCCACGAGGACTTCATCGCGGTCTCGGGCGTCCAGACGGATGTGTCGCGCCTCGAAGAGGCCGAGATCGTCTTCGTGGGCTACGGGATCGTGGCCCCGGAGTTCGACTGGGACGACTACAAGGGGGCGGACCTCCGGGGCAAGGTGCTCCTGTTCATGAACAACGATCCGGAAGGAGACCCGGACCTGTTCGAGGGACGGCGGCGCCTCTACTACGGACGCTGGGACTACAAGCTCGAGATGGCCGCCCGACAGGGGGCGGCCGGGGCCATCATCATCCACACGACCCCGTCGGCCGGCTACGGCTGGCCGGTCGTCCAGAGCAGCTGGACGGGAGAGCAGTTCGGCCTGCCCTCGGAGGGCGAGCCGGCTCTGCAGGCGATTGCGTGGACCACCGAGGAGGCCGGCAGAAGGATCGCCGCGCTCGGAGGGCACAGCCTCGACGCGCTGCGCTCAGCGGCGGAGGAGAGGGCGTTCCGGCCCGTGCCCCTCGAGGTGCGGGTGAGCTTGCGGCTCGAGAACACGGTCGAACGGCGAACCAGTGCCAACGTCATCGCTCGGCTGCCGGCGAGCGACCCGGCCGTGGAGGACGTGGTTCTCTACACGGCCCACCACGACCATCTCGGCGTCCGACCGGGGAACGGAGAGGGGACTGCCCCGGAGATCTACAACGGCGCCCTGGACAACGCCTCCGGGCTCGCCATGATGCTCGCCGTCGCCGAGGCCTTCGCGGTCCTGCCCGGCAAGCCGGACCGCTCGATCCTGTTCGCTGCGGTGGGAGCCGAGGAGCAGGGTCTTCTGGGTTCGGAGTACCTGGCGCGGCACCCGCCGGTGCCCGCCGGCCGCATTGCGGCCAACATCAACATCGACGGGATGAACATCTGGGGCCGAACGCGCGATGTCGTTGTGGTGGGCCTGGGCAAGTCGACCCTCGACGACTGGATTCGCGCGATCGCCGAGGCGCAGGGAAGGACGGTGAAGGCCGAGACGTTCCCGGACAAGGGCTCGTACTATCGCTCCGACCACCTCAGCTTCGCACGGGTGGGCGTGCCCGGCGCCTACCTGGAACCCGGAACGGACGTCGTCGGGAGACCCGAGGGATGGGGACGGCGGCAGCAGGAAGCGTGGGAGTCGGCCCACTATCACCAGCCGAGCGACGAGCTGAGCGACGAATGGGAGCTGGGTGGCGCCATCGAAGACGCGCAGCTCCTCTTCTCTCTCGGCGTCAAGGTCGCAAACGCCCCCGGGCGACCCCAGTGGCGCGCCGGCGACGAGTTCGAGCCGGCCCGGAAACGGGCTCTCGACGCGCTCCAATAGGTCGGTCAGCCAGAGCGCTCGGCGGAGGGCAGGACGATGCGGAAGACGCTCCCGCGGCCTTCGGTGCTGTCGAGCTCGACGCGGCCCCCGTGGGCTTCCGCCGTCCACTTGACCAGGGAGAGATCCAGACCGGTGCTCCCCGGCGAGACCCGGGCCCTCGTCCCGAACCTCGATGAAGACCTCGCCGCCCCTGGACCCGGTCGCGATGGACACGCACGTGCGTTCCGGCACGTACTTGATGGCGTTGTCCGCCAGGTTCACCACCGCCTGGCGCAGGGCCAGTCGATCGCCGTTCGTCATGACGGATGCGGAGGTCTCGGCCGCGAGTGTCTGCTCCCGCTCCTCGGCGAGAACGCAGAGGTGGTCCACGACCTCGCGGGCGAGGACCGAGAGGTCGAGCCGCTCGAGACGGAGCCTCGCCTCGCCGGCTTCCGCTCGAGCCAGCGTGAGGAGCTCGTCCGCGAGGCGGGCGAGCCGGTCCACCTCCTCCAGCATGCTGCCGATGACCTCGCGGCAGTCCTCGGTCGACTTCGCGCCCCGAAGGCCCACCTCACCCACGCTCCGAAGCGCGGTGAGGGACGTCCGAAGCTCGTGGGAGGCATCTGCAGTGAAGCTCCGAAGCTGTCCGAACGATCCCTCATGTCGGTGTGACACGTGAGGCAGGTGTCGGTGATGCGCCGGTGGTCCCGGGTCTGGTTGTCCGCCCACTTTGCGTGTGGGTCGTGGCAGTCGGTGCAGCGCACATCCTGGATGTCGTGGGTGCTGCCCCGCCAGTACTGGGTGTGCTGGGTGTGGCAGCTCAGGCAGACAGCGTTGGCGTCCTCCGGCTCCATCGTGCTGAAGACGTTTAGATCGGTTGTTTCGGCCGACTCCGCGTGCTCCACAGCCGCCCCGTGGCAGGCGGTGCAGCCCACACCGTCGGCCCAGGCCGGCATGTCGCTGCGGCCGTGAACCGTTTGGGAGAACCCGGTGACGGTGTCCTCGTGGCACATCAGGCAAGGCGCGTTGGCCGGCGGCGCCGGTTCCTGAGGGGTGCCACCAGCCATGCCGATAGCCAGCGTCGGCGGGTCGTTCGGCGCGGCAGCGACGTTGCCTGCAGGCCCTCCAAGGGCCCCGAGGACCCAGATGAGGGCGGCGGCCGCGCAAAGCAAGCCTCATCGCAGCCTCCGCGAGGGGGCGCCCGCAGCTCGTGTGTGTCTCCGCATCACGCTGGACCTCCTTTGATCGAGCCGTAAGCGAGTTGAAGCTTCTTCACGTTTTCTCACCTTCGATGCAAGGATAGGGTCTGCTCCATCTCCTGGCACCTGAACGGTTTCTGAAGGTTTGTTCAGGGTTGCGGTTGGGCCTCCACCCCTTGCATCGGGCGCCCGGCAATGAGACACATGAGCGGATGAGGAAGATGCGCGCCCTCTGGCTCGAGGACCGGACCCTCCGCCTGCGGGAGGACGTGTCCCGCCCCACCCCTCCGCCTGGCGAGGCGCTCGTTCGAGTGTGCTTGGCCGGTGTGTGCAACACCGACCTCGAGCTCGTTCAGGGCTACTACCGTTACGCGGGGGTCCCGGGGCACGAGTTCGTTGGCGTCGTCGAGGAGGCCCCCGGGGCGGAGGAGTGGACGGGGCGCCGCGTGGTCGGTGAGATCAACGTGGTGTGTGGCGAGTGCGTGACCTGCCGGGCAGGCCGGGCCACGCACTGCGAAAGACGGACGGTGCTGGGCATCGTGAACAGAAACGGTGCGTTCGCCACCCATCTGGCTCTCCCCGTCGCCAATCTCCACGCGGTCCCCGACGGTGTGCCCGACGACATCGCCGTCTTCACCGAGCCCACTGCCGCCGCCCTGGAGATCCAGGAGCAGGTGAAGATCGGTCCGAGGGATCGGGTGGTCGTGGTCGGCGCCGGCAAGCTCGGCCACCTGGTCGCCCGGACCCTTGCCACCACCGGGTGCGATCTCCTGGCCGTCGGGCGCAGCCCGCGGCCTCTCGCGCTCCTGGCGGAGTGCGGGATCCGCACCGGCACCGCCGAGGCCGTGACCGATCGCGCCTTCGACATGGCCGTGGAGTGCACGGGCAACCCGGAAGGACTTGAGATCGCCCGGCGGGCTGTTCGGCCCCGGGGGACCATCGTGCTCAAGAGCACGTACCACGGACGAACGTCGGTGGATCTGGCCCCGATCGTGGTCGACGAGATCACGCTGATCGGCTCACGCTGCGGTCCGTTCGCGCCGGCCCTCGATCTCCTGGCACAGGGCGACGTGGACCCCCGGCCCCTCGTCGACGAGCGCTACGACCTCTCGGAGACCGTCGCCGCCTTCGAACACGCCGCCCGCCCGGGAACGCTCAAGGTCCTGGTGGACTGTGGGGTCAGGTCTTGAATTCGCGCATCCGGCCGTCAGAGGCGCTCCGGATGCTCTATTTGCCGGGTGGCCCTGGGTGGTTTCCCACCCAGGGCTCCCACAGATCCGGA